>Ga0209066_10004249_pt1 | contig 15782 bp, 22 predicted proteins | sample All_14_2_FD_187198 | JGI IMG/M metagenome (GOLD analysis project Ga0209066, IMG submission 187198) | Freshwater microbial communities in response to fracking from Pennsylvania, USA - Allegheny Zone_MetaG_DW_15 (SPAdes) (version 2) ...
CCCTGGGACCTGTTCCGTCTTTGTATGGCATACTCTACCTCCTAAAACTAATTTTTAGAGCAGGCTTCAGCCGCGCCGCAAAATACCGCCAGGATCTTGTGCTCGTCCGCGGAAACCTGCTCGCCCATAACTTTCTTCACGTTGCCGCCGAAGACCGGGGCTATCAGGCCGGTGTTCATCTTGGAATAGCGCACCTTGCCGTCGTCCCCCTCCCAGATGGCCACTGAGCAGGGCATAAGCGCCGACACGTAGCGGTCGCTCTTTAGCACGCTGAGCGCGTAGCCGGGGTGGCACAGCTTCACCACCGCCACCTGGCGCCCGAGCACATAGCCTTTCTTCTCTATCGAGTCGCTCAGCCGCGAGGTGCCCGCGTGCTCCCAGCCGTTGTCCTTTATGCTCTTCTCCAGCCGCGCCACGCTCTCTTCGAAAGTCATGCCGGTCTCTCCGGATATTATCATCAGGGACGGGGCCGCCTTGTAGGCCGCGAAGGCCGCCAGCGCGCCGCCAAGGGTCATAAATACCGCCGCCCATACCGCTTTCTTCACAGTGTTCATTGTTTCCTCCGGTGCCGTCATATACTGAGAATTATTCTCAATAAAGTCTAAAAAAATTTACCGCGCGCACGCAGGGCACAGCCCGTAGAACTGGATCACATGGCTGTTGATCTTGAAACCGTATTTCTTGGACAGCCCCTCTTCAGTACGCCGCAGCAGCTCCATCTCTTCCTTGATGAAATCCTTGTAGTCCACGATCTTCCCGCAGGAGGAGCAGACCAGGTGGTGGTGATGCCCCTTGGCCGCGGTAGGATCCGCGAATTCGTACCGGGCCTTGTCGTCGCCGGTGTCGAACTTGCTGACCATCCCCAGGTCTGTAAGCAACTCGAGAGTGCGGTAGACGGTGGCCAGGCCTATGTTGGGGCAAAAGCGCGAGGCTTTTTTAAAGACTTCCTCGGCCGTCAGGTGCTCGCCCCTCTCGCTGAGGGCGTCCAGCACCGCGTGGCGCGGCGGGGTCATGCGGCGGCCGTGGCCGCGGATGCGGCGGCAGCAGCAGTTGGGATCGTGGTTCTTGCGGTTACGCATATCTTAATGAGAACTATTCTCAATTATATGGTTATATCCTCAGGCCTGTCAAGCGCGGCCGTCGGAGTTAATCTTTCAGGAATATATTTTTCAGGAACTTGGCATCGGCCAGAACTTTGGCCTGGCCGTCCTGCAGCAGTTCCGCCCGCATGACGTACAGGGGGGACATGTCCTTTTCCAGGCGGGCCGTAACTTCGGCAGCGCGGCCAATGATCACCGGGGCCCTGTATTTAAGGTTGAACTCCGCAGTGAGCGCCGCTATCCCCCTGGAGAACAGGCAGTTGGTCATGGCGCTGTCGAGCATCAGCGCGGCGATGCCGCCGTGCAGGAAACCGTCGTAACCGGTCATTTCCCTGCGGCAGAATACCGCCGCCTTCACGGAACCGTCCTCCTGTTTAATGAACTTCAGGCGCAGCCCGGCAGGGTTGTTAGGCCCGCAGGCCACGCAGGTGTTATGGGACTTGTGCCCCGTGTGCAAAGGCTTCGGGAATGGATCCGTCACAATCTCTTTCCTTCCGGCTGCCCGTTCTCTATCTTCAGGGCTTTGCCGTTGACCACCGCATCGGCCAGCTTCCGGCGCGCCGAGGCCAGGATATTGCCGAAGGTCTGCCTGGAGATCCGCATCGCCTCGGCGGCTTCGGCCTGTTCCTTACCGTCCACGTCGGAATATTTCAGCGCCTGGAATTCGTCCAAGCGCAGCGTAACCTCCTCCAGCTCGGTAAGCGGGACAGCCCGCGGCTTGAAATAGTAGGCACGGGGCTCGGCGGTCACTTTCCTGCATTTATGAGGACGGGGCATATGTTATTGGCATATGCCAATAATCACATGTTAACAAGTCGGGCGTGGCTAGTCAACAGCGCGGCGCAGGACAGCCAGCGCGGCGGGGGGATCGCTCTCTCCCGCCTTCCAGACCGCGGAGGGCTTTATGCGCCAGCGCGCTATTATATTTTTCAGCAGGTAATCCCTGGCCACCAGGACCAGGTCCGGCCCGTTCTCCCCCAGCAGGCTCTCTAGTTGCGGGGCCCAGCCTCCGCCTTCCAATTCCAGGAAACCAACCTCGTCGAGAAAAATAGCGCCCGCGGAGGAAAGTTTTTCCGCCGAAAAAGCGGCGCGGCCGGCGGCCAGGCCCTCGGCGAAGAAGCGGAATCCGCCGGCCCGCGTCGCCCCGCCCGGTTCCCGGCGGCACAGCGGCGTTCTGCCGCCGGAGCTAAGGTCCAGCAGGTCGAAGCCCGCGCGTTTGCCTTGCCCCCAATAACCTTCTGCGATTATGCCCGCCGGTTTCTGTCCTCCGGCGCGCAGCAGGCCGGCCAGCGCGGCGGCCAGGCTGCTCTTGCCGCTGCCGTGCCCGCCAGTTATGATGAAAATCCGGCGGCGAGGCCGCTCCAGCAGGCAAGGCGCCCGGGAGATCACGGAGCGCAGCGAGGCCGCGGGCCGCACCAGCATGTCCCTGCCGGAGGGCAGCGAGCCCAGCACCAGCGGCAGTGTGGCGAAAGCGTACTCCAGCGTCTCGAATAAGGCCGGTCCGACCCTGTGCTCCATAGCGCGGCGAACCCGCGGGTTCAGCAGTTCTTGCGCCACCGCGGCAAAGCCCAGCGTCAGCGCGAAAGCCCTGGCCGCCATGCGCAGGCCTGAACCCCAGTCGCCCAGCAGCCAGCCGGCCAGTACTGAAACCGCCGCGATGCTCACCCACATGCCGCTTTTAGCCAGTAAAGCGGACGAGCGCCGGTAATAGCGGGCGCAAATCAAGCCGTAAACCAGGGATAGGATGGCCACAGACAGCAGCGGCAGCCGGCCGGAGACCATCAGGCCGGCCACTACCCCAAGGTGCAGCAACAGAAAGAAGACAGAATAGTAACCGGACGCTTTGCCCCCGCCGCGCGGCCTGAATAATTCGCCGCCGCCCGAACGCAGCGGCACCGTTTCGCCGCTGGCCGCCGCCCGCAGCCCGAGCAGGGCGGCGGAAACTCCGGCCAGTAAATATGCGGCAAGAACCGCCATCAGCGGCTCCCATATACCGCCCGGTTGCCCCAGCCAGGCCCTCAGCTTTTCTAAACCTTTAACATACAGCGCCAGCGAGTCCGGCCCGTAGAAGAGGTAAAGCTTTCCTATCTTATGGAGCAGGCCCCAGCTCATGGCCAGGGCGCCGGCGAGCAGGTATCCGGCGATATTGCCTCCCAGTAAGCGCACTGCCGCCTCGGCCAGCAGGCCCTCGGCGAAGATGGCTACCATGGGGCTGAGCAGCACGGCGCTGGGTGAGACGGATTTCATGGCGGCGCAGATCAGGCCGGCGCGCCACAGCAAGCCACGCTCCGGCCAGAGCCGGTGGCCGGCTATCAGTATAGCTATCCCTATGCCGGTCAGCAGCAGGCCGGCGAAAGGGATATGGGCGTTCTTCAGAAAACTGCCCAGCACGATCTCCGAAGCGGCCCAGAGGCTGCCTATCACGGCGGCCTTGCGCCATAGCATAGGCGCACTTTTCATTTATAGAGGAGAAACTATGTTAAAAGCACCGTGAGTTACCCCTTTCAGCGCGCGGGCGACGTCAGCCAGGCGCTGCAGCTCGGCGGGGCGGCCGGTGAGGGCTACGGTGCAGAGGGCTTTGCCGCCGCGCAGCTGGTGCACTTGCGAGGACAGGACGTTCCTGGCGCTGGCGCGCAGGAGTTTCTCCAACCCGCGTCCGGGCCGGCTGTCGGAGGTATCGTAGACCACGGAGACGGTAGCGGCGCAGTCGCGGCCGCCGCGCCAGTCCTTTTTCACTATGGCCCGGCGGATGAAGTCGGCCATGGCCCGCGAGCGGCTGGGATAGCCGCGTTCGACGGAGATTTCGTCGAGGCGGGCCAGCAGGCCTTTCTCCAGGCAGACGGTAAAGCGGTCGAGGGCGGCGTTTTTCATATTCATACTATTCTACACAATAATATGAATAGCGGGCATGCCCGGGCGCAAAAAAGGGGTCCCGGCTGCCCGGGGCCCCTTGTTCGCGAACCGGCCGGTTATTTGCCGGCTTTTTTAGGCTCCTCCGTGGGCAACGATTTGAAGCACATGAACCAGTCGTTGCAGTGGTAGCCGCCGGAGGTCTGGCTCTCCACGCGCTCCTTGGCCGCGCCGCAGGAGCCGGGCGGAGGCACTATCACCTCGTCGCCGGGGCGCCAGTCGGCGGGCGTGGCCACCTTGTACTTGTCGGCGGTCTGCATGGCTATCAGCAGGCGCTTGATCTCGTCGAAGTTGCGCCCGTTGGACAGCGGGTAGTAGATGAGAGCGCGGATCTTGCCCACTGGGTCCACAAAGAACACGGCGCGCACGGCCTTTGTGTCGGAGGCGTTGGCCTGCACCATGCCGTATTTTTTGGCCACGTCCATCTTTATGTCCGCTATCAGCGGGAACGTGACCTCCATGTTCTTCATGTCCTTGTACTGGATCTTCTCCTTGATGGTGCGCAGCCAGGCTACGTGGCTGTAGATGCTGTCGATGGACAGCCCTACCACCTCGGTGTTGAGCGCCTTGAACTCCGGCATCATCTTGGCGAAGGTCATGAACTCCGTGGTGCAGACTGGCGTGAAGTCAGCCGGGTGGCTGAACAGGATGGCCCATTTGCCCTTGTAGTCAGCAGGGAAGTTTATTATCCCCTGGGTAGTTTCGGCCGTAAAGGCCGGGGCGTCGTCGCCGATAAGCGGCACGCCCTGCGCGAACGACGTCTGAACGGCGAACGCTGCCGCGAATAGCGGCAGTAGTACTAGTTTCTTCATTTTATTCCCCCTTATTGGCGCTTGGGGCGCCAAAACTAATATACCAATTTTTTGGGCGCCGGCTAGAAGGACAGCGTAAGCCCCAGCGACAGATAATCGCTTTTAGAGGCGCCGCCGCCGGGGTTGAAGGTCTCCCAGCCCGCCGAAAGTTCGGCCGCGGACAGTTTCACGCTCAGCCCAATCGTAAAACTTTCGGAAGAAGGCTGGTCCAGCAGGTAATTGGTTCGGGTATAGCCGGCCTCGGGCACCACGGGCAGGCCGGGCAGGCGCAGGCGCGCGGAAACCGCCGTATCGGGGAAGCCGCTGGTGCCGATGCCGCCTATGTCCAGCGGCAGCGCCCGGTTCTCGGCGGTAATATCCTCGCTGTAGGCCGTCTTGGTGAAGCGGCCGCTGGCCCGCACGCCGTATAATTTTAGGGCCGCGGTAACTCCGTAGTCGGCCTGGTTCAGTCTAAAGGCGTCGGTAAGGGTGGTGACGGAAGTTCCCCGCCGGCCCACGGATACGGTGGCGGTAGAAGCGGCGTAAAGGTCCTCGTGCATAGTAAGCCCGGCGAAGGCGCCGAGCGAAGCGTCCTGCAGAAAAGCGTCTTCGGCCGGGGCCGGCAGAAGGTTATAGGTGAAGTCCGCGTATAAGCCCCGGTTCTGGTACCCGCCTGTTTCAGGGGTCAGGGATACTTCACCGCCGAGGCTCCAGCGCTCCCGGTCCAGGCCGGCGCCAAAAGAGTAAGTGGAGAACCTGTCGGCCAGGTCGCTCGCGTAGGTGTTAAGGGAAGGGCGCAGGTAATAGTCGTCGTTGCCCCACTCGGCGAAAGCGCTGGCCCCTCCGTAACCGTCCGGGCCCGCGGTATATTTCGCCCCTATGTCCGTATAGGCCGGGGCCGAAACGGCCGCGCATAAAAAAAGTAAGGCCGATAAGATCAGTCTTTTCATATTGCTCCCTGGTTTCCCGCCGCCCCGAGGGGGCGGCGGTTCGCAGCGCCGTTAACGGCCCCGCTTGCTCCCGCCATTGCCGCCGCGGCTCTGGCGCTTTTCTGAACGCAGTTCCTTGCGGTCCTCCCTGCGTTCCTTGCGCTGCTCTTTAACTTCCTTCTTCTCCTGCTTGCGTTCCTGCTTCTTAAGGGCTTTCTCGCCCTCCGCGCCGGCTTTTTCGGCTTTTTTCAGCGCCTGTTTTTCTCCGGCATTGTCCTGCTTCTCGCGCGCCATATCGCGTCCCTGCTGCCCGTTCTCGCCCGCGGCCTCGTCGGCGCGGTCCAGGCCGGTTTTAAGCGCTTTTTCTTCGCGGCTCATGGCGCGGGTCTGCTCCTTAACCTGCTCCTTGTCACCGGTCTCTTCTCCGGCTTTTTCTTCGTTCAGACGGGCCTGCTCGCGGGTCTTTAAGCCTTCCCCGTCCATCAGGCGCTCCTGATCGCGTACCTGGTCCCGCGTCTGCAGTTTGTCCTGGACTTTCAGCTTGTCCTGGGTCTGCAGCTGCTCCCGGGTCCGCAGTTGGTCCTGCTCTTTAACCGCGTCCTCGGCATTTACGGCTACCGTCGCGAAAAAAACGGAAACCAAGCCGAGAACGGCTACTGTCATTATCTTGGTGTTCATAACTCCTCCTTGTGCGGGGCGGCTCTCCGCCTCCTTATATGCTGACGCTCCAGACCGCGATATGGTTTAGCCCGCTCAGCGGCGCTGTCGCCCTCCGCCCCCCTGGCCGTTGCGGCGCTCTATCGTTTTGTCACGGCGGTACTCCTTGCGCAGCTCCTCGCGGCGCTCCTTGGTCAATTTCTGCCATTTGCCGAATTTTTTCATCAGCTTTTTCTGGTCCGCCTGCGGCATGGCCTGAAAGCGCTTCCAGCGGGCCCTGAGCTCGGCCTGCTTTTCCACCGGCATGGCGCGGAAGCGCGCGAATTTCTTTTTCAGTTCCTCTTTCTTACCTTCTTCCAGCCCCTTCCACTTCTCGTAGTTGGCCAGCACGCGCTTTTTCTCGGCTTCGGGCAGCTTCTCCCAGGCGGCCTGCCCGGCGGCCTGGCGCTCGTCGGCGGCCAGGGCCGCCGGCGCCGACATCAGGAATATCCCCAGCAGCAGCAGGTTAAGGCTTTTCATATACCCTCCAGGTAGCGGTGGACGCCGTTACGGGCCCGGTAGACAACAGGGCCGTCACGGCGGCGGTGGACACCGCGGGCGCGGTGGAAACCGCGACTTCCGCGTTTTCCAGTTCCGCGCTTTCGATCAGTTCCAGGTTGTACAACAATTCGTAATCGCTGAAGAAATCCAGATTATTCAGCACCTCGGCCGGCGCGCTTACCGCCGCGGCCATCGCGGCGGCCGTGAGCGCCAGGCCCAGCCAGAAACTTAAAGCCCGCTTTCTCATAATTCTTCCTCCGGTATAGCCTCGAGCACGTCCATATCGGCCAGCAGGTCTAAATGCTCTATGAAAGCCGCGCTGACGGCCTGCGGGTCGTTCGGCAACTGTTGCCGCGGGCCGCGGGCCAGCACAAGCACCAGGATGGCGGCCAGGGCGGCGGCGGGGGCGAGCAGCCAGGCGCGCCGCGGCCCCCGATCTTCGCCGGCCGACCGCAGGATGGCGGCCTTCTGGCGCGGCCAGAAGGCGTCGCCGCGGCGTACCGCCAGCAGCGAAACAAGTTTTTCTTCTTTCTCGTCGTTCATAAATATTCCCCCAGCGAGGCCCCAAGTTTCTTCCTGGCCTCGAACCAGTGGGCCTTTACGGTGCCCTCGGCCATCCCCAGCGCGGCGCCTATTTCCGCCATGCTTACCCCTTGCGACCGCAGCACGGCCACTTCGCGCTGCCGGGGAGGCAGGGCGTTTATGGCGGCCTGCACCCGGAGCTCCAGTTCGGCGGCCAGCGCCGCCTGTTCGGGACGGCCGGCGGGGTCGTCGGGCAACAGATCTTCCAGCGCCGTCCCCTCCCCGTCCTCGCCCCTGTCCGCCAGGCCCACCCAGGCCCGCAGCCGCCGCCAGCGCCAGTAAGAGCGGGCCTTGTTTGCCGCTATCCGCAGCAGCCAGGTCTTCAAAGAACTTTCACCGCGGAAATCTTTAAGGTGCCGCCAGGCGGCTATGAAAGTCTCCTGGGTAATGTCTTCGGCCGCCGCCGTATTGCCGGAGAGCCTGAGCGCCACGGCGTAGACCAGCCGCTGTTGCTCCTCTATCAGCAGGGCAAAGGCGCTGTCAGCGTCTTCACCGCTGGGGCCCTGCGGCCCGGCTTTTTTTTCGGTCTCCATTAAGTTTTCCACATTAGTACTGACGCCCGGCACGGCAGGATAGTTTAGCCCCTATCTTGATTATATAGGGGAAAGGACCGCGGTATCAAATAGAAAGACCCCGCGGGTGCGGGGTCTTTCCTTTGCCGCAAGTCCTTTAGAACTTGAAGGTGAGGCCGATGTCGTAGGCGTCCTCGGAGAGTTCGGACTCCAGCGTGATCGTGCCGGAGCTGTCCGTTTCCTTTATCGTCTTGGCCAGGGCCCTCTTGTAGCCGAGGTTCAGGGCGAACTTGGGCGAGAACTCGTAGCCGGCGCCCAGCGTCAGGTGATGCTCGGTCACGCCGGGGAAGCCGATGACGCGGAAGTACTCGTAGCCGAAGGTGCTCATCGAAGTCCCCTGGACGTCGGTGTTGCCCATCGAGTTGAAGTTCTGGTGCTCTTTCACCGGGCTCTTGCCGTAATTCCAGCCGGCGCGCAGCGTCAGCTTGTCGGTGGTCTTGTTCTGCACGCCCAGGGCGAAGACGGTCTGGGACTCCCAGTCGAAATCGCTATAGCCGTCGGCATTGGCCCAGTCCACGTACTTCATGTCGGCGGAGAGCAGCCATTTGTCGAGGCCTTTATAGGCCAGGCCGGCGCCGTACTGGGCCGGGTTCTCCAGTTTCAGGTCGTCAATGGCGCCTGCGGAGTCAAAGTCATAAATGCGCTTATGCTCTACGTTCTGCGGGGTAACGTAGGTGAGGCCGAAGGCCCACTCGTTGTACTCGTAAGCCGCGCCGAGGCGCAGGCCCATGGCGTAATTGTGGGACAGGCCGCTGCCGAAATCGGCCGCCTGGTAGTCAATGTCCAGACCGGCGCCGTAAGAGAGGTTTCCGCTCTTATAGGCAACGGCGGGCACGAATTTCATTACGGACACCTTGGTGTTGGTATCCATGGGGTCCTTGTTCCTGTAATCGACACCCATGCCGGATACGCCGTAGGCGGCTATGCCGAAGGTCACTTTTTCATTGACCGGGGTGGAGAGACCGATGGCCGGAATAGCGTAGGCGGCATCCTGGCTTTCCGCGTTCCAGTTGCCGGGCATACCGCCGCCGGACGGCGCCAGCACCGTGGCCTTTACCGTAGGGGCAAAAACCGTGCCCGCGAAGTTGAACTGCGAACCCTGCAGCTGCGAGAGCGCCGCCGGGTTGGAGAAGATGGCGCTGATGGCGTCCTGCGGGGCCGCTATGCCAGTGCCGCCCATCGCGCGCGAGGTGGGGCCCACGCCGATGAGGTTGTCGCCGTTGGTGGCGTAACCGTTGGCCGCGAAGGCGGCCACTAACACCGCCGCTAACAGTTTCGATTTTTTCATTTAGCCTCCGTAATTTTCCGAAATTATATGAACAGCGAGGACTTGCTGGTGCCGGCCTCGGCGAGGAACTTGCCCACGCCGGCGCTCTTGAGATTGGGGTAATCTATCATCTCTTCCATCTTGTACCCCATCAGGTCCATGCTCATCTGACAGACGTAGATCTGCACGCCGGAGTCGGCGGCGGTCTTCATCAGCTGCTCCAGGCTCATCACGTTGTGCTTCTTCATGATGGACTCTATCATCATCTTGCCCATGCCGCCCATGTTCATCTTGCTCAGCTTGGCGCCGCCGGCGCCGTTGGGCAGCATTATTTCGAACATCTTGGACACCGTGTCCTTGGAGACGGTCTTCTTCGGGTCCTTCAGGGCCGGGATAGACCAGAAGGTGAAGAACATGACCACCTTCTCGAACATGGCGGCCGCGCCCGTGGCGATGATGAAAGAGGCGAGCAGCTTGTCCATGTCGCCGCTCATTACCACCATCGAGAGCTTGTCCTCGGGGGCGTTGGCCTTGAGGGTTTCCACGTCGGCCTTGAGGGCCGCCACCTGCGCTTCCAGTTCTTTTATATCAGCCATATTTCTCCTTAGTGAGTGTAATCCAGGAATTTAACTTTGTCGCCGACTTGCTTGAGTATAGCTTCCTTCATCACCCCGGCGTGCGGGCAGGGAAAACCGATGGGGTTGCCGTTGCGGATGCACGAGGCGAGCGCTATCACTTCGGCGCCGCGCGCCACCAGCTCTCCGGCGCGGCCGACCGCCCGCTTGCCGGGGCAGCCCCCGCAGGAGACGAAGCCCACTATTTCCACGGGGCCGGTCTCGGCGAAAGAGCCTTTGCCGGCGGCCGCGCACTTGAAGTCCGTGGTGCCGGGGCAGAGGTCCTCGGTCTGCTGACAGCGTATGATGCCCGCCTTCTTCACTTAGCGCCTCCGATATTAAGGGTGAAAGCCGTGCCGGCCGCCGCCTCTTTTTTAACGTGCTGAAAATAGACGGCGAGCGGCCTGAAGAAGATGTGTATCCACTTGGTGAACGGCACGATGAGCAGTATCCACACCGTCTCTATGGCGATGTTCAGGCGGTACACCTTGGCAAGCAGCGGGTCCTGCGGGCCGTAGGCCACGTTGAGGTAATGCGTGAACAAGAGGCTCGCGCCGATCAGGAACATGGTCACCACGAACAGCCAGTCGCTCGGGTGCGAGAACTTGGAGGATTCCGCGCTCTTGAACATGCGCCGCAGCGACATGATACCGCCGCCGACGAGGATGGCCAGGCCGGCGTACCAGACCAGCAGGCTCACCGGCCCGAACATGGAGTAGTGCTTGTCCAGCGGCGACAGCAGGTGCAGGTTGGAGATCAGCAGCGTCAGCACATAGCCGCTCATGACCAGCAAATGCGCTATCCAGCGGGTCCAGTCGGTCTCCTCGCAGCCGTTGAAGTTCTTCTGCGTGAAGCCGTGCACCAGGGTCTCGTAGATATGGGCGGGCTTGAGCGAGGCCTTTATGCCGCCCAGCGGTTTAACTATGGCGTGGCGGTACATGTTGATGATATAGCCGCCCAGCGCTATGGTGACGTAAACGGGGAAGGCCAGCTCTATCTTGCCGGCCAGGGCGCCGAAGTCGCCGGTGTAAGAGGCGTACAGCCAGTAGAAAGCCGCCAGCATGCCCAGGGCCAGCCAGGTCTGCAGCCAGCCGTTCTTATAAAATATTTTAGAGAGCCCGGTGATGTCGTACTTGGCGATGAGGTAGCGGCGAAGGGTCATCATGTACTCGCCGGGCTGGGCCTCGCGCGGGCAGGTGGCCGAACACTCGCCGCAATAGTAACAGTGCCAGGGCTCGATGGCGGAGTTTATTTCCTCCTCCATGCCCACGTGGCCGGCGCGGATCAGCTTGCGGGGAAAGGAGGCGTCCTCCTTGGACAGCGGGCAGACCGCAGTGCAGTTGCCGCAGTTAAAGCAGGCGGAGATGTCGAAAGCGCCGTACTTTTTTATCTCGTCTATGAGTTCCGGGTTCACTTTCATTATTTAGCCTCCCCGGCCTTCAGTTCGTACTTGGGCCAGTCGCCGCGGCCGGGCACGTCGGAGATCTTGCCGTACTTGCGCAGGCCGGCCACGTACCAGATGGCCTGGTCATGGGGCAGGCCGGCGGCGGCGGCCAGCTCGGGCGCCGTCTTGGGGCCCTCTTTCAGCGCGTCGAGGATGGCTTTCTGGGCCTTGTTCTGCGCGGCCACCTGGTCGCGCAGTTCCTGCGGCACGGGGCCGCGGAGCTCGTTGAGCTTCTTCAATTGTTCCGCGAGTTTTTTAGCGTCGGCCATATTATTCCTTGGCGATGGCGTCCACCATCGCGTCGAACTGGTCCAGCGTCCAGCCGGCCACGTTGATGGCGCGGGTAGGGCAGACCGCCACGCAGGCGCCGCAGCCCTTGCACAGCGCCGGGTTCACCACAGCCAGCTTCTTGCCGTTCTTCTCGCTCATCATCAGGGCGCCGTCGTAGGAGCACTCGGCGGGGCACAGGCCGCAGCCGGTGCACTTGTGCTCGTCGACCACGGCCACGAAAGGCTCCAGCGGGATGTCCGGCTCGGCCAGCAAAATGGCGGCCTTGGCGGCCGCGGTACCTGCGGAGGCCATGGCCTCGGTGACGTCCATCGGGTACTGCGCCGTGCCGGCCACGAAGATACCGGAGTTGGCCAGCTCTACCGGGCGCAGCTTCAGATGCACTTCCTGCAGAAAGCGGTCCGCGCTAGACGGCAGCTTCAGCTGGGATTTGATCAGGGAGATGTCGGAGGGCATCATGCCGGTGACCAGCACCACCAGGTCGGCCTTTACTTCCAGCTCTTCGCCCCAGGTCAGCACGTCTTTTACTTTCACGGTATGGCCGGTGCGGTCGGAGGTTACCACGGGCTGGTCGGCCTCGTTATGGCGCATGAACAGCACGCCGTCCCTGGAGGCTTTGTCGTAGTACTCCTCATGCTGCATGCCGTAGGTGCGGATGTCGCGGTAAACGTCGTAGACCCGCACGCCGGGATATTTGTCCTTCAACTGGTTGACCGTGTGCAGGGCGGCGGTGCAGCAGACGCGCGAGCAGTAGTCGTTGATCTTGCCGTCGGCCTGGGGCTTGTGCACCCCTTCCACCTGACGCGAGCCCACGCAATGGATCAGGGCCAGGCTCTTTATTTCCTTGCCGGCCAGCTCCAGGCGGCCCGCCGGGGAATTCTTCATCAGGGCTATGAACTCGGGCAGCGTGACCACGTTGGCGTCCGAACCGTAGCCGAACTCTCCCTGCTGCGGTTTGTAATGGTCGTAGCCGGTGGCCATTATGATGGCGCCGGCTTTCACCTGCTCGGACTTGCCGTCGGTCTTTTTGAAGTTTATTTTAAAATTACCCACGAAGCCGCTGACGAAATCTATATCCGCGCCGGTATGCACGGTGATCCTGCTGTCGGCGCGCACCAGCGCCTCCAGCTTGCCGGCCACGGCGGAGCCTTCTTCTCCGGACGGGTAGAGCCGGCCGAGGTCCGGCAGTTTGCCGCCCAGCGCCGGGCCCTTCTCTATGATGACGGCCTCCAGCCCTTTGCCCGCGGCGGAAAGCGCCGCGCGCATGCCGGCCGCGCCGCCGCCGATCACGGCCACGCGCTGTTCGGCCGCCACGCGGATGGCGTTGAGCGCGTCCTTGCGCAGCACCTTCTCCACGCCGGCCTGCGCCAGCTTGATGGCCTTGGCCGTGGCGCCGGCCTTGTCGAACTTGTGCACCCAGCTGGCCTGCTCGCGGATATTGATATGTTCGTGCAGGTAGGGGTTCACGCCGGCGCGCTGCAGCACGGCGCGGAAAGTGAGCTCGTGCAGGCTGGGCGAGCAGGCCGCCACCACGGTGCGGTTGATCCCCAGGTTCTTTATGTCCTCGGTCATCAGGTCCTGCCCGGTCGAAGAGCACATGAAGGCGTACTCGCGCGCCACCGCCACGCCGGGATACTTGGCCAGCGCCGCGGCCACCGCTTTCACGTCGATGACGTCGGAGATGTTGCCGCCGCAGTGGCAGACATACACCCCGACCTTCGGCTCCTGCCGGAAATTATCCTTGGAGGCTTCGTCCCGTGTTTTTTCGTCCATCACAGTTTCCTTATATAGCTGGCGGCTTCCATGGCGGCCGAGCCGGCGTCCACCACCGAGTCGGGAATGTCGCGCGGCCCTTTGACCACGCCCGCGGCGAACACGCCGGCCCCGGCCGTGACGGCCGAAGACACCATCTCGTCGGAAAGTTTCACGAAACCATAGTCGTTGTTCTCCGCGCCGAGGCCGAAAGAGGCCGCGTCATAGCCGGGCACCAGGCCCTGGGACAGCACCACCAGCTCATGCTTCACTTCGGCCGGCGCGGAATCCCCCTCCTGCCGCTCTATGCGCAGGATGGGGTTATGCTTCTCGTCCTCGGTGATGCGGGCCACCTTGGCCTTCACGAAGTTGATGCCCATGGCCCGGGCGTTGTTGTAGAACTGCTCGTAGCCTTTGCCGAAAGCGCGGATGTCCATGTAGTAGATGGTGATGTCGGCTATGGGCAGCGAGCCGGAGAGCAAAATGGCCTGCTTGATAGCGTACATGCAGCAGACGCGGCTGCAGTAGGGTACGCCGATGCTCTTGTCGCGCGAGCCGGCGCACTGCACATAGGCGATGGAACCGGGCACCATGCCGTCGGAAGGGCGCAGCACGCGGCCGTAGGGGCCGTGCGGCGCCAGCAGGCGCTCGGCGGCCATCGGGGAGATCACGTTGGGCAGTTTACCCAGGCCGTACTGCTTCTTGGCCGTCATGGGCGTGGTTTCATAGCCGGTGGCCAGGATCACGGCCTTGGCCTTGATCTCCACGGGGGCCGGCTGCTGCAGGAAATCTATGCAGTCCTTCGGGCAGGCGCGCGCGCAGGCGCCGCAGCGGATGCAATGCTCGGGGCGCATCACCGGGTACTGCGGGATGGCGTTGGTGAAGGGGATGGAGATGGTCTTCTTGGCGCCCATGCCCTGCTCGTACTCGTCGGGCAGGTAGACGGGGCAGACCTCCTCGCAGCGCTTGCACGAGATGCATTCCTTCTCGTCGATATAGCGCGGCTTGCGGGTGACGGAGGCGGTGAAAGTCTTGCCCTCGCGCCGGATAGCGTCCACGGTGCTGTAGGAGAGAACCTTTATGCGCGGGTGATGCGAGACCGAGGCCATGCGCGGGGTAGTGATGCAGCTGGCGCAGTCCAAGGTAGGGAACACCTTGCTGAGGCTGATCATCTTGCCGCCTATGCTCGGGTTCTTTTCCACTATAGCCACGGAGAACCCCTGGTCGGCCAGGTCCAGCGCGCTCTGCAGCCCGGCTATGCCGGAGCCTACCACCAGCGTGTCTACTTCTATTTTTTCAAGCTCGCTCATACCGTGGCCACCGCCTTTTCCATTTCGGAGATTTCCTTCAGGAAGGCCGCGCGGCAGACCGTGCAGATAGTGGTCAGCTTGAGCCGGTTGGCGGCTATGCCCTTGGCCCGCATCTGCTCGTAAACTTTGGCCACGCGCTTGGAGAGCCGTTCATAGGCGCCCTCATAAGGACAGTCCGATCCGGAGGACATGATGATGATCCCCCCGATCCCCTTCTCGAAAGCCCTCAGGTAGAAGTCCTCCGGGAACATCACAGGGTCCGGCACGCGTATCACGTAGGTATTGGCGCTGTAAGCCATGCGCGCCTGCCCCACCGCGTCCGCCCCCGGATAAGAACTGTGGTTAGTAGTAATAATTAATATTTTCCGATGAGTCATAAGCAAAAATCGGCGACTACGGCTTAGGCCCGGACGGCGGTATGGGTTCGGCGGGCCCTCTCGGAGGCCGAGGCTTGCGTAAGCGCCGAGGCCGAGAGAGGAGGGGCGAGCACGGTGTGCGAGACCCCGTGCCCGACGGGCCCGTACTGACGGCCGGGCCCCGCTTATAGAACTTTACTTTTTGCGGGTGACGAAAAGGCTGTCGTAGCCGTCCCGCTCAAGCACGCCCATGTACTCATGGCCGGACTTGCCGCACCAGGCCGGGATATCCTCGCGGCTGCCCTTGTCTCCGGACTGGATCTCCAGCACGCCGCCCACCGGCACGCCGGCGATGCCCTTCTTGGCTTCCAGCAGGGGGCCGGGGCAGGCCATCGAGCGGGCGTCCACTACTTTCGCGGGTTTTATCTGGCTAAGGTCCATATATCCTCCGTAACTCTCAAAGGTCGAAATTCGGGCAATAGAGCTTCTTGATCCTGGAGATCAGCTCCGCCAGGTTGGGGTCTTTGATGCTATAGAAGATGCGGTTGCCGTCGCGGCGCTTCTGTATGAGGCCGCGGTCGGCAAGGACGCGCAGGTGCTGCGAGATGTTCCCCTTGGTCGTGCCGAGTTTTTCAATAACCTCATGCACGAACATTTCCCTCTTCAACAG
>Ga0209066_10004250_pt1 | contig 15780 bp, 12 predicted proteins | sample All_14_2_FD_187198 | JGI IMG/M metagenome (GOLD analysis project Ga0209066, IMG submission 187198) | Freshwater microbial communities in response to fracking from Pennsylvania, USA - Allegheny Zone_MetaG_DW_15 (SPAdes) (version 2) ...
AAAAGCGCCAGCAGTTGCGCCAGCTCGTCGGCAAAGCCCAGGTCCAGCATGCGGTCGGCTTCGTCCAGCACCAGCATCGCCACCTGATCGAGTTTCAACGCGTTGTGCGCCAGCAGGTCCAGCAGCCGCCCGGGCGTGGCCACCACCACATCGGTGCCGCCGCGCAGGCTCATCATTTGCGGGTTGATCGAGACGCCGCCAAAAAACACCGACACCTTCACGCGCTGTGGCAATTTTTGCGCCAGCGCCTGAATCACCTCACCCACCTGCGCCGCCAGCTCGCGCGTGGGCACCAGCACCAGCGCCTGCGCCAAACGCACCCGGCTGGTGGTGGGCAGCAGCCGCTGCAGCAGGGGAAGGGCAAACGCCAGAGTTTTGCCCGAGCCGGTTTGTGCCGAGCCCAGCACATCGCGTCCAGCCAGTGCCGGGGCGATGGCGTCTTGCTGAATCGGGGTCGGGCTGCGGTGGCCCAGTTGCTCAACAGCGGCCAGCAGGGCGGGCGAGAGGCCCAGATTTGAAAAAGTCATGGTGTGATCGGTGATGAAAGAGGGGGTGCGCAGGCGAAAAGCCGGCGCGCCAAGGCGCATGGTGTAACACAGGCGGCGTGCGACCAGATGATGGACTTGGGTGCTGCCCGCATAATCGCTACCCTGTGAATTCTGCCGGTGTGTGCTGTTGCCAGAGGTGTGCTGCAGTGGATCGACGCCGTGGCCTGCTGCCAACAGGGTTCAAACCGACTCAAAGGACATTGTGAAAAAGACATTCAAAATCAACATCGAAGGCAAAAACCGCGACCGCGTGCTGGAAGCCACCAAGCATGAAATTCGCCAGTACATCAAGCGTGAGCGCAACAAGGCGCTGCCCGAAGGTGCCGATTTTTGGGACTTTGACTGCCGTTTTGGCCTGAGCGCTGACGCAGCCACCAGCACCCACCCCGCCAACCTCACCGCTTTGATCGACGCGGCAGCCCAGCAGGGCGCCGACGCGTTTTATCTGGAATTGCTCGCCAAGCCCGGCGTGCGCAAGGCGCGTGCAGTTGAAGGGGCCGAGCCGGACGCTCAATAAGGGTCTGGGGTCCGATCCGGACGCCCGCAGGGGCGCCTGGACAAGTGCACCAGAAGTGAAAAAGCCGTTGATCTTTTCGAATCAACGGCTTTCAAATGACTTGGTGGTGATAGGTGGATTTGAACCACCGACATCAGCATTATGAATGCTGCGCTCTAACCAGCTGAGCTATATCACCAACGAGGCGAGATTATAGCGGGAAGAAATGGCCATTTGGCAAGGTGGGGTGTCAGTTATTGGTGGCTGAAGTTGGCTTTGCGTTTGTTGACGAAGGCGTCCATGCCTTCTTTCTGGTCGGCCGTGGCAAACAAGGCATGGAACAGGCGGCGCTCAAACATCACGCCGTCGCTTAACGAGCCTTCAAAGGCTCGGTTGACCGACTCCTTGGCGGCCATGACCGCGATCTGTGAGAACTCGCTGATCATCAAGGCCGCGCCCAGCGCCTCGTCCATCAGCTTGTCCAGCGGCACCACACGGCTGACCAGCCCGGCGCGTTCGGCCTCTGCCGCGTCCATCATGCGCCCGGTCAGCGCCATGTCCATGGCTTTGGCTTTGCCGACGGCGCGGGGCAGGCGCTGGGTGCCACCGGCGCCGGGGATGATGCCGAGTTTGATCTCGGGCTGGCCGAACTTGGCGTTGTCAGCGGCGATGATGAAGTCACACATCATCGCCAGTTCGCAGCCGCCACCCAGCGCAAAACCGCTCACCGCAGCGATCACCGGTTTGCGGATGCTGCGGATGGCTTCCCAGTTGCGGGTGATGAAGTCGCCCTTGTAGGCATCGGCAAAGCTGTAGCTGGCCATGGCGCCGATGTCGGCACCGGCGGCAAAAGCTTTTTCGCTGCCGGTGATGATCGTGCAGGCAATGGCGCTGTCCGCGTCAAAGGCCTGCAACGCCGTGCCCAGCTCGCTCATCAACTGGTCGTTGAGCGCGTTGAGCTGTTTGGGGCGGTTCAGGGTGATGATGCCGACCTTGCCAGCTTCCACACGCACGGTGATCAGTTCGTAGCTCATTCCGACTCCTTGGTGAATACAGTGGTTTTAATAAGAAAATGACCTGTCGCCCTTATTTAAAAAGGGCTGGTAGCTATTGTTTTTGGGTCTCCAGCCAGGCTGTCAGCTGCGGGCTCGGGCTGGCCGACAGTTTGACCTGGGTGACGCCTTTGGTCAAACGGACCAGCAAGTGCATCAGGCGTTGGTCACGCGCCACCAGCGCCTGGAAGTCATTGGTCAGGTCCACATACAGCGGCAGTTCATCGAGTTTGTTGAGGCGCCAGCCGCCAGCGATTTGGCCTTTGCCCGGCGCTGGCAACACCGCCAGCCATTCATCACCCGCAGCAAACCCGGCCGTCTCGGCGGCGCTGCCACGCAGCACGGTCTTGATACGAACACCGCCCGACTCGCTGAGCTTGAGGCCCAGTTGCTCGGCCAGGCCCGCAGCCTCTTCCAGATAGTCCACCCCCTGCGCACGCAGCAGGGCCTGCAGCGGCAGCTCGGTCGTGTTGTGCACCCAGGCTGCCAATCTGTCTGCATAAGACTCGCCCGAGAGTTCCTGCAACACGGCCAGCACGTCGGCCTCGGTCATCGGGCCGCCCTGGCAGCGCTGCCACAGCGCCCGCATGACCGCGTCCAGGCTGGTTTGGCCGCCCTGGCGCAGGCTCAGGTCCAGGCACAGCGCCACCAGCGCGCCCTTGGTGTAGTAGCTGATGGTGGCGTTGGCGCTGTTTTCGTCCTGCCGGTAGTACTTGACCCAGGCGTCAAAACTGGCCTGCGCCACACTTTGCACCAAGCGGCCCGGGGTCTGCAACACGGCGTTGATGGTTTTCGCCAACAGCGTCAGGTAGGTGGCGGTGTCGATCAGCCCGGCACGGCGCAGCAACAGGTCGTCGTAATAACTGGTGAAACCTTCAAAAAACCAGAGCAATTCGGTGTAGTTTTCGCTCGCATAGTCATAGCAAGCGAACTCGGCGGGACGCAGGCGTTTGATGTTCCAGGTGTGAAAGTACTCGTGGCTGATCAAGCCCAGCAAGTTGGTGTAACCGTCACCCGCGCCCAGGGTCTGGCTCTGTCCCAGGCGTGGCAAGTCGGCGCGTTTGCAGATCAGCGCGGTGCTGTGGCGGTGCTCCAGTCCGCCGTAGCTGTTGTCCACGGCGTTGAGCATGAAGACGTAACGGTCGTGTGGGGCGCGGCGTTGGGCGCTTTTGCCTTTGGCAGCCTGGCCGTGCCAGAAGTCGATTTCAGCTTCGCAAATGGCTTGGGTATCGGCCAGCAGGCGCGCGCCGTCAAAACTGGCGCTGGCGCCAGCCACCACAAAACGGTGCGGCACGCCACGCGCGGTGAAGCAGCCGCTCCAGAAGGCGCCCATCTCCACCGGTGAGTCGACCAGCTCGTCGTAGTCAGCTGCCAGGTAGCTACCGAACCCCCTGGCGTTGACTTTCTCAGAAGGCAGGGCGGTGGCGGCTTGCCAGTCTTTGGGCAAACCATCGCTGGCGATCGTCAGGCGATGGGTCTGGTTTTCCTGGCCGTGGACCCTGAGGCACAGGCTGGTGCCGTTGAAAAAGCCGCGCTGCGTGTCCAGCCAGGCGGTGCGCACCGAGTTGTCAAAGGCATACACCTCGTAGTGCAGCACCAGCGGCTGGTCTGGCGCGCAGGCCAGTTGCCAGGTGGCTTTGTCCAGCTGGGTGACGGCCACTGCGGTTTTGCCTTGCTGCGCGCTCAGGCCCTGCAGGTGTTTGGCAAACTCGCGCACCAGGTAGCTGCCGGCAATCCACACGGGCAAGCTCACCCGCTGCTGTGCCGCCGGGCGGCGAATGGTCAGCGTGACGGCGTACAGATGGGCGTGCAGGCTGTGCGCGCGCACCTGATAGTGAAGGCCAGGGCGTGTGCTGGCGTGCGCGGTGGGCGTGCTCATTGGCCAGCCGCTTGCGCCAGCCGCAGCTCCACCTGGTCGGCGTCAATGGCACCGGGCACGCGGCTGCCATCGGCAAACACCAGGGTCGGTGTGCCGGTGATCTTGTGCTTTTTGCCCAGCGCGATGTTGCGGTCCACCGCTGTGCTGTCACATTTGGCGCGGGCGGGCTCCACGTTGTTGATCATCCAGTCGTGCCAGGCTTTGGGTTTGTCTTTGGCGCACCAGATGGCTTTGGATTTGTCGACCGAGCCCGGCCCCAGCACCGGGTACAGATACAGATAAACGGTGACGTTGTCCACCTTGAGCAGGCTTTGCTCAAAACGCTTGCAGTAGCCGCAGTTGGGGTCTTCAAACACCGCCAGCTTGCGCTTGCCGTTGCCGCGCACGATGGTGAAAGCGTCTTTGACCGGCAGCGTGTCAAAGCGGATGGCGCTGAGCTTGTCGACACGTTCTTCGGTCAGGTTGCGACGCTGTTTGGTGTCGATCAGGTTGCCTTGCAGCAGGTAGTCGCCCTGTGCGTCGGTGTAAAGGATGTCGGTGCCGTTGAACCGGATTTCGTAAACCCCGGTGATGGGGGTCTTGTTGATCTCGTCAATCTTGCCCAGCTGCGGCAGGCGCTCAGCCAGGTTTTTGCGGATGGCGGTCTCCTGCGCGAAGGCGTTGCCCAAGCTGCAAGCGATCAGCAGCGCAGCACAGGCGATCAGGGGGGTGTGAGGTCGTTTCATCGTCATCCTGTAAAAAACTTGCAAGGGCTCACAAGCCCATGGCGTAGCGCGCGGCCCATTGTTTGGCCAGGCTGCTGCGCTCAAAACCGTTCATGCCCCAATTGCGCAGCGCCTGCCAGGTGGGGCTGCTCTTGGAAAACAGCTGTTGCAGGCCGTCCATGGCCAGCGCGGTGGCGCTCACCTCGGCGCGACGGGTGCGCTCGTACTGGCGCATCAGCTTGGGGTCGTTGACGGGGCGCCAGGCGGCGCGCGTCTGCAGGATGCGGGCCAGCTCGGCCACATCGCCCAGCCCCAGGTTCAGGCCTTGCCCGGCCAGCGGATGCACGGCGTGGGCGGCATCACCGGCCAGTGCCCAGGTGGTGCCGTCGGGGGCGGTGCCGATCCAGCGGCTGGCTTGGGCGGCAGTGAGCGGCCAGGCCACGCGTTCGCTGGCCAGTTGCAGGCCGCCCAGGCAGTGGCCACTGACCTGTGCCAACTCCTGGCAAAAATCCTCGGTGCTGGCGTCCATCAAGCTCTGCACACGGCTTTCCTTGACCGACCAGACGATGCCCACCGTGTGGCCGTGTTCGCCGTCCAGCGGCAGGAAGGCCAGAATTTCACCCTCGGTAAACCATTGGCGCGCGGTTTGGCCGTGGGCCAGCTCGGTGGTCAGGCGTGCGGCAATGGCGCGCTGCGGGTAGTGCGCCACGTCAAAGGCCACACCGAGTTCGTCACGTGTGCGGCTGCTTTTGCCTTCACACACCACCGTCAGGGTGGCGGGCTCGGGGTGGTCAATCACCTCGATCTGCGGTTGATAACGCACCGCCTCGGCCAGGCGCGCTTCCAGCAGCGGCACGTCCACAATCCAGGTCAGCGCATCCACCGCCAGGTCGTGGGCAGAAAAATTGACCACGCCGCCATCGTCACCCAGCACCTGCATCTGCGTCACTGCGGTGGCGTGCTGGGCGTCGGGCCAGCAGCGCACCGATGCCAGCAGGGTTTTGGATTTGGCATTGAGCGCATAGGCGCGCACATCGGGCCCGCTGGCGGCTGGTCGGTGCGTCACCAACCCGACGTTCAGCCGCTCACGGGCCAGCAACAAGGCCAGGGTGTGGCCGACAATGCCGCCGCCCCGGATGCAGATGTCATATGGGTGTTTCATGGCGGATGATTGTAGAAGTGCCCCGGTGGCCTCATGGATAATCCAGGGTTTAGCCAGACGCTTTCGCAGCGGCTACCGGCCAGCGAGCCAGCGCGCTCCCCAACTCGATAGGATTTGTATGAAATGTGGCATCGTGGGCTTGCCCAACGTCGGTAAATCGACCCTGTTCAACGCTTTGACCAAGGCAGGCATTGCGGCGGAAAACTACCCCTTTTGCACGATTGAGCCCAATGTGGGCATTGTCGAGGTGCCAGACCCGCGCCTGGACGCGCTGGCCGCCATTGTCAACCCGCAGAAGATCCAGCGCGCCATCGTCGAGTTTGTGGACATTGCCGGCTTGGTGGCTGGGGCCAGCACGGGTGAAGGCCTGGGCAACAAGTTTCTGGCACACATCCGCGAAACCGATGCCACCATCAATGTGGTGCGCTGTTTTGAAGATGACAACGTGGTGCATGTGGCGGGCAGGGTGGACCCGATTTCCGACATCGAAGTGATCCAGACCGAGCTGTGCCTGGCCGATCTGAGTACGGTGGACAAGGCTTTGGCGCGTTATCAGAAAGCGGCCAAGTCGGGCGGTGACAAGGAAGCGATGAAGCTGGTGAGCATTTTGGAGCGCTGCCAGGCCGCCCTGAATGAAGCCAAGCCGGTGCGCACGCTGGATTTCACCAAGGAAGAACTGCCGCTGCTCAAGCAGTTGTTCCTGATCACCGCCAAACCGGCGATGTTTGTTGCCAACGTGTCGGAAGACGGTTTTGAGAACAACCCGTTCCTGGACCGGCTCACCGCCTATGCCCACGCGCAAAACGCGCCGGTGGTGGCCATAAGCGCCAAGCTGGAGGCCGAGATGGCCGAGATGAGTGATGACGACCGGCTGATGTTCCTCGAAGAACTCGGCCTGCACGAGCCCGGCCTGAACCGCCTGATCCGCGCGGCCTACGACCTGCTGGGCTTGCAGACCTATTTCACCGCTGGCGTGAAAGAGGTGCGCGCCTGGACCATCCACAAGGGCGACACCGGCCCGCAAGCCGCCGGTGTGATTCACACCGACTTTGAGAAGGGCTACATCCGGGCCCAGACCATTGCTTATGACGACTTCATCGCCTTCAAGGGTGAGCAAGGCGCCAAGGACGCCGGCAAGATGCGCGCCGAAGGCAAGGACTACGTCGTCAAGGACGGCGACGTGATGAACTTCCTGTTCAGCTCCTAAGTCGTCCATCCCTTGCCCACCGCAGGCGCGTTTGTCGCCTGCCCACAGAGTCTGTTGGCCAGGCCAAGCCTCTGAACGCGTTGGCCGACGGACGCCACCGGGCAGAGATGTCATCTCGTTCGCGGCGACGATGCGCCGCGCTGTGGGGTGGTGGCGCATTTTTTGCGTGTAGCGAGCATGGCTGAGGCGCTTCGAATTGTTGTCATCGCACCTGACCTGGACACGACCGAGAGTTCAGGTGAGCAGGCGCTTGCCCTGGCAGAACGCTCGCGCAGCCTGCGCATCGGCCTGTTGCAAAGCGGCTTTAACCTGGTGGCCTCGATCCCGGCCGATGTGTTCTTGACGGAGCGCATCGCGCAACTGCAGCCTGATCTGGTGATTGTGGATGCCGAGAGCGAAGCGCGTGACGCGCTGGAGCATGTGGTGATGGCCACCCGTGACGCGCGCCGACCCATCGTCATGTTCACCAACGACAACGACACCACCCACGTGAAGGCGGCCGTGGCCGCGGGGGTGTCGGCTTACATCGTGGCGGGCTTGTCGCCGGAGCGCATCCGCCCGATTCTGGATGTGGCGATTGCCCGCTTCCACCACGAAGAGGCTTTGCGCCAGGAGCTGGCCGATGCCCGCAGTGAGGTGCATGAACTCAGCGCCGAACTGAAAGACCGCAAGGTGATTGACCGCGCCAAGGCCTTGCTGATGGAGCGCCAGCACCTGGGCGAGGGCGAGGCCTATGCCCGTTTGCGCAAAACGGCCATGGACAAAAACCTGCGCCTGGTGGAGGTGGCACAGCGCATCCTGGACGTGGCCGATCTGCTGGGTTGAATGGGTGCCTGATGTCCGGCCATTTGGACTGAGATGGTGCGCTGCACAAAATTGGTGCCATGTTTTTGGGCATATCTAAGACATTTGGCTGAAAAAGCCGCCGAAATAGCTGGCACATTCATTGCGTAGTTAAAAACAAGACCCGCAAGGGTTGTGGCCAACACCCCGTCCAATGGCGGGCCGGGTGATGGCCACAAGGACAAAGGCGTCCCCACAGGCATGTTGCTCTTCATGAGCGATGTGCCATGTGAGGACGCCTTTTTTGTTTTCAGCTTTTGAAACCTTGAGAGGAATGTGCCATGACCGATCTTCTGAAATCCAGCCTCAGCCGCCGTGCGGTGCTGCAAACCGCCGCCGTGGGCGCCTTGGGTATCAGCCCGGCATTACGCGCCTCGGTGTATGCCGCTGGCTCCGACGCCCCGGAGAAAACCGAGGTCAAGATCGGTTTCATCCCGCTGACCGACTGCGCCAGCGTGGTCATGGCGGCTGAGCTGGGCCTGGACAAAAAATACGGCGTCAAGATCATCCCCACCAAAGAAGCCAGCTGGGCCGGTGTGCGCGACAAACTGGTCAACGGTGAGCTGGACTTTGCCCACGTGTTGTACGGCCTGATCTACGGCGTGCACCTGGGCGTGGGCGGGGCTAAAAAAGACATGGCGGTGTTGATGACGCTGAACAACAACGGCCAGGGCCTCACCTTGTCCAAAAAACTTGCCGACAAAGGCGCGGGCACGCTCGAAGGCCTGGTTGGTCTGATGAAAAAAGAGCCGCGCGAATACACCTTTGCCCAAACCTTCCCCACCGGCACCCACGCCATGTGGCTGTATTACTGGCTGGCCAGCGCCGGTATCAACCCGTTCAAGGATGTCAAAAGCATTGTGGTGCCGCCGCCGCAGATGGTGGCCAACATGCGGGTGGGCAACATGGACGGTTTCAGCGTGGGCGAGCCGTGGAACCACCGGGCCATCATCGACGGCATTGGTGTGAGTGCCGCCACCAGCCAGGACGTCTGGAAAGACCACCCGGAAAAGGTGCTGGGCACCACCGGCGACTTTGTCAGAAAGTACCCCAACACGGCGCGCGCCGTGACGGCGGCCATTCTGGAAGCCAGCCAGTGGATCGACGCCAATTTGTCCAACAAAAACAAGATGGCCGAAACCATTGCCGCCAAGAGCTACGTGAACACCAGCGTGGACGCCATCAACCAGCGCATTCTGGGGCGTTACCAGAACGGCATGGGCAAAACCTGGGACGACCCGAACCACATGAAATTTTTCAACGATGGCGCGGTGAACTTCCCGTACCTGAGTGACGGCATGTGGTTCCTGACCCAGCACAAACGCTGGGGGCTGCTCAAAGACCACCCGGACTATTTGGCGGTGGCCAAACAGATCAACCAGATCGACATCTACAAACAAGCCGCTGCGGCCAGCAAAACCCCGCTGCCCAAGAGCGACATGCGCACCAGCAAGCTCATCGACGGCGTGGTGTGGGACGGCAAGGACCCCAAAAAATACGCTGACGGTTTCAAGGTGAGGGTCTGATCACCCGGCATGACAGGCCGGTTGACAGCATCGCTTATTCACTTAACGCCCAGCAGATATTCCCTCAGGAGAATCACCATGGTCAGCGCCGTTTTTCATTCACCCCTGGAAGCAGCTGGGCCCGTCCCAGCCGCTTCCGCTGCCCCGCCTACACCCATGACATCAACCGCGACACACGTCCAGCCCGCCCATACAGCCAGCCAAAAAAGCAGTCCCAAACCATCCTTTGACTGGCGCGGCCTGTGGCTGGCGGTGCTGCCGCCGCTGCTGGGTTTTGGGTTGCTGGTGGGCATCTGGGCGCTGGTCAGCATCAGCACGGCCAGCAGCATCCCGTCGCCCGGTGACACGTTGGCGCAGGCCGTCACCATCTTCAGCGACCCGTTTTACCGCAACGGCCCCAACGACCAGGGCGTGGGCTGGAACATTCTGATGAGCCTGGAGCGTGTGGCCATCGGATTTGGCCTGGCGGCGCTGGTGGGCATCCCCGCCGGTTTTGCGATTGGTCGGTTCGAATTTTTGAGCCGCATGTTCAATCCGCTGATCAGCCTGTTGCGGCCGGTCTCACCCCTGGCTTGGCTGCCGATTGGGCTGTTGGTGTTTCAGGGTGCGAATCCGGCGGCGATCTGGACCATCTTTATCTGCAGCATCTGGCCGATGATCATCAACACCGCCGTGGGCGTGCAACGCGTGCCGCAAGACTACATGAACGTGGCCCGGGTGCTGAATTTGAGCGAATGGAAGATCGTCACCAAGATTTTGTTTCCCTCGGTGCTGCCGTACATGCTGACCGGTGTGCGCTTGGCCGTGGGCACCGCCTGGCTGGTGATTGTGGCGGCCGAGATGTTGACTGGTGGCGTCGGCATCGGCTTCTGGGTGTGGGACGAGTGGAACAACCTGAACGTCAAGAACATCATCATCGCCATCTTCGTGATCGGCATCGTCGGGCTGATTCTGGAGTACGCACTGGTGAAGATCGCCACCGCGTTCACGTTTGAAGAAGTGAAGTCCTGAGACCTTGCGGGACAGACCAACAGTGACACGCCGTGAACTTTGCTCTGTCCCCAACCAATCGAATGCCTTGTGGGGCAGACCAAGAGTTACACGAAGTGAACTTTGCGCTGTCCCCAACTGATCAAAAGGAACCCATCATGCACGCCAACCAAACCACCAAATTCATCGACATCGTCGGTGTTGAGCAAACCTTCAAGACCAAAAAAGGCCCGTTTTGTGCGCTACAGGGCATCAACCTGACTGTGGCCAAAGGCGAGTTTGTCGCCCTGATTGGCCATTCGGGCTGCGGCAAATCGACCCTGTTGAACTTGATCGCCGGGCTGACCCTGCCCTCGCAAGGCCACCTGCTGTGCAACAACCGCGAGATCGCCGGGCCAGGGCCGGACCGTGCGGTGGTGTTTCAGAACCACTCGCTGCTACCGTGGCTGACGTGTTTTGAGAACGTCTACCTGGGTGTGGAGCGGGTGTTTGGTGCGGCTGGCCGCTCCACCGGTGCCGTGTCAGAAACCAAGCCACAACTCACCGAGCGCACCCAGGCCGCGCTGGACATGGTGGGGCTGACTGCCGCCTCCCACAAACGCCCCGGCGAAATTTCGGGCGGCATGAAACAACGTGTGGGCATCGCCCGAGCCCTGGCGATGGAGCCCAAGGTGCTGCTGATGGACGAACCTTTTGGCGCGCTCGACGCGTTGACGCGCGCCAAGCTGCAGGACGAGCTGCTCGACATCGTCGCCCGCACCCACAGCACGGTGGTGATGGTGACCCACGATGTCGATGAAGCGGTGCTGCTCTCCGACAAGATTGTGATGATGACCAACGGGCCCGCCGCCACGATTGGTGAGGTGCTGGCGGTTGACCTGCCGCGCCCGCGCAGCCGGGTCGAACTGGCTGACAGCGCCCAGTACCTGCACTACCGCAAGGCCGTGATCGACTTTTTGTACACCCGGCAAGCGCATGTGGAAAAGGCTGCATAGGCATGTGGCTCCCCCCCGTTGCTTGCTCGCTTCGCGTAGCCGCCAACCCCCTCAAGGGGGCGACACCAGCGGTCCGGCAAAGCCGGTCCCGCGGTGTCTCTCAGTAAAACCCTAGCACCGGAGATTCGTATGGACATGCGCGTAGAACCCACAACCAGACTCAAACTCGTGATGGTCGGCAACGGCATGGCCGGGGTCCGCACACTTGAAGAGCTGCTCAAGATCGCCCCGGACCTGTACGACATCACCGTCTTTGGCGCCGAGCCGCACCCCAACTACAACCGCATCCTGCTCAGCCCGGTGCTGGCCGGTGAACAGACGCTTGACGAGATCATCCTGAACCCGTTTGAGTGGTACGCAGACAACCACATCACCTTGCACGCTGGCTGGCGCGTGACTTCGGTGGACCGCGTCAAACGCCTCGTCCACGCTGAAAACGCCTCTGGCGAAAAAATCAGCGCCGGGTACGACCGGCTGCTGCTGTGCACCGGCTCCAACCCGTTCATGCTGCCCCTGCCGGGCAAAGACCTGCAAGGTGTGATCGCCTACCGCGACATCGCCGATACCAACGCCATGATCGAGGCGGCCAAAACGCACAAACATGCGGTGGTGATTGGCGGCGGCCTGCTCGGCCTGGAAGCTGCCAACGGCCTGATGAAGCGCGGCATGACGGTCACCGTCGTGCATGTGATGCCGACGCTGATGGAGCGCCAACTGGACGCCACAGCCGCCAAATTACTACAAAAGTCCCTGGAAGAACGTGGTCTGAAGTTCCTGATGGGCGCCCAAACCCAGGCGCTACTCAAACCCGCTGACGTAGGGGACTGGGTGGCAGAGCGTTTTGCGCAGGTCAAGGAGGAGTCCGCGCAGCGGGCGGGGGACACGGAGCAAAACGCTCTGCCACCCAGTCCCCGGCCCGATCCAGCACTCCAGGCAACCACCGCACTGGTAACAGATTTAGAAGAAAAACTAGCCTCCAACCCAGACCGTGTCTGCGCCGTCCGCTTCAAAGATGGTAGCGTGGTACCGGCTGATCTGGTGGTCATGGCGGTCGGCATCCGCCCCAACACCGAGTTGGCGCAGAGCATGCGCCTGCACTGCGACAAAGGCATTGTGGTCAACGACACCCTGCAAACCACTACCGACGCACGCATCTACAGCGTGGGTGAATGTGCCGCCCATCGCGGCACAGCGTATGGTCTGGTCGCGCCGCTGTTTGAGCAGGCCAAGGTGGCGGCGAACCATCTGGCGCAGTTTGGCATCGGGCGGTATGTCGGTTCGCTGACCTCGACCAAACTCAAGGTCACCGGCATCGACCTTTTTTCAGCGGGTAACTTTGCCGGCGGTGAAGGCTTTGAGGAAATCATCATGAGCGACCCCAAAGGCGGGGTCTACAAAAAGCTGGTGCTCAAAGACGACAAGCTGGTGGGCGCCTGCCTGTATGGCGACACGGTCGATGGCAGCTGGTACTTCAAGCTGCTGCGCGACGGCCGACCGATTGCCGACATCCGCGACCGGCTGATGTTTGGCGAAAGCAACGTCGGTGACGTGGGCCACCAGGGCCAGAACAAGGCCGCGGCCATGCTTGATACCGACGAGGTGTGTGGCTGCAACGGCGTCACCAAGGGCACCATCTGCAAGACCATCCGCGAAAAAGGTCTGTTCACGCTGGACGAGGTGCGCAAACACACCAAGGCCAGCGCCTCGTGCGGCTCCTGCACCGGGCTGGTGGAACAACTGCTGATGTTCACGGCTGGCGCTGACTACTCTGCCACGCCGAAGATGAAAGCCATGTGTGGCTGCACTGACCACGGCCACCAGGCGGTGCGCGACGCCATTCGCGCCAACAAGCTGCTCAAGATTGCTGACGTGTTCAGCTTCATGGACTGGAAAACCCCCAACGGCTGTGCCTCGTGCCGCCCGGCGGTCAACTATTACCTGATCAGCACCTGGCCCAAAGAGGCCAAAGACGACCCGCAAAGCCGCTTCATCAACGAACGCAGCCACGCCAACATCCAGAAAGACGGCACCTACAGCGTGATCCCGCGCATGTGGGGCGGTGAAACCACGGCCGACGAGCTGCGTCGTATTGCCGACGCCGTGGACAAGTACAACATCCCGACCGTCAAGGTCACCGGTGGCCAGCGCATTGACCTGCTGGGCGTGAAGAAAGAAGACTTGGTCAACGTCTGGAAAGACATCGGCATGCCCAGCGGCCACGCCTACGCCAAGGCCTTGCGCACCGTGAAAACCTGCGTCGGCAGCGAATGGTGCCGCATGGGCACACAAGACAGCACCCAGATGGGCAAGGACCTGGAGCGCGCCATGTGGCGCATGTACGCGCCGCACAAGGTGAAATTTGCCGTGAGCGGCTGCCCGCGAAACTGCGCCGAGGCGGGCATCAAGGACGTGGGGGTGATTGGCGTCGATTCCGGCTGGGAGATGTATGTGGCCGGTAACGGCGGCATCAAGACCGAGGTGGCGCACTTTCTGGTGAAGGTGAAAACCGCCGCCGAGGTGATGGAGTTCACCGGGGCGTTTTGCGAACTCTACCGGCAGGAAGGCTGGTACCTGGAGCGCACCGTGCATTACGTGAACCGCGTGGGTCTGGATTACGTCAAGAAACGCATCGTGGAAGACGCCGCGGGGCGTAAGGCGCTGTGGGAACAGTTGCAGTTTGCGCTGGACGGCGAACCTGACCCGTGGTTTGAGTTTGACAAGGCGGCGGTGGACACGCGGCAGTTTGCCCCACTGTCCGCATGAGCCCAGGTTCATCCATGCCTTCGATATTCCCCGGAGCCTGGGCGGCAGCGGGTCTGCTCCGTGGACGTGCCTCAGCCAGAGGCTACGGCTCTTCAATCCGTCCAAGCCTGCGCAGGCAGGCTCGGAGCCGCGGATTTCAGCCCCGCCCTGCGGGCTCCTCCTTGACCTGCGCAGAGCCCACTGCCACCCAAGCTCCTAGACCTGTCGTTATTACTTCCAAAGCTAAAAAATAGCATACGAAAGAACATCATGAGTGAATGGAAAGTCATCTGCCACCTCGAAGACATCCCCGTGCTGGGAGCCCGCCGTGTCACCCGCACCCACGGGCTGGACGTGGCGCTGTTCCGCAACGACAAAGACGAGGTCTTCGCCCTGCTGGACCGCTGCCCGCACAAAGGCGGCCCGTTGAGCCAAGGCATTGTGTTTGGCAGCAGCGTGGCCTGCCCGTTGCACAACTGGACGATTGGCCTGAGCACTGGTGAGGCTGCCGCCCCGGACGTGGGCTGTACGCCCAAGTTCAGCGTCAAGGTGGAGGGCGGCCAGGTGTTTCTGAACAGCGCCGAGCTGGCCAGCCACGCCACCGACCTGACGCGCCCCATCGCCGGTCCAGCCAGGCACACCGCCTGCGCCTGACGTCCCGCCTCACAGCCCCCAAGCGCCTGAAAGACACGCCATGACCGAAACACGTTCCACCTGCCCCTACTGCGGCGTGGGCTGCGGGGTGATCATCGCGTCCGATGGTCAGCACATCACCGGGGTCCGGGGTGACCCGGACCACCCGGCCAACTTGGGTCGCCTGTGCACCAAAGGCGCCACGCTGGCGTTTACCGCCGCCCCTGAACTGGCGCGCCAAACCCGGCTGCTGATGCCGCAGTTGCGAGCCAGTCGCGGCGCAGCGCCAACCCCATTGGGCTGGAATGCCGCGCTGGACTACGCCACCGAGCGCCTGAGCGCCATCGTGCAGCGGCACGGGCCTGACGCGCTGGGCGTGTACGTCAGCGGCCAGTTGCTCACCGAAGACTATTACCTGTTCAACAAACTGGTCAAAGGCTTGCTGGGCACCAACCAGATCGACACCAACTCTCGGCTGTGCATGAGCAGTGCGGTGGCGGGCTACAAGATGACGCTGGGCGCGGACGCACCACCTGCGTGTTACGACGACATCGGGCACGCGCAAACCTTGTTCATTGCTGGCAGCAACACCGCCTGGGCGCACCCGATATTGTTCCGGCGCATCGAAGACGCCAAGGCCAACAACCCGGCCATGAAAATCATCGTGGCCGACCCGCGGCGCACCGACACCGCCGCCCAGGCCGACCTACACCTGCCGTTGTTGCCCGGCACCGACATCGCCTTGTTTCACGGTCTGTTGCACATCATGTTGTGGGAGGGCTGGGTCGATGCGGCGTATATCGCTGCACACACCAGCGGTTTTGAGGCGTTGAAGGCGTCCGTGCGTGAGTTCACCCCGGAGCATGTGTCGGCGCTGTGTGGTTTGCCCAAGGCCGACTTGCTGACCGCCGCGCGCTGGCTCGCCGGGCTGGATGTGATGAATCTGGCGGCTGCGGCAGGCGACGCTGCCGGGGCGGTGGTGGGTGAAGCAGTCGACAGCGTG
>Ga0209066_10004252_pt1 | contig 15775 bp, 9 predicted proteins | sample All_14_2_FD_187198 | JGI IMG/M metagenome (GOLD analysis project Ga0209066, IMG submission 187198) | Freshwater microbial communities in response to fracking from Pennsylvania, USA - Allegheny Zone_MetaG_DW_15 (SPAdes) (version 2) ...
CATTACTTTGCAACGCATCAAGCGCACTCCTAGCGAATGTTTGTTTATTGACGATTCGCTTGCGAATATTGAAACCGCCCGTAGATTGGGATTTCAGACTATACACTTTCAATCCCCTCCCCTGCTAAGGGAAGAACTAAAAAAACTTTCCATCAAAGGAATCACATCATGACATCAAATCTTCAACAATCCATGTTGGACGCTATTGAAGTTGAACTAAAACGACAAGTGGGGCGGTTGGATCAAAAACGTACTGCTTTATTTCACGAGATGTTGACTTACCACATGGGGTGGACAGGTGAGGGTGCGGGCTCGCAAGCAGCAGGGAAGCGGATTCGTCCGTTGATCACTCTTTTATCAGTTGCTTCTATTGAAAATAAACAAGATAAAATTGATACTGGTTATAATTGGCTACGCGCAGTTTCAATGGCAGCCGCTATTGAACTGGTACATAATTTTTCATTGGTACATGATGACATTCAAGATAACTCTGAACTACGCCGTGGACGAAAAACGGTCTGGACCAAATGGGGTTCGCCTATGGCAATCAATGTCGGTGATGCGCTGTTTGTAATTGCCAACCAGGCTGTGATTGATCTCAAAGAAAAATATCCAGCTGAGATGGTGGTCCGTTCAACAGAGATATTGAACAACTGCTGTTTGGATCTCACACGTGGTCAATACTTGGATATGTCTTATGAAGAACGCACAGACCTTGTGATGGATGATTACTGGCCAATGATCGGTGGGAAAACCTCTGCCCTACTCTCTGCCTGTACCCAGGTCGGCGCCCTTCTTGGCTACGCGAACGAAGAGAAAATCGAACTCTATCGCCTATTTGGGTACAACTTGGGACTTGCCTTCCAAGTACAGGATGACATCCTTGGGATTTGGGGTGATGAAACTGTGACGGGAAAATCCGCAGCGAGTGATCTGGTGGAAGGGAAAAATTCATTACCAGTTTTATATGCGCTTGAAAAGAATGGTGAATTTGCCAAACGTTGGAAACAAGGTCCGATCAAACAAAATGAAGTGAGTCATGTCGCTGCTTTGTTGGATAAAGAAGGCGGAAAAGTTTACGCTGAGAAAATGTCTGAAGAGCTAACTCAAAAAGCGCTGGGGTATTTACAGCAGGCAAACCCGCAAGGCGAGGCTGGAGAAGCCATTCTCGGGTTGGCAAACATGCTTCTGAAACGCAAACAGTAACGGGTCCGGTTTGAGGCGGTTCGTCTTCAGGCTTGACATGACTTTTCAGCGTGACGTATAATCCCGCCGTCAAGAATGCGGGTGTAGTTCAGTGGTAGAACGCTTGCTTCCCAAGCAAGATATCGTGGGTTCGAGTCCCATCACCCGCTCTCAAGCCGAGGAATTTTTGCCTCGGCTTTTCGTTATGCTATACTATTATTTGTAGTTTGTAAGGTAGCTGTCATGGTGACTGCCTTACATATTAAAGTAAAATTCTGCCTGGAGAAATACCAGCGATGCCAGACAATGGACGTGGAACAATTTTGTATGTTGAGGATAATCCGGATAACCGTAATCTGATACGCAGAGTTCTCAATGCGGAGGGTTACGCAGTTGTAGAAGCATCTCAAGCCAACCAAGCTTTTTCGAAGCTTGAAACTGAACACATTGATTTGATCTTGATGGATATCAATATGCCCGATATGGATGGGTATACATTGACCGCCAAGATCAAGCAGATGGATAAGTATAAGAACATTCCAATTGTGGCTGTAACTGCCAATGTGATGCGCGGCGATAGGGAAAAATCACTTGAGGCAGGATGTGATGGTTACATCCAAAAACCGATCGATATCGATACACTTGCACAGCAGATCGAACGCTTCATCACAAGGAGAACTAATGTCTGACCAAGACCAAACCCCTGCTGTTTCTGATACTCAGCCTATTCGTAAGCCGACAATCCCGAAAGATGCGGCAGTGTTGGTGGTGGAAGATAATGTATCTAATTTTGTGCTTATTGCCCGTATGTTGGGTTATTTGGGCATTCACTGTGAGTGGAAGACCTCTGGGTATGAAGTGGTTGAATATGCCGATACCCTCCCCCGCCTTGACCTGATTTTGATGGATATCCGCCTGCCGTATGAAGATGGATATGGTGCTTTGAAGAAGATCCGCGCTTCAGAACGGTTCAAGTCTGTGCCGATCATTGCTGTGACCGCTGAAGCCAGCCATGAGCAAATGAAAAAGGCTAAGGAATCTGGATTTGATGGCTTTTTGGGGAAGCCACTTGACCCCGATCGTTTCCCTGACCAAATCCGCCGTATCTTAAACGGAGAGCCTGTCTGGGAATTCAGTTAGTGTTGTTGTAAAATTTACTAAATGACCATTCCTACGACGTCGCTTAAGTATGAAAATCGCAAAGGTAAGTTCAAGAGCAGCCTCACCACCACACTTGTTAGAACGCTCTTGATCTTTACTTTTATTCCACTTGCCTTGATGGCAAGTGTTGCATATCTTCGTGCGCGCAGTTTGCTTAGGGAGCAAGCGACATATCAACTTGAGAACTTAATCTCGAATCAAGTTCAGGTGATCGATCAGGATATCCTGCAAAAGGAAAACCTGCTTAAGCAAAAGATCGAGAAGGAAAACGCATCCGTTCTGATCGAAGCTGCTTTACATGCCAACCCGCAAAGCAGTCAATTTCAGTTCGTTCGCAAAGATCTTTTCAAAGCGATATCAGATAATGCTACTACGGGAGATATTAATGGTTTTGATGAATTCCTACTTATAGACACAGACGGAATTATTCGAATTGCATCAAATGCTGATTGGCAAGGTCTTACGCTTGACCCTGCAGTTTTAAATTTTGACGAAGACCAATCAAGGCTGCTTCATGGGTTTGACCCGATCTACCAAGATGAAACTGTTTTGATCACGGTAGTCAACTACAAGACTGAGCGAGGTTCGACCCTTGGTGCTTTGGTTGGGATCACAAATAGTGAAGCGTTGCAAAGCTTGCTCCAACCATTGAATGGGCTTGCACCTTATGCCACAACGTACTTCGTTCTTTCAGATGAACAGATCGTTTCTGTGAACTCTGAAACGGGCACACTCTCTCCCGTCAAAGTTGCTGATGCCGCTTTGTCTCAACTTCAATCGGAATTAAGTACTCTAAAAGCCAGCGGTGAGCACACTCCTACTGCATTGGATATTGAGTTAGATGCAAAAGGAAGGTCACTGGCGCAAGTTGACTGGGCGCCAGCCATTCAAAGCGGGATCGTTTTAGCCGTTTACTCCGAAACCATTTATGCAAATATTAACAGCCTGACCCCATTCACGATCTTTCTTGTAATAGGTGCAGTGGCTGCAATGGGAATTGTTCTGTATTACGGAACAAGGCGTGTTTTCAAGCCATTGCAAGAACTTACGGAAATCACACAAAAATTTGCCGAGGGTGATTGGAGTCAGCGTGCCAAGGCAAGCGAAGCCGATAATGAAATTGGTCAGCTTTCCAATGCATTCAATTATCTCGCGGATCAAATAGCAGACAGTTACAAATCGCTTGAGAAAAAAGTAGAAGAACGCACACTCCAGATCCGTACAGCGGCGGAAGTCGCACAGAGCGTTACGACCATTCCCAATCTTGATGAAATGCTAAGCAAAACTGTTGAACTCCTTGTGCAACAGTTTGATTTTTATCAGACGACTATATTCCTGGTTGACCGCAGCGGCAAAAATATTGATTTCAAGACCGGTTATGGCTCTGCGACAAAGGGGCTTTCAGAACGAAAATACAGCCTACCCGTTGGTTCTGATTCGATCGTTGGTTGGGTAGCCGCAAATAACAAGGTTCGAGTCGCTTCTGACGTTACCGAAGATGAACTCCATCTTCAAAATGAACTCTTGCCAGAGACACGGTCTGAAGTTTGTGTTCCCATTTCATTGAACAATCAAGTTCTTGGCGTGCTGGATGTTCAAAGCACCCAGCCGGCAGCATTTGGACCTGATGCGATCCTCATGCTGCAAACATTGGCAAGCCAAATTGCAGCAGCTATTCAAACAGCCGGTTTGGTTGAGGCAAGCCAGGTCGATTTCCAAGAGTTGAACCGTTTGTATCGTGCCAGCCGACTGATCGAAGCGGCACAAACTGAAGAGGAGATCCTTCGGGTTGGCGGACAAATTCTACGAAGCGCCCCCTACCCCATCCTCTTAATCAAACTAGATGGTGATGTCTTAAAGATCATCTCTGTTTCAGACATGATCCGAACCGATACGCCATCAGACTTATTGCAAAATGGTATTCGAACAAACACAACGGAAATAAATGCCTATTTGGGGCGTGGCTCTGTTACGACATCCAGTGTAAATGCAGAGCTACCAAGGACTTTCAAGGATATCCTTCGTTCACTGGACCTATTAAATGCCGCCATCTTGCCGATAAAAGGTCAAGAGACTCTTGAGGCTGTCATCCTTATTGGAGCTAGACAATTAATCCCATCCAGTTCCTCTGTGCAGCCATATGAAAATCTTGCAGACTTGATGTCTGTTGCGATCCAACGAGCAACTGCTGTTGCACAGACAGAACGTCACCTCAAGGAGGTTGAAGCGCTGGCATCCATGAATGAGCTGGTCTCTTCAACTTCAGATATTCAGGATTTCTTCCATGCTCTGTTGGTAAAAATTCAGCAGATCATTGGTGACTATAGTTTGATGGTTGCCATTTACGATGAACCAACAAACTCTATTAGCATCCCATTTAGTTACGAAGCTGGAAGAGTTCAGTCCATACCGACTTTCCCGCTTGGCGAAGGTCTTACGTCTATTTTGATCCGCACGCGACAGCCTTTGATGTTGGTTAAAGATACCGAACGCAGGACAGCGGAACTTGGCGCTAAAGTTGTCGGCAAACCAGCTAGATCCTGGATGGGTGCTCCAATGATCCTGCAAGGGAATGTTATCGGGGCATTGATCATTCAAGATGCTGATCGTGAAGAAGCCTTTGATGAAGACAATTTGAAATTCTTCACAACCATCGCGAGTCAGGTAGCTGGCGTGATCAAGAATGTTCAGTTGATCGAAGAAAGCAAGCAGAAAGCTCTGCAAGTGGAAACCGCCGCGGAAATTGCACGTGATATCAGCGGTTCACTCAATTTGGATGAACTGCTCAATAAGGCTGTAAATCTGATTCGCGAACGTTTCAACTTTTACCACGCCAGTATCTTCCTGCTTGATCTGCCGGGTGAATTTGCCATTATCCGTGAAGCGACCGGCGAAGCTGGCGCACAGATGAAACGCCAAGGGTATAAGATTGGCGTCGGCTCGAAGTCAATCGTAGGGTATGTTACCGGCAAAGGTGAGACTTTGGTGGTTAGTGATACGGCCAAAGACCTTACTTATTATCCCAACCCACTTCTGCCGGATACACGTGCAGAAGCAGCATTTCCATTGCGCATTGGCGAACGGATTTTAGGCGCATTGGATGTACAAAGCACACAACCATACACATTCCATGAGGACAATCTCCGCAGTTTGCAGATCCTTACCGATCAATTGGCAATTGCAGTTGCAAACTCAGAGTTGTTTGCGGAGACACAAGAACACCTCTCTCAGCACCGTCTCTTGCATCACATCACGTCATCTGCTGCCTCCGGAACCACGTTGGAAGAAGCTTTGGAGAGCGCAGTTAGCGGTCTTCAGGTTACTTTGGGCGGAGACCGTGTCATGATCCTATTGGTTGACCGAGATAAGCGTATGCTTGAGGTCAAGGCATCGATGGGCTATTCTGAAGATATCACCAATATGAAAGTTGAGATCGGTAAAGGTGTTACTGGTTGGGTCGCTGCACACAGACGCTCATTACGCATTCGTGATGTGCGCGAGGACTCGCGATACATTGAAACCAGTGCCAACACACGGTCTGAGTTGGCGATTCCGCTCATCTACCGAAACGAAATTTTGGGTGTGATCAACGTGGAAAGCGAGCAAGTAGATGCTTACTCGGAAAATGACGAAGAAATGCTCGGCACCTTGGGTGGAAGTCTGGCGGCAGTGATCGCCAATGCCCGGTTGGTTGAGCAAATTCGGGCGCAGTCTGAGCGTGAACGTCTTATCAATGAGATCACAGCCAGAATCCGCAGGTCCACAGACATTCAATCCATTTTGCATACGACTGCAAGTGAAATTGCAAGAGTGACTGGCGCTCGTTTCACAAAGATCCAGGTGGAGCCCAAAAGCAGCAACACCACAAGCGAAGAGAGGCAATAATGCAATCTTCCCATAGCCTGGAAGTGGATTCGAAAAAAAATACAGCAAGAGTTTACAGGTCTTGGCGCGAAGGTTTTATATTGCCTCTGCTCATTGGCGTACTCGTTTTTGGCGCCTTCGCCCTGTTGCCCGCTGTAAACGCTTCAGACAGCATTTTTATTGATGGGATTTTCATTTCTTCCTATCTACTTGTTGCCATAACAGCAGTTTTCAAATTTTCTTACAACATCCGTATTACTGCTTTCCTCATAAGCGTTTATGTTTTGGGTGTTGGTGAGCTTATCAGTCTTGGCATCCTTGGTGACGGTTTATTTTTCTTTTTAGCATTGATCGTTTTTGCAACCATGCTTGCTTCGCCGCAAGCTGGCATCAGTGCAACCATCCTTGGGATCATCACCTTTATTGTTGTTGGCTGGTTAATGCTTACTGGTCGCTTTGATACGTTATTTACGGATGTTGCACCTGCAAAGCTTGAAGATTGGTTGAGCGCCAGCGCCGCCCTTATCATGTTTGGTGCTGTAATCATCATAGGTTTTGGTCAACTAGAAAAAGAATTCTCTGAGGCTCAAGGACAAATTTCATCGACGCTTAGTGCATTGCGAGAAGAACGTAATAATCTAGAAACCAGAGTGCAGGAACGAACCGTCCAACTTCGTCGTATCAATGAAGTAGAGCGCGCTGTGGCTGCGATCCTTGATATTAATGAGATCCTTCCGCTTGCAGCAAAGTATATTCAGAATGAGTTTGGCTTTTATTACACTGCCATCTACTTGCTGGACGTTTCAGGTCAATGGGCTGAGTTGAAGGAAGCTGTTGGCGAAACAGGCAAAGTGATGAAGGAGAAAAAGCACCGCCTCAATACGAACGGAAAAAGCTTGGTTGCTCAGGTAATCCGCTCCAAAACCGGTCAGATCATGCAAGATACCAACCAGATCCGGCAAGAAAACCCAATGTTTCCGTATACTCGGTCTCTAATCGTGGTTCCATTGGTTGTAGGCGATACGATCCTTGGCGCACTTGAAATGCATTCTTCAAAGGACAACGAATTCCTTCCTCAGGATCTGGATGCATATCAAAATATGGCAAATGGCGTTTCCATCTCCATTGAGAATGCGCGACTCTTCCAAGAAGCACAGCAAAGCATCATGGAAATGAAGGCAACCCAAAGACAGTACCTCGAATCTGCATGGAGTTCCCTTGCCTCAGAAAAGTCTCTGCAGTACTCGCTTGGTGATGCTGATTTGGTAGACAACACTCTTGAAGTGCCGCTAGCATTGAGAAACCAAACCATTGGTCAAATCCTTGCTTCTGGCTCAACCGAATGGACAAACGAACAAAAAAGTTTAATTGAAGCCATAGCAGCTCAGGCAACTTTGGCGTTGGAAAACGCTCGTCTTGTAGAAGACAGTCAGTTCACCGCATTTCAAGAAAGACTTACCAACGAGATCATTTCAAAGATCTGGGCTTCACCGAATATGGATGGCATCCTTCAAACTGCGGTTCGTGAACTTGGCCGTAACCTGGAAGCATCGGAAGTAGAGATCGAAGTCTCCATGGAGGAACTTAGCCATGACGAATAGCGGCATCTCGGCTCCCGCATTCGATCTAAAAGAATGGCGCGAACAGTTCATTCGCATTGTTCTTCGCATTGCCTCGATTTTAGGCATTGTGATGATCGGTGTATCCTTCCCCACCGCTTCTTTTACGGACAGGATCCTTTTCTTTTCGTTGTATTTGATCCTGTTAGTCATCACCATTCTTCCTACGCCATATTTATTACGTGCTTACTTATTGCTTACAATGACCGGTATTGTAGGTGTTAATGCAATCGCAGCATGGGGACCCTGGGCAGATGGGTCGATCTTCATGCTAACGACCGTGGTTCTTGCTTCGTTATTGCTGGATAATCGCACAGACATTGTTGTTCTTGCTACATCAATCGTTTTCAGCTTGGCAATCGCTTTCTTGAACTTGCAAGGATCTTATCCTTTGGCAGCTCCGGGTGCCCCTGAAACCAGTCTCGCAAGTTGGGGAATTTACATTGTCGACTATGCCATTGCCGGCATTGTAATTACCTCAGCAGTAAATATGCTGAAAAGTGCATTTTCGAAAGTAGCTAATCAAATGCTTGTTGCGTTCCAGGCATTAAGTGTTGAACGCAAAAACCTGGAAAACAAAGTTCAAGAACGTACTATTGAGCTTGAGACACGAATGAACCAATTACGCGCCTCCACTTTGACGGCACGAGCTATTGCAGAAACGCAGGAACTCACTGAATTACTGAAAAATGCAGCCAACTTGATCGCTGAGCGTTTTGAATACTACCATGTTGGCATTTTCATTCTTGATGAACAAAAGCGGAACGCCTATCTTCAGGCGTCGTCTTCAGAGGTTGGAAAATCGCTGGCCGGACAATTGTTCCGCGTCGAGCCGGATAGAAAGAATCCACTTTCAACTGCCATTGAAAACAGCCGAACGGTTATCACTACAGATCTGGAAAAAACTAATTTCGTTCGAGACCCGAATTTCCCCCTCACCCGTTCAAGGATGATCATTCCTCTTTCTGTTCGCGGAAATTTGATTGGTGTCATTGATATCCATTCAGATCAACCTCGAGCCTTCTCGGCAGATGATGCAGAGATATTGCAAACCCTTGCAGACTTAACAGCGATCTCGTTTGATAATGTTCGCCTCCTCGAAGAGACCCGAAACCTGCTCACTCAACTTGAGGCAAATACAACGCTCCAAACCCAGCGAACGTGGACGAAATTTACCAGCCGGCATAAGAGTGCATATCAGTACACGCCTGCAGGTGTCCGTCCGATCTTCTCTCAAGAGAAACTAAAAGATTCAGATGGGCTATATATGCCTATCGTCCTACACGGACAGGAGATCGGCAGAATAAAACTGAAAAAGAGAAAAGGCATTTCGGGCGATTGGTCAGATCGCGAACGGGATCTGGTAGAAAAGATATCCAACCAGGTTGCGCTTGCTCTAGAAAACAGTCGTCTGGTAGATGAAGCGCAAAAGAACGCGCTCCGCAACCAAATGATCGCGAACTTTTCAACGTACGTCCGCGAAACGCTGGATGTCGATGCCGTGATTAGAACTGCTACAACTGAACTCAGAAAAGTGTTCGACCTCAAAGAAGCTGAGATCGTGATCGGTCAGGCTGATACAACTCAATCCAGCACTTAGCAATAGTCATATACGCTTAAAGGCAACGATACATGGAACAACAAATCCCAGGCTTTGAATATATACACACAAGGTGGCGCACAAGGTTTTTGCGCGTCACTTTGATTGCCACTTGTATATTCGGGCTTATTGCCTTGTTACCTGCAATCACTTCAAGCCTGGTCATTTACAGTGCAATCTACATTGCAGCCTATATCGTCATATTGCTAGCCACATTCCTCCCTGTAAATGACAACTTCAAGGCTGGAACATTGATCTTCCTGCTTTATCTTCTTTCTGTTTCGGGTATTACAGAGACAGGTGTTCACGGAAGCGGAAGGCTTTTCCTGCTAGGCGCCATTATCTTAGCCAGCCTATTGTTTTCATGGAAAGCAGGATGGTGGGTCTTTGCTGCCGGCATGGTCACCTATATCATATTTGGTTGGTTTATCCTTGGCGGCAGACTAACGTTAAGCAACCCAGGAGTAGAAGTAGGTGCTGTAGATCTCTGGGTTTCAAATCTCTCCACTTTGTTGTTGTTATCTGTGCTTATCATCAACGGCATCCGCTTGTCACAATCCCAATATGAAGAGTCCGAGCAACGCGCCCTCTCTTTCTTCAGGGAACTTTCCGATGAGAGAAATACCCTGGAGCAAAAGATCAACGAACGAACTGAAAAATTAGACAAACGCACATCACAGCTCCAAGCAGTTGCAGATATCGGTAAATCCATTACTTCATACAGAAACTTATCCGAACTACTAGAACAAGCAAGTGTTCTCATCCATGAGAATTTTGGTTATTACCATGTTGGTATCTTCTTATTGGATGAAAGAAGAGAATACGCCATACTCACTGCAACAAATAGTGAAGGTGGTAGGAGGATGCTTGAAAAAGGGCACCAACTAAAGGTTGGGGAAACAGGTATTGTAGGCTACGTTTCAGAAGCACTAAGAGCTCGTATCGCACTGGATGTAGGTGTTGATGCAGTCTTCTTCAACAATCCAGACCTGCCCAATACCCGCTCCGAAATGGCATTACCTCTCGTCGCCAGTGGACAGATCCTTGGCGTTTTGGATGTACAAAGCACAGAACCGCGTGCATTCGTTGAAGACGATATCAACACCTTGCAGATCCTTGCTGAACAACTCGCTGTCGCGATCCAAAATGCCAATCTCTTTAGCGAAACAGCAAAGGCTCTTGAATCGACTCGTGCAACATACGGTCAATTAAGCCGTGAGGCATGGAACAAGATCCTTCGCAGTCAGGAAAGAATTGGCTTTCTCGCAACACCGCCGGCAACAGTTCAGATCCAGAGCGAGTCACTGGAACCGAATATCACAAGAGCCATCGAGACTGGCGACCTTATCCTCGGAAACGATGGGTTGACCATCAGTGTTCCTGTAAAAATCCGCGGACAGGTTATTGGCGCCATTCGTCTCAAAAAATCAGAAATTGCAGAGGCATGGACTCAAGATGAGACCAATCTTGCAATTTCACTTTCAGACCAATTAAGCGGTGCGTTGGAAAGCGCCCGCCTTTATCGTGAATCCCAACAACGCGCTTATCGCGAGTCACTTGTCTCTGATATTTCTGCCCGCATCAATGCATCTGCAACAAGAGATGCCATTATCCGCGAAACAGTGCAGGAATTGGGTCAATCGCTTGTGAATACGTCGGTCACTTTCCAGTTGCTTGATACTTCTTATGGTGAGAATCAAGCCAACGACACGGGAAGAAGCGCTACGGTCCCGCTAAACGAGTGATGAACCATGAACAATGATATGAGTTTGCGCGACTACCTATTCAAAGACCGTCCTGGTGAAGCTCCAGGGTATCGGGCAGAGGTCCTTATAGCACAAGGCTTGGGGTTTTCTGCCACTTTGCTTTCAATCTTTGCATTCAATTCACCTATTGCAATTGCTTTCTCTATCCTTACCAATGCAGTTGCCATTTTCACCTTGGTACAAGGAGTTCGAGGAAATTTCAGGTATCTGTTTCTATTTCCTTTGATCACTGCATTTTCGATCTGTGTTGTCTCAATTACAGACGGCAAGGGGTCACATGATCTGATTTGGGTTGGACCTCTTGGCTTATTCCTCCTTGTGAATATTTATATTCGCAGAAACACCATTGGTCCGATTCTTTTCGGTATTCTCATGATCGGATTATTTGTTGGTACAGCTCTTGCAGAAATTTCAGGTTTGCTCCCAAATCGGTATGGCACAAATACCGAGCACATCCTCTTGGGCGTACTCTACTTAAGCTCGATCATGGGTGCAATAACCGCGGTATTCCATCGCCATCGTTCCCTGCTCAACGTCGCTACCCAAAGCCGGGAAGAAGAAGCCTATACAAAGAAGAAGCTTGAAGAGATCATTGCAACTCTCGACCAACAGGTTAATGCTCGTACTGCCGAGCTGGATAGGATCAACCAGGAACTGATGGGAAAGACCGCACGTTTACAAGCTGCATCAGATATTTCTCAAGAACTCACAAGAGTTTTTTACGAACGCACGGTTGACTTGCTTTCTCATACCACACGCTTGATCAGTGAAAAGCTTGGTTATTATCACGTTGGCATCTTTCTTGTTGATAAAGCCCGCGGCTTTGCGGTTCTTCAAGCAGCCAATAGCAAAGGCGGGCAGGAATTGCTTGCCAAACACCATCAGCTTAAGATCGGTGGTGCAGGTATTGTAGGCTATGTCTCGCAAAGCGGTCGTCCGCGCATCGCACTCGATACAGGAGTGGATGCTGTTTTCTTCAACAACCCTTACCTTCCAGAAACACGTTCGGAGATCTCACTTCCAATAAAATTTGCGAACAACGTCATTGGTGTTTTGGATGTACAAAGCACACAATCTGCTGCGTTCAATGAAGAAGACACAAGCATATTAATGACGATCGCGAATCAATTAGCAGTACTCCTGCAACGCGAAGCTGAAGGAGTATCTACAGGTGTTTCTGGCAAAAAACGAGCACAATTAAGCAGTTTCCAAAAACAGTTTGGATATTCCTTCCGCCCAGATGGGAGCATCGTATCAAACGCAGATGTGCCCCCCAGCCCAACCGTGGAAAAAGCAATCGCCTCAGGCGAGACTGTGACCGTGAGCCGCGCTTCAAAAGATGGACATCCAATGTTGGCTGTTCCTGTTAAATTCCGCGACCAAGTCATCGGCATTATCCAAATAGAAGCCGCTGAAGCAAACAGAAACTGGACAGAAGATGAGGTTTTGTTGGTCCAATCGGTTTCTGATCGTGCCGCCCTGGCGTTGGAAAACGCCCGTCTGTTCGAGAATGCAACTCGCAGAGCAGAACAAGAGGAAACAATCTCTCGTGTAACTACTCAGATCGGCGCATCTACAGACTTTGATCGCATCATGCAAACCACTATCCAGGAATTAGGTATTGCCCTTGGTGCATCACGTTCGTTTATCCAAATAGGCTCCATTTCACGCCCAGATGAGAAGGCTTCAGAATGAGCGATTCTTCCATGTACTCCCCCACCCCAACTAATAATACGTCCAGAAATAATGAAGGTTCTGGTCGCAGAATTAGTTTAAGTTTAAAACTTCCGTTGGCGATCATTGGGTTGCTTCTTATTTCTTTAGCAATATACACTTTCCTCAGTATTCGCCTTTCACAGCAAGCCCTTGTTTCAACGTTGCGAGGCGAGCTTCAAGGTCAGGTTGAAACCAAAGTTGAAGTTATTCAATCTGATCTTCTGGTTGCGAAAGCGATTGCATCTCAATTGGCAGCTTTCGCAGAAACTGAGGACTTTGAAGAAAGCGACGTCTTGTTGCTTCTACAAAATACATTGGAACGCAACGAGCGCGTATTTGGATCAACGATTGCATATGAGCCCAACCAGTTTAGACCAAATCTGGAATATTACGCCCCATACTTCTATCGCTTACCAGACAATACTCTGGCATATGCAGATCTTGGCACGCCAGACTATGATTATTTTAGAAAAGATTGGTACACACTTCCAAAAGCTAGTTTAACTCCCATGGTTTCCAAACCATACTTCGATTATGGTGGCGGAAATATTTGGATGGTCACCTGGAGCGTTCCCTTCTTCTCAAGTAATGGAGAATTTAAGGGCATCTCCACAGCAGATATCGCATTTTTGCAAACGCAAGAAATCGTAAATGACATTGAAGTTGGCGAAAATGGATATGCGTTTCTCCTTGATCCCGGAGGGATTATCCTCGGTATTGGAGAAAACGGCGGCGATTATAGGGCTATGTCCGACTCCATGGTGTTGGCAGCATATACCGAAAAAACAGTCCGCTGGATTGAACTGGTCGCTGAAATGCGAGCGGGAAAAAGCGGATTTATTGAAGCAACCGACCCACGAGGTGAACCCATGTTGGTTGCCTACGCACCCGTTGGCTTGGATACGGGATGGTCATTAGCCCTTGCCTACCCTAGAGCTGAGTTAACTAGTACCACTTCTCAATTGCGTAATACGCTTCTTGGTTACACACTTTTGGTTGTGCTCATTTTCAGTGCTTTATCGATTGTGTTTACTCGCTCAATTACAGAGCCTCTCCGCAAGCTCAAGGAGTACGCCAGTCGCGTATCTGGTGAAACTCTTGCAGGCGGTGAACAATCATTCCCAGAGAACATCCAGATCAGAACACAGGATGAATTGGAAGATCTTGGAAATGCTTTCAACCAAATGTCAGAAGACCTGCGAAAATCCTTCGGCACACTTGAAGAAAATGTTGAAGCCCGAACAAAAGACCTCGCCCGCCTGGCAAATGAACTCCGCACTATTGCAGATGTTAACCGCGAAATCTCAGTCATTCGTGATCAAAGTACTCTATTGAATGTATCTGCAAATCTGATCCGCGAACGTTTGGGATACTACCATGTCGGCATTTTCCTGGTCGATGAAAAAGGTGAATACGCCATTCTGAGAGGTGCAAGCAGCGTTGCAGCAGAAGAGCTGCTAGCGAAAAACTATAAATTGAAAGTTGGTGAAACTGGTCTCGTTGGGAATGTGACCAGTACTGGTCAGGCATATATTGCTCAAGATGTGGACATTGACGCTGTTCATTACAATAATCCATACCTGCCTGAAACACGCTCAGAAATCGTACTCCCGTTACGTAGTTACAACGTGACGATCGGTGCATTGGATATTCAAGCCAAAACTTCGCGCGCTTTTGATGAACAGGATATTCAATCACTACAAGTTCTTGCAGATCAACTTGCAGCTGCCATTGAAAATGCACAATTGGTTCAACGGCTTGAATCAACTCTTTCAGAGCTTTCAAAAGCAAATCAAACAAAAACCCAACAGATCTGGCGCTCCGCCATTCGCAAGTTGGGCACATCTGCTTATGAATATGATGGGTTACAAATCCGTCCGATTCCGCAAAACTTGTCTCCCGAACTCATTGCAGAATTAGAGAATGGACATCCCATCGTTCAAAAATCGGATAAAGGAAATACTCCCAATACACTTTTGGTTCCGCTGACCATCCTCGGACAGGTCATAGGCGTGCTTGGCTTGGAACACGAAGACCCCAACAAATCGTGGACAGAGGAACAGATCGCAATCGCTCAAGCTGCAGCAAACCGAGCTGCACTTACTCTTGAGAACGCCCGCTTGTTTGAGGAAAGTAATCGTCGCGCCATCAAGGAAAGTACGATCTTTGCAGCAACCAGCCGAATTGGTTCTGCTGTCAGCATGGAAAACATCCTCCAAACAACAGCTGAGGAACTGGAAAAGTTATTAAGCGATTCTGAGATCACAATTCAATTTACCGATAACCAAACGGATAGAAAGCAATAAGAGGATGATGATGTTGAAAACTCTGCGCGAAAAATTTGCTCCGCCGGTCTTTCAAGATGAAGAAAAGACTCGCATTGCATCTCTTTTGAACAGCATTCTTTGGGCTGTCATCATCATTGGCTCTATCTACACGTTAATTGCGCCAATCATTTTAGGACAGGTGTTCTCAGCCATTCTTACGGGATCCATTGTGGTTGCCGGCATTATTGCAAGAATGCTCATGTCCCGCGGATATGTTAGAGCCGCCTCGGTCATTATATTGACCGTCTTCAACCTTATCATTACTCTTTCCATTATTATTTCAAATGGAACACTGGGTGCAAGTTACTTCAGCCTGATACTCACTACAGTTATTGCAGGGATCTTATTGGGCGGGCAAGGCGCCTATATCACAGCAGGAATTAATACAGTGATTGGTCTGGGCGTCATGATTTTTCAGGATTCTCTACCAGAGCCAATGATCCCTCAGAGTCCTGTTACATATTTCTCTTCATTGATCGTATATCTTTTCTTCATTTCGGCTCTCATTCAAGCTTATGCTCGAGGTTTCGATAAACT
>Ga0209066_10004253_pt1 | contig 15774 bp, 8 predicted proteins | sample All_14_2_FD_187198 | JGI IMG/M metagenome (GOLD analysis project Ga0209066, IMG submission 187198) | Freshwater microbial communities in response to fracking from Pennsylvania, USA - Allegheny Zone_MetaG_DW_15 (SPAdes) (version 2) ...
AATATGAGATTCTGTTTCGATAGCCAATCGAACGTCAAGTCCCTCAGCCCTTCGAAGTCATGTCCGTATCGCTCCTGATATCGTTCTTTATCCGTTTCGCCATCATCCGCGATAACCATGCAATCGGGGTCCCGTCGCCGCATATAGATGTCTGTATAATTTACGACCGCACCATTCTTGCAACGCGCAACCGTTGCTTCAACATGTCTCCCTTTGCCGGGCACATCATAGGCTACTTCAAATAGATCCGTATCGGAACTCCCCATCGCCATCTCCAGTAGGCTGCTGCGCGTCTCAGGAATGGTGATTTTCCCTGCTATCGCAGTCAGCATCTGCAAGCGTTCCGGTAGGATCATGCGGTTCAAATACTCGTTCATATTACATCCTCTTTCATCATTCTCTTCTGAATTTCAGTCGGCAAGATCAGTGCTCTTCGCTCGCAAGAAACTCCAACACCTTCGAAAAACTGGTCATCAACGCATTGAGGTAATCATGTCCGCTGCTCTGCGCACAAGTGCCCGCCATGTCTGCGACAGGCGTGCTCAGCGCTTTGCAATGGCATTCTCTTGTGCAGAACACCATCAACTCGCGTATAAACCGATGAAACGTCTTTCGGAATTTTTTGTTTTCAAACACACGGTTATATTTCGTTCTGTGCAGTAAAACATCCATCATGACATGCGGAATTCTCCAGATATCCACATATCCTTCGTCATTGAAAAATTGCTGCAAAAACGACTCAAACTCCGGTTGGGTGGCGGTCACTTGGTTGCAGAAACGTTCGAGGAAAACATAGAGCTCTCGATCGCTGAAAATTCGGGTCAGTTCCTCGTAAGAATAGTCGTCAGTCGGGTTGCGTAATGCTGCGTTTGAAATACTCATGTTGAATTCCTTTCTTTTCCCTGGTTTATGTTTCTGGCCGTGGGGGTGGTTTGTTTTCAGAGAAATCACGGAAGTAAAACAAAAAAGCCAATATTCAGTTCGTTCGAACTGAATATTGGCTTACCGTGCGTCTAGTTGAAACAACTCTACGTCTTAGTCTTCCAATGTCTCGTGATGCTGTTTATCTAGAAAATCGTTCTTCTAAATTCTCAGCGGTCGTGATGACGATGATTTTTTCGCCCGTTTTTGTGCTTACATCAGAGTGTGTGCTGACTACTTCAATATCAACCACTTCCTGAATGAGCCCGACTAGATACTCTCTTGACTTCTCAAATAGAACAGTGCGAACCTTTTTGAGCAACTCCACTCCGTGACTATTCTCTGCCAGCTTCTGTTCAGACTGGCTTAGAAAGCCCTTGAGTCGGATGATGATCAGATCCTGAATGATCAGTGTTCGAATTTGCTTTGGACCTCTGCCCATGTACTCAATTTCGAACTTACTAACCGCTTCGCTGATCTTTGCCTCTGCCTGTCCCTTTGTCACAATATCACCACGTATATCATTTAATCATATCCACGACTCAGCGTCAAGAGGAAATTGTGATCGATATTACAGAATGATCCGGATGCAATGATGCTCTGTTCTTATAAGAATCTTCCACTCTAGATCATTAGACGTCTGTGCGTCCTTCAATAAGTTTAAGATACCAGAGACAAAATGGAAGCTAGCGAAGGGGCTATATCGAGTTCCTTCCGCGCAGCAACAGTTTACTCTTAACACGATCAAACTTGTTCAGGCATTCTGATTCAGAAGTCGCGTAACCTTCGATTCTTCTTATTCAATCCGTACCTCAATTTGGTAGGTTGCTAAATACTTAAAGTGCTGGATTGCCAGACTCAATATATTGATACACTTCCTCCTTGCTTCCGATCGGCTTGCTAAAATAAAACCCTTGCATCACATAACAACCCAGATCAAGCAGCTTATTGACCTGATTTGATGTTTCAATGCCTTCTGCGATGAGAGTAAGCCCTAAATTATTTGCCAGCAGACAAATCGATTCAACCATTTTTTCCGAAACAGTATTACTATCCAGTTTCGAAATAAATGACTTGTCGATTTTTAGTGTGTTAATTGGTAGCTGGTGAATATATGACAACGAAGAGAACCCTGTTCCGAAATCATCCATAGAGATCGAGATGCCAATGCTTCGAAGTTCAGATAAGTGGTTTATCGCAACTTCGACATTTTCAAGTAAAACACCTTCAGTAATCTCCAGTTCGAGCCAATTGCATTGCACTTCGGTTTCACGGACAATCCTTCTGACATTTTCAACAAAATCCGCTCTAATCAACTCTTTCGGAGAGATATTGATTGACATCACATAGTTCGACCTGAAATTAAGATTTAACTCGAGTATGTAGATGCATGCTTTTTGAAAAACCCATAACCCGATCTGAGAAATAATCCCTGTTTCCTCCGCCAAAGGAATGAACTCCGCAGGCGGTATCAAACCAAACTCACTGGAGTTCCATCGCAACAATGCCTCAAAACCACGAAGCCTGTAATCCGTTGATGTATGAACATGTAGTTGAGGTTGATAGCATAAATAGAGCTCACCCTTCGCAATGGCGGAACGAATGCTTTGCTTGATATCCGTGGCTCTTCTTTGTTGAATATCCATCGTCGGCTCATAAACCGAGAATATGCCTTTACCGCTTCTTTTTGCACTATACAGAGCAATATCGGCGAATTGAAGCATCTGTTCGAAATCGAATATCGCCCCTCTTGCAAGAGTGCAGATACCCGCACTCAGGCTGATGTAAACTTCCCTGCTTTGCACGCTGATATTTGTGCGTGTTGAATCGATTGCAGATTTTGCGAAATCGAGCGCTCGTTTCCCATCGATACTATCGTTCACCAATATTACAAATTCATCTCCGCCGAATCGGAACGCCGTGGATTCGTTGTCGCACAGGCTGAGAATTCGTTCAGCGACGGACGAAAGCACTTTGTCTCCAAAACTATGCCCGAAACTGTCATTGATACTCTTAAAATCATCTAAATCGACATAAATCAGAGACACGGCTTCGCTGCCTTCTTTGAGGAACAGCAAGAAATCCTGATTCAGCGCCGCTCTGCTATAGAGTCCTGTTAATGAATCATAATATGCCAGCGTGTGTAGTGATCGATCCCGCTCCAAAATGCATTGCGCCATCTGGTTCATGTTGAAAGCAAGAAAATTGAATTCACGGAACCTGTTGTTCGGTATTGGCGAATCATACTGTCCGCTTGATAATGAATCCGTGTATTTGGTGAATCTTTGAATTTCATTCTCTACTTCTTTTGAGGTCGAGTAGGAACCGAGAAATGCAAAAAGCGCTACAATAAATAGAGCCACGCCGATCAGATAGTATACAGGTCTATATACGTTTAGTGTTTCACCATAGTCGTCGTATAGCGCAACATACCAATCGGGTCCCTCAACCCGATCGGTGTATAAGAATTGCATTTGATCTGTTGTATAGTAACTCTCTTTTGACAAATCGCCTGCTTGAGCGCGAATGACCGGGAAATCCTCTGATACTCTCCGCTGTTCAGCAAGACTCATATCGGGACCTGAAATATATCTGCCAAACTGATCCAATAATACAACCGATAGGTAAACGTTGCTCGTAGCATTGCTTTTCTGAATGACTTGTTGAATTGCATTCAAATCCAAATATCCAACAATGATGCGTTCGGATGCTTTGATAGAAATTGTTACAGTTGTATCTCCGGTTGTTGAAGAAACAATCGGGATTCCCCAATAATTCTCCATGCCACTCTTTATTGCTTTATAAAACTCTTCACCGCTTCTGGTGAAACCGATATCTGTACTGTATTCTGGCAGCGTTGCAATTACATCTCCGCTTTGGTCTAAAACCTCAATGTTCTTAAAACTTGGGTTGACTTGATTGATCGATCTGATGATTTCGTTAACATTCTTTTTAGAAGCATCTTTCGTTGCCCGATCAACATACTTCAAAATATCCGTTGCCGCGAATGCCATCTCTTCGATATCATCCTTAATATTTCGATGTAGTATTAAGTCCTTTGCTGTGATGCTCTGAATCAAGTAATAGCGAAATCCTCCTAATGCTATGAATGCGAATGCACCGATGATTAATGCAATAATTATTACATTTGTTTCAACCAACGAATAAAAAAGGGATCGTACGTGGTTATTGCCCTTCTTCGAGTTTAACATACGATCCCCCCAATATCTGATATAAGTAGGTTGGCCTAGTAATATCGCCAAATTGGTTGATGATTAGTTCACTCTGTAGCCCACTGAAACGCCTAGTTGTGATAATTTGGTTCTTAATGATCACAGCGTCTGTGCTTTGCGCCTGTTCAATTGCCTCGGCCAATAACATTATAGATTCATAGGTCAGGATCGAGGCGAAATTTGGTTCGCTTCCGAATTTGTTGAAATACATTTCCCGAAACTCTAAATACTGGGGAGTGATAGATGAATAATCAATGTAGTTCACTCCATAGAATCCTTCGACCGCTTCTCCGCCTTGTTGAAGCAGATCGGAAGTCATGGCCCAAGCCGGCAGAAAAACTGCAGCTTTCACATCGCTGATTCTCATCATCTGCGCAAAGCGAGCTGCATCATCGGCTGCACAGATTAGAACGATACAATCCGGTTTCGATAAGGCGATATGCTCGATGGCTTGTTCGGCTTGTGTCGAAGAGCGAAAATCAAAAGAAGGATAAAATTCAACGCTTGTTTTGGTGTTGTCAAGTTCAACAGCCAACCGTTTCGACAGGCTTTCTGCAAACACTATATTGTAAGATGAGCTTACTATTAGTAGGTCATATGCACCGATTTCTTCAACTCCCTGTGCTATCATTGAGGCTTGTGCATCGGTGGATGGTATCAATCGAATCAGAAAATCGTCTATCCCTTCTAAGCTCGCAAGTGCCATTGTTGGGCTGATCAGCAGTTTTTTTTGATCATTAAAAAATGGTATCACGGTCTTTGCCATATCGCTCGTCATATGGCCAACCACAATATCACAACCAGAGTCTGCTAAAATTTGATCATTTCTCAATGCTTGTTCAGGACTTGATTTATCATCCAAGACGATCAATTCGATCTGTTTGTTTAAGATTCCGCCGTTGCTGTTGATCGTATCAACAGCAACTTGTGCTCCGTATAGGCCAGAAACCCCTAGTTCCGAATTAAACCCCGTTAGGCTGGCTGAAAATCCAACTTTCACAACGTCCAACTTTTTACAAGAACAAATCAAACCGAAAAGCAGGCATGCTATAATTGAAGCGGCTGCTCTCAAGAAACATCTTTTATGACGCATTCCTTCACACTTATTTTCCATTAGTATACCCTAATCATCTCTTCCTGCTCGACTTTGATCATCCAATACGAAAAACTATTACCTGAATAACCAGCGAGTAAAGAAATCCCTCTTGCGTCTTGTTTGTCCATTTGTATTCATAACTGTTTTCTGTTTACTCATTATACATCAATATGTATGCGCTTTAAAACAATAATAAGTAAGTTGTCGATTATCTCGCAAATTACATAGCCCCGCGATATGCTGATTTGACAAGCTGCATCTGCAACAACTATGATAATACTCAATAATGCGCCGCGTATTTTTGCGAAAATCCGGCAGGCATATAAAGCCTAGACGTTCAATATCAAGTATCACCCTAACAAGATTTAGTCTTATCGAATCGATCAATGGCAGCTTCCGGGACGCATGCCCCAATATGAAATGATCCTGTCTTGGGAGAATTTCAACGAAAAAAAAGAGCACAGGCGAAGGGACTACAACGTGTTCCGTCCGCACAGCGCACTAACATACCTAACGCCGGCTGAATTTGCCCGGAAAACGGGCTCGGAAGCCGTCTGAACATCGATTTTTTCTCATTCAAGCTGGACTAATCTTTGGGGGACACCTCAATAGCCATTCTCGAATAGAAATCGGTAGGCTTGATGTGGTTTGATTTCTTAAATTCTGTACTCACTTATACCACTGATGATCTAAATGGTGATTACATTTAGTTCATGCCTCCGAGGGATACTTTTCAAGAAACGACAGCGCTTCCTCAGGGTCGAGGGGTTTGCTGATGAAATATCCTTGCACTCTGTCGCAGTTGTTCTCCCTCAAATACTGTAGTTGCAATTCATGCTCGACACCTTCTGCAACCACCGTATGCCCGAGCTTATGTGCCATTGAAATAATATCTCCTGTAATTGGCTCGTGATCCTCGAGTTCCAATAACCCTTTCATAAATGAACGATCGATTTTCAACGAATCGATGTTTAAATCGTGTTCTCTTGATAATGATGAATATTCTGTGCCAAAATCATCAATTGCGATTTTTACACCGTTATCTTTTAACTGACCCAGTAATCGATTGATTTCCTGATAATTTGAGGCAAAAACAGATTCCGTCACTTCGACCTCAACATTGCTTGGTTCGACGTTCTTCTCCTTCAAAATCGCTAATAGATTCGGTACAAAGTCATCCCTGATCAATTGTATGATTGAAATATTGATTGCTATGCTAATGGTATTGTTCCCCCGCGATATTATCTCGTTGAGGAAATCCAATGCCTGATGAATGATCTGATTTCCTAGAGGAACGATCAATTTGGATTTTTCCGCAATCGGGATAAACTCAACAGGAGACACAACTCCAAATGAATTGCTTCTCATCCTAGCCAACGCTTCAAATCCACATATTTCATTCGATCGAAGATCCAGAATAGGCTGAAACTGCATGAATAATCCTTTGTTGTTACCCTGCGTTGTAAAGTCGGAAATCTCACATTCGATCTCTTGTTCCCGGATTCTCTGTGCTTCCATAGCAGAATCATAGAAACAGAACCCTACGTCGGCGCTTGTATTCATCAGTGCGCTTTCCGAAGCCAACATGAGGTTGCCTAGAATTCGATCAACATCGACGGTGTTTTCATTATCTATCTCAACCACGCCGAGTCCGCCACCAATTCTTTCGGCCACTAGCAGGGGACGAAGCGCTTCCGCAATCGATTCGCACTTAGCAGTCAAATCACGGAAGTCTCGATAGGATAAGAAGTAAAATGCAAACCGGTTTTCATAAGTATGGAATAACTGACACGCGTCATTAAAGACAGATTTCAACAAACTCGCAGCCCTCGTTATAATTTCTTGGCTGTAAATGAAGCCGTATTTCATGCTGAGCTGATTGATCGTACTTAAGTTTACGCTAACGAGTGCTCTTTTTCCTGATATCGCCTTTTTTTGGTCTTTTTTCAAAATATCTGTTAAGTATCTTAGGTTATTCAAGCCGGTTAAAGAATCGTGCTCATTCATATATTTGAGTTTGCTCTCTAGTGCCTTGCGGTCCGAAATATCGATGATGATTCCTTCCAGTGCATCAACGGAACCGTCGTCTTTATACACTCCTTCCCCCATCTCGAGTACCCATTTCTGCTCTCCGCTTTTTGTCGTAATTTCGTACTCGAACTTAAAAGGCAACTGATGCGTGGTTATGTGTTCCCACTCTTTCCAGAGCGATTCCCTATACTTTGGGTTTATCAGGTCGTTAAAGGATAGATCTCTATTATGAATCAGACTCTCAGGTGAATACCCCGTTAGTTCTGTGCTTCCCGCAGATACAAATAACATCGTCCAATATTGATCAAATTTGCAACGGTATGCCATTCCCGGCAAGTTAGAAAGAAGCACAGATTTGCTTCGTTCACTCTCCTTTAATGCCATTTCTGTATGCTTCCGAAATGTAATATCGCGAGATACTCCTAAAAAGCCAATTGCTTTGTCTTGAGAATCCCGCATAATTGAAGCATTCATTTCAATCCAAATGACAGATCCATCGGAACGATAGTGTTGTATTTCTATTGTTTTGGAACGGTTTTTGTCGAATCTTGAATATTTCTCGTTCTCGAGTTCTTCTAAAATCATAGCGCGAATTTTGGTCAGCGATTGTTGCGGAAATCTTTCCTCCGGGCTTTTTTGTAAATAGGACGTTGGTGGATCCCCAACAAGCTTCTCAATTGACGGACTAATATAAATCGTGTTTAGTTCCAGATCCGTTTGCCAAACGACGTCCGAAACGTTCTCGGCAATATTTCTATACTTCTTTTCGCTTTCAAGTAATGCCCTTTCGGCTGCTTTTTGATTTGTGATGTCCTGCAAGATGCAATGCGTCTGTTTGAATTCGCCCTGTACACCGTATCCGATTCGCCCCTCGAATGCGATGTAAAGTGGTTTGCCTGATTTGTGTTGTACTTCAAACTCACTGTGGATGAAGCCTTGTGCTTTAAAAACAGGAAACCTTTTTTGAAATGCCCCCCTGTTTTCTTGGGATAGAAAATCGCCAAACCATTTCCCTATCACTTCTTCACGTGTATACCCAAGCAAATCGCACCACTGCTGATTGACTTCGATGAAATAGCCTTCCTCATCAAGCGATTGGTACCCCAATGGTGCTTTATCGAAAAGCAACTTGAATCTTTCTTCGGATTGTTTCAGCTGTTCCTGAGTTTGCTTCAACATTTGCTGCCGGATTAACAGTAGGCTCAACAGAACCGTAGCCACCGGATAGATTAGCATCACCGGCAAAGCGATCGCAGAAATTACACTTCTGCTATTGGGATATGGCAAAATTAGCATACACGCAAGCATAACGACATGAACGCAAAGACTCATTGCGAATATGTTAAGCCAACGCAATTTTGTTGATCTTGGGAAGACCCACCGTCGCCAAACCAGTCCGATCATTGCGCTCGTAACTATAACAGCAATTCCGGGGAGAGCACCGATGCCTCCGATGCTTAAGCGCAGAAAAATCGCAACCAATACTGTTATGCCTGTGGGTACCAAACCAAACACCAGCGCCGTTACACTAATGAGAATTGATCTCGTATCGAAGATTATCCCTGATTGAAGTGTAAAAGGCATTCCCATGACTGCGCCGCAGGTGAGCGCAATCAATATACCAGTAAAAACTAGCTGAATATTCCTGTTCTTGAACGGGAGCAGGTATGCCACTTCATATATTACGGACAAGGCCAGCAACAATGTTGCGTTGTTGAATAGCGCTAATAGAACCTCCCGCTCCATAGAAAATACCTCCGCTCTGCTTCCACAGAATATAGATTTTAGATCTCGTCTATTCGCTTAATTATCGGAATATGCTTTTATAAATAGTATGAAAGATAACATCTCGTTCATCAATGCTAGTTGATACGATTTCGTCCCAATTGTTTAGAAAGATATAATGCCTTATCTGCCGCGCTTATTAAGTCTATACGATTCTGTCCATTCTCAGGTAACTCCGAAATGCCAAACGATAGCGTTATATTATGAATGCTCTTTCCATCGAACTCTAACGTGGATTGTGCAATCAACATTCGTATCGATTCTGCTCTTAAAATTGCCTCCTGCTTGGAACATTCCGGTAAGATCAATATGAACTCGTCTCCTCCGTATCTGCAGATAATATCCGAACTTCGTGTGTTGTTTGAAAATAACTGTGCAATATGCGTTAACACCATATCACCAACCACATGCCCATGGGAGTCGTTGATCGTTTTGAAAAGGTCAACATCCGTCATAATGACAGCAAGCTTACGGCCTTTGCGTATAGCTCTATCAATTTCACGATCGAATGTCTCCTCCATATATCTTCGATTGTATAGTCCTGTTAAAGAATCGCGAATCGATAGATCGTGTATTTGCTCCAATTGCTTCCTATTCATGTGTCCATAGGACACAGCAATGGCCGAGGTGGCGACAATAAATGCGAATAAACTTAACCAATTGAATCCCAATGTCTTTGACATAGCTTGCAGAATTGTCAATACTCCGATCATTTCTGCTAACGATATCCAGATAACCCACTTCTCTTTCAGTATGATAGCACAACCCTGTACCGATAGACCGACATAGAGAATTGGTACTAGATCGCCCATTTGAACAAAGGGATCAAATAAAATCGAAATCCATGGAGTTGCAATAACGCTTGCCACTGTAATCAATGTTGATATTCGATATTTCCCTCTTGCATTTAGAAACACTGCAATAAACAAAATCCCAAACAAAAAACAGATCACGAGGAGATAGAATTGCTGTCTTGCATCCTCAGCAGTAAAACTTAGTATCAAAACAAATGTGAGTAGAACAACCAGAAGCGCACATTGAATTGCAAGCAGCGTCATAGCGCTTCTCTGATTTACCAACTTATGCTTATTTTTGATTTGCAGAATGATTTTTCGATCCATGAGAGACACCATATGTTATTATCCCCCTTTCCTATTCAGGATTTGGTCGGTACACATGATGCTTACTTTTCCATATTTTACGAGAAAATCTAGAATTGAATCGTGTTTAAATAGCTATACCAGTATCTTATATGAAATGCCGTATGATAGCAATAATTTGCATATATTCGACTATATTCTCAGAACGCATGTAACTTTCGAATAATCAAATCGCTTCTTTTCCATCGTGCCCTGCAATTCTTCGCATAAGTACTGTTTCACGAAGATCAATCTGCCTCCTCCTGTTCTTCACAAGTTAATATTTTCTATAAATATGTCAAAATGAAACCTACTACCTGATGTTTGTTTGATGTTTATCGCCATCAATAATGGCTTATAATCGTTCATGCTCGCCAAACATACATTTCGGATTATCCGCAAAGATCGGCGATTATCTTCAATTATCATCGGATAATCATAATGGTATTTCACATGGATACGCGCTCATAACCCGGAGATCATTGGTTCAACATCTCTGCTACTATATAGCTATTCACCTATGTGCTTCGTCCTTATTCTCACATAGTCTCATTTGCACCCAGCTAAGGCCACTTTGCACCCACCCCCACGTTTCGCGCGATTGTATCACTTCGTGAGGGTTTAGCCAAAAAATGAAAGGTCACCATTTGGTGGCCTTTTATTTTTGTTTTTCTGCGAGTACGAACCAGTGAGATTGCTTCAACGAGCCGCATCGCGGCTGTTCACTGTTGCGGAGTCGAACGCCCACATTGGGATTATAGCAAGGCGGAGCAAGCCCAGCGCGGGAGCGTTACGAGCGGGCTTCAGCCCCGACGCACCGCGACCAGCGCGCAGGCGGAAGTGTCGGCGGGTGTTAAGTCCAACAGGGGGAGCTTTATGAGATCCACAAGAATTACCTTAACCGAATTTCCTGTATGTATTCGATATTTATTGAATCTCGATATTGATTTGATCTCGTTTTATTCAACCCGCAACAAGCCCAACACCCACCGAATCCACCCGAAAAATAGTCTGTGAAGGCGACGAGAAGACGTTTTTTCATTCAGAGCGAACTACTCTTTGGGGGACACCTCAGAAATCGTTTTTTTTCATTCAATCTGGACTACTATTATGAGATGCATCTACCCTTAATTTTCCCACAATGTCCTTGACCCGATAATCTGGAATAGATCACTTTGTTTTCGGATACTCATTGCACAACAGTCGATACGGCTTCTCATCCTCTTCAATCGTCGGAAACCTGCCTATCGGTTTTTCAAAGCGGTTGTCGGTGTTATCATCGTTGCATTCGCTGACTTCACCGATCAGCACCGCACCGGTGCCAGCCTCCACCTCAAAATCGTGATAGAGATACGGTTGAATCGAGATGCTTTCGCCGGGTCTGAGCGTGATCTGCGTGCCTGCGGCCACCAACTTCACCATTCCATCGAGGTGCAGTTCCACGTCGCTCACGTAATCGACCGATTCATCCGGCAGTGAGTTGTGGACACGGATCAGCAGATTCCCACCGCCGCGGTTTATGATATCCTCCATCTTACTCCAGTGAAAGTGGTTGGGTGCGTATTGCCCTTCTTTGAGATAGAGCAGTTTTTCGGCATAGGTTTTTCTATATTGGTCTCTGCGCTTGAGATTACCGTTCCGAATCGTGATCAGCGAGAAGCCGACTTTGTCAAAATCGCCCAGGCCATAGTCGGTGATGTCCCACCCCAGCATGTTGTCACGGATTTCGTCATGATCGTGCCCGATACTCATCCAATCTTGCGGTGTCAGGTGGCAAAACGGCGGCAACGCAAAGCGGTATTCCGCCGCCATCACTTCCAGTTCCCGCAGCGCCTTGTTGATTTCAGATCGCTTCATATTTTCTCCTAACAGTGGTCATTTGATGTGTATTTTTCGTCATGAAAACTCGTTAATGTGTACAAGCCGCATCTCCGCCTGCGAGCGGTACGCCGCGCTGATGATCTTCATGAGCATCACACCCTCGTCGGCGGAAGAGATACATGTTGCGCCGTTTTGCAGACAGTCAGCGAAGTGCCGCATCTCCGCGTCAATCGCACCCTGATAGTCAAACATGCTGCAGTTGATCTGCGGTTTGATATCGACTAGCAGGTCGTGCTGTACGGTGTGAACCTCGATCTCCGGATCGATAACGACCCCGCCGCGGCTGCCCAGCAACTCCAGATACATCTGCTCTTCTTTGATGTGGCTTTTCGTGCTGGTTTCGGCAACGAGGCACGCGCCGTTTGCGAAGTTGACCATCACCACGTCGTGTTCTTCCACATCGTTGACGGTTCCTTCGGAGAGCGCCTGATAGTGCTCCGTCGCGCGGATGTTGTTGTTGAGATTCTCAGTATTGCGAAACGAGCGGGAAAAGACGGAAACGGGTTCCGGATCGCCCATTAGTCGCACGCTCAGGTCGATGATATGCGAGCCGAGATCGATCAGCGAGCCGCCGCCGGAGCGCGATTTGTCGGAAAACCAGCCGCCCGGATCGCCATAACGCCGGATGATGCCAGCTTTTGCGTAATAGATATCGCCAAACATACCCTCGCTACACAGACGCTTGATCAGGTTGTGCTTCTCGGAAAATCGGAACATGAACCCGTACATGACGAGTCTGCCCGTGCGCTTTGCGCACGCCTGCACCTTCAGTGCTTCCTCCGCGCTGATTGCAGGCGGCTTTTCGCAGAAAACGTGCTTCCCCGCGTTCAGCGCTTCGATCGTCATCGGCGCGTGCAGGTGGTTCGGCGTGGCAAGAATCACCGCATGGATTTCAGGCTCACGCAGCAATTCCGTGTAGTCCGTAAAAGTCTTGTCGATTCCCCACTGTGCGGAGACCAGCGCAAGCCGATCTGCATTGCGGTGGCAGATCGCGTTTAGTTGCATGCTCTCGCAGGCGCAGACCGCGTCGCGGAGCCTCTCGGAGATCGTTCCCAACCCTACCATTGCTATTTGAATCGGTTCCATCTTTCGCGCCTTTCTTCTTTGCCGCGCTTCATGGTAAAATAGAAAGAAAACGCGAGGCAAGGTATGTCCAATCCGCCAAAGTTGATCGCACCGCTCTACGTGGAGCCTAGCTCCGTCGGGTTCTGCACGACGATCAACAATATCAATCAAATGAGCTATTTCCATTCGCACGATTACTTTGAAGTATTTCTCGTGCTGGATGGCACCGCCGTGCACCTGGTCAACGGCAAGGAGTTCAGCCTCGTGCGCGGGTCGCTCGTTTTCATGCGCCCGAATGACGAGCACTGCTACCTGAATCCTACTCCGAACTTCCAATTCATCAATCTAATCGTGATGCAGGGTGTAATCGCGGAGCTGCTTGACTATTTGGGAAACGGCTTTCCGAACGTACTTCTCACAAACGAATTCCCTTCGCAGCGGAATCTCTCGCCGACGAGCCTTGAGCCACTCATTTCACGTCTCAGGCGTCTGATCATCTACCCGAAACTCAACGCCGCGCAATACAACACTGTGCTGCGGCTTGCGGTTGCGAACATCATTTCGCACTTTGTCGACGAGCATCTCTTTAGCGAAATCAGCTCATATCCGGTTTGGCTGCGGGAACTGATTTCCAAGATGTATGAGCCGGACGTCTACACCAAAGACCTGCAATACATCTTCGAGATTGCCAACTGCACGCCAGAGCATCTATGCCGGACGTTTCGCAAATGCCTCGATATGACGCCAGGACAGTTTCTCAACAAGATCCGGCTGGAGGAAGCCGCCCGCAGCATCATCTACACCGACAAGCCCATCATCGATATCGCTGGCGAGGTCGGGTTTGATTCGTTGAGCAACTTCTATCACCAGTTCAAGGATCAGTTTCACATGTCGCCGCGCAACTACCGCGTACAATCCCGCCAATCACAGCGCGAGAACACGATCACGACAAAGGAATGATGCCGCCGTCTTTCGGCTGAATCGTTTGCCGCACCGTAGCGCCGCCATGGAGCCGGATGGTCAGTTCGCGCGCAGCGTTCGAATGATTGACCGCGACCGCATAGAGATGTCCTTCCGAGTTTAACAATCGCACCAGCATGCCGTTTGCGTCCAGCACTTCCAATTCTGTAAATCCGTTCGGATCAAACAGCGACGCGATCAAGCGTCCCGTCTCTTCTTCCGCCGTTCTTTCATATGCCGCCCCAACAAAACCGCCGAGCCAGACCGCAGTTCCTTTGCCGACACTGCGGGTCAGTATCGCGGGCGTACCGTCCGCATAGCGCGCAGTCACCACGGCGTCTTCCGTGCAGGTATGAAACAGCTGACGGTACCACGCGCTGTTGAATGCGAAATTTTTTCCGCTTGCGTGGGAGAATTCCTCCTGCGTTGCCTCCAGCGTGATGTGATCCATGCCAAACAGCTCCAGCAGGAACGAGAACGCTGGATCCATCTCACCGTTTACACCATATATTCCGGTGCAGCCCTCCATAATGAGTTTGCCGCCGTCTTGTACGAACGTGAGCAGCAATTTCCGGTCAGCCTGCGAAAGGGAAAGCGTCATCGGTAGATACAATGTTGTGAGACCCGCTTCCATCGCGCGGGACAGCGTGTCTTGGTGCACAAATCGAACGGGTATTCCGCGGTCGATCAGCGCGTTGTAGACGCCGACAAAGCTCGCATTGTATTTCTCTTCTTCTTTCGCAGCATATGTCAACAGATCGGAATCCCGCGAGAGGAAGATGCCGTTGACGGACGGCACACGCTTTGCCCTGGTCAGATAATCCTGATTGAACTGCCGCGCGCACTTTGCCGCGCTCAGAAGCCGCGGTGTGTCCCCGCCCAGCGAGTCGATCAGCCCGAATCCCGGCGACTCCATGCCCGCGGGTTCCGGCGCATACTGCCAGTAAACGACGCCTTTTCCGCCCGCGGCGATGACGTTCCAATTCCATTGCCGGACGTCCGTCTCCGAGGGAACCAGCCCGCCGAGTAGCCCGGCCTTGCCCGCGCCACCCTGCAGCTCCACCTGATAAAACGGCTTGTCACCCGCAGCCTCTGCGATGATCTCCGCGTTGATCAGGTGCCCGCGCACATGCTCCTTCCCCATCAACCACAGCGGGAACGAGGAAAGCCCGTACTGATCCACGGGCTGGCACAAGAGAAACTCGTCGCCGAGCTCATTGCCGAGCCCGCCGTGGTTTTGCGCGCCCATATAACCGCTGAACGCGGAATGGCTCTGGATAATCTTATCGGGCGCGCCTTTTCGCGCGGCATCCGCGCGCCGCTGCATCCAGCGCGCGAGGTTATAGAGCCAGAATCGGCGCCAGTCGATCATGTCCGCAGAAGTGCCGAAGCGGATCGGTGGCTCGACCTGCTGCCAGTCTGTATAGAATCGAAACCAATTACGGTTCAGCTCCTCGAGAGAACCGTACCGTTCTCTCAGCCACGCGCGGAATTGCGCGATCGAATGCGGGCAATAGCACAGCAGCTCGCCCGAATAGTCAAACATCGGCTCGAGGTGCGGTTCGTTCCAGACATCGATGGCGAACACCGTCGGGTTTCCGGCAAAGTGAGCCGCCGTTTGGTAGATAAAGTTTTCGATGAGCTGCCCCGCTGCTTCCCCATC
>Ga0209066_10004254_pt1 | contig 15772 bp, 11 predicted proteins | sample All_14_2_FD_187198 | JGI IMG/M metagenome (GOLD analysis project Ga0209066, IMG submission 187198) | Freshwater microbial communities in response to fracking from Pennsylvania, USA - Allegheny Zone_MetaG_DW_15 (SPAdes) (version 2) ...
AGCCAGGCGTCGACCGCGGCCGGGCGTTGCGCCGCAGAGGACGGTGTCGCCTCGGCGAGAAAGGCGACGAAGCGGTAGAACTGGATGCCGGTCAAGAGCGCGCCGAGGGCGAACCCAAGCTGGATCAGTCTGCGCAAAGGCAGTTTTTCCTTTTGTTCGCGTGGGGGTGGAAGGTCAGTCATGGCGCGGGGCTCCGATGTGGCTTTCGATGTGTCCGAAACCCAGACGCGCGAACGTCTGGCTTGGGCGTTCGCCTTCGCGCGCTTCGCGAAGCAGCAGGCTGGCGAGAATGTGGATAATGCTTGCGATCTGGTCCGGCGGGTAGACCCCGTGCAGTTCGGTTGCCCATGCGGGATGCCTTCCCATGTGCCCTCCCAAAAGAAGGCGGAACCCGAGGGGGGCGCGAAGGATGGCGTGTGCGGGGCAGGCTTTGGCGCACTCGCCACAGGACAGACAGGCAAAGGCACGTGTGACGGCACGGCCGCCCTGCACGACGATCGCGGCTTCGCGGCAGGTTTTCTCGCAAAGTCCGCACCCTGTGCAGGCCCGGGTGATCTCGCTGGGGCGCGAGGCTGCGATCAGGCCGATGTCGTGGATGTGCGGTTGCGAGCAGCCGTTCGGGCAGGCGGCCACGGCGATACGCAACCGATCATGCGGCCGGAGCCCCTTGGGATGGAGGCGTTTCAGGTGCATATCCCAGCCGGAGTCGACCAGTGCCGTCTCGACGGATTTCACGATCGGGCCGGTCTCTAAGAGACCGAACGGGCACAGGCCTTTTCCGCGGCAGGTCTTTATGCTGTAGGAGAGTCCGTTGACCGCACTTCCTTTTTCGGGCACTTCTGTTGAGGCCTGTAGGTCCATCGGTTCAGTCGGCCCCGCTGCTCATCGCCGTTTCCTGGCGCGCGCTGGCAGGAAAGAGGATGTTGGTGGTGTCCGGATTATCTTTTGTTTGCTCGGATGGTTTCATGGGGTCCTCCGGGTCTTGGCGAACGAATTGGACTTGGCCGTAAAGCACGCATCCCTTGCTGAGCGGCTTGCACGGTTGCGAGCGCCTGTCGCAATAAGGTTCGGCGCCGCTCTGATGGGGGCATTCCCAGCTCATGGTTGACCTTGATTCGTTCTGTGATGGTGATCGCGCCTGTGGGGCGGGGCAGCTGTCCACGGTTTCCCGGCAGGCACGTTCGGCTTGTGGCGGCACGGGTCGGCAACCACTTCTGCGGCCGATTCTTTTACGGCAAAGACAGCCGGGCAGGCCGTTTCGCACAGCCCGCACCCGATACCGGTTTTCTGGTCCACGTTTGCGCTCTCATCGCGTTCTCCTGTGCGCAGTTGCTCCGTTAAATGGTATTAAAGTACTAAATTACAAAGAAGGGGTCAACCACGAGTGTGGCTTTTTTTTAAAAGAGGGAGATGCTCTCCGTACTGTCTTTTCGGCATGTCGCGTTTATGTTGGCGTCAACGTGACCCCGATGCTATCATGGCGCTGTTTTCAGAGTGTCGATGGGTGATATTTGGAAACGGAGCGTGACACATGGCCAAAATTTTAATCGTCGATGACGATCCAGATATTCTGATTGTGATCCGACGGCTTCTTGAAACGGACGGCCACGAGGGTGTTATGGCAGAAGACGGAATGAAGGCGCTCGAGCTCATCAAACTCGATTCCTTTGATTTGGTCATTTCCGATCTGCGCATGCCGAGCATGGACGGGATTGCTTTGCTTCGGGAGATCAGGGTGCGGAAGCCCTCGCTGCCCGTCATCCTGGTCACCGCCTACGCGTCAAGCGAGACCGCCCGCGAGTCGGTGAAACTCGGCGCGTCCGCCTATATCTTCAAGCCGTTCAAAGTCAAGGAGTTGCAGGACACCGTCAAGCGTGTGCTGGACGGCGGGAGCGGCCCTTTCCGGTCTGCGTCCCAATAGCATGATCGAGATCAGCCGTTCGGCATGTCTGTCTCACGTCAGCCGTTGAGGGTCCATCCGGGGCGGTACTCGCGTTTGAGCAGCGCGTCCGCCTCCGCGCAGTTGGTCACGCGCCCGGCCTTGCCGTCGTAGTCGAGCTTCTTGCCGACGCGATACGCCACCAGCCCGAGGCACATCTGTTCGATCATGTTCGCGCTGTACTCGAAGTCGCACGCGGTCTTTTGCGACGGGTTCTTGCAGGCGTTGATCCACTGTTTCTGGAAATGCCCGACCGGCGGCAGCAGGTCCTCTTTTTTGCGGGGCGTGTAGTAGGAGAGGCTTCCGTCCTTGCCGAGCGGGATCAGGGCGCGCGACGTGAAGTCGGCCACCAGAATGCCCTCGCTGCCCTTGAACATCGCGCCGTGCCCGATCTTGGTGATGTCCACGTAGGAGCTGGGCGGGTTCGGCATCGCGCCGCCCTGGTACCACGAAACGCTGATCGGCCCGCGCCAGCGGTTGGCGGGATGCTCGAAGCGCATCTCGGCGTTGACCGGCGTGACGTCGGGGTTGAACGGCTCGCCCTTCGTTTCGGCGGAGGTCGGCAGGGTGCAGTCCACCGCGTTCCACAGGAGGTCCATCGTGTGGCTGCCCATGTCGCCGATCTGGCCGGTGCCGAAGTCCCAGTACATGTTCCATTTCAGGCAGTTCGCGCCCGGGCCGCCCGCGAAATACTCGGGGTTGTAGGGGTGGTCGGTTTTCACCGGCCCCAGCCACAGGTCGTAGTGCAGGCCGTCCGGCGGAGTCCCCTCGGCGGGCAGATAGCCGGGCTTGGGAATCTTGCGGTTGCCCCAGGCGTAGGCGCTCTTCAACTCGCCGACCGCGCCGTCTCGGAGCATCTCGGAGATGCGGTTGAAGTTGTCGTGCGCGTGCCGCTGCATGCCGACCTGCGTCGCGAGTTTGCCCTTTTTAGGCAGCCAGTTGGCGCGCACCACGCGCGCCTCCTCGACGGTGATTCCCAGCGGCTTCTCGAGGTAGACGTGCTTGCCGCGGTTCAGCGCCCAGTTGGCGATGAACGCGTGGGTGAAGTCGGTCGTACAGATCACGACGGCGTCGATGTCTTTCTGCTCGAGGCATTTCCGCCAGTCGCTGTAGGTTTTCGCGTTCGGGAAACGCTGGACGGCGTCCGCGAGGTTCCGGTCCCAGACGTCGCAAAGCGCCACAACGTTCTCTTCCGCGATCGAGTCGAAGTGCGCCAGGCCGCGCCCCCAGGTGCCGATCAGCGCGATGTTCAGTTTGTTGCCCGGCGCAGCCTGCCCGCGCAACCCGTTCGGAAAGATCAGCAGGCCGGTCCCCGTGGTCATTGCCGATTTCAGGAATTCACGTCGTTTCATTCTTTCCCTTCCTTCTCGCAGTCGCTGGGTTTGTCAGGCAACGTGCCGACATCCAACTACAGTCTTCATTATGCGGAGTGCGTGAAAAGAGTCAATCCCGAAAATCCAGAACGTGGAACTCAGAATTGGGCGTCGCGTGGACAGTTGTTGGCGATCCCGGCCGAACATGCTATTCTATAACGGCATGTTTCTGAGGGGTTTGCTGTGAGCGCTCTAAAAAGGCGGTGTGACGATGAAAACAATCGATTTTTCAAATTATTTAGAGGTGTTGGAAGGCCTTCGCAAGCCTTGGCACGAGAAGTACTATGCCCTGTATTCCAGCGTGCTGGGGGGGGTGGTGCTGGATCCGCTGCTGATGCAGGTGCCGATTGACGACCATCTGGTGCATCGGGGCGACGGTGTCTTCGACACGTTCAAATGCGTCGACCGTGCGGCCTACAATCTGGATGCCCATTTGCGTCGTCTCATGCGTTCGGCGGCGGCGATCGGGCTGACGTGGCCGGGCGGGGTCGAGGAGATCCGGGCGCTGACGCTGGGGACGCTTACCGAGGCGGACCGGGACGATTGTTCCGGGCGGGTGATGATCGCGAGGGGGCCGGGCAGCTTCGGCGTAAGCCCGTACGAGTCGCCGGTCCCCGCGCTCTACATCGTGGTCTATGCGGCGGGCGTGCCGTTCATGACCCAACATCCGGAGGGTGCGCGTGTGCGGCGCAGCCACGTGCCCATTAAGCCGGCTCGCTTCGCGACCGTCAAGAATTGCAACTATCTGCCGAACGTGCTGATGAAGCGCGAGGCCGTTGACTGGGGCGTCGATTTTGTGGTCGGATTCGACGCGGACGGGCTGATGGCCGAGGGCGCGACGGAGAATTTTGGCATTGTGACCCGCGCGGGCGAGCTGCTCTTTCCCCGGATGGAGACCGTGTTGGACGGAACAACCATGCTGCGCGTGATGCAGTTGGCTGAAGCGCTCGTGGATTCTGGCGATCTCGAGAAGATCGCCTTCCGCGACATCACCGAATCCGATGCGCGCGATGCGGCGGAGATGCTGATCGTCGGGACGACCCTCAACGTGGTGTCGGTCCGGGAGTTCGAGGGGACACCGGTGGCGGACGGAACACCAGGGCCTGTGGGGCTCGCGCTGAATAAATTGCTGGAGTGTGATATTTCGACGAACGGCGCGTTGCGTGCGGCGTATTGATTTTCTGGAGTGCTATGTCCAATTTTGTTGAAGTGATCGAAAACAGCGTGGTCTGTCTAAACATGACGGATTCGGACGGCCAGCAACTGGTCACGACGCTCATCGAGTCGGCGGTGAGCCACGGGCTGTTGCTGAAAGTCCACCAGGACGAAGCGGTCCGCGCAATCCTCAAGCGTGAGATGAGCGCCTCTACGGCCATGCCGGACGGCATCGCCTTGCCGCACGGACGCACCGATTGCGTCACGGACATCGTCTGCATGATCGGAGTTCATCCGAAAGGAATCGATTTTGGCGCGCCGGACAACCAGCCGTCTCACATTTTCGTGTTGCTGTTGGTCCCGGCCAACGTGGGGTGCAACCATATTCATTTTTTGGCCAATCTCAGTCGGCGGCTGATGGAGCAATCGGTGCGGAACGAGCTGCTGGCTGCTCCGACGCGCGAGTGCGTGTTGCAGACGATTTTGAGCCATTCTGACGAAGGGTCTTTCTGACATGAAACCGCTGATGTTGCAAGGAGTTGCGGCCTATTCGCAGTTCCGCTTGGATGCGCTTGCTGAAAAAATCCGGACGCTGGTCAAAGGCGCGGGTCACGTTCACGTCGACGCGCACTTCGTTTATCTGCTCGACGCGCAGAGCGAGTTCGATGCGCCGACGTTGGCGCGTGTGCACGCCCTTCTCGGGTCGGAGGGATATGCCCTGCCGCAGCAGGACAGCTTTTATGTCACCCCACGCAAGGGGACGATCTCGCCGTGGTCGTCGAAGGCCACAGACATCTTCCGGAATTGCGGCCTGGAGACCGTCACGCGTGTGGAGCGGGGCGTCCGTTTCCGAGTTTTATGTGAGGACGCGGCGCTTTCGCTCGAGGCGTTGCGACCGGTGCTCAACGTGTTGCACGACCGCATGACGGAAGGCGTTTACTTGGAGCTCGATGATCTTTTCGAGCATCGCCCGCCCGTGCCGGGCCACGTGTTTGATGTGCTCGGCAAAGGCCTTGCAGCGCTGGAGGAAGCCAACCGGGCCATGGGGCTTGCGCTCAGCGACGAGGAGATCCGCTACCTCTGCGACAATTACGCCAAAGCCGGGCGCAACCCGACCGACACGGAGCTAGTGATGTTCGGGCAGGTCAACTCCGAACACTGCCGGCACAAGATCTTCAACGCCGAGTGGATCATCGACGGCGAGAAGAAGGACCAGTCGCTTTTCAAAATGATCAAAAACACGCACGCCTGTCATCCCGGGGGCACGCTGGTGGCCTACTCCGATAACTCCGGCGTGGTGGAGGGGTTCCGCGCGGCCGGCTTTCGTGTCGATCCGGCAACCCGCTCGTTCCGGTTCGAAGACGATCAAATCGACCTGCTGATGAAGGTTGAGACGCACAATCATCCGACGGCCATTTCGCCGTTTCCGGGCGCGGCAACCGGCGTGGGCGGCGAGATCCGCGACGAGGCGGCTACGGGCACAGGCTCCAAAAGCAAGGCTGGGCTCGCGGGTTTCATGGTTTCGGACCTGCACGTTCCCGGATTCGACATGCCGTGGGAGAAAGCGTACGCCGAGTTTCCGAAACGCCTCGCCCCACCGCTGGCCATCATGCTGGAAGGGCCGATCGGCGGCGCCGCATTTGGCAACGAGTTCGGCCGTCCGCAGCTGTGCGGCTTCTTTCGCACTTACGAAGAATGTGCAGAGGGGCGTTATCGCGGATATCACAAACCGATCATGCTGGCGGGCGGCATGGGCAGTATCCGGCGCATGCAGGTCCACAAGAAACCGGTCCCTCCGGGAGCCCTCATCGCGCAACTCGGCGGGCCTGCCATGCGCATCGGCTTGGGAGGCGGCGCGGCCTCCTCCATGACCACCGGCAGCAATGACGAGGCCTTGGACTTTGATTCCGTGCAGCGCGGGAATGCGGAGATGGAGCGCCGCTGCCAAGAGGTGATCGACGCCTGTGTGGCGCTGGGCGATAAGAACCCGATCTTGAGCATTCATGATATCGGTGCGGGCGGACTCTCCAACGGGTGTCCCGAACTGGTTGAAAAAACCGGCGCGACCTTTCTCTTGAGGGCGGTCCACAACGAAGAGCGCTCCATGAGTCCCATGGAGATCTGGTGTTGCGAGGCGCAGGAGCGCTATGTGCTGGCGATCGCTCCGCACGACCGTGCCGTGTTTGAGGCTTTCTGCGCCCGCGAGCGGTGCCCTGTCGCCTTCATCGGCGAGGCCCGCAACGACCAACGGCTCGTGCTGAAGGACGAACATTTCAACGACACGCCGATCGACATGGACATCAACGTGCTCTTGGGCAAGCCGCCCCGTATGGTCCGTGATGTGACGCATGATGCGGCCAAGCCTGCGCCGCTGGAACTGAAGGGGATTGCGCCCGCCGATGCCTTGGAGCGCGTGTTGCAGTTGCCTGCGGTGGCCGACAAGACCTTTCTGATCACGATCACCGACCGCTCGGTGACGGGGCTGGTGCATCGGGATCAGATGGCCGGCCGATATCAGTTGCCCGTTGCGGACAGTGCGGTGACCGTCACGGGGTATCAGGCCTTCACGGGCGAGGCGATGGCGACGGGTGAGCGCACGCCGATCGCGTTGATCGACGCGCCTGCCGCCGGGCGCATGGCTGTGGCTGAGGCGGTTACGAACATTGCGGGCGTCGCCATCGGTGCCATAGGGAAGATCAAGCTGTCTGCGAATTGGATGTGCGCCTGCGGTGAAGCAGGAGAGGACGCCAAGCTGTACGATACCGTCGCGGCTGTCGGCCTCGAGTTCTGTCCGCGACTTGGGGTTTCGATCCCGGTGGGTAAAGACTCGCTTTCAATGCGGACCGTTTGGCAGGACTCGCACGGCGTCTCGCACCGGCAGGTTGCGCCGCTGAGCCTGATCGTCAGCGCCTTTGCGCCGGTGGTCGATGTGCGTGAAACCCTGACGCCGGACCTCAAGCCAGGCGCCAGCACGCTGCTTCTGATCGACCTCGCGAAAGGGCGCAACCGGCTTGGCGCGAGCGCGCTCGCGCAGGTCTACAATCAGGTGGGAGATTCGCCGGCGGACGCGGACGACCCCGTTTTGCTGAAGGCGTTCTTCGAGGCGATGCAGGAGTTGGTCGCGAAGGGCTTGTTGTTGGCGTATCACGACCGTTCCGACGGTGGCGTGGTGGTGACGTTGGCGGAAATGGCGATCAGCGGGGGGCGCGGGGTGCAGATCGACCTCCCCGGCAAAGAGCCGCTCGCGGCGCTCTTCAGCGAAGAGCTGGGGGCGGTCCTGCAGGTGGCCGAGTCCCGGTTCGAGGCGGTGATGGAGGTGCTTGTGCGGCATGGGCTGAACGGCGCCGGCGCGTGCCGCATGATCGGACGGCCGACCGACAGTCGCACGTTCCGGATCTCGGTGGGCGGACAGCGCGTGATCGATTCGAACCTGACGTGGTTGCGGCGCACGTGGTCGGCGCTGACCTGCCGGATGCAGGCCCTGCGCGACAATCCCGATTGCGCGTGGCAGGAATACGATAACGGCCTGGACGAGAGCGATCCCGGCATGCGGTTCGCGTTGACCTATAACCCGGACGAAGAGCCGGTGACGGCGGCGGTGGAGGTCAGCCAGAAACCCCGCATGGCGATCCTACGAGAGCAGGGCGTTAACGGGCACGTCGAAATGGCGGCGGCTTTCGCGTTGGCGGGGTTCGAGTCCGTGGACGTTCACATGACGGATCTGCTGAGCGGCCGTGAGGACCTTGCGGCTTTCAATGGGGTGGTGGCCTGCGGCGGATTCTCTTACGGGGATGTCTTGGGGGCTGGGTCCGGTTGGGCGCGGAGCATTCTCTATAACGCGCGGCTGGCGGACATGTTCAAAGCGTTTTTTGCCCGTCCCGATACGCTGACGTTGGGCGTGTGCAACGGCTGTCAGATGGTCTCGCAGCTCAAAGGAATTATTCCTGGGGCTGAACACTGGCCGCTCTTCCGGCGCAACGTTTCGGAACAGTTCGAGGCTCGGTACGCGACCCTGGAAGTGCTCGACTCGCCGTCTGTGCTGCTCAAGGGGATGGCCGGTTCGCGCCTTCCGGTCGCGGTGGCGCATGGCGAAGGTTTGGCGGTGTTCGAGAGCCCCGCGGATGAGGCGCGTGCGGTTGCGGCTTTGCGGTTTGTGGATGGCAGGGGCCGGGCGACCGAGCGTTACCCGTGGAATCCCAACGGGTCCAAGGGCGGTCTGACGGGGTTCACGTCGCGCGACGGACGCGCGACGATCCTGATGCCGCATCCCGAACGCGGGTTCCGTGCGGTGCAGCTTTCCTACAAACCGTCAGACCTGTTCACCGGTGAGGCCGGGCCGTGGATGCGCATGTTCCGCAACGGCTATGCCTTCGTCAACCGGGCAGCCCGTGTCTGACGGCGAACGCTCTGCGGCAGGGCACCTGCATGAGAGCGGTCCGTGAGAATAGCCGGACATGAAGGATATAGGAATTTTTCTGATTTAACCCCATAGTCATTTTTCTTAAAAAACGGATGATTATTTTTTTGATAGGCTAAATTTCTTCGTTATTCAGCTTGCATACGGGGGGCAAATCAGGCACTCTTATATTCAAATACTTTAACGTATTTGGAGTTCGTATGTTACGGCTTAGTCTGTATATTGGTTTTGTGTTCGGCCTTGTCCTTTGCGGTTCAGGGGAAACCCTGATCCGGCGGCCGGTCCATGACGGGTGGCGTTTTCGGCAGGTTCGCGGAGTCAATGCGTACCCTGCTGTGGTTCCAGGTGTGGTGCAGCTGGACCTGATCGCAAACGGCCTGTTGGAAGACCCTTTTTTCCGGATGAACGAGCGGTCGGCCCAGTGGGTTGACAAGGAGGACTGGGAATATCAGACCACCTTTGATGTGGCGCCCGATCTGTATGCCCGCGAGAATGTCAGGTTGGTTTTCGAGGGGCTGGACACGTATGCCGACGTCTACCTGAACAGCCAAAAGGTGGTGGTCGCGAACAATATGTTTCGGACGTGGTCGGTGGACTGCAAGAGGTACCTGAGGCCAGCGGGCAACGCATTGCGCATTTATTTCCACTCGCCGGTCAAGATCGATCTGCCGAAATGTCTGGCTCTCGACTATGCGTATCCGGCGTCGAACGATCAGGCCGCGAATGGCGGTTTGCTGGATCGTAAGGTGAGCGTGTTCGCGCGAAAGGCGGGGTACCATTACGGATGGGATTGGGGGCCGCGTCTGGTCACTTCCGGAATCTGGCGCCCGGTCATGCTGGAAGCGTGGAACGGCGGGCGGTTCGAGGATGTTCAGGTTTTCGCCAGAAACGTGTCGGCGAAGTCGGCGGAGATGGCCGTGATGGCCGAACTCTCCGTCGGCCGTGCGGCGCAGGGCGTCGTGTCGGTCGTTGATGCGGTGAGCGGCTTGACCTACGCGCAGAAAGCGGTGAGCCTCAGTGCGGGCGCGAACAAGGCGTCGGTCGGGTTCAACATCAAGAAGCCGAGGCTCTGGTGGTCAAACGGCCTTGGCGAGCCCCACCTCTACGCATTCAAAGTGGTGTTGGCGCTCGACGGTCAGGAGGCGGATGCCCGCACGGTGCGCACGGGGGTGAGGTCTCTCCGTCTGGTGCGCGACAAAGACCCGGACGGGAAAGGCGCATCGTTCTATTTCGAGTTGAACGGCCATCCGGTTTTCATGAAAGGGGCCAATTACATCCCCAACGACAGCTTCCTTCCGCGCGTGACCGAGGCGCGTTACCGCAACGTCGTGGCGCGTGCCCGAGACGCCAACATGAACATGTTGCGCGTCTGGGGGGGCGGCATTTACGAGGATGACCGGTTTTACGACTTGTGTGACGAGAGCGGCATTCTGATCTGGCAAGATTTCATGTTCGCGTGCAGCCTCTATCCGGCCGACCCGGCGATGCTGGAGAATATCCGGCAGGAGGCGGTGCAGAACGTCAAGCGGCTGCGCAACCACGCGTGCCTTGCGCTGTGGTGTGGCAACAACGAGATGAACGACGGCTATTACGGGTGGGGATGGAAGCGCCAGATGGAGGAGAAGGGGGTGGCCGGAAAGGTCAAGGCCGAGTACGACGCGGTTTTCCATCAGCTGTTGCCCCAGGTGGTGGCCGAGGTCGACCCGGGGCGTCCATACCGGCCCTCGTCTCCGCTTTCCGATTTCAATCCGGAAGGCAGCGACGGAAAGTCGGGAGACATGCACTTCTGGCAGGTGTGGCACGCGGAGAAGCCCTTCTCGATGTATGAGGAGGTCATTCCGCGTTTCATGAGTGAGTACGGGTTCCAGTCGTTCCCCGAGTTTGTGACGGTTAAGCGGTATGCGCCCGACGAGAAGGATTGGGATGTCCAGTCGGATGTGATGCTGGCGCACCAACGTCATCCGCGCGGCAATCAACTCGTCCGCATTTACATGGCGCAGAATTACCGCGAGGCGAAAGATTTCCGCAGCTTCCTTTATATGAGCCAGCTTCTGCAGGCGGATGGCATCCGTATCGGACAGGAGGCGCACCGCCGCGCGATGCCGTTCTGCATGGGGTCGCTCTACTGGCAGCACAACGACTGCTGGCCTGTGGCGTCGTGGTCGAGCTCGGACTATCATGGGCGTTGGAAGGCGCAGCATTATTTCACACGCAAGCTGTATCAGGAGGTGCTGGTCTCGCCGTATCAGAACGAGGGGGTCTTGCGGGTGAACGTGGTCTCGGACAGGCTGGCCCCGATCGCAGGCAACTTGACGGTGCGCCTGATGACGTTTGCCGGCAAGGCCGTTTTTGAGCGGCGCACGGAAGTCGAGGTGCCCGCCAACTCGAGTGTCTGCCTGTTCAGCGAGTCGGTCGAAACGCTTTTGAACGGGAGCCCGTCCAACTCGGTTTTTGTCTCGGCGGCATTCGATGCGAAAGACAGTGTGCTGGGCGACAGCGTTTATCTCCTCGCCCCTCTGAAAGAGATCGAGTTGCCGCGGGCGGTCATCGAGAGGCAGGTGTCTCCGATCAAAGGCGGTTTTGAAATCACCTTGAAGAGCGGCGTGTTCGCCCGCGGCGTGTATCTGTCAGTCGACAGCCGCACGGACGATTTTTTCAGCCACAACTATTTTGACCTGCTGCCTGGAAAGCCGATGATGGTGACCGTGCGCACGGCAATGCCCGCAGCAGAGTTTGCGCGTAGTCTAAGGGTGATTTCGATGTGTGATGCCGTGGTGGGCACGAAAGAGTGAGGCGGTTGCGGCGGAACCGCCTGCCGACGGCGAAGGCGCCTTGTTGTGCGGAGCCGCCGCCGGGTCGTTGGGGTTGTCCGGCACGCCTTCTGCGGAGGGGTTCCTAATACGGACAGGAGCCCGTCTGGCAGGAGGCCATGCCGACGGTGTGGGTTTTAAAGGACAAGGAGTAAGTATGGGCAAACAAAAAACACCGGCGGAACGCGAGATCGCGTTGCGCGTAGGTTCACGGATCCGGCAGTTGCGCGAGATCCAACACGTTTCACAGATCCATCTGGCCACGGAAATCGGCATTCGTGCCGGGCCGCTTGGCTGGATCGAGAAGGGCAAGCATCTGCCTTCGGGACGGGTTCTTTATCGGCTCGCCAAGCAGTTGAATGTCAGGATCGACGACCTGTTTCAGGAACAGAATGTCTGGCCGGCGGGCGTCTCGTCGGTGTCGGACATGGCACCTGTTCTCTTGCCGCCGCTCGACAGCGGGTCCGGCGCAGGGTCTGAGACCGTGAAGTCGGCGCATATCATCTGTCAGTCTGTGGCCGACAAGCTGATCGAGCTCGACGATCTGTGCGGAGCCGTCAAGCTGTCAGAGCTTCCGCTGTATGTGCCTTTCGTGCCAACAGAGGCGGGCGCTGAACATCTGGCCATGCGTGTGCGTCAGAATCTCGGGATCAACAACGCGATCGTCAATGATTATCTGGAGGTTTTGGAAAACGCCGGGATCCGCGTGGTCTTTCTGGAAATGCCGGAGGACTGTTCGACCTTTTGCGGGTATGACCGGCTTAATCGCAACGGGTTCATATTTATCAACAGCCGGTTGAAGAAACAACCCGAGTGCCAGATGTTCCGGCTGGCCTTCGAGTTGGGGCGGATCTTCTGGTATACGCGCAAGCTGTTCGGCGCGGGCACCGAGGCGGAACAGTTGCCGCCCACGGATGAGGCGCTGGAGGAGGCTCCGTTCGCCCGCCGTTTTGCGACGCATTTCCTGATGCCGGCAAGTGCGTTGCAAGCGACGGTCTGGCAGCTTGGGCTTACGCCGAAGGCATGGACTTGGGAAATGCTGTTGCGTTTGAAGAAACGTTACGGTGTCTCCGCACAGCTCTTCGCCTTGCGGCTGCAGGCGCTCAAGCTGAGCTGGAGCGACAAACAGAAGAAAAGCCCCCGGTATTATCTGTTCAAGGACGAAATCGAGGCGTTCTGCGCCGAGAACGGCCCGACGTCGGAACCGGGTGGCAACCGTCCGCAACTTGCGATGAACGGGCGGTTGTGCGATCTGGTTTTGTGTGCCGAGGAAAAGGCGGGCAAAGAGCAAAAGCAGGTCAATGCCGTTAAACGCGTGCTGCGTCAGGCCTGCGTCAAGCTGGATGCTTAATTCCGGCTTTATGACCGGTAACCTCGAAGCCCTTCCGGTGCAAGCCGGGAGGGCTTTGTGCACAGGCGACGGCTTCCGGAGGGATGCGACGTGACGCAGCCGTCCAGGGCAGAAGGTTTTGTGTTGTTGAGGGGAGGGGCGTTCTGGTACTTTAAATTTCTATATTCCACAGTCAGCAAGGAGTTCGATATGAGGCGTGCATGGCCCGTTTTCTTGGTTTTTCTCGCGATGGGTTTTGGCGATGTTGTGGGGCCCTTGGTGGGGCTGGTAAAAAAGACGTTCGCGCTGTCAAATTTTGTGGCACAGCTTTTGCCGATGACGGGCTTCCTGATGTTTGGGCTTCTGTCTGTTCCGATGGGGTTGGTGCAAGACAGGAAGGGCAAGAAGGCCGTGCTGCTGGCTGGCCTTTTCTTGGCGCTCGCCGGTCTCCTGTTGCCGCTACTGTCCGGGATGTACGGGAGGCCCATTGCTGTTGCGACTGGGGATTTGACAAAGTATTACATCGTGTTGGTTTCGATTTTGCTGCTCTGTGCAGGAGCGACGCTCTTGCAGGTCTGCGGCAATCCGGTGATGCGTGATGTCTCCGAGAAAGGCGCCTATTCGAGTAACCTTTCGCTTGCCCAGTCGGTGAAGGCGATCGGTTCTTCGCTCGGCTTTCTGCTCCCTCCGCTGGTTATCCGGTATTTGGGATGGGACTGGTCGATTCTCTTCCCGGTCTATGCGCTGATCGTGCTGGTCACGCTGGCGGCCTGCGTGCCGCTGAAGCTTGTCGAGGAGCGTGATCCTGCCGCCAAGCCCGCAACCTTTGGCACGTGCTTCGCGCTTTTCGGCGGCAACCGGTTTGTCATGTGCATGGTTCTCGGCATCTTTTTTTACGTGGGGGCCGAAGTGTGCTTCAGCTCCGGGGTCCCGCTGCTTTTGAAAGAGAAGTTCGGGATGGATCAATTCGGGCTTTGGATTAGCTGGTCGCTTTTCTTTCTTCCGATTCTGCTGGGGCGCTTTGTCGGTGCGGCTATTCTGAGAACACTCAAGCCCGCGGTCTTCTTGAAGCTGTCGGTCGCGCTCGCTGTGCTGGGCGTCTGCGCCGTGTTTTGCGGACACAAGACGGGAACTTTCGTCGGCATTGTTCTGGTCGGTCTTGGCTTCGCCAACATATTCCCTCTGATCTTTTCGATCGCGGTGGACGCCCTCCCGGAGCGGTCGAACGAGATATCGGGACTGATGGTGACCGCCATAGCGGGCGGCGCGATTCTGCCGCCTTTGATGGGGATGGTGGCTGACCGGTTTGGGGTTGTGGCAGGGTTCGCCGTTCCGCTGCTCGCCTTGATCTACATCATGTGGGCCGCGGTCACGCAGACAACGTTTGCACGTAAACCCTGACGGGGCATGGCTGGGTCTGCCCCGCAGGGGAGGGACAGAGCGTGAAACGCCCCGTGCGGTCAAGCGCAGCGTCGAACACGGCCTCTACGCCCACGCCACCGGTTGAACCGTACGGACGGGGGGCGTGTAGCCGGGCACCATCAGGCGCGTGATTCGCGGGGTTATGTCGATGAGGCTTGTGGCGTTCCCCTTCATGTCTTCCGCGCCTGGGCCGAGGGCGATGAGCGGCACCGGGTTGCGGGTGTGGCCGCGCGTGCCCATGTCCTCGATGTTGCCGTGGTCGCTCGTCAGGATGAGGAGCATGCCGGTGGTTCGGCAGAGCTTCACCACGGAGTCGAGAAAGACGTCCAGCGTTTTCAGCGTCTCGCAGGCGTGGTCGTAGTTGCAGGAATGGCCGGCGAGGTCCGTCTGAAAGAACTCGAAGAGGGTGAAGTCGTTGGCCCGGGCAACCTGGATGAGATGCTCGGCGGCCTGCTGAAGTGTTGTGATCGGTATGGCATGGCCTTTTTCGCGCAGGCTCACGCGCGTGATGTCGTGGAACACCGCCTGATTGGCGAGCAAGTCATCTTGGATGGCAATGGTTTCCGGCTGGGTAAGCGCCATGACGGTTGTGACGGATTTGAAGCGGCGCACGCGTAAATCATCCACGCTGTCGACCATGTAAGCGTCCGCGAAACGGCAGCGCAGCCCTTTGCGGGTCAGCTCCATGAACAGGTTGCCCTCTTCGATCACCTTGCGCAAGGACGGGCCGGGAAAACCCTCGCAGTGGCGCCCCATGTACTGGGAGGCGTTGACGCCGGTAAACATCGCGGTCTGCCCGGTGGCGCTCTGCGGCAGGCCTTTGGTGTCAAGGCAGGCGTCAATGGGTACGGCATGTTTCTCGATGAGCTGGCATAAAACCGGACAAATGCCGGCATGGACCGGATTGTCTTTTGCGGGCGCACGCAAACCAACGCCATCGATAAACAGGAAAAGAACCTTCACGATAGTATTGTTTCACCCCAACCGCGTTGTGCAAGCAACTCCGTGTTATTGAAAACGTTCTCATTTTGAGCGAAAACGTGCGAATTAGCAAACGTAAAGTGCATGCTTGGCGAGGCCGCGAGGCCGTCGTCGGTTTCTCGTGGAGCGCGCGTTCCGCAGGAACCCCAACGGCGGCATCTGGCTGCACCGCAGGTGAGGACCGTTTGCGGTGTGGGGACGAAGTCCGTTCGCCGCCCCCATCGCGCGCGCGTCCGTCATGGGGCCGCGCCGCTGGGCGGAAGGGGTTTGGCGGGGACGGCGTTGGTCGGGACGGCATTGGTCGGCGCGGTGACGATGACGGGAGCGGCGCGGCCCCATGACGGA
>Ga0209066_10004255_pt1 | contig 15761 bp, 12 predicted proteins | sample All_14_2_FD_187198 | JGI IMG/M metagenome (GOLD analysis project Ga0209066, IMG submission 187198) | Freshwater microbial communities in response to fracking from Pennsylvania, USA - Allegheny Zone_MetaG_DW_15 (SPAdes) (version 2) ...
CGCGAGTTGTATGAGCATCAGATCAAGATCGAAAAAGAAGAGATCGAGTCTAATCCTGAAGAAGAACAAGAAGAGTTGGCTCTCATTTATCAAGCAAAAGGTTTGCCCGAAGATCGAGCGCGTGAACTAGCAAAACACATGACCGCTGATAAAGACAGTCTTCTCGATACTTTGGCGCGCGAAGAATTAGGCGTAGACCCTGAAGAACTTGGCGGCTCTGCATTCGAAGCCGCACTGACTTCCTTTCTTCTCTTCGCAGTGGGAGCGCTCTTCCCCATCTTCCCATACATCTTCTGGAGTGGACCAATGGCGATCTACATCAGTCTCGCTGTCAGCGCGGTGGGGTTGTTCATCATTGGTGCAGCGATCACATTGATGACGGGTCGCAGTGTGTTGTATTCAGGCATGCGACAAGTCTTTGTAGGGATTGCGGCAGCAGCACTCACATATGGAATCGGAAAGTTGATCGGGGTTTCTGTAGCATAAACTTGAAACAAAGAAAAAGCTAATTGAGGCATAACAGGCTCAAGGTCCAGAAAGAGGCGACTTTGAGCCTGTAAATTTTTTAAGTTGACAAAAGTCTCCAAACCATTATAATTAGTTTGTTGCTCCAACATACTAATTAATGAAAACTCAATGAATCCAAAGAACACAGCTGACCAAGCTTTTGTTCGCGAGACAAATCTCTCGCTGGTGCTAAGATTGATACATAATCAATCTCCATTATCGCGTGCGCAATTGGCTGGGATCACTGGTTTGAACAAATCCACTGTGTCGAGTTTGGTGGACGAGTTGATTGAGCGCGGGCTGGTACATGAAACCGGAAGCAATACCGGCGGCACCGGACGCCCCGCCACCCTACTGGAGATCAACCCGCAAGCCGGCAGCATCATTGGCGTAGAACTTGGCGTGGACTTTGTTTCCGTTGCAGTGACGGATATCCTCGGCAATATCCTCTGGCGCAGACGTGAAGATGCAAACCCTTCTGACGATCAGGAAAAGATGATCAATCAGACGCTGCAGATCGTGAAAGACGCGATGGCAGCCGGCAAGCGTAAGAACTATAAATTTTTGGGGCTGGGGCTTTCCACTCCAGGCACTGTGGATGTAAATAAGGGGCTTTTGATCTTTGCACCGAACCTTCATTGGCACAACGTGCCTTTTGTAAAAATCTTCTCTGAACAAACAAAACTTAAAGTCTTCGTTGAGAATGACGCAAATGCAGCGGCGATTGCCGAGCATCTTTTTGGAACAGCGCGCCAAAGCCAGGATTTTCTTTTTGTATTTGCCGGCGTGGGCATTGGTGGTGGTTTGTTCCTGAATGGCAAGTTGTATCGCGGCAGGAATGGGTATGCCGGTGAGATCGGTCACTCCCCCATTATGTCTGAGCCTTCGCAGAACGTTTGCCATTGCGGCAACCGTGGTTGTTGGGAAACATACGCCAATCAATATTCGATCATTCAACGTGTGCAAGCACGTTTGGAAGTGAAACGTTCAAGCATTATTCCCAAGTTGATGGCGGAGCAAGGTGCGCCGTTAAGTATTCCTCTCATTAAACAGGCAGCGGATGCGGGCGATAAGGAAGCCATAGATTCCTTTAGTGAAGCGGGGCGAGCCATGGGACAGGGATTTGCCGGATTGGTGAACATTTTCAACCCTGAAAAGATCATTTTGGGCGGTCCACTCAGTATAGCCGGAGAATATCTGCTTCCATCCATTAAAGAAACAGTGGATCTGCATGCCTTCCCAGAAATAAATAAGCAAGTGGAGATCGTGTTGTCACCATTCGGGCCAGATGCCAGTTTGATCGGCGCGATCGCCATCATCGTAGATGACGTGCTTTCTCATCCAATAAATGTTGAGAGGAGGTGATGCAAGACGTAGTAAACCCTCATACATTCCCTTACTGTCAATCGCATTCCAAATCAAAATTCTCATAAGGAGAGAAGAATGAATAAGAAGCTTTTTGCTCTTTTGAGCTTGCTCGTCGTAGCTTCCATGCTCCTCGCAGCATGTGGAGGCGCGGCTGAAGAACCTGCGGATGGTGAAAAACTCGCCGTTGGTATCGTTCTGCCGACCAAAGATGAACCCCGCTGGGTTCAGGACGAAACCCGCTTCAAGGAAGCCCTGACCGCTGCTGGGTACGATGTGGAAATCCTGTTCAGCCAGGGTGACTCCGCCAAGGAAAAAGCGAATGTGGAATCCCTCATCGCCAATGGCGTGAAGGTCATCATCCTCACCCCGCATGATGGCGCTGCCGCTGCTGCCGCTGCCGAAGCTGCCCGCGAAGCCGGCGTGAAGGTCATTTCGTATGACCGCCTCATTCGCGACACCGAAGCTGTTGACTTCTATGTGACCTTCGACAGTATTTCGGTTGGTGCCGCCCAGGCTCAGTACTTGGTGGACAAAGCCGAAGGTAGTGGCAACCCGCTCTACCTGTATGCCGGTGCTGCTTCCGACAACAACGCCTTCCTCTTCTTTGAAGGCGCTTGGAATGTTCTCCAACCCAAGATCGCTGATGGCACCTTTGTCATTGCGAACTCCTCCGAAGCCGAAGCTCTCAAGGATAAGGCGACCCTGAGCCGCGATGAACAGTCCGCGATCATCAATCAGGTCACCACGAACTGGGACTTCAACACCGCCAAGACCCTCGCTGAATCCAACCTCACCGACAATGGCGCTGACTTCAAGGGTGATGTCTTCATCCTCGCCCCGAACGATGGAACCGCCCGTGCGATCGCCGATGCTTTCGCCGCTGATTCCGCTGTGAGCAGCTATTATGTCACCGGTCAGGATGCTGAAAAGGCTTCTGTCCAGTACATCATCGATGGCAAGCAGTCCATGACCGTGTTCAAGGATGTCCGCACCCTCGTTGATGATGCTATCGCCGCTGCCAAGACCTTCCTTGAAGGTGGCACCCCCGAAGCAACCAACAGCTACAACAATGGTGCAGTCGATGTGCCCGCCAACCCGACCGTGGTGATCACCGTTGACAAGGACAATGTCCAGTCTGCTTTGATCGACTCTGGCTACTACTCCGCTTCTGACTTCACCGGTCTCGGCGAATCTTCCGCTCCGGCTGAAACCGTTGCCGGACAGGTCGAAGTCTTCTCCTGGTGGACGGGCGGCGGTGAAGCTGCTGGTCTCGAAGCCATGATCGAAGTCTTCAGCGCTCAGTATCCTGATGTTGAATTCGTGAACGCTGCTGTTGCTGGTGGCGCTGGCACCAACGCTCGTGCCGTACTCGCCACCCGCTTGCAAGCTGGCGATCCGCCTGATAGCTGGCAGGGTCATGCTGGTCAGGAATTGATCGGCACCTATGTTGCTGGCAGCCAGATCGAACCGCTCAATGACCTCTATGAGGCTGAAGGCTGGATCGACGTCATGCCTGAAACCCTCATCCCGCTCATCTCGCAGGATGGCAACATCTACTCTGTGCCTGTGAACATCCACCGCGCCAACGTGCTGTGGTACAACCCTGCCGTACTCGAAGCCAACAACGTTGCTGTACCCACCACCATGGATGAATGGTTTGCTGCCATGGACACCCTGCAAGCTGCTGGTGTTCAACCCCTCGCCCTTGGCGAACAGTGGACCAAGATGCACTTGATGGAAACCGTGCTCCTCGGCACGCTCGGACCCGATGCCTACAACGGCCTCTGGGACGGCACCACCGATTGGAACAGCCCTGAAGTCAAGGCTGCGTTGGATAACTATGCCAAGGTGTTGACCTATGCCAACACTGACTCCGCTTCCCTCTCCTGGCAGGATGCCGCTCAACTCGTCGTCAACGGCGATGCGGCGTTCAATGTCATGGGTGACTGGGCTGAAGGCTACTTCCGCGAACTTGGTAAGGCTCCCAACACCGATTACGGTTGGGCTCCTGTCCCCGGTTCTGTGGGTGTCTTCCAGTTCCTCTCTGACTCCTTTGTTCTCGCGGTCGGCGCTCCCGATCCAGCGGGCGCAACTGCCTGGTTGAAAGTTGCCGGCTCCAAGGAAGGTCAGGAAGCGTTCAATCCTGTCAAGGGCTCCATCTGTGCCCGCACCGACTGCGATCCTACCCTCTTCGGTGAATATCTGCAGTCTGCAATGGATGACTGGGCTTCCAACACGGTCGTCGGCTCCCTCACCCACGGTGTGGTTGCCAATGACTCATGGAAGACCGAAATCGACACTGCCCTCGGTCTGTACATTGCCGATGGTAATGTTGAAACCTTCCAAGCTGCACTCGTTGCCGCTTGCGCAAGCTCCGGTCCTTGCAAGTAAACAATGCTAAAATGGATGAGGCTCTGAAAAGAGCCTCATCCATTCCTTAGTGAGGCATTCCATGAGAAGAGACAAAGACCGGTTTCTGAATATCCTCCTAGTTTCCCCGTCTATTTTAGCTGTCTTCATTTTTGTTTATGTTTTCATTGGCTGGTCTGTGCGCGTCTCATTAAGCAAATGGAAGGGGTTAACCGCGGATTACACATGGAATAGCATCAACAACTATTTGGAGCTTTTCAAAGACCCACGCTTTCACGTGGATATTCGTAATACCCTAATATTTACCGGTGTGTTCGTGATCGGTAGTATTTTGCTTGGGTTCCTGATGGCGGTTATGTTAGACCAGGGACTCAAAGGCGAAGGTTTCTTCCGCAGTTTGTTCCTCTTCCCCATGGCGATCTCGTACATTGTGACCGGTGTGGTGTGGCGTTGGTTGATGAATCCAGCCACCGGGTCCAGAACGAGCGGCTTGAATTTGTTATTCACGAATCTTGGGTTGGAGTCCTTTGTCAATAGCTGGCATACCACTCCAACATGGGGCATCGCTGCCATTGCCCTTGCGGCGATCTGGCAGATGTCTGGTTATACGATGGCGCTTTATCTGGCTGGGTTGCGGTCCATACCAGCGGAGTTAAAAGAAGCGGCTCAGATCGACGGCGCCAATGAGTGGGAAGTCTATCGGTACATCATGTTGCCGCTGCTTTCTCCTGTCACACTCTCTGCATTGATCATTCTGGGACATATGTCCTTAAAAGTGTTCGACCTGATCATAGCCATTGCCGGTAAACAATTGCCGCTTGATGTGCCCGCCATTTACATGTGGCAGATCACTTTTGACGGTTTGTTCTATGGAAAAGGCGCTGCCATTGGCATCATTCTTTTGGTCAGCGTTGCGTTTCTTATCATTCCTTATATTCGTTACACTCTGCGAACGGAGGCGCAACAATGATTTCCAAACTCCGTATCGGCAAATATTGGCTTTACATCCCATTGGTTTTTATGGCGATCTTTTACCTGCTGCCAATGTATGTCATATTGGTGACCGGTTTCAAAGGCTTTGACGAGATCGACCTCAAAACCATGTGGGACCTTCCAAGAGGTATTGCCTTCGATAATTACATCGAAGCTTGGAAAAACCTTGCTCCCTCTCTCAAGAATAGCTTCTTGATGGTAATTCCTGCAACACTGATCTCTTCGGCTCTTGGCTCTCTGAACGGATTTGTGCTTGCCAAGTGGAAGTTCCGCGGCGCGGATGTGATCTTCCCCTTCATTCTTTTCGGCATGTTCATTCCGTATCAAAGCATCATGATTCCCTTGGTTCAATTCATGAACAAGATAGGAATGACCGGTCTGCCGGGGTTGGCGTTGGCACATATCATCTATGGGATTCCCATCACAACCCTCACCTTCCGTAATTACTATGCCAGCCTGCCACAAGAATTGCTGGAAGCCGCCAAGATCGATGGCGCAGATATGCTTGGAATTTATCGGTATATCTTGTTACCGATCTCCATGCCCAGTTTTGTGGTCGTGTTGATCTGGCAATTCACCTCGGCATGGAATGACTTCCTCTTCGCCGTCATTCTGACCGGCAATGAGCAGTGGCCCATTACCGTGGCACTTAACAATATGGCTGGCAGTCAGATCATTGCTTGGAACGTTCAAATGGCTGGCTCATTATTGGCAGCCTTGCCCACTTTATTGGTTTATATTTTCCTGGGTCGTTACTTCCTGCGCGGATTGTTGGCAGGTTCGCTAAAGGGTTAGAAAAAAACTACTCTTTTGTCTCTGGAGTTTCCATGAACATTCCTTTATTGGAAATGAGAAACATCACCAAAGAATTTCCCGGTGTGAAGGCGTTGGATAACGTCAGTTTTCGGGTAACACAGGGCGAAATTCATTGTTTGGTTGGTGAAAATGGTGCGGGAAAATCTACATTAATGAAGGTGCTGAGCGGAGTGTATCCGTTCGGGCACTATGAAGGCGATATTCTCTTAAATGGAGAAGCGCAACGCTTTCGTCACATCAGCGACAGTGAGAAGGCGGGCATTGCCATTATTTATCAGGAACTCGCCCTTGTCCCTGAAATGACCGTTTACGAAAACATTTTTCTTGGTCATGAGATCAAGAAAAATGGCATGGTAGATTGGAACGAAACCATCAAGCAAGCCGGAGAAATGCTTCAAAAAGTTAAGCTGGATATAAACCCAGAATTGAAGGTCAAAGATTTGGGCATTGGCAAACAGCAGCTGGTAGAGATCGCCAAAGCGTTGAGCAAGGATGTCAAATTGCTCATTTTGGATGAGCCCACTTCCTCGCTCAACGAAAAGGACAGTGAAAATCTGCTGCAATTGCTCCGCGACCTGAAACTTCAGGGCGTGACCAGCATCATGATCAGCCACAAATTAAAAGAAGTGATCTCCATTGCAGATACGATTACCGTGCTGCGAGATGGCAAGACCATTTGTACGCTCAGCGCGGCAAAGGGTGAAGTCTCTGAAAATGTGCTCATCAAAAACATGGTGGGACGTGAGATCAATAATATTTATCCGCCCAAGAAGCACACGCCTTCCAAAGAAGTTGTCTTGGAAGTAAAGAATTGGAACGCAAGAAACCCCGCTCTTGGCAGGGATATTTTGAAAGATGTCAACATCACGGTTAATCGCGGCGAGATCGTTGGTTTGGCTGGGTTGATCGGGTCGGGTCGAACCGAGTTGGCGCTGAGCATTTTCGGGAATCCGGGTAAGTACCAGATCCACGGCGAGTTGTACGTCCAAGGTGAGAAGCGCAGTTTCAATCATCCCGAAGAAGCGATCCGCGCCGGGTTGTCGTATGTCTCGGAAGATCGAAAAGGCAATGGGTTGATCCTCATCCAAGATGTGAAGCAAAACATCACACTCGCAAACCTCAAGGAATTGACAGCACGCTTTGTGGTGGACAGCAACGCAGAAATTCAGGTTGCCAACAAATATAAAGCGGACCTCAGCATAAAGACGCCTACCGTGGAACAGAAGGTATCGAACCTGAGCGGTGGCAATCAACAAAAAGTGAGTTTGGGCAAATGGCTGTTCGCCAAACCCAATGTACTCATTCTGGACGAGCCCACCCGTGGCATTGATGTGGGTGCAAAATACGAAATCTATACCATCATGCGAGACCTTGTTCAACAAGGCATGAGCATCATTATGATCTCATCTGAACTTCCCGAAGTTCTGGGCATGAGCGACCGAATTTACATCGTAGCCTCCGGAAAGATAGCCGGTGAACTATCTGCGCAAGAAGCAACGCAGGAAAAAATCATGCATCTGGCGACGAACTAGGAGAATAAACAACTATGAGCTTCTTCCAAACCGCCCGAAAACTTTTACAACAAAACATTCGCGAGTACGGCATGTACATTGCGTTGTTTGTGATCATGGTCTTCTTTACTATCACAACGGAAGGAACCTTCATTTCATCGCGCAATATCGTCAACCTGGTCAATCAGACCGGTTATATCGCGGTACTTGCCATTGGCATGACGTTGGTCATCATCATCCGTCACATCGACCTCTCGGTGGGCTTTTTAGCAGGCTTCCTCGGCGCAATTGCCGCCATTGCCATGGCTGACCCAAAGATAGTGGCAGCGGGCATGAGCCTGCCAGTATACATCGTCATCCCCATGACGCTTGGTTTGGGAATTGTTGCCGGACTCATCACTGCCTTCCTCGTGGCACAGATGAAGATCCCTTCCTTCGTCGCCTCATTGACGGGTTGGTTGATCTATCGCGGTGCAATTTTGGTCGTCACTGAAAGCACCGGCACGATCATTATCACGAATGATGCATTCAACGCCATTGGCAACGGTTTTATTCCAGACATTCCAGACATCGGTATTTTGCCCGGCGTCCACAAGCTGACCTTGTTGCTGGGTCTCTTTGCCATTATTGCGATGATCTTCAACGAGATCAATGAACGCAGGAAGAAACAATCCTACAACTTTGAAACCCTGCCTATCGAAATGTTCGTGATCAAACTGGTCTTCATTTCAACCATTATTGGCGCGATCACTTGGATTCTTGCTGGCTACCAAGGTCTTTCGTGGACAGCCGTAGTGGTATTGGTCGTTACTCTCATTTATCACTTTATCATGTCACAGACCGTCCTTGGCAGGCACATCTATGCCATCGGAGGCAACCCCGATGCAGCTGAATTAAGCGGCATCAGCGTGAATCGCCTGATCTATGTTGTCTTCGGCTCGATGGGAATGCTCTCGGCTCTCTCTGGAATTTTGTTTGCATCCCGCCTCCAATCTGCCACCACCACCGCAGGGAATCTCTTCGAACTCGACGCCATTGCAGCTGCCTATGTAGGCGGTGTTTCTGCCGCAGGCGGTGTGGGGAAAGTCCTCGGCTCGATCATCGGCGCATTGGTGATGACATCCCTCACCAGCGGCATGAACCTGATGGGCATTGGTATCTCCTACCAATATATGGTCCGCGGAGCTGTGCTCGCCGCCGCCGTGATCTTTGATGTTGCCACTCGCAATACTGGAAAATAATTTGAAATCAAAATGCTTACCTTATAAGGAAAACAAACAGGGTCTGGATATCAGACCCTGTTTGTTTCAGAAAAATGCAAAATAAAACAACTACCATTCTTCTAACTGCCATCTGTTTCTTTGCCTTTTTTATCTTCGGCGTAACAGATAATCTTAAAGGTCCTACCCTGCCCGCTATGCTAGCTGAATTGAATATTGATTATGGCACAGGCGGCAATATCTTCTTCAGTGAATATGTTGGCTTTCTAATCGCCACACTCATCACCGGCATCCTTGCAGACCGCTTTGGACTGAAACTCGTTTTTGTCTTGGCAGGCGTGGCACTCGTCATCGGCGCTGGCGGATATAGCTCATTCAATACGCCTTTACTGCTTTCCATTTCGCTTTTCATCGTTGGACTTGGGCTGGGAGCGTTCGAACTTGGTCCCAATGCGGTCATCGTTAGTTTGTACCATGAACAAAAGGGGTTATATCTCAACCTGATGGCGGTCATGCACGGGCTGGGGTCCATGGTCGCGCCGCTTTTTGCCGGTCTCCTATTCAGCATGGATGTCAGTTGGCGTACGGTCTATCGCTGGGATCTACTGCTGATCGTCGTCTTTCTTATTGCAAGCCTGTTATTACGTTTTCCAAAGTCTGAAGAAAAAGCATCTCTCGATTTTCGGGCGATTCCCAAAGTTGCATTCAATCACTCCATGCCATTTTTCTATGGTGCCATGTTGTTCTATGTCTCGGCAGAGATCGGTCTTGCCTCGTGGATGGTCGTTTATTTGCAAGAGGCACGCGGGTTGGATGAAGTCGTCAGCAATAATTATCTGGCGATCTTCTTTGGGATGCTAATGTTGGGTCGCTTTTTAGGTGGTTTCATCGTCAAACGGGTTGGCTATTTACGCGCCATTCTCATCGCCTCCCTAATGGCAACCTTGAGCGTTTCGATTGGTATTTTTAGCGGGATCGCCATGTTCATTCCGCTCACCGGCTTTTTCTTTTCCATCATCTTCCCCACCCTCACCGCAGCCGTCTCCGACGCAGAACACGAAAACACTAACACCATCCTCGGTGTGCTGTTTACATTCTCTGGCTTGGGCGGGGTAGTTGGTCCGTGGTTGGTAGCATGGAGCAGCGACCTACTCGGCTTGCAGATCGGTTTTACCTCCACCATTTTGCTTTGTACACTCACATTTATCTTCGCTTTCATTCTTTATCAAAGGAGTAAACATGGACAAAGTACTTAACTGGGGATTACTCTCCACCGCCAAAATCAACCGCGCCCTGATTAAGCCCCTGCGCGCCTCCAAACGGACCCGGTTACTGGGCGTTGCTTCGAGGAGCCAATCCTCCGCCGATGCCTATGCCAGCGAATGGTCGATTCCTCGCGCGTATGGCAGCTACGAAGCCATGCTCGCTGACCCTGAGATCGACGTTGTCTACAACTCTTTACCCAATCACCTACACACCGAATGGACAATCAAAGCCCTGCAGGCAGGAAAACACGTGCTATGCGAAAAACCTCTTACCCTTACTCTTGATGAAGTGGATAGGATCATCGCTGCCACAAAAGAGACCGGTAACATTGCTGTGGAAGCATTCATGTACCGCCACCATACCCAAACATTGAAGGTCAAAGAGTTGGTGGATGAAGGTTTGGTCGGGCAAGTTCAATTCATTCGCGGGTCATTCACCTTCATGCTCACCCGCGAAGGGAATTATCGTTTTGTCAAAGAATACGGTGGCGGCAGTTTGTGGGATGTGGGCTGCTATCCCATTTCGTTCGCGCGGATGATCGTCGGCGAGGAACCGGTTGAAGTGTTCGGCTGGCAGGTTCTGGGTCCGGGAGGAAGCGATGATTCATTCTATGGTCAGATGCGTTTCGGGAATGGCGTCCACATGCAGTTCGACTGCGGATTCAAATCTCAATTTCGATCTTTTGTTGAGATTGTTGGAACAGAAGGTTCCATCCAAATTCCTGCACCATTCAAACCCGGTCTTAAAAACGAGATATATGTCACCCGAGGGGATAAGCAAGAAACGATAAAGATCAAGGGACAGGAACTTTACCTTGGCGAAGTGGACGATATGTGCGATGCGGTGTTGCATGGAAAAACGCCGCGTATTTCGTTGATGGATAGTCGGGGCAACATTGCTGCAATCCTAAAGTTTCTCGAGTCGGCACAGGAGGGAAAACCATTAAAAATCGCATAGTTTGTTGGCTCGCACAACTAAATCGTGACGCAAAATTATAGGGCAAAAATGCTCATGTGATTATAATAAAGTCACTATACTCTTTCAGAATGGAGGCAATACCATGGCAAGTGTTACGTACAACAATGTAATAAAGAGCTTCGGTGATGTGAACGTCATCAAGCAACTCAACTTCAAAGTTGAGGATAAGGAATTTCTCGTTCTCGTTGGACCTTCTGGCTGCGGAAAGACTACTGCTCTTCGCATGCTGGCTGGATTAGAAGAGATCACCTCTGGTGAGATCATGATCGGTGATCGCGTGGTGAACGATGTCGCTCCGAAGGATCGCGATATTGCCATGGTATTCCAATCCTATGCGTTGTACCCGCATATGTCGGTGTACGACAACATGGCGTTCGGCTTGAAACTGCGCAAGACGCCAAAGGAAGAGATCAAGAAACGTGTGCAAGAAGCTGCTGAAATTCTCGACATCACCCACCTGTTGGACCGCAAGCCGCGCCAGCTCTCCGGCGGTCAGCGCCAGCGTGTGGCGGTTGGACGTGCCATCGTGCGCGAACCGAAGGTCTTCCTCTTCGATGAGCCGCTCTCCAACCTCGATGCGAAACTCCGCGTTCAGATGCGCGCCGAGATCAGCAAACTTCACCAACGCCTGCAAACCACCTTCATCTACGTAACCCACGACCAAACCGAAGCCATGACCATGGCGACTCGTATCGCGGTCATCAACAAAGGTTTGCTCCAGCAGTTGGACACTCCACAGGTGCTTTACGACCGCCCCGCAAACCTTTTCGTCGCCGGTTTCATTGGTTCGCCTTCCATGAACTTCTTCCCCGGCAAGCTTTCCGTCAGCGGTGGAAAAGTGACTGTGGATATGGAAACCTTCAAAGTTACCATTCCTGATGCGCTGGCTGGTCCGTATAAGAATATGGACGGCAAGAAGGTCGTCTTTGGTATTCGCCCTGAAAACATTCACGATCCTGATTTCGCTCCCGTCAACATTCATGGCGAAAAAGTTTCTGCCAAGGTGGATGTGACCGAATTGATGGGTAACGAAACCTTCCTCTATCTCGTCACTGGCAAGAATACCTTTATTGCCCGCGTAGACCCACGCTCTCACAAGCGCGTTGGACATGATGTGGAAGTCATCTTTGATATGGATAAATTCCACATCTTTGATGTGGATACTGAAGAAGCCATTCGATAATACATGAAAGGAGGTGGTCTCACCTCGCGCAAAAAGATTCGGTTCATATTTGTGAAATGTAAGAGTTCCAATATATTCTAAGGAGAATTAGAGAATGAAAAAGAATTTGCTCTTTTTGCTGAGCGCTTTGATGATCGCCTCCCTCGTGCTTTCTGCATGTGGTGGCGGCGGCAGTGGTCCTTCCTCCACCCAGGGTGAAGTGACCTTCTGGCATGCCTACGGAACCGGCTCCGCTGAAGAAGCCGCTTTGACCAAGCTTCTGGAACAGGCCAAGACCGACCTCCCGAACATTACCATTAATGTTCTTCAGGTCCCCTTCAATGACATCTTCAACAAGTACGACACCGATGTTGCTGCTGGCGGTGGTCCTGACATGTTCATTGCCCCGAACGACAACCTTGGTGGACAGGTCCGCTCCGGCACCATCATGGACATCACCAGCCTTGTTGAAGGCAAACTTGGTGACTACAGCGAACTCTCTCAGGGCGGCATGATGTACGATGGCAAGATGTACGGTATCCCTGAATCCATGAAGGCTGTGGTCTTCTGGTACAACAAGGATATGCTCCCTGAAGCTCCCGCCACCACCGACGACCTCAAGGCGTTGATGGAAGGCGGCACCCCCGTCGCCGTCAGCTTTGGCTGCTATCACCACTGGGGCTTCTTCGGCTCCTATGGCGCTCAGATCTTCGATGATCAGTTCAACTTTGTGACTGAAGATGCCAACCAGGCCAAGGTCACCGAAGCCATTTCCTACCTCAACGACCTCTATCAGATCTCCGTTGAAAACGGCTGGCCCCGCAACGACAGCGATGGTCTCGCTCCCTTCACCGAAGGCACCGTGGCTGCTATCACCAACGGTAACTGGGCCATGGGCGATTACCGCAACGCGCTCGGCGATAAACTTGGTGTAGCTCCGATCCCTGCTGGTCCTGGTGGCGCCTCCAACCCGCTCCTCGGCGTGGATGGCTTCTACTTCAACCCGAACAGCGAGAACACTGAAGCTGCGATCGAAGTCGCTCTCTACCTGACCAACAAAACCGCTCAGGAAATGATGATGAACGAAGCTGGTCACGTTCCTGCCAACACCACCGTTGAAGTGACCGATCCACTCATTCAGGGCTTGCTCGACGCGTTCTCCACTGCCTACTTCCGCCCGCAGGTGGAAGCCATGGGCAACTACTGGGGTAACTTCTGCGGTACCGATCAGGTCTTCGATGCCGGAACCCCGGCTGCTGATTGGGTCGCTGCAGGTTTTGAAAACGCGACCAAGTAAGACTTTTACGATTTGAAATACGGGAGCGGGCAAGGGAACTTGCCCGCTCTCCCTCATTTGTGACAAATTTCGAGGAGACTATTCATGGCAGTTGCAAAATCTTCCCTCAAAAAAACAAAACAAAAGAACGCAGTTCTGCCATATCTGTATCTATTACCCGCGTTCTTGGTCATGGGGGTGATCACGTTCTACCCGTTGATCTACCAGGTCATCATCTCCTTCACAAACTTTGAATCCAAACACTTGCTGCTGGGGCTGCAATCTCCAGAGTTGGAATTCATCGGTCTCAAAAATTACATTGACATTTTCACCGCGGCGCTGCCCGTTGAGAATTTCAATTTTTTCCGTGTACTCGAATTTAATTTCTGGTGGGCGCTGAGCAACGTCATGCTGCATGTTCCTGCCGGGGTATTGATCGCGACCCTGCTCAACACGGAAGGGTTATGGTTCAAGCGCCTTTACCGTGCTGCTTACATTTTGCCTGTCGTCGTTCCTCCGTTAGTGGTTGCCACTGTATGGACAAATATCTTCGATGAACGCTACGGCGCAATGAACCAGCTTCTCACGTCGCTTTCGATGTCCTTTTTTGGCGGCACCGAACAAATTTACATCCGCTGGTTTGAAGATGTCAAACCACCCATCCCAGGCTTCCTTCCGGGCGCACCGCTTACTCTCGCCTACTACGCCATGATGATCGCCAATTTCTGGCTTGGTTGGCCGTTTATGTCTGTTGTGGCAACAGGCGCCTTGCAATCCATTCCCAAAGACTTGTACGAAGCCGCTTCCATAGACGGGGCTACAGGCAGCCAGCAATTCTGGGGTATCACCGTCCCATTGTTGCGCCCTGCCATGATCCCTGCGGCAGTGTATGGCTTCACACTGTCGTTCAACTTGTTCAACTTCGTCTTCTTCATGACGGGTGGAGGTCCGGCGCGTTCTACAGAACTTCTCGTAACGTTCGCCTACAACCTCGTCCGCAACTTGCGCTGGTACGGGGTGGCTGCTGCCTTCGCCGTTATCATCTTTGGCGTGGCACTGGTCGTTTTCTTGATCACCAACCGCATCACTCGCGCCACCCAGAATTATCAGGAGGCATAACATGACCGTTCAAAAACCCAAGAACCCCATTATCCGCTTCCTGAACATGAACACCTCAGGGCAATCCGGCGGACGCAACCTTCCGCTCTGGAGACAATTGCTTCTTCAATTGATGGCTCTTGCCATCCTTGCTACGGTGATGTTCCCGATCATGTACATCGTAACCCTGTCGTTCAGTTCAAAGACAAACCGCCCATCGCAACTGGAACTGATTCCAAAAGAAATTTCTTTTGTCGCCTATAAGCAAGTTTTGGACAAACCTACAGGCAACCCCGTCACCTTCGTTGAATTGCTTCGCAACAGCTTTGTGCTTTCCATGGGTGTGGGGTTGGTCGCTTTGGGTATCGCGGTCACTGCTGCGTATGCCTTCTCGCGTTTCAAATTCAAAATGCGTGAAGTGCTCATGGTTTTGGTCTTCATTCCGCTTCTGATGCCCGCTGTGGGTCTGAGTACCCCGCTATACCTGCTACTAAACCAGGTACAGGTCAAAACATGTAAAGACGGCGCTGTGGCAATTCAGCCCATCACCGAATGTAGCGATGGAAGCAAAGGCAGACTGCAATTTAATTTGCGCGATTCCCTGCTTGGTGTCGGCATCGCCATGACCGCTTCTGCCCTGCCTTTTGCGGTATGGAATCTCAAGGGCTATCTCGATACCATTCCGCGTGAGCTCGAAGAAGCCGCCGCCATCGATGGTGCAGATGCCAACCAAACCTTCTGGCAAATCGTCATTCCGCTCGCTGCGCCGCAATTGGCGGTCACCTTTTTCCTCGGGTTTATTGGTCACTGGCAAGAGTTCGTGCTCACATGGCTCTTCTTATCGCAGCCCAAAGATTACACTCTCGCCATGACCCTTTACAACATGACCGGTCAATATGCAAACAGTATCCCCTGGAACCGTTTTGCAGCAATGGCTGTCATCGTTGCGCTTCCGGTTGCTGTTGTGTATATCGCCCTGCAAAAGCAGATCGTAGGCGGTCTCACCACAGGTTCCGTCAAAGGCTAGTCAGCCCGCTTGTTTTCTTTATTTCCTCTCCCTTACTCGAAAAGGGAGGGGAAATTTTTTACCCCGGACCTTTCATGCCTAAGAGACTTTTATCTACACTGCTGCTTTTCGTTTTTCTAGCAGCATGCGCTTCACCCGCCCCCGTAGTTGACTCAACACCCCCAACCAC
>Ga0209066_10004256_pt1 | contig 15760 bp, 16 predicted proteins | sample All_14_2_FD_187198 | JGI IMG/M metagenome (GOLD analysis project Ga0209066, IMG submission 187198) | Freshwater microbial communities in response to fracking from Pennsylvania, USA - Allegheny Zone_MetaG_DW_15 (SPAdes) (version 2) ...
ACCAGCACCCGAGATCGAGCCGGAGGTCACGCCCGAGGCACCGGATATTCCGCCCGAGGAACTGCCGTCCTTTGATCCCGGCGGCGGCGAAGGCGATTTCGGTCAACCGATGGCCTGAGCTGCCCGCGCGCAGGGCCTGATGCGAAAGAGACACATCCTCGGAACCTCGACCGCCCGCCGGGGTTTTCAAAGCCAAGCCGTAGATTACTCAGGAAGGAACAGCGCAATGGCCGAAGGTCACAACCGCCCATCCGGCGTGTCCAAACGGGGTTTTGCCTCGATGGACCCCGAACGCCAGCGCGAGATCGCCCGCAAGGGCGGGGCCAGCGTTCCCAGCGAGAAGCGCAGCTTCTCTCAGGATAGAAGCCTGGCTGCCCAGGCCGGACGAAAGGGTGGGGAGGCTTCGCATGGGACCAAGTCCCCCGCCGAGGCTGAAGGCCCGGCGGAATAGTCGGCCCCATCTGGATCAGGCAGAAGAGGCGGTGGAACCGGGCGTTCCACCGCCTTTTCCATAGGTCAAGTCAGGATTCGAGGACTGCGATCGCGACCGAAGGGTCGGGCCCGATCTGGAACAGCGCCAGGGTCCAGCCGGCGGCCTCGGCGAGGGCCCGCACGGCCGGCAGGGTGTATTTGCGCGAGCTTTCGGTGTGGATGGTTTCTCCGGCCATGAAGTCCACGGACTGATCGCCGAAATGAACTCTCTGGTCGCGGGTGGACCTCAGATGCATTTCCATGCGCGACCTGGCCGCATTCCACACGGCAAGGTGCTCGAAGGCGGAGAGATCGAAGTCGGTCCCCAGTTCCCGATTGGCACGGACGAGCAGATTCTTGTTGAAGGCCGCTGTTACACCCCGGGCATCATCGTATGCCGCGACGAGGACAGCCGGATCCTTGACCAGATCGACGCCGAGGATGAACAGGGCATTCGTGTCCAGCCGCTCCCGCGCGACGCTCAGGAACCGGATTGCCGCGTCCCGATCCAGATTGCCGATGGTCGAGCCCGGAAAGAAGCCGATCCGGTGTCCGCGCCCCAGTTCCGGGAGTGGAGGCAGGTTCAGGAAATCTCCGACCACCGGATGGACCTCGAGCGCCGGATAAGCCGCTGCAATCCGCTCGGCCGCTTCACCCAGAGCCTGGGGGCTGATGTCGATAGGCAGATAGGCCGAAAGGTTCGGCGCGGCGTCCAGCAGGATACGCGTCTTCTCGCTGGCCCCGGACCCGAACTCTACCAGCACGGCATCGTCGCCGAAACGCGCGGTCAGGTCGGGGGCCATGGCCTTGAGCAGGGCCGCCTCCTGGCGCGTCGGATAGTATTCGGTCAGGCGGGTAATGTCCTCGAACAGGCGCGAACCTTCGGCATCATAGAACCATTTGGGCGAGACGCTCTTTTGGCGCCTGCTCAGCCCTTCCAGCAGGTCGGTGCGAAAGTCGGCTGCCCCCGCGTCGTCATCAACGGTTGAGACCGCCTGGCGCGCCTCTTCGGCAAGTCTCAGTCCCATGAAGGCCCATCGTTGGTGTGGATAGAAGAAATTCCGGTAAGTGGAGCGGCCGTGGCCTTCAGGTGTGGCGAAGCAGGAGCCGCGCAGGACGCCCTGATTGGCCATGAATTTCCCGTTGTACTCGGCCGCCGTGCCCGGTGTCGGCCGAAACCCTGGATAGGGACCATAGGCGCTGGATGTGTGTTGCCAGACCTCGCCGAACAGATTGGAGAAGGCCCCGGGTCGGCTTGTCGCGGCGTGTTCCCACTCGGCCTCGGTCGGCAGGCGTTTGCCCGCCCAGGTCGCGAAGGCATCAGCCTCATAGGCACTGACATGACGAACAGGCGCATCCGGATCCACCGGATGGCGGCCGGTCAGGCTCATCGTCGTCCAGCCCTCGGCATCGTCGCGCCAGTAGAGTGGTGCGGTCCAGCCCTGCGCCTTGACGGTCGCCCAGCCGTCGGCCAGCCAGAACTCGGGACGGCTGTAGCCCCCGTCCTCGATGAAGGCGATCCACTCGCCATTGGTAACAAGATCGTGGGCCAGGGTGAAGGACTGCACCCAGACCGGATGCGCCGGGCCCTCGTTGTCGAACGCAAAGCCCGGACCGTCGTGACCGATCGTCACCAGCCCGCCTTCGAAGGTCTCGAAGCCGCCTCTGGCGGACTGCCGCAACGCGGACCGGGGTTCGACGACATAGGCTGCCGGGTCCAGAGGCGATCTCGCCATGAGGGCCAGGATGTCCATGACGAACAGTTCCTGATGCTGCTGATCATGATGCAGGCCCAGGGTGAACAGGTAGCGATCCTGCCCGGAGGTCAGACCGAGGCCAAGACGATCGACCATGCGACGATCAATCTCGGCCCGATAGGCCAGGACATCGTCCAGCGTCGGCCGGGTCATCAGGCCGCGGTCCTGTCGCGCGACACGGGGACCCAGGGCTTCGTAGTAGGAGTTGAAAATCGCCTGAAACCGAGGATCGACGGGCTCGTAGCCCGGTTCGTTCGCCAGAATCATGGCCTCGAAGAACCAACTGGTGTGGGCCAGATGCCATTTGCCCGGACTGGCGTCGGCCATGGCCTGAGCCGAAAGATCTTCGGGCGTCAGGCCTGCGGCAAGCTCAGGCAGGGCGGCACGAACCCGTCGGAAGAGGTCTATGTCATCGAGTTGCAGAGCAAGCGGACGGGAGAGGTCATTCATCGGCGCAATCCCCCGGCATTCATGATCAAGCCTTTGATCGACCCGGTGCAGAAAGCCACAGGAACGAATTCGTTCCTCACGCACCGGTTCATCTCTCGAGGATACCCTGAGTCAGACATCAGGCCGAGCGGCGATATGCGACAGATCGTATCGGACCTGGCCCTCAGGGCTCAGCGAACGGGTCGACCACCGTGCTTGGCATACTCCAGCCGTGCGATGGTTCGGTTGTGCACCTCGTCGGGACCATCGGCGAAGCGCAGCGTGCGAACCTGGGCATAGAGTTCGGCCAGGGGTGTATCGGCCGAGACGCCCGCCCCGCCGAAGGCCTGGATGGCATCGTCGATGACCTGGAGCGCCATTCGGGGCGCTGCGACCTTGATCTGGGAGATTTCTGACTTGGCGCTCTTGGCTCCGGCCTGGTCGATCATCCAGGCGGCCTTGAGCACCATGAGACGGCACATCTCGATATTGGTCCGGGCGTCCCCGACCCGCTGTTCCCAGACCGAATGCTCGGCCAGTTGCTTCTTGAAAGCTGTCCGGTTCAGAAGCCGCTCGCACATCAGGCCAAGCGCCTTCTCGGCCGCACCGATCGTGCGCATGCAGTGATGGATCCGGCCCGGCCCCAGGCGTCCCTGCGCAATCTCGAACCCCCTGCCCTCGCCCGCGATCAGATTGGCCACCGGCACCCGAACGTTGTCGAGCACGACCTCAGCATGGCCGATGGGCCGCTCGTCATAGCCGAACACGCTCAGCATCCGCTCGACGCGGAACCCGGGCGTGTCGGTCGGGACCAGGACCTGGGACTGCTGTGCGTGCGCCGCTGCGCCGCTGTCGGTCTTGCCCATGACGATGGCGATCGCGACGTTCGGGTGACCCATGTTGGTCGACCACCACTTGCGGCCGTTGATCACATAGTCGTCGCCATCACGTACGATCGAGGTCTGGATATTGGTCGCGTCCGACGAGGCCACGGCCGGTTCCGTCATAAGGAACGCCGAACGGATGGTGCCGGCCATCAGGGGCTTCAGCCACTGCTCCTGCTGATCGGCATTGCCGTACATATGCAGGACTTCCATGTTTCCGGTATCGGGTGCCGCACAGTTGAACACCTCGGCCGACCACAGGGCGTGACCCATGATCTCGGCCAGCGGCGCGTATTCGACATTGGTCAGGCCGGCCCCATGGTCGCCGGGCAGGAACATGTTCCACAGACCCGCATCCCGGGCCTCGGCCTTCAGGGTCTCCATGATCGGTGGCTGGACGGTATGATCCGCATGGACCTGGGCCCAGTATTCGGTGGCGCGCGGGTGGACGTTTGTGTCCATGAAGCGTTGCAGTCGCTCCTGCCAATGCAGGGCGAGGTCACTGTGCTTGAAGTCCATGGAGTTTCTTCCCGAAACAGAAACGGCGCGACCCTCTTGTCGGGGCCGCGCCGTGATTGGTGTTGTTCTAGCGCACTCGATTCAGCGCTTCAGCAGTGGTGCCAGCTTCTGGGCGATCATCATGTCGCCAGCAATCTTCAGCTTGCCCTGCATGAAGGCCATCATCGGATCCAGCTTTCCGTCCGACAGGGCCAGGAAATCGTCCCAGCTCATCGACACGGTCGCATCGGCGGGCTTGTCGTCGTTGCTGACGCTATTGGGCGTCGAAGCCCCGTCGATGAAGATCTTGCCAACATCGCCAAGGTCAAGCTTGACGGTCTTGCCCAGACCGGAGTTATCGCCAACGGCGTTTCGGATGTGTTCGGTAACCTGAGCCAGATCGACCATGGTCGTCTCCCTAAGACGGTGATGCGAGAGCCCTAGTCCTGTCGGACGGCCCTGCCAAGATCACCCAAGGGAAGGGTCCGGCCTTGCCTGTCGTTCAGGCGACGGGATGATCCGTCCAACCGTTTGGCCGCCAGCCGCTGAGAAGGGCCTCGACAAGAGCCTGCACAGGGCCGCTGATATCGCGACGCCCGGCCTCCATTTCCTTGACCCTTGCTGCGGCCTTGTCCGGCGTTCCCGCAAGCCTCAGGGCCCGTGCCATCTGGTCGTGATCCCAACCCAGGATCTGGCGCGCTACGCGCAACTCGTCGGCAGGGCCGGCCATCCCGTCGTCTCCTCGGCTGCGACCGATCCAGCGATCATCGCCGGCGCGGTCAACGCGCCAGGGTCATCAAAAAGGCGGCCTCGCATCGCGGCCGCCGTCGATCCTGATGGCTAGGCCCGAAATGCAGCCGTACGATGGCGGCCAACACCCAGGGTCTGCCGGAGACGGAGGGATTCGAACCCTCGATACCCCTTACAGGGTATGACGATTTAGCAAACCGTTGCCTTCAGCCACTCGGCCACGTCTCCCGGCAGGCGCTGTCGATAGCGAAGACCGTCGCCGGGCGCAATCCGGCAAAACCGAAGATTGCCCGCGATTGCCACAATGCCGGACACGATTGATCTGGATTGTTAACGCCACATCCACGGGGCCTGTGCAGGATGGGGCGTCTCCAAACGCTGCGGTCGTCGATGTCCAGTACCCTGAATGTGAACCGTCCCAAGGCCCGTACCATCCCGCGCGCCGAGGCCGCGCTCGATGTGACCGGGCTCCAGGCCCTTGCAGCGTCCGCGACCCACAAGGCGACCGATGCCTCCGCAACGGGCGCGGCACGGCGCGGCCCGTTCCGCCCCGAGGTCTGGCTGAACGCACGCCAACGTCATGCCTCTCGCCTCGCCGGGCACTATTTCAGGGCGATCGACGTGCTGGCGGTGATCGCTGTGACCCTGCTGTGCGGCTGGGCGGCGGGCACGGGAACACTGCTCCAGGATCGACTGGCCCAGGTTCTGCCTTATGGCGTGGGTGCTGCCACGATCCTGGGGTTGATGCGATCGCTGTCGCTGTATCAGTTTTCGCGTGGCGAGGCGGTTCTGGTCCATCTGGCCCGCGTGGCCGGCATTGTGGCGGTCGGCGGGGCCGGGGCGCAGATCCTGGGCCTGTTACTCGACCCCACCGGGTCGGCCATGGCCTGGCTGCTGATCTGGTCGGCGGCCATCCTGCTTGTGCTCTATGGCCTGCACCTGACCTGGAGCCGCACAGTCACACGGTGGCGGGCAAACGGTGCCCTGACGCCCAATGTCGTGATCGTCGGCGCGACCAAACATGCCGAACGCCTGATCCGCGAAGCCCTGAAGAGGCGCGACATCAATGTTCTGGGGGTGTTCGATGACAGGCTGGCGCGTTCGCCCGACAGTATCGAGGGCGTGCCGGTGCTCGGCGGTTCCAACGATCTGCTGACCCACAGAATGACACCCTATGTCGACCGGATCGTGCTGGCCATTGACCCAAACGCCCAGGCCCGCGTGCGCGAGCTTTCGGCGCGGCTGCAGACCCTGCCCAATGAGGTGATGCTGCTGGTCGACCTGCAAGGAACCGACGAACGCAACGCGGCCCTGCAAAAGCTGGCGCGCGCACCGCTGGCCTCGCTGGACGGGCCGCTGGATGCAGATCGACGCGCCTTCAACAAGCGGATGCAGGACATTCTGGTCGGCGGCCTGGCCGCCATCCTGCTGGCCCCCGTCATCGCCCTGACTGCCCTTGCGGTGAAGCTGGACAGCCCGGGGCCGATCTTTTTCCGGCAGCGTCGGCATGGCTTCAATCAGGAAGAGATCGTGGTGTGGAAATTCCGCTCCATGCGGCAGGAGACCACCGATGCCACAGCTTCGCGCCAGGTCACGGCCGATGACGACCGGATCACACGAGTAGGCAGGATCCTGCGGTCCACCAGTCTGGATGAGCTGCCGCAATTGCTGAATGTGCTCAGGGGCGAGATGTCTCTGGTGGGGCCCCGCCCGCACGCCATCGGCATGAAGACCGGACAGATCGAATCGGCTCTGCTGGTCGCGGAATACGCCCATCGTCATCGTATGAAGCCTGGCATGACGGGCTGGGCCGCCATCAACGGCTCGCGCGGGCCCCTGCATACGGCCCAGGACGTGCGACGCCGGGTCCAGATGGATGTGGATTATATCGAGCGTCAGTCCCTGTGGCTCGACCTGTGGATCATGGCGGCGACCGTTCCCGTGCTGCTGGGCGACCGGCTGGCGGTTCGCTGATGTTCTGGCGGGGTGTCTGGGGCTATCTGCCCGCCAACATCGTTCAGGGCGTGGTCGGGTTCGGCGCGATCTGGATCTTTACCCGCCTGCTGAGCGCCGACGATTTCGGCCGCTATGCCTTGGCCTTTTCGGTCATGACCCTGGCCCACGTCGTGGTGTTCAGCTGGCTGGAAGCGGCCATGGCCCGTTACTGGGCCGCTCAGTCTCCGGGCCAGACGATGGCTGCACATTTCGCCAGCCTGTACCGGACTGCCTTCATCCTGATCGGCCTGTTCGTACCGGTGGCAGGCGTCATCCTGTGGTTGGTTCCGCTGGATCCCCTGTTCAAACTGGCCATCGGTGTCGGTCTGGCAGGCTGCCCCGCGCGGTGTCTGGCCAAATTGGCCCAGGAACGGTACCGCGCGGCCGGAGAAGTCTCGCGTTCGGCCCTGCTGGATATCGCAACGACCATGGGCGGCCTGGCCATCGGGGTGGGGTTCGCCCTGGCCGGTGCGGGTGGCGCGGCTCCGTTGCTCGGGCTGGGCCTTGCCCCGCTGTGCGCCCTGCCCTTCATCCTGCCCGGCGAACTCGCGCAGGCTCGCCAGGGCGTGGTCGAGATCAAACGATTGAAAGCCTATGCGGCCTATGGCTACCCGATCGCGGCATCGCTGACCCTGGCACTGGTCCTCGCCTCTACTGATCGCTTCCTGCTGGCCATCTTCACGGACGAGGCGGCGGTGGGGGCCTATCACGCTGGTTATTCCATCGCCAACCGCACCCTGGACGTCCTGTTCCTGTGGCTCGGCGCGGCAGGACAGCCCGCCCTGGTCATGGCCCTGGAGCGTGGCGGGCTGGAGCGGCTCAAGGAGGCCGCTCGCGAACAGGCCTCGACCTTCTTTCTGATCGGAATTCCCGCCGCAGCGGGCGTGGCCCTGGTTGCCAGGCCCCTGGCGGAGGTCATGATCGGGGAATCTCTGAGGGATGCTGCGGCCCAGGTGACGCCGTGGATTGCCGTGTCAGCCCTTCTGTATGGCCTGACGGCCTACTATTTCGGACAGGCCTTCACCCTGGGCCAGAAGACCCGCCTGTTGCTGGTGGCGATGACCGTTCCGGCCGGGGCCAATGTCGTCCTGAACCTGATCCTGATTCCCCGGTTCGGCCTGATCGGCGCGGCCTGGGCCACGGCGATCAGCTTCGGACTCGGGCTTTTGGTCACGCTTTTGATGGGACGCAGGGTACTGCCTCTGCCCATCCCCTGGGACTGCCTGATCCGGTGTCTGATCGCGACGGGGCTGATGGCCCTGGTGGTAGGTGCGATTCCGCCGATCGGCGGGTTCGTCGAGCTGGTGGTCGATGCCTCGGTCGGAGCTCTGGTCTATGGCTTGGCGGCGATCACCATGAATGCGGCAGGGGTTCGTGACCTGATGCTGAAACTGATCGCCCAGGTTCGCCAGCGGGGAGCCACGGCATGAGCAATCCTTCGCTCAGAATCATCGGCAACCCGGGCTGGAGCGCTGCGCGACCCGTCGTATCGGTGCTGATACCCTTCCTGCGCGACGACCCCCTGCCCCTGCTGGCTGCGCTCGAGACCGAGGCCGCAGATCTCGCGGGCGCGGTCGAACTGGTGCTGATGGACGACGGGACCGGCGACGCGGTCCTGACGGCCGCAATCGAGGCCCGGTTGGCGACCATGGCCCTGCCGGTCAAACTGATCTCCCTTTCGGTCAACGAAGGCCGGTCGCGGGGCCGCAACCGGCTGGCGACGGCGGCGCGGGGTGGCAGTCTGCTGTTTCTGGACAGCGACATGCGGCCCGATACTCCCCGATTCCTTAGACTCTGGGCCACGCTGGTGCGGGACGACAATCCTGCGGTGGCCTTTGGTGGTTTCTCGCTGTTGCAGGCCCCGACGGACCGGCGGTTCGCGGTGCATCGGTCTATGGCGGCTATGTCGGAGTGCGTTCCGAGCGAGACCCGCGCCCTGACGCCCGAAAAATACGTCTACACCTCCAACCTTCTGGTTCGCCGCGATGTGTTCGAGAGCGAAGGTTTTGATGCGGCCTTCACCGGCTGGGGCTGGGAAGATGTCGAGTGGGCAATGCGGGTGTCACGCCGCTATAAGGTCATCCACGTCGACAATCCGGCGACCCATATGGGGCTCGATACCGTCCAGGCTCTGGCCGGGAAATACGAGCAGTCGGCACCCAATTTCGCGCGCGTCATCGCCAGACATCCCGACATCATAGCCAGCTACCCCAGCTTCAAGGCCGCGCGACTGCTGAAACAGGTACCGGGCATCGGTAGCCTGCGCCTCTTGATGAAACGTGTTGCATTGCTGGACGCCCTGCCTGTCGCCCTGCGCGCGTTTTCGCTGCGTCTGTATCGCGCCGCCCTCTATGCCGATGCGGTCTGAACTGGAGGCCGTCTGATGGCCGATGTGGCGGTCCTGATCCCGACAATGCGCAGACCCGAGAGCCTGAACCGGGCATTGCGGTCGGTGTTTGCCCAGCTCGGCGTGGCGAATCGGCTGGCCGTCATCGTGGTGGTCGACAACGATCCGACGGGGAGCGCCGCCGGGACCGTCGCAGACCTGGCACCGATGAGCCCCTGCCCTCTGGTCTATCACCACGAACCGAGACCGGGCGTGGCGACGGCGCGCAATGCTGGCCTGGGACAGACCGACGCGCCCGTGATCGCATTTCTGGACGATGACGAGGCGGCTCAGCCCGAATGGCTTGCACGGCTGATCACCGCGTACGAACTCCTGGGTGCCGACGTCGTGTTCGGCCCCATTCGCGGGCGCGTCCCGGAAGTGACGGGCTGGGCGCTGGACTATCTTGAGCGGTTCTTCGGTCGTCAGGGCCCCAGTGAAACGCAGTTGATCGAGCACGCCTATGGCTGTGGCAACGCTCTGATGCGGCGAGAGACGGCCCTGCCTGGCGCGATGCCCTTTGATCCTGCAGCGGATCGAAGCGGGGGCGAAGACGACGCCCTGTTCCAGGCGCTGCAAGCACGCGGCGGGCAGTTTGGCTGGGCCGCCGAGGCCTGGGTCGACGAGTTCGCGCCGCCGCATCGGGCGACGATGCGGTACGCCCTAGCCCGCGCCTTCGCCTATGGCCAGAGTCCATGTCAGCTGGCAATGCGTGACCGCAGACCGCTGGACGTGGCGCGGTGGATGCTGATCGGTATGGCCCAGGCGGCTGTCTGGGGCGGTGCGGCCTTGACCCTGACCATCGTCGGCAATTCACGCCGCGCCGAAATGCTGGACCGCGCGGTTCGCGGCCTGGGCAAGGTCTTCTGGATGAAGGGGTTCGAGCAGCAGTTCTATGGAACCCGAGAACTGGCCAGACTTGAAAGGCTCAAGCCCGCCTAGCCTGTCAGTCGCCGCAGGAAGGCCGGCGGCCTGTAGGTCGAGCGGTTGACCACCACACCGACGATCTGACCGCCCACCGCTTCGATCTCGTCACGCAGGATGACCGGCTCGTTGGCAGCCGTCGTCTCTGCCGCGACCACCAGGACCGTGGCATCGACAAAGGGCGAGAGGGTGATGGCGACATCGTTCCGATCCGCTGCGGGCGCATCGACGATGATCGTATCGGCATGTTTGCGCATCGCATCCCAATAGGCCGGATCTGGGAGGGGCTCGGCCCGCTGGCCCGACCTCAGGCTTTCGGTCCTGAACCGCGAGATCCACAAGCGACCACCCAGACAGGCACGGGCTGTCATCAGACGAGAGGGAGCAACCGGCTTACCGTCACGACCCAGAACCGGCGGCGTCACGGCATAGAAGATCGAACCGTCCGGAGAGGCTGTCGCCGCAGGCCCCAGACGACCGAACCGTTCGGGTTCGGCACCGACCGCTTCCTGCTGACCCTGCTGGGCCAGGTCGGCATCGATCAGCCACACAGGCTTCCTCGCCCGTACGGCGGCCAGACGGGCGAACTCGCGGGCGACCGTCGATGTGCCTTCTCCTGTCGAGGCGCAGGCGAACTGGATCACTCGCCCACGATGGGCGGGTGCCGGCCCCAGCGCGGCCCAGAGGCCGGCCATCTCGGATGTCAGATCAACCATCGAATCGGTTACGCATTACCCTTCTCAGAAGGCTAACACGCCCGGCGTGCACCGCGCTCATGAGGCTCAGGCCTTCATCGGAGCGACGGCGAGGACCGGCATCTGCAAGGTCCGCCCGGCCGACGCCGGTGTCACGAAGCCTCGCCGGCTGAACACCCGCAGCAGACCCGCGCAAAGGGCGGTGAAACCCGCAAACAGGAAGACGAGCGCCAGCAGTGGAGCCTTCAGGCTGGACCCCCGCGTCGGGGCAGCGGGATCGGAAATGACGCGGACATTGTCGGCCCCGTTGCGGACCAGGTCATTGTCGGCCCGGCTCTGACTGCCCCGCTGCTGGAACTCGCGAATGCTGGCGGTCAGGTTGTCGCGATTACCGGCCAGGATGGTGTTCTCGGATTCCAGCCGGGTCAGGTTGGCCTGGCGCTCCCGCAATGCGGCCAGTTGCTGGTCGAGAACGGCGAGCCGTGCGGCCAGGGCGTCCCTGTCGGCTTCTGCGGTCGTTCGGGCCGTGTCCAGGCTGACCCAGTTCGGGTTCGGGCCGGTACGAACCTCCTTCGCGCCGACCGTGTCGCCGCCCGCGACATAGGCCTGCAGGCCCTGGATACGGGCTTCGATATCCAGGACAGGCTGGGAGCCGGGTTGATAGCGCGCCAGAAGCTGCTCGCGCTCGGTGCGCAGTTGCAGGATCTGGTCCTGGGCCGAAATGTTGAGATCTTGCTGCAGTACGATCTCGGCCGGGGTTGCAGACTGCTGCATGGCGATGGTCTCGACACGCCGCGCGGCCTGGCTGAGCTGGGCCTGGGTCGAAAGGCGGTCCGCGAAGGTGGTCTGATAGGTGGCCGCAGCCGAGGCCTTGGCTGTGGCGAAATCGCCGATATCATTGGATGTCAGGAACCGCTCGTAGGCGTCATCGACATCGGCCAGTTCGTCTTCGAAGACATTGCGCTGGGTATCGATGGCCGAGGTGGAGGTGTCCTGAAATACCTCGCGCCGATAGTCCTTATAGGCGTCGATGATGGCAGCCAGCACCTTGGCCGACTTCTCGGCGTTATCGCTCTCGTAGGACAGGGAAATGACGCCACTCGTCGGCGTGGTGCCGATCTGAAGGCTGTCGTTGATCTGTTTGATCGCATCGCCTTCCTGGCTTGCTGTCGGCGCAGAAGAGGGTTTGGCCTGGAAGATGGACAGTCCCAGGGCCCTTACGGCACGCAGCTTGGTCTCCCGGCTGCCGATAATCTGGGATTCGGCCGCGGCGATCTCTCCCGAGGTCGGAGGGGCGGCCCGTTCGGTGATGGTCCCCACCCGCGACTGATAGACGTATTCCTGGCCTGCACCGGCATAGATGGTGGCACCAGCCACATAGGTCTTCTTGATCGTCAGCACCGCTCCGGCCCCCACCGCGAACACGAGCAGAAAGATCAGGACCATCAACCACAGCTCACGAAACAGCAGGCCTACCACGTCCAGAATGCCGTAACGCGGTCGGGTCGAGACAGTGGTCGTCGAGCGCATGGCGGGGCGTGATTCCAGGAAGCTTGGGGTCAGAAGCGATCCTTGACCGAGGCGCGTTAACCACTGGTTACCCATAACGGGGCAGGCTCACCTTCATCGCTTCCACAGTCCCGGCTGCCTGACGCCCATGAACGCCGACCGCCGACACCTCATGATGCTCATTGGTGCAGCCGCCCTGACCGGTTGCGGCGCGACCCAGTCGGTCATGCCCCGCGCCCGCCCCCTGACCGGCGAACGCGTGACCACGCAAGGATTTCAGCCCATAGGATTTGCGGACTGGACCGATGCAGAGCCGGAATACATGCTGTATCCCGGCGACGAAATCGAGGTAGCGACACCCACGGCACCTGAGCTGACGCGCACGCTGAAGGTCGGACCGGACGGACGAATCGCACTGCCCCTGATCGGCCAGGTGATGGCGGCGGACCGGACCCTATTCGAACTGGAAGACAACGTCAGCGGCGCCTATGCGTCCCAGCTGGTGAGACCGGTGGTCGAGGTCACCTTGAAGCAGGCCGGGCCGATGAAGGTCTGGGTCACCGGCGAGGTCCGCAATCCCAATGTCTATGACATGCCGGGTGACATCGACGCGCTTCAGGCGGTGATCATGGCGGGTGGCTATCTTCCCAGTGCCCGGTCGGGCCAGGTCGCAGTGATCCGGCGCGGGCCTGGCGGACGACGGATGCTGCGCTCCATCGATCTGCGCGAACGTCGCGGTGAGGTCGTGGCCCTGCGGCGTGGAGACGTGATCTTCGTGCCGCGCTCGACGCTCGGCGAACTGGCCAACTTCTTCACCCAGGTGAAGGCCGCGCTCCCGATCGGCTTCAACTACACGATCAACGGGCAGTATCAGCAGTTTTAGCAAAGAGGATTGCCGCTAGCGGCCTATGCCCCGATCAGGCGATGTCCTCTTCTTTGCCGTGTCAGGCCGCGAACCTGACTACGCCCGAGTCGACATAGCGGCGGGCGGCAGCCTGGGCCTCGGCGATTTCCTCGCGTTCCATCTCGGCCGACATCTCGCGGCGATACACACGGGCTTCGACCGAGCCCTTCATGGCCGCCAGGTTAAAGATCATGTGGGCCGAAACCCGGTCCATGGGACATCCCCCCGAACCGGACGAATACATCATACCCAGGCGGAACAGGGCGTCGCCGTCCATGTCGGCGGTCGGCAGGGGCAGACCGGCATCTTCGGTCGGCATGGTGTCAGGCATCGCTTCTTGCATCACCAGATCCTCTTGACATCGCCCGTTCTGGGCCTGTCCTTCGAGGGGTGATCAAATACCCGCGGTTTGAAGTTAAAGTTAACAGCGCGGCCGCAAACAACTCTTTTCAGTATAACAGCCATGAAGACTTGGCGCAGCGTTCACACAAGTGAAAGATCGCGGTAATCAACGATTCATCATTGTGCGATTCGAGTTAACGCGCACGTTGACCGAACAGTATTTTACGCGCCGCCTCGGCCGCCTTTCCCGAGCCACCCAGGTTGTTCCTCAATGCATCGCCCACGGACCGTCCCGCGATGACGGCGGGACGCGCTCCAACCCGCTCCTGCCAGGCCTTCAGGTTCGGGAACTCATCGATCCGCTGGCCCTGAGGCTCAGGCAGAACCCACGGCCAGGCAGCCATGTCGGCAATCGAATAGTCGCCAGCGAGATAGTCGCGATCGGCCAGCCGTCGGTCCATGACTCCATACAGCCGGTGCGTCTCATTGGTGTAGCGTCGAACGCCATAGGCGATATGACGCTGGTCCTGCATGAGTGCGGGGGCGTACTGGCGGAAATGATGGGTCTGTCCCGCCATGGACCCCAAGCCCCCGACCTGCCAGAAAAGCCACTGGTCGATCTCGGCCTTGTGACGCAGGTCGGACGCATAGAATTTGCCAGACTTGGCAGCCAGGTATTGCAGGATCGCTCCGGATTCGAAGATCGACAGTGGCAGGCCGTCGGGGCCGTCCGGATCGACGATGGCCGGCATACGACCGTTAGGGCTGATCTTCTGGAAGGCGGGATCGAACTGTTCGCCCGCGCCGATGTTGACCGGCTTCATCTCGTAGGCGAGCCCCATTTCCTCCAGGGCGATCGAAACCTTCCAGCCATTTGGCGTCGGCCAGTACCATAGTTCGATCGGACGAGGCATGAGGAGCTCCTGCTAGGATGACGGTTAGAGACCGTAGCGTCGGCTGAAACTGGGCACCACACGGGGTTTGCGCAACCACCCGAGCCTCCGAACCTGACATTCGCGTTCAGGGCGAGTTCATGAGGCGGGCGCGACCCTTGCTCGTCTTCGACGGGCGCTCCGGACAATCCCTGCCGGTGCCCAAGCACAGGAGCCTTGAAGATGAATCGACTGACCAAGGCAGCGCTGGTCGCCCTCGCGCTGACCACCACCGCCGCACCGCTGGCCGCCCAGGCCCAGAACCGGGGCCACCAGGACTACCGCCAGGACCGCCACGACGACCGGCGAGAGTGGCGTCAGGACAACCGTGACGACCGGCGTGAATGGCGTCAGGACGACCGCGACGACCGACGCGATTATCGTCATGACAATCGGTGGAGCCGCAACGATCGCAACTGGTATCGCGGTCGCAGTGACTTCAACGACTATCGCGGATACCGCAGCGGCTATTGGTATGCGCCCAGTTACGGCTACTACCGGGTCGATCCTCGCCATTCCAGCTATCGTTGGCAAAGGGGTGCCTATCTGCCGTCAGCCTATCGCGGCTATTATGTTCGCGACCCTTATGTCTATGGTCTGCGCCCCGCTCCACGCGGCTATGCCTACGTCCATGCCGGAAACGACATCGTGATGATCGCGGTCGCGTCCGGACTGATCGCCAGTGTCCTGTCGGGCATTTTCTAGCGACCAGCGGTCGATCTCATCAGCCCCGCAGGCCTTCGGCTTGCGGGGCTTTTTCATGGACGAAGCTTCACTGGAACCCAACGGAACATTCAGACAGGGTTCATGCACGGGGTTCGATCATGAGCCATAGCCGCCCGATCGGGCGTGCAGGGAAATAGACCATGAAACGCTCTCTGATGGTGTTTGCCGCCATCTCCGCCTTTGTCATACCGGCCCTGGCACCGGTGGCCGTCCTGGCCCAGGACATTAGCGACCGCGGTCAGGAAGATCTCGCCCGCAGTCCCCGACGCGACGGAGGCCGCCCCGGCAACCGCGAGGAAACCGCCGACAGCGGTGGAGTCCGTGAACGCCCGGGGCGCGACGCCAGCGGCGATCGTCAGGCCCCCTCACCCCCGCCACAAGACACCACTCCACGCCGGGACAGCGGCGGCGGCGACCGTGATCGAGGGAAACGTGGCGGCAACGACGGCAATGCCATGGTGAACGGGCTCTTCGGCATCGCCCTGCTGGAAAAACTCAGTGGCCGCAGTTTTGTGGTCAAGGATGGGGCTTCGGGATCGGCCAACAGCCTCTAGGCAG
>Ga0209066_10004257_pt1 | contig 15755 bp, 17 predicted proteins | sample All_14_2_FD_187198 | JGI IMG/M metagenome (GOLD analysis project Ga0209066, IMG submission 187198) | Freshwater microbial communities in response to fracking from Pennsylvania, USA - Allegheny Zone_MetaG_DW_15 (SPAdes) (version 2) ...
ACCGCGATCGCGGCAGGACTCTACGCGCAGGCGGCCGAGTGGCTCGACGCCGTCCGCCCGGCGACGGTATGGGACCTGTACTCGGGCGTCGGCGGGTTCGCCCTGCACCTCGCCGCGCCCGGTCGCGCCGTCGTCGGGATCGAGACGGCGCCGCCCGCGGTCGAGAGCGCGCGCCGCAGCGCCGCGGAGGCCGGCATCCGCGGCGTCTCGTTCGAGGTCGGCGACGCGACGGCGTTCGCGCGTGATCGGGAGGCGCCCGACGCGGTCGTCGTCAACCCGCCGCGTCGCGGTCTCGGTCCCGCCCTCCCCGCGCTCTTCGAGACCGCGGGCCCCGCGACGATCGTCTACTCGAGCTGCAACCCCGAGACCCTCGCCCTCGATCTGCGGGCGATGCCGTCGTACCGGCTCGAGCAGGCGCGGCTGTTCGACATGTTCCCGCAGACGCGGCACGTCGAGGTGATGGCGCTGCTCAGGCGGTGAGTTTCGAGCACTCCGCGCAGAAGCCGAAGACGTCGACGACGTGCCGCGCTTGCGTGAAGCCGTGCTGCGCGGCCACGCGGTGCGCCCACTCCTCGACCTCGTCGGCCTCGATCTCGACGGTCGTCCCGCAGTTGCGGCAGATGAGGTGGTGGTGGTGCTTGCCGGGGGTGCACGCCCGGTAGAGGCTCTCGCCGTCTTGCTGCAGCGAGTCGGCCTCGCCCTCGGTCGCGAGATCGGCGAGCGCGCGATAGACGGTCGCGAGCCCGACGCTCGAACCGGTGTCCTTGAGCGAGGCGTGGAGGGCCTGGGCGCTCACGAAGCCGTCGGATCCGCCGAGAGCTTCCCGCACGGCTTCGCGTTGCCAGGTATTGCGCTTCACGCCGCCACCGCCTCTCCGCGCACCACTCTGCCACGCTTCGCGCGACCGATCACCCGGCAGACGAGGTAGATGGCGAACGAGATCGTCGTGATGTACGGGCTGATCGGCAGCGAGCCGCCGAGAGCGAGCAGGATGCCGCCGACCGCCGAGACGAGACCGAACGTCATGCTCAGCAGCGGCACGACGAGGGGCGACGACGAGACCCGCAGCGCGGCCGCGGCGGGCGTCACGAGCAGGGCGAGCACGAGGAGGGCGCCGATGATCTGCACCGAAACCGCGACCGTGAGCCCGAGCAGCAGCATGAACAGCAGCGAGACGGTGCGCGTGGGCACGCCGCGCGCCGCCGCGACCTCCGGGTCGACGCTGTCGAACGCGAGCGGTCGCCAGATCACGAGCAGCACGACGAGCACGAGCACCGCGATGCCGATGAGCAGCCCCAGCTGGTCGAAGTCGACCGCGACGATCTGCCCCGTGAGGAGCCCGAATTTGTTGCCGCTGCGGCCCGGGTACAGCGCGAGGAACAGGATGCCGAGGCCGAGGCCGAATGGCATGAGCACGCCGATGATCGAGTTGCGATCGCGGGCGCGCGCCCCGAGAAGCCCGATGAGCGCCGCCGCGATGAGCGACCCGACGAGGGATCCGGCGACGACGTTCGCCCCGAGCAGCAGCGCCCCCGCCGCCCCCGCGAAGGAGAGCTCGCTGATGCCGTGCACCGCGAAGGCCATGTCGCGCTGCATGACGAAGACGCCGATGAGCCCGCCGACGATGCCGAGGATCGCGGCGGCGAGGATCGAGTTCTGCACGAGGGCGAGAAGACGCCCGTAGTTCTCGAACGCGAACATCTGACCCCACAGGTCGTCGAGCGGACCGGTGAGCACGAGCGGGATCACGGTGCGACCTCCGCGTGGTGGGCGTGCTCCTGGCCACCGACGACGATCACGCGTTCTCCGGAGCGGAGGACGTCGACGGGGGTGCCGTAGAGCTCGGTGAGCACGTCGCTGCGCAGCACCTCGTCGGGGGTGCCCTCCCGGAACCGGCCATTCGCGAGGTAGAGCACGCGGTCGACGAGCCCGAGCACGGGATTGACGTCGTGGGTGACGAAGACCACGGCGGTGTCGTGCTGGCGGCGTCGCCGATCGAGCAGCTCGGCGACGCCCCGCTGGTTCTGCAGGTCGAGGCTCAGCAGCGGTTCGTCGCACAGCAGCAGCACGGGGTCGCCCGCGAGCGCCTGAGCGACGCGGAGTCGCTGCTGCTCGCCGCCGGAGAGCAGCCCGACCGGACGGTCGGCATACCCGGCAGCGCCGACGTCGGCGATCAACTCGGCGACGCGGGCACGATCGGCGGCCCGGCTCACGGGGAGGCCGAATCGATGCCCGTCGACACCGAGGGCCACGAGGTCGCGTCCGCGCAGTGGCGTGCCCGGGGGCAGGATCTTCTGCTGCGGCACGTAGCCGATGCGCCGGTCTCCCCCACGGATCGGGTCGCCGAGCAGTCGGGCTTCGCCGGCGTCCAGGCGCTGCATGCCGAGGATCGTGCGCAGCAGGCTCGTCTTGCCCGAGCCGTTGGGGCCGAGCACGGCGAGGAACTCGCCCGGCTGCACGCGCAGGTCGAGGTCGCGCCACAGGATGCGGTCGCCGAACCCGAGCGCCCCGCTCTCGATCTCGAGAACGGGGCTCACGGTCGCGCCGACCGACGTGGGGTCGGTCGCGGGCATCAGCTCAGGGCGCTGGCGACGGCGTCGATGTTGTCCGTCATCCACGAGAGGTAGTCTGCGCCATCCGGGAGGGTCTCGGTGAACGGCACCACCGGGATGCCGGCCGCGTCCGCGGCGGCGCGCACCTCTTCGGTCTCCGGCCCCGCGGTCTGCTCGTTGTAGGCGAGCAGCACGACGGCGCCGGTGCGGAACAGCTGCAGGGTCTCGTCGAGCACGAGCGGCGGCACGTCGCCACCCTCTTCGATCGCCTCCGAGAACTCGTCGGGGGTCAGGTTGTCGAAGCCGAGCTCGGCGAGCAGGTAGAGCGGCACGGGCTCGGTGATCGCGACGCCGTCGCCCTCGAAGCCCTCGTGCAGCTCGTGCGCGCGCTCCTCGAGTTCGGCGAGTCCCGCCGCGAACGTCTCGTAGTTCTCGTGGAAGGTGTCGCCGTTCGCCGCGTCCAGCTCGCCGAGGTGGTCGGCGAGCTCGTGCGCGAGGGCGTCCATCGCCTCGAAGGAGTACCAGACGTGCTCGTTGAAGCCCTCGATGTGATCGTGGCCCTCGTGACCCTCGTCGGCGGCGTGCTCCTCGCCCTCGTGGTCGTCGCCTTCCTCGTCGTGATCGTCGCCGTCCTCATCGGGCGCGAGGCCCGAGATCTCGACCGCATTGAGCACCGCGACGCCGTCGTTGCCCGACGCGTCGAGAAGCGTCTCCATGAAGGAGTCGTAGCCGCCGCCGTTGAGCACGACCAGGTCGGCGTCGGCGATCGCGAGCTGGTCGTGCGCCGACGCCTCGTAGCTGTGCGGGTCCTGCGCCGCGCTCGTGATGATGCTCGACACGTCGACGGCGTCTCCGGCGATGAGCGCCGCGATGTCGCCGTACACGTTGGTCGACGCGACGACCGAGAGTCGTCCGTCGTCGTCGGCCGGGGTCGTGGCGCACCCGGCGAGACCCGCCACGGTGAGAACGGATGCGGCGGCGAGCGCGGGGAGGGAGAGTCGGGACACGGAAGGCCTCACTAGCGAGAACGGATGCTGTCCCGTCACGCTAACCCGTATTGATAACGGTTGTCAAAACCGTTCTCAATAGGCGACGCGTTCGAGTGCTCTCAGTCGAGAAGGAGGGCGGGCTCCTCGATGACCGACGCGAGGTCCGCGGTGAAGCGGCTCGCGACATCCCCGTCGACGATGCGATGGTCGAACGCGGCCGAGACCGTCGTCACGTACGCGGGGCGCACCTCGCCGTCGACCACCCACGGCTTCTGCTTGATCGCGCCGAGCGCGACGATGCCCACCTCGCCCGGGTTGAGGATCGGCGTGCCGGTGTCCATCCCGAACGAACCGAGGTTCGTGATCGTGATCGTCCCGTTCGACATGTCCGCGGGCGTCGTCTTGCCGTCGCGCGCCGTCACCGTGAGCTGCTCGAGTGCCATCGCGAGCTCGCGCAGGCTCAGGTTCTGCGCGTCCTTGATGTTGGGCACGATGAGCCCGCGCGGGGTCGCCGCGGCGATCCCGAGGTTGACGTAGTGGTGCACGATGATCTCGGTATCGGTCCACGTCGAGTTGACCGTGGGGTTGCGCTGCACCGCCCAGATCACGGCCTTCGCCATGACGAGCAGCGGCGAGACGCGGATGCCGGCGAACTGCGCCGAATCCTTCAGCCGGCGGGTGAACTCCATCGTGCGCGTCGCGTTGACGTCGGTGAAGACGCTCACGTGCGGCGCGGTGAACGCGCTCTGCACCATCGCGGTCGCGATCGCCTTGCGCACGCCCTTGACCGGGATGCGCTCCTCGCGCTCCTGCGGCCAGGCGGGGGTCTCGATGTTGCGGAACACGCTCGCCTGCTGGGCGCCGCGCACGACGTCCTCGCGGGTGATCTCCCCGCCGAGTCCCGTGCCGGTGACGGTCGCGAGATCGACGTCGAGGTCTTTCGCGAGCTTCCGGATCGGGGGCTTCGCGATGATCGGCATCGGCGAGCCCGTGGTCGTCGGGCGGCGGGCGGAGGCCTTCGCCCCGTCGGCGGTCGTCCCCTCGGTCGTCGTCGCGACGGCACCCGGACGCCGACGGCGGCGCGTCGCGCCATGCCCCGACGACCCGTAGCCGACGAGCACCGCCCCCGAGCTCTCGCCCGCCGGGTCCGCCACCTCGCCCACGACATCCGCCTCGCGCGGGGCCTGCAGTTCGATCGTGCCGCCCGCGGAGTCCACGCGGATGATGGGGGCGCCCACCTCGACCGTCGCGCCCTCCTCGAAGAGCAGCTCGGTCACGGTGCCGGCGAACGGCGACGGCAGCTCGACGAGCGACTTCGCGGTCTCGATCTCGACGAGCACCTGGTTGACGGTGACCGTGTCGCCCGGCTTGACCTTCCAGGAGACGATCTCGGCCTCGGTCAGACCTTCGCCGACATCGGGGAGCGGGAACTCGTGCGCCATCAATCCTCCTAGTAGGCCAGGGCCCGGTCGACGGCCTCGAGCACACGATCGGCGTCGGGCAGGTAGGCGCCCTCCAGCTTCGCCGGCGGGAACGGGGTGTCGAATCCGCTCACCCGCAGCACCGGGGCCTGCAGCGAGTAGAACGCGCGCTCGGCGATGGTCGCCGCGACCTCCGACCCGACGCTCACGTTGCCGGGAGCCTCCTGAGCGACGACGAGGCGACCGGTCTTCTGCACGGAGGCGAGGATCGGACCGTAGTCGATCGGCGAGAGCGAGCGCAGGTCGACGACCTCGAGGCTCGTGCCCTCGTCCGCCGCGATCTCGGCGGCCTGCAGCAGCACCGCCACCATCGCGCCATGACCGACGAGGGTCGCGTCGGTTCCGGTGCGCACGACGCGGCTCGCGTGCAACGGGGTCTCCGAAGCGCTGCGATCGACCTCGCCCTTGGGCCAGTAGCGGCTCTTCGGCTCGAAGAACAGCACCGGATCGTTGCCGGCGATCGCCTGCTGAATCATCCAGTAGGCGTCGTGCGGGGTCGCGGGGCTCACAACGCGCAGCCCCGGCGTGTGCGCGAAATACGCCTCGGGGCTCTCCTGGTGGTGCTCGACGGCTCCGATGTGTCCGCCGTACGGCACGCGGATGACGACGGGGAAGGTCATGCTCCCCTCGTGCCGCGCCGTGAGCTTCGCGAGCTGCGAGGTGATCTGGTCGAAGCCCGGGTAGATGAACCCGTCGAACTGGATCTCGCAGACCGGACGGAAGCCGCGCATCGCGAGGCCGATCGCCGTGCCGATGATGCCGGACTCGGCGAGCGGGGTGTCGAGCACCCGGTTCTCGCCGAACTCGGCCTTGAGTCCTTCGGTCACGCGGAACACGCCGCCGAGCGTGCCGATGTCTTCGCCCATGAGCAGCACGCGGTCGTCGGCGGCGAGCGCGGCGCGCAGTCCCTCGTTGAGGGCCTTCGTCATCGTCATCGTCTCGCTCATGCGGGGGGCCCCTCGTCGAGCGAGGCCTCATAGGCGGCGAGCCACGCGCGCTGCTCGTCCATGAGCGGATGCGGGTCGGCGTAGACGGCGAACATCTTCTCCGCCGTGGGCGGCACGAGTGCGATCGTGCGCGCGCGCACGTCGGCCGCGAGGTCTTCGGCCTCGGTCGCGACCTCGGCGAAGAACGCGTCGCCCTCGCCCTTCGCCCGCAGGAAGGTCTCGAACCGCGTGATCGGGTCGCGCTCGCTCCAGAACTGCACGTCCTCGTTCTCGCGATACTTCGTCGGGTCGTCGCTCGTGGTGTGGGCACCCATGCGGTAGGTGAGCGCTTCGATGAACCGCGGACCGCCGCCGGCGCGGGTCTCGTCGAGGAACGTCGCGCTCACGGCGTAGGAGGCGAGCACGTCGTTGCCGTCGATTTGCGCCGACGGCACGCCGAACCCGGTGCCGCGCAGGTAGAGCGGCGTGCGCGATTGGCGCTCCACGGGCACCGAGATCGCCCAGTGGTTGTTCTGCAGGAAGAAGAGGATCGGCGCCTGGTAACTGGCGGCGAATACGAACGCCTCGCTGACATCGCCCTGGCTCGTGGCGCCGTCCCCGAAGTAGGCGACGACGGCGGCATCCGTCTCGGGGTCGCCCGTGGCGGTCGCGCCGTCGAGGGTCAGCCCCATCGCGTAGCCGGTCGCGTGGAGCGACTGGGATCCGATCACGAGGGTGAAGAGGTGGAAGTTGCCGGTCTGCGCCGGGTCCCAGCCGCCGTGGCTCTGGCCGCGGAGCAATTCGATGATGCGCATCGGGTCGAGCCCGCGGATGCGACCGACGGCGTGCTCGCGGTACGCGGGGAAGATGTGGTCCTGGGCCCGCGCCGCATAGGCGGAGCCGACCTGGGCGGCCTCCTGCCCGAGGCTCGGGATCCACAGCGCGAGCTGGCCCTGGCGCTGCAGGTTGCCGGCCTCGATGTCGAACCGACGTGTCACCACCATGTGACGGTGGAAGTCGCGCAGTTGCGCATCGGTCAGCTCGGCGACTCGCGGCAGGTAGGGCGCCGTCGTGTCGTTCTCGACGAGGGAGCCGTCCGGCGAGAGCAACTGGATGGTCGCCTCGGTGTAGGACATGGTGCCTACCCTAACCGGGCGTTTTCGACGGCTTGCGGGAGGGTCTGCACAACGCGCGCCGCAGAAGCTAGGAGTCTCTCGACAGACTCCTCCTCGCCGATCGACACGCGCACTCCCTCGCCCGCGAACACCCGGCCGACGATCCCGTCGTCTTCCAGGAGGGCTGCGACCGCGGTCGCCTCTTCGCCGACCCCGAGCCAGACGAAGTTGCCGTGCGGGCGCGGAACCGTCCAGCCCGCCTCGAGCAGGCCGGCGTGCACGCGCTCGCGTCGCTCGACGAGTTCGTCGACGCCCGCGAGCAACTCGGCTTCGACGTCGAGCGCGGCGATCGCGGCACGTTGCGCGGGTTCCGTCACCGAGAGCGGGATGGCCGCGCTGCGCGCCGCATCCAGGAGGTAGGACGCCCCGACCGCCCAGCCCACGCGCAGCCCGGCGAGCCCGAACGCCTTCGAGAACGTGCGCAACACGACGAGGTTCGGATGCGCCTCGAGCTCGGCGAGGCCGTCGACCCCGTGCGGGTCGGTCACGAACTCGCGGTACGCCTCGTCGAGCAGCACGAGCACCGTCGGCGGGACCTTCGCCATGAACGCCGTGAACTGGGCCGCCGTGAGGAGTGTGCCCGTCGGGTTGTTGGGGGTGCACAGGATCACGACCCGCGTGCGCTCGGTGATCGCCGCGGCGATCCCGTCGAGATCGTGATGCCCGCCCGGCAGGTTGGGCACCCGCACGCTCGTCGCGCCGCTGATCGTGACGAGTCCCGGGTAGGCCTCGAACGAGCGCCATGCATAGACGACCTCGTCGCCCGCGCCGGCCGCCGCCTGGATGAACTGCTGCAGGAGCGACACCGATCCCGCCCCGACGTGCACCTCGTCGATCGTGACGCCCGCGCGCTCGGCCAGTCGGGCACGCAACGCGGTCGCGGCGCCATCGGGGTAGCGGTTGAGGCGGGACTCGGCGATCGCCGCGAGGACCGCGGGGTGGGTCGCGCTCGGGTTCTCGTTGCTCGAGAGCTTGAACGCGTCGTCCGCCGCCGGGCGGCCCTGACGGTACGGCGGGAGTGCGGCGATCTCCGGGCGGAGGGTCACGGGCATGCCGTCCAGCCTAGAGTCGACGCGCCGGGACTCGAACCCCTCTGGTGGGTCGGGCCCGGCGTGCAGGAAGATGGGCGCATGGGACGCCTCCTCCTCCGCCTGCTCATCAACGCGCTCGCCCTCTGGCTCACGACGCTCATCCTGAGCCCCAACGTCTTCGTCGAGCCCTACGGGGAGCCCGGCGAGGGGGTGAGCGTCGAGCTCGTCGTCACCTACCTGCTGCTCGCGCTCATCTTCGGTCTCGTCAACGGCATCATCGGCGGCATCATCCGCGTCGTCGCGTTCCCGATCTACGTGCTCACGCTCGGACTCATCTCGCTCATCGTCAACGGGCTGCTGTTCCTGCTCGTCGCGTGGATCAGCGAGCTCATCGGCTTCGGGCTCCGCGTGCCCGGTGGCTTCTGGTGGGGCGTGCTCGGGGCGATCGTGCTCGGCGTGATCGGGTGGCTCATCGGCATCCTGTTGCGTCCGTTCGTCAAGACCCAGGGGCGCCGCCGCTAGTCGCCGGTGAGCCGGGTCGACCGGTAGGTCATCACGGTCGCCTGCCCGCCGGGTCGCGCGAGGTAGTCGGCCGCGAAGGAGTCGAGCCGGTCGATCTGCTCGCGCACGACGCGCGATTCGGCGGCGTCGATCGCTGTCGCGGTGCGCTCGTAGGCCGTGCGCTGGTGCGCGGGAGCGGCCTCGGTCGTGGGCAGCGGCGCGTCTCCGGCGAACGCCTCTCGCTCGACCTGCACGAGCGCGTGATCGAGTTGCGGTCCGGCGAGGGCGGGGATGAAGTCGTCGGTGTTGCGGATCGCGAGCCCCGAGACGCCCTCCGGGAGCTGGATGTGGCCCGCGGGCGCCCCGTGCGTCTCGACCGCGACGACATTCCAGTCTCCCGACGCCGCGACGCGCGTCGCGACGAGGCCACCCTGCGAGAACCCGGCGACGAGCACCTCGTCGCCCGGTTGAATCCCCGCGTCGGCCATCGCCTGCTCGACGGCGCGCAGGGAGCCCGGCGAGAGCCCGGCGACGCCGACGACGTTGCTCGTGAGGTCCCACGGGTCGGTGTCGGCGTAGGGCGAGAACGTCTCCGTGGGCCCGATGAAGACGCCGTAGCGAGGCGGCATCCCCTCGGCCTCGTACTTCTCGATGCGCACCTGATTGACCTCGGGGATGCGGTCGAGCCGTTCACGCACGCCGACGGGCGCCGCGTCGAGGCGCGTCGTCGACACGCGCTCGGTCGCGACGGCCGTCTCGCGGAACATGCCGAGCGCCGATCCGGCGGCGGCGACCGTGAACGCGCCCGCCGCGACGCCGCCCGCGGGGGAGAGTTCTGCGCCGGGCAGGCCCGCGAGCACCCCGGGCATGCCGCTGATGCCGAGCACCCCGTCGTCGATGCTCGTCGCGAGCAGCGAGACGAAACGCGTGAACTCCGGGCTCGTGATGAGCTGCGGGTTCTGCAGGAAGAAGTCGCGCACGGTGCCGAGCCGGCCGCCGGACCCGTCGGGGATCGCCGCCCAGCCGAGAAGGCCGCCGAGGAGGAGCGTCTGCGGGCTGAACATCACGAGCCGCGCGAGCATCCCGAGCAGGGCCGGACCGGCGGTCGCGGCGACGATCTCGGCGACCTTCCGTTGCAACCCCTCGACGAACACCTCCCCGCGCGTGTACTCCTCGGCGACGCGGGTGAACGCGTCGCGTGCGCTCTCGCAGCGCTCCCGCAGGTGCTGCAGGCGCGGCGCGATGCCCGGAATCGGCAGGCCGGTCACGACGGCGTCGGCGGCGACCACGCGCCGCAGGTCGTCGTGCAGGGCGGCCTCGAGCGCGCGCAACCGGTCGGCCGACGCCAGGAGCGCGTCCGTCGCGACGACGACCGATCCGGCCGGGGTGACCCGCAGGCTGCCACCCGGGTCGTCGCCGTCACCCGTCGGGAGCCTCACGGCATCCCGCCCAGGTGAACGCGAAGGGTGCGCACGACGTCGTCGGTCGCCGCCTCGGCATCGCGCAGCCGCGCCCGCAGCTCGTCGAGGAATGCCGACGCGGCCTCCGCCGTCGGCCCCCGCCACTCGTCGGCGACGAGCGGGCTCGGGCCGATCGCGGCGGCGTGCAGATGCTCGGCGACGGGCACCAGGAGCGCGAGCTGGCGTTCGAGTCCCGCGCGAATCGACGCCGGGTCGACGGAAGGAGCAGTCATGCCGGAATCCTCGCAACCGGCGCCGCCCCCACCGGCGCGGCCCGAGGGCGCACTCCGGAGCGCCGCTCGGGATCCGAGCTGTGGAGGACGTGGTGTTCGCGGGATGATGGGCGCATGGGACGTGGCGCCGCGGAACCGGGGCCGGTGTTCCGCATCTGCTTCGTCTGCACGGGCAACATCTGCCGGTCCCCGATGGCGGAAGCGGTCTTCCGGCGCCTCATCGCCGAGGGCGGATACGAGTCGCGCCTCGAAGTCAGTTCCGCGGCCACCGGCGACTGGCACGTCGGGGAACGCGCCGACGCCCGCACGATCGCCGCGCTCGCGACGCGCGGCTACGACGCGGCCGGGCACCGCGCCCGACAGTTCGACTCCGCCTGGTTCGACGACCTCGACCTCGTCGTCGTCTTCGACCGCGGGCAGGAACGCACTCTGCGAGAATGGGCGGGCGACGAGCATGCCCGCGCGAAAGTGCAGATGCTGTTGTCGTTCGAGGAATCGGGCGCGGCCGCCGAGGTCCCCGATCCGTACTACTCGGATGCGGCCCTCTTCGACACCGTCCTCTCCACGATCGAACGCGCGAGCGTCGCGCTGTTCCGCCAGCTAGAACCGGTCCTCCGACAGGGAGTCTGATGAGCCCGCTGCCCCCGCAACCGCTGAGCCCCCTCGACGGCCGCTACCGTGCCGCCGTCGGCGAACTCGGGGAGCACCTCTCCGAAGCTGGGCTCAACCGCGCCCGCGTGCGCGTCGAGGTCGAGTGGCTCGTCTTCCTCACCGACCGGTCGATGTTCGGCTCCACCCCGTTCACGGCCGACGAGGTGCGCGAACTGCGCCGGTTCGCCGCCGACTTCGGGGCTTCCGAGATCGAGGAACTCGCCCGCCTCGAGGCGACGACCCGCCACGACGTCAAGGCCGTCGAGTATCTCGTGCGCCGCAAGCTCACCGACCTCGGTCTCACCCACGCGGCCGAGCTCGTGCACTTCGCGTGCACGAGCGAAGACATCAACAACCTCTCGTACGCGCTCACCGTGCGCGCGGCGGTCACGAGTGTGTGGCTGCCGAAGCTGCGGGATGTCGTGGCGCGGTTGCGGGAGATCGCGATCGCCGAGCGCGCGACCCCGCTGCTCGCCCGCACCCACGGCCAGCCGGCCACGCCGACGACGTTCGGCAAGGAGCTCGCGGTCTTCGTGCATCGACTGGAACGTCAGATCGCGCGCATCGAGGCCACCGAGTACCTCGGCAAGTTCAGCGGCGCGACCGGCACCTTCTCGGCGCACGTCGTCGCCGACCCCGGAGCCGACTGGCCCGGGATCTCGCGGGAGTTCGTGACCTCGCTCGGCCTCGACTGGAACCCGCTCACGACGCAGATCGAGTCGCACGACTGGCAGGCCGAGCTCTACGCGGGCATCGCCCACGCGGGCCGCATCCTGCACAACCTGTGCACCGACGTGTGGACCTACATCTCGATCGGCTACCTCGCTCAGATCCCCCAGGCCGGGGCTACCGGCTCCTCGACGATGCCGCACAAGGTCAACCCGATCCGCTTCGAGAACGCCGAAGCCAACCTCGAGCTCTCCGGCGCGCTGCTCGACTCGCTCGCGCAGACCCTCGTCACGAGCCGACTGCAGCGCGACCTCACCGACTCGACCACGCAGCGCAACATCGGCGTCGCGCTCGGGCATTCCCTGCTCGCGCTCGACAACATCCGGCGCGGCCTCGACGAGATCGCCGTCGCGCCCGCCGTGCTCGCGGCCGACCTCGACGGCAACTGGGAGGTGCTCGGCGAGGCCATCCAGACGGTCATCCGGGCCGAGGTCACCGCCGGTCGGTCGTCGATCGCCGACCCGTACGCGCTGCTCAAGGAACTCACGCGGGGCAAGCGCATCACGGGCGACGACCTGCGCGCGTTCGTCGACGGACTCGACATCGGCGCCGACGCCAAGTCGCGCCTGCTCGCGCTCACGCCCGCGGGCTACACGGGGCTCGCCGACCAACTCGTCGACGGCATCCTGCCCGCCTGAGCGGAGGCCGCGGCCCGACTAGTGAGTCGAGGGTCCGTCCTGCGGCGGCTCGGGCTTCGAGATCGCGAGCAGCAGCATCGCGCACACGACGACCGAGACGACGAAGGCCGCCCCGAAGCCGACGAGCGCGATCAGCCCGTTCCGCGTCGACAGGAACGCGCCGACCCCGACGAAGGCCGCGAGCACGAACGACAGGCCCAGCACCTCGGCGGGACGCGCGCGCTCGCGCAGAGTGGGCTTGCGCGGGGTGGGCTTGAGCGGGTCGGTCACGAGGTCACCGCCGTCGTCGAGGTGCTCGCCGTGCGCACGGTGCGGATCGTCACCGCGGAGATCGTCTGCAGCACCCCGACGAGGATCGCCCACGCGCCGACGACGCCGATGAGGATGACGGAGGAGGTGAGCGTTCCGGCGACGCCGCGGTCGCCCGAGAAGGACTGCACGAAGTCGGGGGGGAGCACGAACGCGGTCACGCCGAGGGCGATCGTGAGCACGGCGGTGATGAGCCAATCGCGCGCGAGGGACGACCGCGATCGGGCGAGGAGGCCACTGACCCCTTCGAGCACTCCCACGGCGAGCGCCCATCCGCCGAGGAGGAACGCGAAGACCGCGAGCCCGCTTTGCCAGAGCACGAGGGCGGCGATCCCGGCCGCCAGCGACACGACACCGTGGGCCACGAAGGCGCCACGAAGGCGACCGGCGTACGTGCCGCGCAACGTGCCGATGAGCAGGACGGCTCCGGAGAGCACGGCGAAGACGCCGAACGTCACGAGGCCGAAGGCGGGCGTGTGCTCGAGCGTGAGGGTGATCGTGACGCCCAGGGCGAGGGCCAGGATGCCCCGCGCGAGCTGAAGCGTCCAGGCGGCTACCACGCGGCCCAGTCTACGTGCGCTGCCTCAGCGCGACTCACGGGCCGCTCAGACGCGCGGCATGTCGGCGAAGCGCGAGTACTGCCCCTGGAACGCGACGGCGATCTCGTCGGTCGCGCCGTTGCGGTGCTTGGCGACGATGAGGTCGGCCTCGCCTGCGCGCGGGTGGTCACGCTCGTAGGCCGCCTCGCGGTGCAACAGGATGACGATGTCGGCGTCTTGTTCGAGCGATCCCGACTCCCGCAGGTCGGAGAGGGCGGGACGCTTGTCGGCGCGCTGCTCGGGACCACGGTTGAGCTGGGCGAGCGCGATGATCGGCACACCGAGCTCCTTTGCGAGGAGTTTGAGCGCCCGCGAGAACTCGCTCACCTCCTGCTGGCGCGACTCGACCTTCTTGCCCGAGGTCATGAGTTGCAGGTAGTCGACGACGACCATCTTGAGACCCGTGCGCTGGCTGAGTTTGCGGCACTTCGCACGGATCTCGACGAGCGTCATGTTGGGGCTGTCGTCGATGAACAGCGGGGCGTCGCCGATCTCGCCGCGCACACTCGCGAGCTTGGTCCAGTCCCGCTCGTCCATGTTGCCCTTGCGCAGGATGTGCATCGGGATGCTCGACTCGGCCGAGAGCAGTCGCGTCGCGATCTCGCTGCGGCCCATCTCCAGCGAGAAGAAGATCGTCGGGAGCTTGTTCTTCACGGCGGCGGTGCGCGCGAAGTCGAGGGCGAGGGTCGACTTTCCCATCGCGGGTCGGGCGCCGACGATGATCAGCTGCCCGCCGTGCAGCCCGTTGGTGAGCGCATCGAGCTCGCTGAACCCGGTCGGGACTCCGGCGAGCTGCCCGTCACGACCCCGCGCCAGCTCGATCTCCTCGACGGCGGTGTCGATCGCCTCGACGAGCGGGACGTAGTCTTCTGCCTCGAGCCCGCCGGTGACGCCGTAGATCTCGGCCTGGGCGCTGTTGACGAGGTCGGTGACCTCGCCTTCGCTCGCGTAGCCCATCTGCACGATGCGCGTGCCCGCCTCCACGAGCCGGCGCAGCACAGCCTTCTCGGCGACGATCGAGGCGTAGTAGCCCGCGTTCGCTGCCGTGGGGACGAGCCCCGTGAGCGTGTGCAGGTACTCGGCGCCGCCGGCGCGGGGCAGCAGTCCGGTCTTGGTGAGTTCATCGGTGACGGCGATGACGTCGGTCGGTTCGCCGTGGGAGTAGAGGCTGAGGATCGCGTCGAAGACGATCTCGTGCTTCGGGAGGTAGAAGTCGAGCCCGCGCACGACCTCGGTGACGTCGGCGACGGCGTCGTTGCTCAGCATCATGCCGCCGAGGGCGCTCTGCTCGGCGAGCAGGTCGTGGGGCGGGGTGCGTTCGCCCTGCCAGCCGCCGCGATCGCCCGCTGCCGACGTGTCGGCGAGTCCCAGATGGGCGATGGACATGGAAGGACCTCCTGCGGTCAGGCTAAGCGGGCGCGCCGACATCCCCGGTGCGACTCCCCGATCCACCGGCGAACGCGGACCCTGAGCCCGCGAGGCGACTGTCGGCCACAGTAAGGAGCCCACCGGCCCGACGCCAACACGGCCTGTGGATGGTGCTGTGGGGAATCGCGGGGAAACGCCGTGCGCGGTGTGAAGAAACTGTGGAAACCGCTGTGGAAAACCAGCAACATTCGGAGTTGAATGCTTGGTCGATCAGGGATTTTGTGTTTCCACACGCTGTGTGTGGAAACAGGTCTGGAGTACCGCTTGAGGGTTCAGGGGTTGACAACGCGCCTGTGGACGGAGCGGTGGGATTCGCGGGCGGGGGACGACCGGTGTGTACCCCGGAAAACGACGGATGGCGCACCCCGTCGGGGGTGCGCCATCCGGGTGAGGCGGTTACTTCGCGGCGACCACGTCGAGCGTCAGCGCAGCGAGCACGTCGTTGCGCAGGCGCACCGTCGCGTCGTGGCGGCCGAGGCCCTTGACGGGGGCCGACAGCTCGATCGAACGCTTGTCGAGCGAGCCGAGGCCTGCCGCCTCGACGGCTGCGGCGATGTCGGCCGTCTTGACCGAGCCGAACAGCCGACCCTCGCGGCCCGCCTTGACCGCGAGCTTGACGGGGTTGGCCTCGAGCTTGGCCTTGAGAGCCTGCGCCTCTTCGAGGGTCGCGAGTTCCTTCGCGGCGCGGGACGCCTTGATGGACTCGACCTGCTTCTCGCCGCCCTTGGTCCACGCGATCGCGAAGCCCTGGGGGATGAGGTAGTTGCGGGCGTAGCCGTTCTTGACGTCGACGACGTCACCGGCCGAGCCGAGGCCGGAGACCTCGGACGTGAGGATGAGCTTCGACATGATCAGCGCCCCGAACCCGCGTAGGGGAGGAGGGCCATCTCACGCGCGTTCTTGACCGCGCGGGCGATGAGCCGCTGCTCCTGCACCGAGACGCCGGTGATGCGCCGGGCACGGATCTTTCCGCGCTCGGAGATGAACTTGCGAAGCGTCGCGACGTCCTTGTAGTCGATGACGCCGACGCGGATGCTCTTCGCGGGAGCGGCG
>Ga0209066_10004259_pt1 | contig 15752 bp, 18 predicted proteins | sample All_14_2_FD_187198 | JGI IMG/M metagenome (GOLD analysis project Ga0209066, IMG submission 187198) | Freshwater microbial communities in response to fracking from Pennsylvania, USA - Allegheny Zone_MetaG_DW_15 (SPAdes) (version 2) ...
ATCGGATGCTCGGCCAGCTTCTCGGCGAGGCTCTGGGCCGAGGCGCAGGCCCAGGCGACGCGCGGGAAGAGGGTGCGCATGCCTCGCATCAGCAGCCACGCCTCTGTCTGGCCGAGGATCGTGCCCAGCTGCGAGCGGATGGTGCGCAGCTTCGCCCAATGGGCGTCGTCGCGCGCGCCGGTCAGCGCGCCGGCGATGATGTCGGAATGGCCGTTGAGGTACTTGGTGGCCGAGTGCATCACGATGTCGGCGCCATGCTCGATCGGTCGCGTCAGCACCGGCGTCGCCACCGTCGAATCGACGCCGAGCAGGGCGCCGGCCTTGTGGGCGATGTCGGCGATGGCTGCGATGTCGGACACGCTCCAGGTCGGGTTGGCCGGGGTCTCGATCCAGACGAGCTTGGTGAGGCCGGGCTTCACGGCTGCCGCCACCGCATCGGTCTTGTCGGTATCGACGAAATCGACCTTGAGGCCCCAGTGGGTGGCGAAGGTCATCAGCCAGTTGCGCAGCGCCCAGTACATGACTTTGGAAGTCACCACATGGTCACCCGGCGACAGAGCGAGGAAACAGGCGCTGGCGGCGCTCATGCCGGAGGAGAAGATCAGCGATTTCGCGCCACCTTCGAGCGCCGTCAGCGTTGCCTCGGCCTGGTCGAACGTGGGATTGTCGGCCCGCGCGTAGATGCGGCCGGAACGGTAGCCGTTGTCCTCGTCGCGGATATAGGTGCTCGCCATGTGGATCGGGGGCACGACGGCCCGGGTGACGGGGTCGATCCATCCCATCGCCTGGGCGGCGAGGGAGGCGGGAGCAAGTTTCTTCTCGGACATCGGGACACCGTCGCTTACACAAATCTTACTTGGATCGCGCCCTTATAGCGCATCGCCGCACTTGAAATGAGGAGGCACTAGTAGCTTCATATACAGTGATGTGGTCGAGACATCTTTAGGGTCGGCACGGTTGCCGACGAGACGGCAAACACTCGCTGGGGAGTCAGGAATGGACGGTCAGACCCTGCACACGAAGCAGCTCAATACGCCCGGTCGCGGTGACCGCGTCGCGCGCACCCGCGAATCGATCGTGGCCTCCGCCCTGGCCCTCGCCGCGGCGGGGCAGGTCGCGCCGATCGTGCGCGACATCGCCCAGATGGCCGGTGTTTCGGCCCGCACCGTGTTCCAGCACTTCGCCGACACCGCCGAGCTCTACGTCGCCGTCCTCGGCCGCGTCCTGGCCGCCCTGATCGGGGAGGCGCCGGAACTCGCGTCCGCCGGTCCGGTCGAGCAGCGCGTCGCCAGCCTGATCAACCAGTGCGCCGACCGCTACGAGCAGCTCCGCCCGATGTGGACCTTCGTCGAGACGCTGCAGCGCCGCTCGCCCGAAGCGGCCGACATGATCTCCCAGATCTACAGCGCCAACACCGCACAGCTCTCGCAGGCCTTCGGTCCCGAGCTCGCGGCCCTGCCCGCGGAGTCGCGGCAGCGGACCCTGACCGCCCTGGCCCTCGCCATCGCGCCGGAAAGCTGGGTCGTGCTGCGCCAGCGGCTCGGCCTGTCGGTCGAGCAGGCGCGCGAGGAACTGGGCTTCGTGGTCCAGTCGGTGTTCGCGACCGAGGCGGCGCGCCGCTAGCGGGTCGAGGGTTCCGTGCCGCCGGCGGCGGCGCGGGCCAGCCTCTCGAGCGAGCGGTCGCTGAGACCCAGCGCGCCGAGATGGGCGACCGTATTCAGCACGTACTCGAGGCTGGTGCCTGTGGCGCCCGTTCCCTGGCGGATCAGGCGCAGCGCCTCCGCCTCCGGCAGCTTCCCGGCGAACTGCCGGTGCGAGCGGTCGGCGAGATAGACCAGCGACGGTACGACGCGACCGTCGTCCAGCCGGATCGGCCGCACCGTCTCCACGTACACGCCGTCATTGTCGATCTCGCGATGGATCAGGTAGCGCCGCACGTCGTCGTAGGCGGCGTCCGGCAGCCGGTGCGCGAGGCCGCGACAGGCGCCGCCGGGCAGCAGGCCGAGCATGAGCCCCGGCCTCTCGGGCGTGCCGCGATAATGTTCCGAATAGATGCAGAAGGCGCGGTGCCAGCCCTGGAGCCGCGCCGCCTGGGTCTCGGGAGTCGCGAAACCCGGGTTCCACATCAACGAGCCATAGCCAAAGACCCACAGGGGTCTCGCGGGCGCCGGTGCCGAGGCCGTGCCCAATCCTAGGCCTGGTTGAGGTGGATCAGGGCGCGGCGGATCTCGCGCGTGCGCGTGAACAGGTCGAACAGCTTGTCGCCCTCGCCCCAGCGGATCGCGCGCTGCAGGTAGAAGAGGTCCTCCTGGAAGCGCTGCAGCACTTCGAGGACGGCCTCGCGATTGTTCATGAACACGTCGCGCCACATGGTGGGATCGGAAGCGGCGATGCGCGTGAAGTCGCGGAAGCCGCCGGCGGCGAACTTCAGCACCTCGCTGTTCAGGTGGCCGCCCAGATCGTCGGCGGTTCCCACGATCGTGTAGGCTATCAGGTGCGGCAGATGCGAGGTGATGGCCAGGATGCGGTCATGGTCCTTGGCGTCGATCCGTTCGACCTGGCTGCCCAGCCCCGTCCAGAAGGCTTCGAGCCGGGCGACGGCGGCCTCGTCGCTGTCGGGCAGCGGCGTCAGGATGCACCAGCGGCCCTGGAAAAGGTCGAGCAGCGCGGCTTCGGGTCCGGAATTCTCTGTGCCGGCGACCGGATGGGCCGGCACGAAATGCACGCCCTTCGGGATGTGCGGCGCCATGTCGGCGATCACGGTCTGCTTCACCGAACCCACGTCGGAGACGATGCAGCCGGGCTTGAGACTAGAGGCGATGGCCTTCGTCGCCGCGCCGCAGGCGCCGACCGGCGTGCAGACGATCACCAGGTCGGCGTCCTTGCAGGCTTCGGCGAGATCGGTGCCGCAATGATCGGCAAGCTTCAGCCTGTTGGCGAGGGCGGCCGTCTCGGGGCTGCGCGTCGCCGCCACGATCGACCGCGCGAGGCCGCGCTTGCGGGCCTCGAGCGCGATCGAGCCGCCGATCAGCCCGATGCCGATCAGCGCGATCTTGTCGAACTGGGGCTCGGTCATTTCGCCGCCACGAATCGGGCCAGCGAGGCCTGCACCGCCTTCACCTCGGCCTCGGTTCCCACCGTGATGCGCAGGTGCTCGGGCAGGCCATAGCCCGCCACGAGGCGCGGGATCAGGCCGTCGTTCATCAGCCATTCGTTGGCCGCGACGGCGCGTTCCTTCGAGCCGAAGCCGACCAGCACGAAGTTGCCGACGCTCGGCACCGGCTCGAGCCCGAGCTTCGTCAGCTCGGCGCTGAGCCAGGGTAGCCAGATGTCGTTGTTGGTGCGGCTGGCATCGGTGTGGGAGATGTCCTCGAGTGCCGCGATGCCGGCGATCTGCGCCGGAAGGTTGACGTTGAACGGCTGGCGCAGCCGGCTCATGACGTCGACGATGCCGGCCGGGCCGTACATCCAGCCGAGACGCAAGCCGCCCAGACCGTAGATCTTCGAGAAGGTGCGGGTCATCACCACGTTCTCGGCCTGGTCGACCAGCTCGACGCCCGACTCGTAGTCGTTGCGGCTGACATACTCGGCATAGGCCGCGTCGATGATCAGCAGCACGTTCTTCGGCAGGCCGGCATGCAGGCGACGGACATCGTCCTTGCTGACGTAGGTGCCGGTCGGGTTGTTCGGGTTGGCGAGACAGACGATGCGCGTCTTGTCCGTCACCGCCGCCAGCATCGCATCGATGTCGCTGCCAAAGCCCTTGGCCGGCGCCGCGACCGGCGTCGCGCCGACGCCCAGCGCGTTGATCGCGTACATCAGGAAGCCGTACTGGCTGTAGAGCAATTCGTCGCCGGGGCCGCAATAGGCGCGGACCAGCAGGTTCAGGATCTCGTCGGAGCCCGCGCCGCAGACGATGCGCGCCGGGTCGAGGCCGTAGTGGCGGCCCAGCGCCTTGCGCAGCCTGGCGGTGTCGCCGTCGGGATAGCGGTGCAGTTCGGAGGCCGCCTTGGCATAGGCCGCCATCGCCTTCGGCGACGGCCCGAGCGCGCCTTCGTTGGACGACAGCTTGGCGATCGTCTCCTTGCCGTCGATCGAGTCCTTGCCCGGCACATAGGGCGCGATCTTCATGATGCCCGGACGCGGGATGAGCGCGCTCATGCCAGTCTCCTCAGAAAGTTCAGATCACGGTTTGGCGTCGATCGGCACGGCATAGGCGCCGATGGCGGCCGCACAGCCCTTTTCCAGTCCCAAGGCCGTCTCGAGGTCGCGCAGGCGCGGATCGTCGTCGGCGATCACGCCCGGCACCTCGACCAGATAGTGATGCACCCCGGCCACGGTCTGGTCTAGCGCCGAGGTGAAGGCCGGCAGGCCGGCCTTGGCGAGCGCCGCGGCGATGCGGTCGCGGCTCAGCCCGTTCCTGGCTTCGACCGCGAGCAGGGCGCGGTCCGCACCGCTCGGTTCGGCGTCTATGCGGGCCAGCACGAAGGCCGAGATACCGCGTGCCCGTGCATTCGGCATGGCGAGGAAGGGCAGACGGGCCACCACGGTCGGCAGGGTCGTGTCCTTGCCGGCCAGCAGGGGCCACCACGGGGTCGAATCGGTTTCGAGCGGCGCCGGCACGATGCCGATGGTGGTCGGCCCGGCGCGCACGGCCGACAGGACGCCGGCCGGCGTGTCGTGGGCGACGAACGGGATCTGGCAGCCGAAATGATCGCGCGCGAGGTCCCAGTAGCCGGGCTGGTCTTCGGGTCGGCAGATCGCGATCTTGAGGCCGGGCGTCTGGATCAGCGTGAAGGCGCTCATCATCTCGCGCCACATGCGATAGACCGCGCCGGACGGAAACCGGCCCTCGTGGGCCGCCAGCCGCTTGCGCAGCACCTGCGCCTCGCGGCCCGGGCGCAGGGCGAGGCCGCCCGCCGGCTTGGCTGCGGAGATATGCTCGACGACCTCCGCGCGACGGCGGATCAGGCCGTGCAGGTCGGTGTCGATGGCGTCGATTTCCTGCCGCAAGCTGTCGAGACTGGGAGCGTCCATTAGGCCGTTTTTTCCTGTGCGCAGCGGCGATACTACGTCCGCACGGCCCGCGTAAAGGCAAACAAGCCGCAAGAGGCTTGCCTCCCGTCCCCCGCGACCGTATAGAGCCTCTCCGTGGAATTTGAGCCGACCGGCTTGCGGCCACGTTAAACACCGCTAAAAGGTCGGAGTGCTCGAAAAAGCCCCCGTCCTTCCGGTCGGGGGCTTTTCGTTGGAGTGGGCAGTGCTCGACGACCTCACCGATGCCGAACGCAAGGCGCTCGCCCAGTGTCGCCACGCGATCCTGGGCGTGGACCGGCCGTTGCGACTGGACTGCGGCGTCGATCTCGGGCCCTACCGCGTCGCCTATCAGACCTACGGGACGCTGAACGACGCGAAGTCCAACGCCGTGCTGGTCTGCCATCCGCTCACCTGCGACCAGTTCGTCGCCGACCGCCATCCGGTCACGGGCAAGGACGGCTGGTGGGAGAGCCTGATCGGGCCTGGCAAGATCCTCGATCCCGAGCGCTACTTCATCATCTGCATCAACGTGCTCGGTCACTGCATGGGCACCACGGGCCCGCAGGCGCAGGATCCCGCGACCGGGCAGCCGTGGAACCTGCGTTTCCCGGTCGTGACCATCGGCGACATGGTGCGCGCCCAGGCGGCGCTGCTCGATCATCTCGGCATTCCCGATCTCTTCTGCGTCATCGGCGGCTCGATGGGCGGCATGCAGGTGCTCGAATGGGCGGCGAGCTATCCCAAGCGCGTCTTCTCGGCCGTGCCGATCGCCTGCGCGGCGCATCATTCGGCGCAGAACATCGCGTTCCACGAGGTCGGCCGTCAGGCGATCATGGCCGACCCGGAGTGGAAGGGCGGCGACTACCGGCTGCACCAGACCAACCCGGCGCGCGGCCTCGCCGTCGCCCGCATGACGGCGCACATAACCTACCTCTCGGAACAGGCGCTGCAGCGCAAGTTCGGCCGCTCCCTGCAGAACCGCGACGCGCTGGGCTTCGGCTTCGATGCCGATTTCCAGGTCGAGAGCTACCTGCGCCACCAGGGCTCGACCTTCGTCGATCGCTTCGACGCCAACTCCTATCTCTACATCACCCGCGCGATGGACTATTTCGACCTCGCGGGCGCGCATGGCGGCGTGCTGGCCAATGCCTTCAAGGGCACGGCGACGCGGTTCTGCCTGATGTCCTTCACCAGCGACTGGCTGTTCCCGACGCGCGAGAGCCGCGCCGTCGTGCACGCGCTCAACGCCGCCGCCGCCAACGTGTCGTTCGTCGAGGTCGACAGCGACAAGGGCCACGACGCCTTCCTGCTCGACGAGCCCGAGATGTTCCGCACCCTCTCGGGTTTCCTGAAGGGCGCCGCCTCGGCCCGCGGCCTCCGGAGTGCCCGCTGATGAACGCCCCGATCCGCGTCGACCTGCAGCTCATCGCCGACATGGTCGAGCCGGGCACCCGCGCGCTCGACGTCGGTTGCGGCGACGGCGCGCTGCTGGCCCATCTCATGAACGCCAAGGGAGTCGATGCGCGCGGCATGGAACTCAGCCAGGCGGGCGTGAACGCCTGTGTGGCCAACGGCCTGTCGGTCATCCAGGGCGATGCCGATGCCGACCTGCGCGACTATCCCGACGACGCGTTCGACTACGTGATCCTGAGCCAGACGCTGCAGGCCACGCGCGAGCCGCGCGAGGTGCTGCGGCAGATGCTGCGGGTCGGAAAGCGCGCCATCGTCTCCTTCCCCAACTTCGCGCACTGGCAGGTCAGGCTGAGGCTGGTGTTCGGCGGCCGCATGCCCGAGACCGCGTCGCTTCCCCACAAGTGGTACGACACGCCCAACATCCATCTCTGCAGCATCGACGATTTCCGGGCGCTCTGCCGCGCCATGGGCGTGCGCATCGAGCGCGCCATCGTGCTCAACAGCAAGAGCCGCCGCATCACCCTGCCGCCGCTGCTCGCCAACCTGATCGGCGAGCAGGCGGTGTTCATGCTGAGACGGGACTGACGCTCGCGCCGGCCAGGCTGGTTACCGAAATCGCGAGATCCGCCCCGAGGAAAGGTCGATCACTCCACCCTTGCGGGCCGTGGCCGGTGCTCCACTGGTCGGGCCAATGCAGGCGCTCGGCGCCCCAGGCGGAGGCGGCCGAGAGGGACGTCCAGGCGTCGTCGCCGGACAGGCGATGGAGTAGGCCGCCCGGACCCATGCCGGGGTGCACGAGCAGCTGGATGTCGAACGGCGCATCGGCCGTGAGCGGCGGGCCCAGCCAATAGTGCGGGCTGCGGCCGGGCTCCGGTTCCAGGACCACCATGAGGCGCTGCGCCGGCCCGCTCAGACCAACCCAGAAGGGCGCGCGCAGGCCGGATCGGTACGCCGCCACGAACGTCTGGGCGGTACTCGTGCCCGCAGTGGCGGTGCGGCCGACGAATCGGAAGGCGGCGATCCTGTCCCTGCCGAACCGGGCTTCCTCCAACTGCCGCCACTGATCGACCGGAGGCACTTCCAGCGGCCAGGACAGGGTCTCAAGGACCACGCCCTCGGCATCGAGCACCTGGTAGCGCAGGCCGTCGTCATCCAATGCGGCCTGCACGGCATGGAGATATTCGATCCCCTCCGGCATGCGGTGAGCGGTGCCGGCACCGGCCGTGCATATCTGCAGCACGCCGCGATGGACCTGGACGTCGAAGGCGAGGATGTGGCCGCACAGATAGGCCAGCACGCCGTTCTCGCTCAGGACGTTCCAGAAGGCGGCCGCGTGCTCGGGTCCGACATCGCGCTGATAGGCGCCGGCGAAGCCGTTCACCGGATAGACCGGATGATGGCCGGCGACGATCTTGTGGCGCGCGTCGGCATGCTGGCGAAGGACGTCGCGGAGCCAGTCCGTCTCGACGTGTCCCTCGCCGCCGAGACCGGTCCATAGCGTATGGACGAAGACCAGCAGCAGGTCGCCGCGTCGCACCCAGTAGGACAGGCCTTCCTGTCCAGGAGGGCCATTGCGCGGCAGGTGATGGTGCACCTCGCGAAACACGTCTTCGCTCATCGCGTCGTAGGTCGCGTGGTTGCTGGTCGTGTGCCACATGGGAATCGCACGACGGTCGAGCCAGCCCATCTCCGCGTCGAGCCAATGCCGCCACTGCCGGCGCAGCGAGTCCGCGTCGGCCGTGTAGCCCGCGATCTCGTCGCCCAGGAAGAGGATGAATTCGGGCGGGGGCGCAAGGCGTCGCACCACCGCGTTGACGCCGGCGAAGGTGCGTTCGTGCGGGGCGCCGGCGACGCCGGAGCAGGCGTCGCCGTAGAAGACGAACTGGTGGCCCGGGCCGCGCGGCATCAGCGCGGCAATGGAGCGGCTTGGCGTGGGCCTTTCATAGAAGCCCTCGATCTCGTCTTCCCGGAGCTTCACGAAGCCGTGGCGCAGGTAGAAGCGGGCAGCCGCGCTGCCGTTCAGCACTTCCAGACGCACCGGCAGGCCAACGGCATCGGCTTCGGCCAGCAGCGCTTTCAGGATTGTCGTGCCCAGGCCCGAACCGTGCAGGCGGCGGTCGAGATAGAAAGAGTCGATGCGGATCTCTTGGTCGCTGCGGCGAAAGCCGACGCAGCCGACGCGGACGCCATCTTGCAGGATCAGGCGTGTCCCCGGCTCGTCGAAATGCTTGCGGAACATTTGCCGCGACCGCTCGGGTGTGTAGCGCCCCACCCGTTCGAGATGCTCGCGCATCACCTCGGTGCGGAGGGCCAGAAGCGGTTCGAAATCGGCTTCGGTCACGGGACCGAAGCTCCAGGTCTCAGTCACGAACGGCGATCCGGGCGAGGCGCGGTTTTGCGATCGCCAGCCAGTCCTTCGTGTCGAGCTCCATCGAGCGGTCGAGCCGGCCGGCGTTGAAGAACAATGTCTCGTTGGCCAGCAGGTCTTCCTCGACCACGATCGCGAGGGCGGGATTGAGCGCGAAGGGCGGCACCGCGCCCATGACGCAGCCGGTCAGGTCCTGCGCCGTGTCCGGCGAGGCGAAGCCGCACTTGCGCGCCTCGAACAGCGCGGCGACGGCGGCGAAGTCGAGCTTGCGGCTGCCCGGCAGGATCGCGAGCACGTGACGCTTGCCGCCGCCACCGCCGCGCACGTCGAGCACCATCGCCTTGGCGGCCTGGTCGGGCCGGTTGCCGCGAATCGCGCTGATCGCTTCCGACTTACCCTCATGGGCGTGCTCGATGACCCGGAACTTCGCCTTGGCCTCGGTGAGAAGCGTCGCCAGCCGGTCGAACACGTCTCCCGGCCTGACCTCACCGTCCACGGATCACCTTCTCAGAAAGGATCTTCAGCGCTTCGTCGAGGCTCGGCACCTGGCCGTCGGCCGGGGCGATGTGGGCATCGACCGTACGCCGATGGCTCTTCTCGATGGACTCGGTCATCAGCGGATCGACGCCGGTCTCGCGCAGCGTCCGGGCCACCAGTCCCATCTCCTCCCAGCGGCGGTGGGCATGAACCACATGCGTCTGCACCAGCATGGTGATGAAGCCGGCGAGTCCCATCGAATCGGCATCGCCCAGGCAGCCCAGCACCTCCTCGAGGATGCCCTGGCGCTGCGCCGCGACCAGCGCCTCCACACCCAGCGCCTCGATGCCCTTCACCAGGGTGCTGCGCAGCATCTTCACGGACGAGGCGCTCCCGGGCTTGGGCCCGAGCAGGGTGGCGACGAAACCGTTCGCATTCATCCAGGCGACGGCCTCGGCGGCATCCTCGCCCGCCACCAGCATCGGCGCCTTGATGCCCTGCTTGAAGAACCCACCCATGACGGCGATGTCGATGTAGCGGCCAGCACCCTTTTCGATCTCGGCCCGGTCTTCGTCCGACATCCTGCCGGTAACGGTGCACAGGTCGAGATAGTGCGCGCCCTTTTTCAGGAGCGGCGCGGCCGACCGGGCGGCCGAGAGGGCATGCTCTCCCTGTACGGCGCAGATGACGAGATCGGCTTCGCGCAGCGCCTCGGTGTAACTGTCGCTGATCGCAACATCGAGCCCGCGCGCGACCTTTCCCAGCGCCGTGCCGCGCGGATCCTTGTCGAGGGCCGTGTCGATGGCGATCAGGCGGCGCGGGGCATTGTCACCCGGCTTCGAAGGCCCGCGCCATCCCGTCTCGGTTGCGAGACCGCGGGCGATGGCCGAACCGGCTTCGCCAAACCCCAGCAACGCGACGACGCGCGGAGAAAAAGCCATGTCGTCCTTTCTTCGTTGATTCAGGAGGCGGGCTTGTCGCCGTCCTCGGTCGTGCGCGCGGCTCCCGCGATCCGCGGGGTGTCGCGCGAACTGGCAACGCGCAGCTTCGGCCGCACCGGTACGGCCTGCGGCTGGCTGCGCTCGGCAATGCCGGCATAGAGCTGCTTGCCGGACTCGATCACGTTGACGCCGCCGAACCGGCCGAGCCATCTCTGGCCGAACCGTTCCAGGGCCGGCGCCATGCCCATCATCAGCCGCGAGCGGGTCGGCGGCATGTACAGCGCCCGTGTCTGGCGCAGCGGCGCGAACATGTTGGCGCGCAGCAGCGCGTTGAGCTGTCCCGTCGAATAAGGATGGCCCTGATAGAAGGGCGAGCGGTCGATCTGGGACCAGAAGCCGGTGCGGCTCGGTGCCACCACGACCATGCGGCCGCCGTCGGCCATCACGCGCCAGATTTCGCGCAGCATCGGGCGCAGCTGCTCGGTGCATTCGACGGCATGGACCAGCACGACCCGGTCGACGGAGCGGTCGGGCAGCGGCAGGTCCAGTTCGTCGACCAGGGTCGCCAGGTTGCGGCCTTCGCGCGGCCAGCGCGTGACGCCCTGCTGTGCCGGCATGAAGGCGAGCGTGCGGGCGGCCTCTTCCATGAAGGGACGCAGCAGCGGCTGCGCGTAGCCGAGACCCAGCACCGTCTCGCCGCGCACGTTGGGCCAGACTTCGCGCAGGCGCGTGCGCAGGAGACGCTGGGTCATCTGGCCGAGCGTGCTGCCGTAGAATTCCTCGAGGTCGAGGACGTTGCTCCACATGGCTTGACTGTAGCAGAAAGCGGGGCTGGCGGGCCATGGCCCACGCAGGTCAGCTCTGCTAGCCTTGCATCATGAGCACAACGCTAGACATTGTCCGTATCCCGGTCCTGAACGACAATTACGTGTGGCTGATGCGGGAACCGCAAAGCGGCGCCGTGGCCGTGGTCGATCCGGCCGTGGCCGGTCCGGTCCTCGCGGAGGCCGAGAAGCGCCGCTGGAAGATCACGCACATTCTCAATACCCACCACCACGGCGATCACGTGGGCGGTAACCTCGAGATCAAGAAGGCGACCGGCTGCACCATCGTCGGCCTGCGCCAGGACCGCGCGCGCATCCCCGGGATCGACGTCGAGGTCGACGACGGCGACCGCTACCGGGTCGGCGAGGCCGAGGCGGAGATCTTCTTCGTGCCCGGGCACACGAGCGGTCACATCGCCTATGCGTTCCGCGACCAGAAGGCGCTGTTCTGCGGCGACACGTTGTTTGCCCTGGGCTGTGGCCGCATGTTCGAAGGCACACCGCAGCAGTTCTGGACGTCGCTCAGCCGGTTGCGCGCCCTGCCTGACGAGATGCGCGTCTATTGTGCGCACGAATACACGCAGTCGAACGCCCGCTTCGCCGTGACCATCGAGCGCTCGAACGCGGCACTGATCGAGCGGTCTTCCGCCATCGATGCCGCGCGCGCGAAAGGAGAGGCAACGGTTCCGTCTCTGCTCGGCGAAGAGAAGAAGACCAACCCGTTCCTGCGTGCCGACGTCCCGGCCGTCCAGGAAGCGGTGGGCATGGCCGGGGCCGATCCCATCGCCGTGTTCGCCGAGGTGCGGCATCGCAAGGATGTGTTCCGCTGATCAAACTGGCACTGGCGCCGCGGTCGTGATCGTTTCGTGATCGGTTGTGCTGCCGTGCCGAGGCTCGGTATGGCAGCGATATCCGACCTTATTTTCGCGCGCCTGCGATCCTACATGCCCTCTCCCACAACGGAGGAGGATTGCTTGTTGAGGATCGCCGCCCTTGTCGCCGCCTTTGCCGTTCCTGTGACGGCGCTGGCGGAAACGCGCACCTTCGAAACCGCCGGAGCACAGGTGAGTGCGCCCGTGGGGCTCACCGTCAAGGTGAAGTCCGTCACGGTCGGCGACGATGTGGTGAAGGTGCGGTTGCAGGCGAGCTTCGACAGCAACCAGACGAATTCGATTTCGATGAACGGTGCCGACAACGCCTATCTCGCCTGGGGCGACGGCGATCAGGAGCGGCTTCATCTGCGGCAGATTGCGGACAACAAGTGGATGCGAATCCTGAACGGCAAGACCATGGAAGGTGACCTCGTGTTCCCTGGCAGCCTGCCGGCCACCGCGAACAAGGTGACCTTGGTCTTCAATCCCGGGAACGAAATCAGCGACGTGAGCACGCCCGGCCTCGTGATTCCGCTGGAGCTGAAGAAGTGAGGCGGCTGGCGCTGGTCGCCGGCCTTCTTCTTCCTGCGATCTCCGTATCGGCACAGCCGGTGCGAGGGACGAGCCGCCCTCGACCTTTCGGGAGATTCCGTCACCGCGCTCTTCCTTCGCCGAGCATCGTCAGGACGGTGAAGTCGTGGCCTCGTCCGCAGGGTCGAGCTTCGGCCTCGCCGGCATGGACGAGAAGACGCGGCTGAAGACCGAGGCCCTGCTGTCCGATCTCGGGGCGCGAACACAGGGGGGCGCGATCCGGGTCGACCTGCCGAGCGACGTGCTGTTCGACTTCGACCGGGCCGAAATCCGGGCCGATGCGCGGCCGGTGCTGCTCAAGATGTCGGAGATCCTGAAGGCGATGCGAGCGGCTTCGGTCGAGATCGTCGGGCACACCGATTCGATGGGAACCGACGACTACAACCAGCGTCTTTCCGAACGGCGTGCTGCTTCGGTGAAACAGTGGCTGGCGGCCAGCGGCGTCTCCGCGCCGATGACGGTTCAGGGAAAGGGCGAATCATCGCCGGTGGCCGCCAATCGTCATCCCGACGGCAGCGACGATCCCGAGGGACGGCAGAAGAACCGGCGGGTCGAGTTCATTGTGGGAGGGAAGTGACGATGGCGCTGATCGCGTGTCCCGAATGCGGCGGCAAGCTCTCCGACAAGGCCTTCGCCTGCCCGTCCTGCGGCTACCCGCAGGGCGGTCAGCCGTCGAGCAGCGCCTGGCCGTCCGTCCTGGGCGGTGTGGCGGGGACCTACATTTCGGCGCAGGCGCTCGTGACCATCGTCGTCGGCAGCGTGATGTTCCTGGGCTTCGCCGCAATCTTGGTCGCCGCCGTCCTGCGCTGAGGCCGCCGCAAGTTCCTGTTCCGCTAGGTTGTGATCCGGACGCCGTCGAGGGCCGACAGTTCTTCCGCCGTCGGCGGTTGCCAGATCGTCTCGATGAAATCGAACATCGGGCGGGTGACCTTCAGGTGGAAGGTCTCGCCCTGCTGTTCGTTGCGTGCCTCGACGCGGCGCCAGCGTTCCGTGGCATCGATGTCGAGAAAATACAGACGCACACCGACACCGGCTGTCGCGGCCTGCTCGGCGACACGCTTTCGTTGATCGGCGCGCTGGAGGCCGAGATCGAGGATCGACGGGATGGCAAGGTGGGCAGCCTGCAGCGCGGTCGCGAGGATCTGCCGCTCACAGCGCAGCACGCGCTCCTCGATCCAGGGCCAGTTGCCCGGGGACGGCATGTCGGCCGCAAACAGGGTCACCATCCAATCGTCGATCGACAGATGCAGGGCGCCGAGCTGCTGGCGCAGCTCGTTGGCGTAGGTTGTCTTTCCGGCGCCGGTGGAGCCGCAGATCAGGTGGATCATGCGAGGTCTCCCGGCTGCCCGGCGGTGAGCCGGCCCAGCAGGTCCGCCAGGGTGGCGATCTCCGGCTTGCTCCAGCGGTCGCGGAACAGGTCGGCGGCCATGCGTTCGAGCGTCGCCCGGGCGTCGCCGACCAGCCTCTGGCCAGCCTCGGTGAGCACGACGTAGGCGAGGCGGGCGTCGCGCGGATCGGCTTCGCGGCCCACGCAGCCCAGCTTCTCCAGCGGGCTGGTCATGCGGGTTACGCTCGAGGGGCTGACATGCAGGCGCTTGGCCAGGTCGACGCGGCTCAACCGTCTGAGCGGCGCGCGGTCGAGGTGCATCAGCAGCAGCACCTCCTTGAGAGCGAGCCCATGCACGGAGCCGAGCTCGCCGGCAAAACGCTCTTCCAGCCGCGCGGTGGCGCGCAGCAGATTGAGGGTGGCGGAGAAGGCGGGCGTATTCATCGGCGCTAGATAGGCCGATATATTTCCGTGTGCAAGTATATTGGAATCAATCGGGCCGGATCTATTTAGCGGCGAACCAGGCAGAAATAGCCACTGACGCCCAGAGCAACGGCCAGCGCGGCGTAAAGCGGAGTCTGCGGGACGTTGAGGAACAGCCACGGGGCGGACAGCGGTCCCACCGCCGCCCCGAAGTCGCGCCAGGTCGAGTAGCTCGCCTGGCTGGACAGGACGGTGCCGTGGCCGCGCTCGATCACGAGCACGGGGATCAGCGTGTTGAACATGCCCCGCGTCATGACGATCAAAAGGGCGCCCAGCAGCTCGTGATCGGCTGCGATCAGGACGAAGCCGCCGACCAGCAGCGCCGCATTGACGATGGCGATGCGCCGCGCCCCGAAACGGTCGCCGATCCAGCCGCCGACCGGGCCGGTCGTCACCTCGACCAGCCAGCGCAGCGCCAGCAGCATCGCCGTGGCCATCACCGGGGCCACGGAGGTGATCGAGTCCTTCATCAGAAATGCCAGGGTGAGCAGGAAGACGCCGTCGCCCGCAAAGCCCATGACGAAGCCCCAGACTTCCAGCCGATGGGGGACGGGCAGCTTGAAGCCCTTCTTCGCGACCGGCTCGCGCGGCAGGCGGGGCAGCGCGATCGCGGCGGCGAGCGCGATGAGGGTCAGCCCGCCGAACACCAGGAACACCGGGCGGGCGCCCAGTTCGAGCACGATCCAGGCGCCGCCGACCAGCGACAGGGCCTGGACGAGGCCGATGGCGGCACGGCTCGTCCCGACGCGCTTTCCGGCATTGGCCCGGTCGCTGACGGCGTAGGCCAGGGTCGCGAGATTGAGCGAGGCGTACGAGATGCCCCACAGGATGCGCGCCAGGATCTGCGCGGTGGGATGATCGATCAGGCCATAGACGGTGGTCGAGACCGCCGATCCGAGGGCGGCCGCGATCATCAGCGCGTGCGGCCCGAGCCGCTCGCCGAGATGGGCCACGGCGGAATTGGCCAGCAGGCGGATCCAGCGGTTGAGCGACAGCAGCACGCCGACCATCGCCAGCGAGAGGCCGAACTGGTCATGGTAGAGCGGCAGCACGGCATAGAGCAGCGTGTCGCCGATCATGCAGATGGCGATCACCAGCCCCGGCAGCGCCATGCCGACGGGCGCGGCGCCGCGGGAGGCAGCCACGGTCATGCCGCGGACGTCACGCTGTGATTGTCATTGGGCGCGCAGCACCAGAGCTTCGCGCAGGGCCGCGGCGCAGAGCGTCGTGCCGCGACGGGCGCCATGCAGCAGCATCGGCGAGCTCAGGAACCCGTGCAGCATGCCACCGAACTCCACCAGGTCGGCCTGCGTGCCTTCCTGCTGCAGGCGCCAGGCATAGGCGCGGCCTTCGTCGCGCAGCGGATCGTAGCCGGCCGTGACGACCAGCGCCGGCGGCAGGCCCGCCAGCGAGGCGGCG
>Ga0209066_10004260_pt1 | contig 15750 bp, 12 predicted proteins | sample All_14_2_FD_187198 | JGI IMG/M metagenome (GOLD analysis project Ga0209066, IMG submission 187198) | Freshwater microbial communities in response to fracking from Pennsylvania, USA - Allegheny Zone_MetaG_DW_15 (SPAdes) (version 2) ...
ATGCCGAAAAACTGGCCGCCGTCGGCGATGATGATGCGGCCCGCCGGGAGATACTCGGCTGGAGGTCCTGCGCCCTGGCCTTGAAGACCATGGTCGAGCAGGCGGCCGGCCGCGATCTGGACACGATCCTGACGGCGGCGGGTGTATATCCTCCGGAGCCTCCTGCCATATAATCGTCATGCTCGTCCTGTCATTGCGACCAGCGGGACAAATCTCCAGTCGACTATGTCGGTCGCTGGTCATCATGGCGCTGCGGCAATGCCATGATCACGGTCCCGGCCCCACTCACATCCTATCGAATTGTTTGATCCACCTCTCGAACAGCGGCTTTTCGGCGTCGTCGATCTCGATGACCTCGCACCGGGACAGCATCCAGTGATGCAGGTCCATGGCGGCCCCACCCCATTCCTGTATGGACAGCACCGGTTGGCCGAATTGTGATGCCGGGTGATCGCTGGTGATGGTGCATGTCAGTTCCACGTGTTCCCGATCGAAAATGTCAAAAGATCTGATTTTCATAGTCAGTCTCCATTTTGAACAGTTGATGAATATACCCATGGATACCCGCTCCTGACGATTCGGTCGAGAAAAAATCCTGCTCCCGCGACAGCGTGATGGAGGGTTGCGCGGGGCCTTCCCGGTTTGTCGTGTGGTGTCAGGATTGCGTCGGATTCCAGTTCACCATCAACCTGCCGCAACTGTTGATCTCTTTGCGGGACAATTGTATTCTTGGCTATTTTTTGCTATCTGTGGCAAATATGCGGTCCAGTGGTTCAATACAGCGGTTTCTTAATGGAGGTACGGATGGATCTTCAGGCATATTGCCCGGAAAAAGTGGTCACCGCCGCCGAGGCGCTTTCGAAGATAAAGAACGGCAGCCGGATTTTCATCGGCACGGGTTGCGGTGAACCCCAGCACTTGATTCACAGCCTGGTCGGCAGTTCGTTCCTCCAGGATGCGGTGATTTATCAGATGCTTTCGATCACCCTGTCGAAGTATGTAGACGATCCCAGTTTCCTCAGACGCTTCGCTCTGAAGTTGTTCTTTATCAGCGCCAGCATGCGCAAGGCGGCCTTCGAGGGCAGAATCGACTATCTGCCGGCCTATCTTTCCCAGATCCCCAACATGTTCGCCAGCCGCCGCATCGGCCTGGATGTGGCCCTGGTCCAGGTCAGCCCGCCGGACCGCTTCGGCTACTGCAGTCTTGGCGTCTCGGTCGATATCACCAAGTCGGGCCTGGATGCCGCGCCCCTGAAGATTGTCCAGGTCAATCCCCGAATGCCCCGAACCTGGGGCGATTGCATTGTCCACGTAAACGACATCGACTACATCGTCCCGTTCGAAGAACCTTTGGTGGAAGCGATAGCGAAGGCCAAAAACGAGGAAGTCATCACCCGCATCGGTTACTACGTCAGTCAACTGGTGGAAGATGGGGCCACGATTCAGGTAGGGTTCGGCCACCTGGCCAACGCGATTCTGCCGCATTTGATGGGTAAAAAGGATCTGGGTATCCACACCCAGGTGATCACCGATTCGTTCCTGCCCTTGCTGGAAAACAACGTCATCACCAATAAGAAGAAGACGTTGCTGGACGGCCGGGTGGTGGCCTCGCTGTGCATGGGTTCGGAGAAACTCTACAATTACGTCCACGACAACCCTCAGTTCTATTTCCGCGCCTCTGATTTCGTCAGCGATCCGGTGGTCATCGCCCGCAACGACAATATGGTTTCGATCTCCTCGGCCCTGGAGGTCGATCTCACCGGCCAGGTGTGCAGCGACTCCATGGGCTATCTGTTTTACAGCGGCATCGGCGACCAGGTCGATTTCTTGCGCGGTAGCGCCATGTCCAAGGGCGGTTTTACCATTATCGCCCTGCCATCCACGGCCCAGGGGGGGAAGGTGTCGCGCATCGTCCCGAGCCTGAGCGAAGGCGCCGGCGTGGCCACCACCCGCGGCGACGTCAATTTCGTCGTCACCGAATACGGCATCGCTGAGCTCAAGGGCAAGAGCATCTATCAGCGGGTGATGGAACTGGCGCAGATCGCCCACCCGAAGTTCAGGGAAGAGCTGATCGATGCCGCCAAGAAGCACCACTACATTTTTGCCGATCAGATGCCGCCGGCCCAGGATGACCTGATCTTCCTGGAAGGGTATAAAACGAGCGTCACGCTGCGCAACGGTAAAGCCATCGAGTTCCGTCCCTTGCTGCCTTCGGATGAGTTTGCCTATCGCAATTTCTTCTACTCGCTGAAAGAGGAAACCATCTTCATGCGCTTCTTTTATAAAAGGAAGCTGTTCTCCCACGAACATGCCCAGCAGCAGTGGGCCAGCGTCGACTACCGCAAGAATATGTCCATCATCGGCCTGGTCCAGAGCGGTGGCTTCCAGGAGATCGTCGCCATCGGCACCTATGCCGACGAGGGCACCGGCCGGGCGGAGGTGGCTTTCGTGGTGCGCGAAGATTTCCAGGGCCTGGGAGTCACCTCCCACATGCTGCCGCTGCTTGAGGTCATCGCCAAGGAAAACAAATTTCAAGGTTTTGTGGCCACCGTGCTGAAGGAAAATAGAGCAATGATGCGGGTCTTCAAGAAAAGATATCCCAACGCCATAGTCGATACGAGCAGCGCTCTTGACAACACCATCATCATGGATTTCAGCTAGGCGCACCCGCAGCGGCCGATCGCGCCACATGCCCCTAGCGGTTAAAGGGGGGGGGAAGTCCTCGGCACCTTTTTTGAAATTCATGCCGCTTCAAATACAGGCGACCATTGCGTTGTTTATCTGAGACAGATCGAAAATGAGTAAAATGGATATCTTTGACAAGTTTAGGCAACTGGCGGAGGCACGGAGATCGATGGAGAAGAGCTGCCCCGACTTCTTCAACATCGTGCTGGAAGACATATCGTCACCCACCGAGGCGGTCGTGAACGGCCGGCCGACGATCCTGGCCGGTACCAATAATTATCTGGGACTCACCTACAACAGGGAGTGCATCCGGGCCTCGTGCCTGGCTGCGGAAAAGGAGGGGACGGGTACAACCGGATCACGAATGGCCAATGGGACATTTGCTGGCCATATCGCGCTGGAGCGGGAACTGTCGGAATTTTACGGCCGCACCCACACCATCGTCTTTTCCACCGGCTACCTCGCCAACCTCGCCATTCTGTCAACCGTCGTCGGTCCGGGGGAGGTGATCCTCCTCGATGCCGACTGCCATGCCAGCATCTATGACGGATGCCGCCTGGGCGGGGCGGAAGTCATTCGCTTCCGGCATAACGACGTCGGCGATCTGGAGAAGCGGCTGCAGCGGCTTGCCACAAGAGAAACCAATGTGCTGATTGTCGTCGAAGGCATCTACAGCATGATGGGCGACAAAGCGCCGCTGGCGGATATCGTCGCGGTCAAGCAGAAGTACGGGGCCTGGCTGGTTGTCGATGAAGCGCATTCCCTCGGCGTGCTAGGGGAAAATGGCCGCGGCCTGACGGAGGAAGCCGGGGTTGAGGATCAGGTCGATTTTATCGTCGGGACATTCAGTAAAAGTCTGGGGGCCATCGGCGGTTTCTGCACGAGCAATCACCCGGGGCTGGAACTTGTCCGCTATGCCAGCCGGCCGTACATCTTCACCGCCTCGCTGTCGCCATCGACGATCGCCTCCACCCGGACCGCCCTGGGGATCATCCGTGCCCAACCTCAATTGCGGCAGCAGCTGTGGGACAACGCCAATGTGCTGCATGCAAGGATCAAAGGACTTGGTTACGCAGTCGGGCCGGTTCCAAGCCCGATCATTGCCGTCCATTATCGCGACGTCGAACAGGCCTTCGCGATGTGGAATGGACTGCTGCAGCGCGGCATCTATGTCAACATGGTCCTGCCGCCGGCGACTCCCGGCGGCGGGGCGCTCCTCCGCTGCAGTCTCAGCGCCGCCCACTCCAGGGATCAGATCGAGAGGATCGGCGCAGCCTTTGCCGCCCTGGTCGGCATTGACAGCTGATATGTCACTGCCGAGGACGATGGGGCTCACCCGGCCCATGCCCCTCCGGACTGGATCGCCGACACGGTGGAGCCGGGCGGGATCCCATCTCCGGCCCTACCTTCTGCCATGCGATTAATCCTCACCTTCTTCAAGGCCTATCCGACCCAGAGCATCATCACGCTCGCCGCCATGCTGCTTGCCGGCCTGGCCGAGGGCTTTGGCCTGTCGATGCTGCTGCCGCTCCTCGGCGTCGTCATCAATACCACGGGCGGGGGCGAAGGCCTTGGCGGATCGACGCAATCGAGTCTGGAACGCTATGTAACCCGATTTTTTGAGACGCTGGGTTTACAGCCTACTGTTGGCGTTCTTCTGGCATTTTTTGTCGGCGGCATTGTCCTGACCGCCCTGCTGTCGCTGCTGGCGAACAAGAAGGTCGGCTATATGGTGGCCCAGGTGGCGACTGATCTGCGTCTGGCCCTGATCCGCGCCCTCTTTGCCACCCGCTGGGAATACTACGTCCATCAGCCGATCGGGATGTACACGAACGCCTATGCCACCGAGGCCAACCGGTCGGCGGACGCTTATCTGTATGGCATTCGGGTCATCGCCCTGCTGCTGCGGACGACGGTATACGCCGTTGTCGCCCTGCTGATGGCGTGGAAGGAGACCCTCATTGCCCTGGGCGCCGGCTTCTTCATCCTTTATATTCTCCGCCGTCTGGTCACCAAGGCCAAAAAGGCCGGACAGCGTCAGACCAACCTGCTCAATGGGCTGCTCGCCCTGCTGACCGACACCCTGCAGTCGATCAAGCCGCTGAAGGCCATGGCCCGCGAAGACATGGCCGACTTGGTGCTGCAGAAAGAGACCAACAAGCTGAACCGGGTCCTGCGGAAGCAGGTGTTCAGCAAGGAGGCCCTGAAGGCCCTGCAGGAACCTCTGATCACGATCTTTTTCGCCTTTGGCCTGTACGTGGCGATGATCTGGTGGCAGATCCCGCTGGCGACGGTCATAACCATGGCCTTCATGCTGGTGAAAATTATCAAGAGCCTGCAGAGTGCCCAGAAGGAACATCAAACCATGGTCATCGCTGAAAGCGCGTACTGGTCCCTGGTGTCGAAGATAAAGGAGAACGAAGGGGCGCATGAAGACATCGGCGGCACGATCGCCCCGAGTTTCGACCGGGCCATCCGCCTGGACAAGGTCGGTTTTTCCTATGGCGACAAACCGGTATTACAGGATATTTCGCTGGATTTTCCCCAAGGGACCTTTTCGGCGATCATTGGCCCCTCCGGGGCCGGAAAGACGACCATCGTCGACCTGATCACCGGCCTGCTCTCGCCCCAGTCGGGACGGGTGTGGATCGATGATCTCGATCTGACCACGGTCGATTTGAGGGCCTGGCGCCGCATGATCGGCTATGTGCCGCAGGAAACCCTGCTGCTCCACGATACCGTGCAGCTGAATGTGACCCTCGGCGATGCGAAATTTTCCGCCGAGGATGTGGAAGAGGCCCTGCGGGCGGCAGGGGCCTGGGGTTTTGTCGCTGACATGTCGGACGGCATGAATACCGTGGTCGGCGAGCGGGGCAGCCGCCTTTCCGGGGGACAGCGACAGCGCATTACCATCGCCCGCGCCCTGGTCCACAAGCCCAGACTGCTGATCCTCGACGAGGCCACCAGCGCCCTCGATCCGGCCAGCGAGGCGGCCATCTGCGCGACGCTGAGGCAGTTGCGGGGAACACTGACGATCCTGGCGATTTCGCATCAGGCAGCGATTTTGGAGGCAGCCGACCGGGCCTACCGGCTCGAAGGCGGATACGCCCATTTTATTGAAAAAAACGATTCCGCCAGGGGAGAGGGGGAGGGCATTGGTGCCCCGGCGTAACTGCCCAGGACGATGAGTCAATGCTTTTGACGCCGGAAGCGGACAGCGGCCGGGCAGGGGAAGGGGCGGCATCTATAGCCTGAATTTCTCTCCCAGGTAGGTTTCTCTCGCCTTGGGACTGGCAGTGATAAAATCCGGGTCGCCGTATTCCAGTATTTCCCCATGGTCGAGAATATAGGCCTTGTCGCAGACAAACAGCGTTTCCCGGACGTTGTGGTCCGAGATCAGCACGCCGATCCCTCGTGCTTTCAACTGGCGGATAATATTTTGAATATTGAGGACGGCAATGGGGTCGACTCCGGCAAATGGCTCATCCATCAGGATGAATGACGGTTCGATCACCAGGGCCCTGGCGATCTCGAGACGGCGCTTTTCGCCCCCGGACAGTGTATAGCTCATGTTTTTGGCCAGATACGACAACCGGAAGTCCTCCAGCAACCGGTCCTTGCGTTCCTGTTGTTCGCTGTGGCTGATCCCCAGGGTCTCGAGGATGGCCAGGAGATTGTCCTCGACGGTGAGTTTGCGAAAAATCGACATCTCCTGCGGCAGGTAGGAGATGCCGGCCTTGGCCCTGGTGTATATGGGGAGGTTTGTTACGTCCCGGTCGTCGAGCAGGACCTGGCCCTTGTCAGGTTGGATCAGGCCGACCACCATGTAAAAGGTCGTCGTTTTTCCCGCACCGTTGGGACCCAGCAGGCCGATGACCTGGCCTGAAGAGATCTCCAGGTCGACCCCGCGCACGACCTTCCGGCCTTTGTAGGACTTCTCCAGTCCCCGTGCTGCAAGCTTTCTCTCCATAATTCAGTGTGTGTCAGAGGTGGGCGTCGGGGTCGGTCCCACGAGGCAATGCGAGTACGCGCAGAAAGATCGCTGCCGGGCAAGCATTCCCGGGCCGAACAATCAAGGATAGACCGGGGATCTCCAGGAGATCGCTGAGGAACGGGACGACGATCTCGTTACGGCGCGGTCAGTTTCCGCAGTTCTGCAACGAGATCGCCGACGGTCCTGATCCCGCCCAGGATGTTGATCGGTATCGAAATGTCATGGGCGTCTTCCAATTTCTCCAGAAGTTCCATGACTTTCAGTGAATCGAGATTCAGATCGTTCATCAGGTCCAGTTCCATCGTCACTCGCAGATCGTCCTGTGGGGCAATCTCGTACAGCATATCCTGGATCTGTTGCAAAATTTGTTCGTTTGTGGCCATGAAATATACTTCCTTGTCTCTATTTGAACATCGTCCGCCGCAGCCCTTCCTCCAGCAATACCCGGGGGGTCCACGTTGTTTCACGGTGCAGCTGACGGTTGTCCGCGACCCAGTCGGCATGGACCAGTTCCCGTACCTTTCCCGGCGTCAACATCGGTGAGGTGCCGAGAACGCCGGCCGCCATGAGGTTGATATGAGCGACCATCCGTACGCCCCATACCGGTATTGGCGCCCGGACGATGGTCTTGCCCCGCAGGCGCTCGGCGACGGCGATAATGTCCTGCCAGGAATAGCCGTTTGTCTGCCCATCGTGCAGTTCGTACCACCGTCGCGGATGGGTGCCGTGCTGCAGCCAGGAGTGCATGGCTTCAACCAGGTCATCGACGTACAGCAGGGAAACCCGGTTTGCGGCGGGACCGATGACCGGGGCAACGCCTCTGAACATCCATTGAAACAGGGGCAGCATTTCATGGTCCCCGGGGCCGTATACCGCCGCGGGGCGAAATACGCCCCAGAACATGGTGCCGGCATGTGACGCCAGCGCCTTTTCACCGTTATGTTTACTCGCGGCATACCATGACAGATGGGGTTCACGGGCGGCGAGTGAGGAGACCAGCAGGAACCGCGGCTGAGGGCTGTGTGCCGCCGCTATTGTCACCAATCGGGCCACGCCATCGACATTGACGTCGTCAAAATCCTTCGCGGTGGCGCCGCGGACCGCACCGGCGCAGTGGATAATCGCTTCGGCCCCGGCGGTCAGCCGTTCCAGGCTGTCGGCATCAGCCATGTCACCGGTGATCCACTCGATGTCTGGGGCGACAGGGCGTTTGCGGAGCGAAGCGGAACGTACCAGGGCCCGCACCTGCCAGCCGGAGGCGGCCAGGCGTTGGGCCGCCAGGCGGCCGATAAACCCGGTTGCTCCGGTTATTGCGATGGTTCGCGACATCAATCTTCGTTTGCGTTGCTTCCGGTGTGCAGTTCAGGACGTGACGGACCGCAGAGGCCGCTGCCTCCGCCTGCCTGTGCTGCTTGGCGCCTTGTCATTTCTGCGGCAGAAGATGGCGGGGATGATCCGATTTTTAACAGCAGATCAGGAAGTTGCAGGGTTGAGTTGAAGCATGTTCTGCAGATAATCGTTTCTGGTGGAATGGCGGGACGGCTTTCCGGAGGTAGTTCGGATCAGAGTGTTGCGGGCCACCAGTTCGATGATGCAGTCAATTCCCAGTTCGGCGCGGACGAGCTGGTTTATTTTCTTGATCAGATCCTGACGTTTCTGCGCGTCATTTTCCCGACATTCGACCAGCAGAACCGCCTGGTCGTACATTTCCGGGTTCGGGACAGGGAAGGCCGTGGCGTCGCCGGTCCGTATCTCAGGCTGCGATTCCGCCAGATATTCGATATCCTGCGGCAGGATGTTGCGGCCGTTGATGATGATCACGTCTTTCGACCGGCCGACGATGACGACATTGGAACCGACCAGGTAGGCGATATCGCCGGTATTGAGCCAGCCGTCCGGAGACAGGACTTCCCGGGTGGCCTCAGCGTTGCCGAAATAACCCGACATGACGCTTGGACCTCGCACGTACAGTGTCCCGCATTGCCTTTCGGGGAGGACTCGGCCCTGCTCATCCCTGATTTCCAAGACGTAGCCGGGTAGCAGGCTTCCGCAGTTGGTGAATATTTTGGCCCTGGGGCTGCCATCGCTTACCTCAGGATCGATAGCGAGGGCCTTCCGATGAAAAGCCAGCTGGTCGGCATCGACGCGATCTACCTGGACTCCGGCCCCAAGCTCGCCGAAGCATACGGCGAGTGCACACTCAGCCATGCCGTAGCAGGGCAGGAACGCGTGGGCATCAAAGCCGCTGTGCTGCAGGCGGTCGGCGAAAAAAGCAAGGGTCTCGGTATGGATCATCTCCGCGCCGACACCGGCCACCCGCCAGTTCCGCAGGTCGTAGCCGGCCAGGTCGTCGTCCCGCAGACGCCGGGCGGCGAGATCGTAGCCGAACGGCGGGCTGAAGGAGATGGTCGCCCGATTTTCCGACATGATCTTCAGCCACAGACGCGGGCGCATCGCGAAATGGCGGGTATTCAGATAGTCAACTGAGATCTGGCAGACCAGAGGGGTGAGGAGCAGGCCGACAAGCCCCATATCATGATAAAAAGGCAGCCAGGACATGGCGCGGTCCCCGTCTCGGACCTGAACACCATGCTCTATGATCGCCCGCGTGTTATTGAGCACGGCTTCCTGAGAGATCATAACCCCGCGTGGGAAGCGGGTACTGCCGGAGGTATACTGAAGGTACGCCAGTTCATCGGCCTGCAGGGGCTGCAGCGGGGTCGTCGATTCCGGCAGATTTTCGAAGGTCTGGGAATTTCCGGCAAAGCGGATGTGCTGTCGCCCGGCGGCCTCGGTCAGGAAGGGCAGAAAGTCATCATTGGCGATCGCGATTTCCGCCTGGCAGATGGACAGGAGGCGTTGCAGCTGGTTCGTGTACTCCTGCTGGCCGCTCAACTGGATCGTGGCCGGCAGCGGTACCGGGGTGAATCCGGCATACTGGCAGGCGAAAAAGAAACGGACGAAATCAGGATGGGTATCGGCAACTATCGCTACCCGGGTGCCACGAGACAGATCGAGAGAAGATAATTTTTTTGCCAGGGTCAGGGCATCGTCGCGTAATTTCGCATAGGGAAGGGTGGCATAGAGTTTCCCCTGACCGGAATAAAAGTTGTAACCGGTATCCCCCTGGGCAGCGTAATCCAACGCCTCGGCAAGGGTTGAAAATCCTTGAAAAGATAACGGTAAATCATGTGTCGTTGGCGTTGCTTTCATCAAAGCGAGATGGCTCCGGGGATACTGTCAGGTGAAGATAACGCACTGTCCGATGAGAGAATTGCGTGTGCGTCGATCTTGAAAAAATGGTCATCGAGGTCGTCTTGCTCACCCCTCCATCTGCAACATGAGTGGTTCATCATTCTGCCGGCCGTCTGTACCGACGCCTGACCGCAGGTCAAGTCCGGTCCTGGGGCAGTCATGCCTGGCAACCGCCTGGGCCGAACAGCAATATATGGCGATAATCGAGTGCGAATACCTACCCAAAAAATTCTCTTGAAGAAACTGCCTTTCGGTTGCGTTGCTTGCTTTTTTACCTCAAGAGGGCATTTTTTACCACTTTTTTAATTTTCTATGAAAAATTCGTTTAATTCGTGATGGCACAAAAAACAGCGGTGAAAATCGGTTGGAGCGATGTTCGCGATGTTGCCGGCAGTTTCTTGAACAATGAAATATCTATAGATATTCAATCAATATGAGCAAAGAACAGTGTTGGAGGCGGTAATTTATAGGTTCCTGTGCCGTTCTGTAACCGGCGCCGCAGGTCATGGTGAAAATCTTCTGTGCCGTTTCGACGGATTAACGAGATGCGACCAGGGGTGGAGATTTATCGAACTCCGCCCCGTCGGTACAGCCGTAATGACAAGACACACAGGGCCAGGATGGGATGCCTCTGCAGGAAAGGGCTCACTTCGATCCTGACGCCGGAGTGCCGTTCAATTTTCCAGGCGATATACTCCACCCCCCCCTCAAAGGTCAGCGCCCCCTTCGCCAAGCGCAGCACCGACAGGATCTTGCCCTGGACGATGCGAACGGTCCAGGCGATACGCGCCGGATAGCGCTCTGAGTTGCCAACGTCGGCGGCATACAGCGTGGTGCCCTGGTGGTCCGTGCTGGTCAGTCGGAACGGGACACTCTTCAAGGCCGTTCGGGCGACCTCCTCGAAGTACTCCGCCGATGATTCGAACAGGCGTTCCTGCCGGTCCGGCCGTTCCGGTCGCAACTCGGCCCGGTACGTCATCCCGAGCCCAGTGAGCCACAAATCGCGGATCGTCCATTGCTGCGGCAGCAGCGGCAGGACCCTGGTGATAAAGGTCATGACCGCCTGGGCGAAGGCGGCGTCGATTTGGGCTGCGACTTTGTCGTCGCGGCTATAGACAACCGCCGCCGGTTGGCAGAACCGGGCCCAGAGATAGGAGTGGAACCAGCGTGTCGATGTTCCCTTGTGTAAATCATCGAGGGACAGAAGGGCGTATTTGGCGCGGACCCGTTTGTCCCCGAGAAGCGATTCCAGATAGAACACATTGGGGGGCAGGGCTTTGTTGAGCAGGGCCTGCAACAGGTTACGGTTGGCGGACAGGTATCCATCCACCAGAACGTAGAGATCGAACAGTCCGTCCGGTTCTGACTCCGCGTGCAGGCAGGACCCATAAAACAGAATCCCCTGTACGGCCGTACCGTAGCGGGAAAAAATCTCCTCCACCAGGAGATTGACTGCCGGGGGGACATCCCTGGGGGCATGGCGCTGGATTGTGCGCACCAGTTCCGGTGGGGCGGTCATCATTCTACTCTCAAAAAGGTCGCCCTGCCGCCGCATTGCAACACGGTTGGTTCCTCCATGGTTGCCGGTGTGTACAATTCCCCGTCGAGGGCAACGGGGCTGTCCGTGAAGAGCTGTATTTCATTGACATTGGCGGAGAAATAGCCGTTTTCCGGGGTTCCTCGGCGGCACCTTCGTCCGATTGCGAGCATCGGCAGGACCTGCAGCAGATACGGTGCCTCAGTTCTGATTACCGTATAGCGCAACGGCCCCTGTCCACCGCTCCAAAATGGCCGCAGGCCGAAAAACAGCCGGTCCAGTGTCGTGAGGAAGAACAGGAGAAAATTTCCCTGCTCAGGCGGTTGCCCGTCAAGACCGACCGTCATGGCGGTGGTGGTCATCCGGCGGTTGCTGTGCCGCACAGCGGCCCACAGATAACGGCACAGCGTCAGCCCTATTCCCACAACACCGTGCAGCCCCTGGTTATGGAGGTTCTGCTGGTAGTAGTGGATGCCCTGGCTGATGATGGCGGCGCCGCAGAACATGCCGTATTTCGTCTCGTGACCGGGGATCTGCAGGCGCAGCACCGGCCGTTCAACCCGGACGACCCGGCCCCTGCCGGTACGTGCCCAGTCGACGAGCCGGTGCAGGGCGCGGTGCTGATCGCCGCCCTGGCCGACATCGCCGGCGATCATGTTGGTCGTTCCCGCCGCAAGTACGACCAGTGGTGGGCAGGTCGCAAAAGGCGACCGGGTGAACAGCACCGTCAGGGCGGCCTGAACAGTCCCGTCGCCGCCGCTGATCACGATCAGGCCTATGCCCTGACGGGCGAAGTCGGTCAGGGCGTCGTGGACCTCCCCGGGAATCCGAACCTCTCTCATCAGGACATGGGAACAGCCGCTGACGGTGCGCGGCAGGGCCTCGGGAGCCCGACGGTTTCTGCCGCTCAGCGGGTTGTACAGGATTCCGATCCGTACCCTCTCGGCGATTGCCGATATTGCCACCGTTGTGGCGCAGGTATCAGGTTGCAACCGTATTCCTCATCAGCGGCTCTGCCGGCCGGTAAAGATCCGGGCCGCCCGGGAGTGCATGTACATGGGGGTATCCGCCTCGGCCAACCATGAACCGAGCGGTCGGCCCTGCCTGACGCGCTCATACCCGGCGGTCGCCAGCCGGATCAGCAGGAAGATTGTGCTGGCCACCGTCCATAACGTCACCGCCACCAGCCCCAGATCCGGCCTGCCCGTAAGATAGCTGAGTGTCAGCAGGATCAGGTTGGGATTGCGCCGGGCGGTGATCAGCCGGAAATAGGAGTCGACCGGCTGCCAACAGAAAATGCTGAACTTGCCCAGCAGCAGCTGGAACGAACCTTCGACCAGCCGGCCGCCGATATACCCGGCCAGGATCAGCCAGAAAAAGGTTATCAACGGCCACCCCAGACCTTCGACCTGAACGGCAGGCAAACCAAGGGCCCACAACATATACCACAGCGGCGGGTGGACAAGATCGATCACATGGTCGAAGTAGTGCCCGAATTTGCTGGAGGTCAGGGTCACCCGGGCCAATTTACCGTCGACGGTGTCGAGAAAGGTCATCAGCCATCCTGCCAGCAGTCCCGGGCCGTAGTGACCGGTGGCAAAGGCGATACCGGCAATGATCACCAGCACCAGGCCGGTCAGGGTGACATGGTTGGGCCGGATATGCAACCGGACGCAGAGCCCCACGACCTGTCGGGCCAGGCCGGGCCAGGCCCATTTGGTGACCAGGTCTGTGACCCCTTTGTAGGACCAGTCGAAAAGACGCCGCTCCAGATCCTTTCGGTGCCCGGCAGTGATCGGGAGGATAAAAGGCGGCTCTTTCTTGCGCAACTTTTTGTGGAAGGAGAGGGGGATGGTCGCCGGAGTCAGGATTTCGATGCCGGGCAGGGTATCGTCCGCCGTCCTGCCGGCGAGGAGATCCAGGGCCTGTCGGGCCAGGCCGGCCGGGACATGGGCGGCAACGGTTATCGGCGGTTGGGAATCCTGCAACTGCAGGAGCATGTTGGGGGTTCCGGCAAGGTTCTCGATCAAACGGTCATCGAACAGGTAATCGCCGCGGAGGATCAGGACGGTGTCATCCTCGACCAGCCCTTGCAGGGCATCGGCGGTACAGCTGCGGACGGTTTCCCCGAGAATGCGTTCTACCCGCTGCTGCGAGGTCATCCCCCAGATCCGTATCGGACTGGGCTGGCAGAAATGGATATATATACTCATGACAATGCTCTTTCTCGTTCAACAAACCAAAGTACGGCGGATGTTCGACCCGTGAGCCTCCTCCCGTCCGACCGCAGACGGCGGACCGCAACCGGTTGAAGAAGAGCAAAAAGTCAAACTTTGCAAAAAGATTCTTCTTCCTGTATAGCTGTGGCCATTATGCCTGCGACCTCTCCAGTTCCTTTCAACCCCGGCGGGACGTTTATCCGCTTGGCGGAAGCTCCGTCCCCAACGGCAGGGTATGTGGTTGCCCATTGCTCCGACCCGCACATCACCTGCGTCGGGCAGAGCGGCATCGGTGATTTTCTCAACAAACGGCTGCTCGGCGGCCTGCGGTGGCAGCTGCAGCGGCGGCACGACCAGCACGATGGGCTTCTTACCACTCTTTGTGAAGATCTGCAACGGACACGGCCGGACCACATTGTCGTAACCGGCGATCTGACCCATCTCAGCCTGCCGGCGGAATTCGCCTCCGCCCGGGATTGGCTGCAGATCATGGGTCCCCCCGGGCAGGTCACCGTCGTTCCCGGCAATCATGACCAGTATGTCAAAACGGCCTGGCAGCAGTCGTTCGCCTGGTGGCTGGAGTACATGCAGGGCGATACGCCGGGGCCGCAGCCGGCTCCGACCGAGCCCGGTCTGGAGGAGGTCTTCCCGGCATTGCGCATCCGTCGCCATGTTGCCGTGATCGGCATCAGTTCCGCCCGGCCGAGCGCTCTGCATCTGGCGACGGGAACAATCGGCGAGGAACAGCTGGCCAAGCTGGAAACGATCCTGCGGCAGTTGCACGGCCGGCCCCTCTTCCGTATCCTTCTGATCCATCACCCGCCCGTAGCGGCGGTCGTCAGCCGGCGGCGGCGGTTGACCGATGCCCCGTTCCTGCAGGCATTGATTGCCCGCTACGGAGTTGAGCTGGTCCTCTTCGGCCATGCCCACAAGACGGTCCGGGATTTTCTCCCCGGCCCGGGAGGGTCGATTCCGGTCATCGGGATGCCGTCGGTATCATCCCTCGAGCGTTCCGCCGAGCGGCGGGCCCGCTATTGCCTGTATGCCATCGGGCGCTCCGCCGATCGCTGGGTGGTCCGCATGGAGGAGCGGATCCTCGGGGCCGATGGTCGGCGGTTCGTTGCCGGACCGCAGCGGGAGCTGATTGTTCCCTCGTAACGGACTGGTCCGGGTCAGAACACCTGGCGCAGCCGCACAAAGGTTATCCCCGAAATCAGCAGGACAGGCACCATCGCGGTGACGACAGGACTCAGGTTCAGCAGCAGGCCCCACTGGATCGACATCTGATCAACAAAATACAGCGCAATCCCGACCAGGGAGCCGATGGTGATCCGATAGCCGGCGCTGAGGCCCCGCGTCGAACCGAAGACAAAGCTGAGGGCAAGCAACGCCATGGCCCCGGTGGTCAGAGGGACGCTGATTTTGCGCCACAGGGCGATGGCGTAAGGATCGGCGTCCTGCCCGCTCTCCTCCAGGGCGGCAATATATCGGATCAGGTCGGGGGTCGACAGACTGTAGGGCGGCAGGCCCAGCACGCTGACCTGGTCGGCGCTCAAAAAAGCATCCATGGCCAGGGTCGCCAGGTGCCTGGTGCTGATCTCACCGTCGTCGATCGTCCTTCGGGTGGCATTGTGCAGCATCCATTGCCGGTTGTCCTGGAGCACGGCAGTGTCGGCGTGGGTATGGTTCCGCAGCTGTCTCTGGTCATCAAAGCTGAAAATGTCGAGGCCGGCGGCCACCCCTTCCCTGAGCATTTTTTCAACATGGATGTACGAATTGCCGCGGCGCACCCAGAAGCCTTCCCGGCTCAGGTTAATGCCGTCATCGCCGGAGATGGCCTGGGCCTGAGATTTGCGGGCCTGCTGCTCCATGGCCGGCACCACCATTTCCGCCAGTAACCCGGCGGTCAGCATCAGGAGCATACTGGTGACGAACACCGTCGTGCAGATTCTCGGGACGGAGATGCCCGCCGCCTCCATGCCGACGATTTCCCCATGGTCGGCCATGGTCCCGATGGCGACGATGCCGCCGAGCAGCGTCGTGATCGGCAGCAGGTCGAG
>Ga0209066_10004261_pt1 | contig 15746 bp, 11 predicted proteins | sample All_14_2_FD_187198 | JGI IMG/M metagenome (GOLD analysis project Ga0209066, IMG submission 187198) | Freshwater microbial communities in response to fracking from Pennsylvania, USA - Allegheny Zone_MetaG_DW_15 (SPAdes) (version 2) ...
GACTCTTGTAGACAAGGGCGACCCTGCTTTCCAGAAACCGACCAAACCAATTGGCGGATTTATGACCAAGGAAGAAGCAGAACGCCGTCAGCGTGAGCAAGGCTGGAGTGTCGTTGAAGATGCAGGGCGCGGGTGGAGGCGGGTGGTAGCCTCTCCACTGCCGAAGGAGATCGTTGAACTGGAAACTGTTCAGATCCTTTTGGAAAAGGGCATTGTGACAATCACAGTGGGTGGGGGCGGCATCCCCGTAGTTGACCCGGGCGATGGTAATTACGAAGGCATCGCCGCAGTCATCGACAAGGACTTTGCCTCTTCATTGCTGGCGCGCGAGATCAATGCCGAACTGTTCGTCATCTCTACTGCTGTTGAAAAGGTTGCCATTAATTTCGGCAAGCCAGAACAGAAATGGCTTGATAAAATCACTCTCGCCGAAGCCAAGGCCTACCTCGCTGAAGGGACGCACTTTGCCAAAGGTTCCATGGCTCCGAAGATCCAGGCCATCATCTGGTATTTGGAAGCGAACCCCAACGGCAAGGCTCTCATCACCAACCCCGAAAATATTGGCCGTGCCCTCAAAGGCGAAACCGGCACATGGATCGTCCCGTAACTAAATGAAACATTGGATCGAGCGCTTCAACACACTAAAATTTACAACACGCAGCGCCGTGTGGTTCATGCTATTCATGGCCGCGCTGACTTATGGTCTATTCTTCTGGCAGCGCGGCTTTTACTGGGATGAATTTCCTTGGGCGTGGATCTACTTCCGCCTGGGGCCGGATGTTCTCACCAAAACGTTTACGACCAGCCGTCCCTTCTGGGGCATGATCTATCAAATGACATTGCCAGTGATTGGACCAAATCCATGGATTTGGCAATTGCTGGCAATTGTTTTGCGTTGGGTCACAGCATTTTTGTTATGGGCAATTTTGCGTGTACTTTGGCCTGCGCATTCAAAGCCCGCATTTTGGGCAAGCCTGCTTTTCCTTGTTTACCCGGGGATGGGGCAGCATTTCATAGCCATGATGTACAGTCATTTCTATATTGTGCTCGCATGCTTTTTACTTTCCATTTATCTTTCCCTTCTCGCCATCAAAGATGAAAAACGCCGCGTGGTTTTATTCGTCGCATCGTATCTGCTTGCAACGGTCAACCTGCTTACGATGGAATATTTTTATTTCCTCGAATTTGCGCGCATTTTTCTTTTCTGGTTCATGTTGTCGGGGACAACAAAGGAACGCGTTCAAAAATCCGTTCTGTACTTTTTGCCGTACTTCCTGATCTTTGCAGGCGTCACGATCTGGCGCATGTTCTTCTTCACCTTCCAAAATGCCAGTTATGAATATGTGATCCTGGATGCAATTCGCGAGAATTTCTTTTCTGGAATATTGCTGCTGTTAAATAACGTGCTATTGAGCTTCTGGCGGACGGTGTACGAAGTCTGGCTGTATCCTGCTTTAACCATTGGCACCACTGGATTGGGACCGCTCACACTTACCGTGATGCTGATTCAGTTATTCTCGGTCATTCTCCTCGTTGGGATATATCTGTTCAAATTTACAGCAAGCGATGTCAATGACCGTGACTTTGCAAAGCAGGCCGGTTTCATAGGCTTGATCTTCTGGGGACTTTCCGGCGGCTCAGTCTGGATCATCGGCATTGTGCCGCAGCTCAATTTTTCCATTGACCGTTTTATGCTGCCTTTCATGTTAGGTGCGAGTTTGTTGCTTGCCAGCATGATCGCTTTGATAAAAAATAAACGCGCGCAAATGATCCTGATGGCGTTGCTGGTCGGTTTTGCAGTCAGCAGACATTTCCGTCTTGAAGATATTTTCCGCCGAGATTGGGCCACCCAGCAGGACCTCTTCTGGCAAATGACATGGCGCATCCCTGCATTGGAAAAGGGAACGATCCTGCTTTCGAACGATCTGCCAGTCACATATTATTCAGATAATTCCTTGACTGGCCCGCTGAATTGGGTTTACAGCCCGCCCGGTGAAATGAACGTCATTTTGTATTTCGCCTCCATTCGTGTTGGCAAAACATTGCCAAGCGTGGAGCCCGGCCAGCCGCATCAGCTGTATTACATTGGCCCAACCTTTTATGGGAATACCTCCAACATCCTTGTGGTGGATTATGAGCCGCCCGGTTGTTTCCGCGTGATCGACCCTGAAGTGGAAGAGGTGAATCGCTTGTTGCCGCCCGCATTGAAAGATGTGGCAAAGTATTCGAATCAGAGTGTGATCCTGTTCGAGAAACAGAATCAGTTACCAGGTCCGCTTTTTGGAAGCGAGCCGCCGCATAGCTGGTGTTATTATTTTGGTCAAGCGGAGTTGGCACGTCAAATGGGTGAGTGGGAGAAAGTCGCCCATTTGGGTGATGTAGCATTCACTTTGGACGATTACCCAAATGACCCATTTGAGCGATTTGTTTTTATCGAAGGATATGCTAATGTTGGAGATTGGAAAAAAGCGGTAGAATTGTCAACAACTTCTTACAAGATATCAAAAGCCTACGTGGGACCATCGCTGTGCAGGTTGTGGGCCCGTATTGAACGTGAGACACAAAGTACCCCGGAACAGGCTTCTACGTTGGCTGAGGTACGAAGTAAATTCGAGTGTTCCCCTTAGAAATTGTTGTAACTTTCTTCATAAAAACATTTGTAGCTATTACAATTGTTCAGGCAGCTTGAAGGGTCCAAATCAGAAATTTGGCCTCATCAAGTCCCGTCTCAAACTCATATTTAAAAAAGGAGAAGAAGAATGCGTAAGAATTTCGCCCGCCTCGCATATATTGCGTTGGCACTCATGTTCGTCCTTGCTGCTTGCGGTACCCCCGCTCCTGCAGCAACGGAAGCCCCCGCGGCTGCTACCGAAGCACCTGCTGCAGCAACGGAAGCTCCCGCGGCTGCTACCGAAGCACCTGTTGCTGAGCAATTTGTCTTTGGTATGCTCCTCGTTGGTCCGTACAATGACAACGGCTGGAGCCAGGCTCATTATGAAGCTGGTTTGTATCTTGAAGAGAAACTCGGCGCCAAGATGATCTATCTCGACAAGGTTAATCCTGCTGACCGCCCCGGCACCACCCCCGACCAGCTCGCCGAAGAATTGGTTGCTCAGGGTGCCAAGCTCGTCATCTTTAACTCGGATGACATGAAGGATGCCTCCACCACTTTCGCAAAAGCCAACCCTGATGTCTTTGTCATCATGGCTTCTGGCGATCAGGTTTGGCCCGATGGCAAAGCCTACGAGGAAATCCCCAATCTCATGAATATCATGGGACGCATGGAATACGGTAAGATGATGGCTGGTTGCGCCGCCGCCCTCTCCTCCGAGACCGGCAAGATCGGTTACCTTGGACCATTGATCAACGATGAAACCCGCCGCCTCGCTGCCTCTGCCTTCCTCGGTGCGAAGCACTGCTGGGAAACCGCTGGCAATGACCCCGCCGCTTTGGAATTCAAAGTGACATGGATCGGCTTCTGGTTCAACATCCCTGGTGTGACCCTCGATCCCGTTCAGGTCTCCAATGACTTCTACACCACTGGTTACGATGTCGTCATTTCTGGCATCGACAACCCTGTCAACCTCGGCGAAGCTCAGAAGCTTGCTGCGGAAGGCAATAAGGTCTTCGGTGTTGCGTATGACTATGTAGCCGCTTGTGATGCCGCTCCTGATGTTTGTATCGGCGTTCCGTACTTCAACTGGGGTCCGGAATATCTCAAGGCCATTACCTCCGCTCAGGATGGTTCATGGGCCTCAACCTTCATTTGGGCATCCCCCGACTGGGCTGACATCAACAATGTTGATACCTCTACCGTTGGCTTCGTGAACGGCCCTGCTTTGAGCGAAGAAGACTCCGCTGCTGTGGATGCGTTCGTTGCTGAACTCGCTGGTGGTCTCAATTTGTGGACAGGCCCGATCAACCTGCAGGATGGTACCACCTACCTTGCTGATGGCGAAGTCGGCACCGACCAACAGGTTTGGTATCTGCCTCAATTGCTCGAAGGCATGGAAGGCCTCAGCGCTGCTGAGTAAGATTTAATCCCTAAGGGGCACAGCATTTTTTGCTGTGCCCCTTTCAATATCATCTCGCATCATGGAGTCCCACATCGCCCATGAACGTAGAACTCAAAAATATCCACAAGCACTTTGGCAAGGTACATGCCAATAAGGGCATAAACATCAATATTCCTTCAGGAACGATCCAAGGAATATTGGGGGAAAACGGCGCCGGAAAAAGCACTTTGATGAAGATCCTTTCAGGATTTATTCAAGCTGATTCTGGTAGTGAAATTATTTTGGATGGTAAATCCGTCACCATACAATCCCCTGCGGATGCGATCCATCATGGTGTCGGCATGCTTCACCAGGATCCATTGGATTTCCCTCCAATGAAGGTTCTGGACAACTTTATACTTGGCCGTACTAGCGGCGGGCTTTTCCCAAACAGGAAGGAAGCCACGCAGGATTTTAATCTGCTTGCCAAGGAATTCGATTTTTCTCTTGATCCGGAAAGTTATGTGGACTCATTGACAGTTGGCGAGCGCCAACAGCTTGAAATTATGCGGCTTTTGTGGCTTGGCGCACGCGTTCTCATCCTTGACGAGCCGACGACAGGCATTAGCGCATCTCAAAAAAGCAAATTATTTGCCACTCTCAAAAAACTTCCAGAACAAGCCATGACGATCATTTTTGTTTCTCATAAGCTTGAGGATGTTGAAGTTTTATGTGATCAAGTGGCTGTGTTACAGGCTGGTGAATTGGTGGGGGAGATGAAACCTCCCTTTGATACTTCGAAACTGGTGGAAATGATGTTCGGCAAAGTGGTCACTTTGGGCGAGCGGCAGCCTGCTCAAACAGGCGATTCTGTGCTTGAACTGAAAAATGTTTCACTTGAAGATTCGCGATTGAGAATAAAAAATGTGGATCTGGATCTCCGCGCTGGTGAAGTGATTGGCCTCGCAGGTATGGAAGGCTCCGGGCAGGGCATGTTCATGCGTGCCTGTGCCGGATTGGTGCGCCCCGTCGGAGGCAAGGTCCATCTCAAAGGTCACGATCTGACCGGTAAGTCATATCACGCGTATAAGAAAGAAGGGGTGAACTTCCTTCCTGCTGCGCGCCTTGAAGAAGGTCTTGTTCCCGGGTTGAGTCTGACGGATCATTTTGTACTTGCAGAGCAGCCTAAAGGTATTTTTATTGACAAAGTTGCCGGGCAAAAACTTGCTGAAGACCGAATTAAATCCTTCAATATTCGTGGGACGCCGCTTAGCACAGTGGAATCGCTTTCGGGTGGGAATCAACAGCGTGCTGAACTGGCGTTGTTACAATCCCCACTTTCGCTTGTGCTGCTCGAGCATCCCACCCGAGGTTTGGATATTGAATCCGTGATCTACATCTGGTCGAAATTAAAGGAACGCTGCAAACAAGGCGCATCCATTATTTTTATCTCTTCTGACTTAGAGGAAATCTTGCAATACAGCGACCGTGTGCTCGTGTTCTTTAGCGGGAAGGTTTCTCCTCCCATTGATGCGGCGACAACAAGCGTTGAACAATTGGGTCAATTGATCGGTGGCAAAGGCTGGCCTGAAAAGGGAGGCAAGAATGCTTAAAGGACGTTTGAGTGGTTTTGTCTTTCAATTCCTAGCCTTTGTGCTTGCGCTTGGTTTTGTTTCGCTGATTTTGATCGCTGCGAAAGCCTCTCCAATGGAAGCCTTTAAAAATATGACCACTGGCTCTGTTGGCTCAACACGAAAATTTGCGGAAGTATTGGTAACGTTTGTACCGCTTCTGCTTGTCACTGCTGGTTTGCTGATCACTTTCTCTGCCGGCTTATGGAATATCGGTGTGGAAGGTCAGATCGTACTTGGCGCGATCGGAACCGCCTGGGTGTTCCGCCAATTTGTGGATAGCACTCTGCCTGCGGGATTGATTATTACGCTTGCGATCTTAGGGGGCATGTTGGTTGGAGCCTTTTGGGCGTCTCTGGCTGGCGCATTGAAAACCTTTGGCGGCGTCAATGAGATATTCGGCGGCCTGGGTTTGAACTTCGTTTCCACTGCGTTAACCTTATATCTCATCTTTGGACCGTGGAAGCGCGAAGGCGTGGCGTCCATGAGTGGTACAGAGCCATTCCCAGACCATTTTGCTTTGCCGCAATTGCCTGAGCTGCGTATCAGCCTTTGGGCATTGGGTATCGCTTTGATCGGGATCGTGATCGTGTACTTCATCCTCCAAGGGACGTATTTTGGTTTGAAACTTAAAGCGGTCGGCAAGAACTTCCGCGCGGCATATTTGTTAGGTATTCCCACCTGGCAATATTCCATGTATTCCTTCCTAATCTGCGGTGCATTGGCTGGTGCTGCGGGAGCTATACAAGTAGCAGCGGTGTATCATCGCCTTATCCCATCCATCTCCAGCGGATACGGATATCTTGGTCTCATGGTTGCCATGTTGATCAATTATCAAGCTATTTGGGCTATCCCGGTTGCTTTGTTCTTTGCAGCCTTGAACATTGGCAGTATTCAACTTCCCATCGTCATGAAATTGGACTCCTCGCTCGCAGGAGTTTTACAAGGCACGCTCGTGCTCTTCGTTTTATTGATGGAAGGCGTACGACAGAAATTCGTGAAGAAGGCGTGAGGGATACATGAATCAGGAAAATCTTCTGGTTGGTTTGGCAGGGGTGTTGGCGGCAGCAGGCCCCATTGTCTTTGCTGTATTAGGCGAGACCTTCTCTGAGCGTGCGGGTGTGATCAACCTTTCGATGAACGGAACCATTCTGCTTTCTGCGATGGGTGGTTTTGCCGTGGCGTACAACACGGATAGCATTCTGCTCGGTTTTCTGGCAGGCATGTTGATCGGGGCGCTGGTTGCGTTGGTGGTGGCATTTGCCAGTATTACCCTTAAACAATCACAAGTGGCGGTTGGGTTCGTGCTTGCGCTTACCTGCCGTGACCTTGCTTATTTTGTTGGCAACCCATACATGGGGCAGGCTGGCCCGCGCTTGCAGGCTCTTCCGATCCCTGTGCTGAGTGATATTCCGATCATCGGTTCATTGTTCTTCCGTCAGGAAGCCATTACCTACGTCAGTTTTATTGCGATCTTTCTTGCATGGGCATGGATCTTCCGTACCCGTCCCGGCTTGATGCTGCAAGGCATTGGTGAGAAACCCGCTGCGGCGTTCATCCGCGGCGCGAATGTCAATCTCATGCGCTATGTGTACACCGTTATCGGTGGGGCATTGATCGGCCTAGCTGGACCCACATATTCGCTGGCGATCCGCGCTGGCTGGATGGGCACGATCTCCGGCCTCGATGGTATCGGCTGGATCGCACTTTCCATTACAATCTTCGGCGGATGGAACCCCTCACGTGCGGCGTTCGGTGCATATCTTTTTGCGCTTCTTCAGTGGTTGGGGCTGGTCCTACAACCCGTGCTGACTCAAGTCCCGTCACAGGTTTTGCAGGTTGCACCATTCCCGTTGATGATCCTCACCCTGTTGCTGGTCAATATTGGTGACGCCGAATGGGTGGAACGCACTCTGGCTGCAATGCCCGAAACCTCACGAAAGTTCCTTTCAAAACTCTTGCGAGCCATGCGTGCATCGCCTCCTGCCGCATTAGGTGTGCCATTTGAGAGGGATTAATATCTGGTTTGGAAGGTTCCGTTAATTTGAAAATAAAAGAGATGCCCCAAGTAAGAGCAATGCTCTTGCGTAGGGACATCTCTTTTGTATAAATTTATGGGATGAATGTCACTTGAACCCAATTGTAATAAAAGTTACAAAGAATAAACGTCAGACGATTGTCATCCTACAAATTGGACTCACCTATGCTCCTTGTTCAGACAAAAACGGTCGCAAATCAGGTAGATGAGATCCTCCTGGAACGAATCCGGGATGAAACGTACTTGCCTGGGAGCAGAATTCCTTCTGAAAGTGAATTGTCTGATGAATTGGGGGTCAGTCGCGCCACTATACGGACGGCGCTTGCCAAACTGGCTGCAAATGGATTAATTCTTCGAAAACAAGGGGATGGCACATACGTCAATGCGCGCGCACGGGATGCGAGCGCGCTTTTTGGAAATTTATGGGACCTGGTAGAGCTCATCGCGGGCAATGGCTTCAAACCTTCCATTCGATTCCTGTCCATTGAACGGCGGTCTGCCACAGAAAAAGAAGCATTTGCACTCGCATTGGAAACGGGCGATGAATTGATCTGCCTGCGCAGATTGTTCTACGCAGATCAGCAACCGGTGATTTTGGCTGATAATGCCATTCCGGCATCTTTGTTGCGTGAACCTCTAGAGACAATTAATGGCAGTCTCCATATCCGTGATATTTTCCAAATGTATTTCCATCAAAAAATTTCGTTTGCAATTACAGATATTCGTTCCGGAGTAATCGGGACGGAGGCATGTGGGTATTTGGGTGGGGAGGCTGGCAGAGCGATCCTGCAATTACAAGTCGCTCTTTACGGAAAGAATAACCTGCCACTTGCGCTAGGGATAAACACCTTTGATGATTCGGTTTTGCGTTTAAGTTTGGTGCAGGCATGGAGCTGATCGCTCTTTTTTGTATTTTGAATTCATGATTTGGTGCCGAGGAGGATGTTGTCTCAATGCGATCAAGGCTGAGTTCCCTATTTGATGCTTTACTGCCAGTACTAGCTACATTGGCAGCGCTCGCAGTGGGGGCGGTGATGTTGTTGTTTCTCAAAGTCAACCCTATAGAGGCCTACGCGGCTCTTTGGGATGGCGCTTTTGGCAGCACTAATGCACTTGCAGAAACACTGGTCAAAGCTACGCCTTTGCTTTTAGTTGCCCTGGGTATCTGCATTTCCTTCCGTGGCGATGTGATCAACATCGGCGGCGAAGGGCAGATGATCATTGGGGCTGTTCTGGCAACCTGGGTTGGCCTGACGTTTACCACTCTTCCTGGCTGGCTTGTGATTACGCTGGCAATGTTGGCTGGCTTTCTGGGTGGCGCAGTTTGGGGTGGAATTCCAGGTATGCTCAAGGCATATTTTAATGTGAATGAAATTTTAAGTACCGTGATGATGAATGCCATTGCGGTTCAGTTGATGAACTTTCTGCTGCGTGGGCCAATGATTGACCCTTCGCAGGCAGAACTGGCATCTAAGATTCCCCAGACCGCGCGTCTTTTGGATGAATTTCATTTAGCCCGTTTGGCCCCCACTCGCTTGCATCTAGGTGCATTGATTGCTGTTGTGTTGGCAATTCTTGTTTACATTTTGCTTTGGCGCACTACACTTGGATACCGCATTCGTGCTGTGGGGCAGAATCCAAATGCTTCACGATATGCCGGTATTAAGGTTCCGCGATATGTGGTGATGGCTTTGCTATTGAGCGGTGCCTTTGCAGGATTGGCTGGTGCAGTGCAAGTATATGGTGTCAACTATCGCATGATTACAGATGGTTCTTCGTCAGGTTTCACAGGTTCGGCTGGGTTCAATGGAATTGTAGCTGCATTGTTTGGACAGTTGCACCCCCTCTGGTCTATTCCTGCCTCCATTCTGTTTGGTGCGCTGCTCGTTGGGGCAAATACGATGCAAAGAGCTGTACAGGTTCCTTCAGCATTGATCACGGTCTTAAATGGGTTGGTTGTTGTCTTCGTTGTTAGCAGTGAGATATGGCGTCATAGAAGGCAGCGACGTAGATTGGCAGCAGCCAAAGAGGATGAATCCCCGTCGAAACAGAATCAGCCTCAGGTCCAGACGGGGGAGGCGAAGTAATGATCAACGAACTCTTCTCGATCACTGTTTTGATTGGTATTTTGGCATCCGGTATTCGTCTTGCAACTCCTTATCTATATGCCGCTATTGGTGAAACATTCAGTCAGAAAAGCGGTGTTTTGAATTTGGGTGTGGAAGGGCAAATGCTGCTCGGTTGTTTTGCTGCTTTCTATGTGGCGTTGACTACTGGCAATTTGTGGCTTGGTTTGTTAGCTGCAATGATCGTTGGCGCGTTGATGGGGTTGGCAATGGCGTATGTCACTGTGAACCTGCAGGCGCAGCAAGGTATCAGTGGAATTGGGTTTTATCTGTTTGGCTTGGGTATGAGCGAATTGCTTTTCCAACGCCTGATGGGAACTGTGGAAACGGTGAAGGGGTTCCCGAAAGTCTATATCCCTGGTTTAAGTGACATTCCTGGTATTGGTGAGATCTTTTTCAGCCAGAATATTCTTGTGTACGGAGCTTATCTGTTGGTACCACTGGCATGGTTCGTTTTGAACAAGACCACGCTTGGATTGAAAATTCGTTCTGTTGGCGAAAACCCGGATGCGGCGGATTCACTTGGTGTGAGCGTGGCACGAGTTCGTTATTTCACGATCATTCTTGGTGGAACGCTTTCCGGTATTGCAGGCGCTTCACTTTCGATCGCGTTATTGAATGTGTTCCAGCAAAATATGACCAGCGGTTTGGGCTTTATTGCCGTGGCACTGGTCTATTTTGGCGCGTGGAGTCCTTTGGGGGTATTGGGTGGTGCGTTGTTATTTAGTATGGTCAATTCGCTTCAATTGTGGATTCAGGTATTGGGGATCCCGATCCCATCTGACATTGCCGTCATGATGCCATACATTTTGACTATTTTGGTTTTGATTGCAACCGTTTCAAGAGTCCGTGCTCCGTCTGCTTTGACGAAGCCATTTGAACGAGAGAATTAATAGAGCAAGGAGGTGTTTACGTTCAGAATATCATTGTAAAAAATGTCATTGAATCTATAAACTACATTTCAAAAAATTGGAGAAGAAGATGAAGAAATTTGCCTGGATCCTAACTTTTGTTCTCGCCCTCTCACTCATTGTGAGTGCTTGCGGTACACCTGCCGCTACCGAAGCCCCTGTCGTTGAAGAAGCACCTGCTGCTGAAGTAACGGAAGCCCCTGTTGCGGCCACTGAGCCGCCAGCCGCCCCGGCTGAGCCATTCCGCGTAGCTGTTGTGATGCCAAGCGCCATCAATGACTTGGCTTTCAGCCAGAGTATGTATGATGCATTGATGCGCATTCAGGAAGAAATGGGCGGACCCGAAGCCTTCGAGATCGTTTATTCCGAAAACATGTTCGTTGTGGATGATGCGGCTGCGGCTCTCCGTGACTATGCCTCTCAAGGCTACGACCTTGTGATCGGTCATGGCTCCCAGTATGGTACTTCCTTGCAGGAAATTGCTCCTGATTTCCCTGAGACCAGCTTTGCTTGGGGAACTACTGCTGAAACATTTGGCCAGCCCAATATCTTTGCATATGAAGCTGCTTCTCAGGAAGGCGGCTATGTCAATGGTGTATTGGCTGCCTCTCTCTCCACCAGCAAAGTGATTGGCATCGTTGGCCCGATCGAAGTAGGTGATGCGAAATTGTATGTGGATGGTTTCAAAGCTGGCGTTGCGGCAACTGATCCTTCCATTACGGTAAATGTTAACTACATTGGTTCCTTCTCCGACGTTGCGCTTGCATCTGAAGCTGCTTCCACGCATCTTTCCGCTGGTGCTGATGTTCTGACCGGCACCGCTCAGATGGTCGTAGGCGCGATCGGTAAGGCTGAAGAATCCAATGCTCTTTGGTTCGGTACACAATCCAACCAGACCTCCCTTGCTCCTAGTATTGTGGTTGCCAGCCAGGTGTATCACTGGGAAGTTGCACTGCGCGAAATGCTCACCTTGATAGGGGAAGGCACACTCGGCGGACAGTCCTTCAAGGCTGACCTTGCTAATGGCGGCGAAGTGATCGAATTCAATCCAGATTACACTCTTTCCGATGATGTAAAAGCACTCGCTGATTCCACTATTCAGGGAATCGTTGATGGTTCCATCACTATCACTCTCCCCTAATCACGCTCATTGATTTGAATAAGAAATTGGGAGTCTCCTTATGGAGACTCCCAACATCCCAAGGATGGCGCCAATGACCGAATCTAACAAACTCCCTTCTGGAAAGACCCGCATTGAAAGCCTGGAAATGCGTGGCATTACCAAACGTTTTCCCGGCGTGCTCGCTAGTGATCATGTTAACTTTGATGTGAAGACTGGCGAAGTGCATGCTTTGCTGGGCGAAAACGGCGCAGGGAAAAGCACGTTGATGAAGATCCTATATGGCTTGTATCATCCCGATGAAGGCGAGGTCCTTCTGGATGGCAAATCAGTTACTATTTCATCACCGAATGATTCGATCAATCTCGGCATCGGCATGATCCATCAGCATTTCATGCTCGTGCCAACTCTGACAGTTGCAGAAAATGTTGCTTTAGGGCTGCCATCTTCCCGTGGAGTCCTGACCGATCTCGATCGTGTATCCAAACGCATTGTTGAACTGGCAAAGATCTATGGCTTGAAGATTGACCCCGATGCTTACGTTTGGCAGCTCTCGGTGGGGCAACAACAGCGTGTTGAAATTATCAAAGCCCTTTATCGTGGTGCATCCCTTCTTATCCTTGACGAACCGACTGCGGTTCTCACTCCGCAGGAAGTGGATGAATTATTCGTCATTATGAAGCAAATGGTTCGAGATGGACATTCCCTTATTTTTATTTCGCACAAGCTGCATGAAGTGATAGAGATCAGCCATCGTGTTACGGTTTTGCGTGATGGACGTACCATCGGGACACGCCTTACCTCTGAAACCACCAAACAGGATCTTGCCAACTGGATGGTGGGGCGCGAAGTCGGCTTTGCGCCAGATCGCGGTGAGACAAAACTTGGTGAAGTTCGCTTGAGCTTGGATAGTGTCAAATGCGGCAGCGACCGCGGTACACCCGGCTTGCGCGGCGTTAGTTTCGATGTTTGCTCAGGTGAAATCCTTGGCATTGCAGGCGTCTCTGGCAATGGTCAGCGTGAACTAGCGGAAGCCATTACAGGCTTGCGCAAAGTTATATCGGGCAAGGTCTATCTTGAAGGGCAAGACATTACAAACCTCTCACCTGGCGATATTACAGACCGTATGCTTTCCTATATCCCCGAAGAACGTATGCGGGATGGCATGATCAAAGATTTCACTATTGCAGAGAATATGGTTTTGCGTGAACATCACAAACAACCATTTTCCAAAAACGGCTTCTTAAATCTGCGCGGCATTGCAACACATACCGATCAATTGATCCAGCAATTCCATGTCAAAACCCCGTCTCGTGAAACTCATGCCAAAAATCTTTCTGGCGGCAATATTCAAAAAGTTGTTCTTGCGCGTGAGATCTCCCGCAACCCGCGCGTCATCCTCGCTGCTCAACCCACCCGTGGGCTCGATATTGGCGCGACCGAATACGTCCGTGCACAATTGATCGAACAGCGTAACAAAGGGGCAGCAGTCATGCTCGTCTCGGAAGACCTCGATGAGATCCTTGCCCTCTCCGACCGCATTGCCGTCATCTACGAAGGACAGGTCATGGACATCGTCCCCCGTGAAAACGCCACTCCTCAAATGCTTGGCTTGTTAATGGCAGGCGTGCATCCCGAAGAGGGCGCACCTGTTGTAAAATAAATCAAATTCAATATCCATCGGTTCGGTGGTCGCTGAACGCAAAGCGTACAGTGGCGTTGGGCAAGAACCCATCGAAAAGTGCCGCCGTCCAAAAGAAAGAGGACACACCACCTATGAACCTTTGGCAGGAATACAAACGCCCAACCTCCGTTATGGAGGCCGTTCAATCCCTTGCTTCTGCATCTGGCCCTGCGTTGCCCATTGCTGGCGGCACAGACCTGTTGCTTGATTTAAAGCAAGGCAATCATTCCCCCGTCCATACATTAATCGATTTGACCTTCATCCCGGAGATGTCTGCTCTCGAATTGAGAGGGGATGAACTCTTCATCGGAGCCGCCGTCCCAGTCAACCGCGTCGCACTGGACCCGCTAACTGGTACGAACGCCCAGGCATTAGTCGAAGCCTGTAACTTGATCGCCGGACCGCAAGTCCGCAATACTGCCACACTCGGTGGTAATGTGGCCCATGCTCTCCCCGCCGCAGATGGAACCATCGCATTAACCGCCCTCGAAGCACAAGCCGAAGTGGCTGGTGTTTCAGGCACCCGCCGAATGCCATTCACTTCACTCTTCCTCGGCCCGGGCAAATCCGCCATCGACAAGAGCAATGAAATCATCGTTGGCTTCTATCTCTCGAAAATAAAAAAGGGAGGAGCCTCCTGCTTCAAACGCATCATGCGTCCGCAGGGCGTTGCCCTTCCCATTTTGAACTGTGCTGTCTGGCTTGAACGGGCAGGGGATGTCGTCAACGACATTCACATCGCCGTTGGCCCCGGTGGAGCGACTCCCTTCCGCGCCACAGAAGCGGAAGCCGCCTTGCGTAGGCAAGCCTTGAACGAAGAAACTTTTGCCCGCACGCTCGAAGTTCTGCTCGGACAAGCCAAATTCCGCAGCAGCGCTCGCCGCGCTGGCGCAGATTATCGCAAGCACATTGTTGGCGGTTTATTCAAGGATGTGTTGGACACCGCGTGGAAACGCGCAGAATAGGATTACTGGTATGTCAAAAATAAATCTTTCAGTGAATGGCAAACAATACACAGTGGACTCCGTAGCAGGTGAAACTTTATCCACCCTGCTCCGTGAGCGATTGAGACTGACTGGCACCAAGATCGGTTGTGAAGAAGCCGAGTGTGGTGCATGTACCGTCCTCGTGAACGGCGACCCGATGATGTCATGTGTCTATCCTGCCGAACGTGCCGATGGCAAGACCATCGTCACTATCGAAGGTTTGGCTGAGCGCGTACACAATGAAATGAAACTCCATCCATTGCAGGAAGCCTTCGTAGAACATGGCGCCGTGCAATGCGGATTCTGCATCCCCGGGCAAATTCTTACTGCGTACGCTTTGCTCAAACGCAACCCGAATCCAAACAGCGATGATATTCGCTTTGCTCTCAAAGATACGCTTTGCCGTTGCGCGGGCTATCCATCCATCGAGAATGCCATCATTGCCGCCGCTCAAGCCTTGCGAACAGGTGAGCCCGTCCAGAAGCCGAACCACATTCCCGATTCAATTCACGACCACAAAACAGTCGGGCACAGCCACTTGCGCCCCGAAGCAGTTGAAAAGGTTACAGGCGAAGCCATCTACACCGATGACTTGAAATTCGATGGCATGTTATATGCCAAGGCACGTCGCGCCATGATCCCGCATGGATTTTTGACGAAGCTGGATATTTCCAAAGCCAAGGCTCTTCCGGGCGTAGTAGCAGTTTTAACCGCTACAGATATTCCCGGCGAAAAGACTCATGGCCTTGTCATTTACGACTGGCCCGTAATGGTAGGTGTTGGAGAAAGAGTTCGTTATGTTGGCGATGCAATTGCCATCGTTGCAGCAGAATCTCAGGAGATTGCCGATCAGGCGTCCGCGTTGATTGAGGCGGAATTTGATCTCCAGCCCGTCATCACAAATCCAGTGCAGGCTCGTCAGGAAAGCGTTCCGCAAATCCACGAAAACGGGAATTTGCTCAAGCACATCAAAGTTCGCAAAGGTGACATGGACAAAGGCTTTGCCGAGTCTGATGTGATCCTTGAGCACACTTTCCACACGCCGACCACTGACCATGCTTTCATTGAACCTGAATGCAGCATTGGTGTGCCGCTGCCCGATGGCCGCATGGAAATTTATGTCGGCTCGCAAATTCCGTATCAGGATAAAACGCAGGTTGCGCGCGCGTTGGGTTGGGACGAGTCGCGTGTGCGTGTGGTCGGTCAGTTGATGGGCGGTGGTTTCGGTGGCAAGGAAGACATTATGGGACAGATC
>Ga0209066_10004262_pt1 | contig 15746 bp, 13 predicted proteins | sample All_14_2_FD_187198 | JGI IMG/M metagenome (GOLD analysis project Ga0209066, IMG submission 187198) | Freshwater microbial communities in response to fracking from Pennsylvania, USA - Allegheny Zone_MetaG_DW_15 (SPAdes) (version 2) ...
GGACTGTATCGGACAGCCTCCGGAGGCACATCCAACATAAAAATAATAGAGGTATCCTCCTATCATCCCAACGACGATCCCGGCTATTGCCGGCCAATTTTTCTTTATCATATCGCTTTTTTTTGGCTGCTGGCGGCTGGCGGCTGGCGGCTGGCCAGAAGCTAGTAGCTAGTAGCCAGATGCTAGCAGCCAGTAGCCAGCAGCCACTATTTAAATCATCTACTCTCCTTAATAATCTGAGTCAATCGGCTCAGTGGCTGCGTTCCGGTCATTCTTCTGATCTCCTTCCCATCCTTAAAGAGGATGAGCGTAGGGATACTGAAGATATTTAGCTTACCTGCCAGACTACGGTTGTCATCAACATTTACCTTTCCAACCATTACATTCCCGGTCTCCTGCTTTAATAGCTCCTCGAGAATAGGATCTTGTGCCTTACACGGGGCGCACCAACTAGCCCAGAAATCAACCAGAACCAACCCCTGCGACTTCAACTTATCGAAGGTTATATCGTTCAAATGAACCGGTTTTGTTTTATCTATCATACAGTATTCTATTTTTGTTTTGTCATAATCATATCTAGAAAACTGCATTTGTACAAGTATTATACCAAACTGTTTTTCAAGTACCTCTTCGCTCCCTCTCCGTTCTCTCTTCGTTCATTCTCCCAATTTTTCCACATAAAAGGGAACCAAGAGCGAAGAGGCAATGGAGAGGGAGCGAAGAGGTACTTGAAAAGACTTAAAAAGTAAGGAGTTAAGAAAACAGGTTCAGCGAGCCGCATGCCCCCTGTTATAATGGCATCAACTTATTGGTTTTCTTGATAAAGTCAAGAATTTCATTGCGACCGGTGCCCTCAACGGCGGAGGTGATAAAACGTTGGGGTAGCTCCTCCCATTCGGCGAGTAGCTGTTGTTCCCACATGCTGATAGAGCTAGTGAGTTTGTTAACCCCCATTTTGTCCGTTTTAGTGAAGACAATAGAAAAAGGCAATTCGTTGGTTGCCATGAAAGCCATAAACTCGGCATCGATCTTTTGTAGAGGCAGACGAGAATCGATTAAGACAAAGGTATTAAGCAGAGATTCCCGGCCTTTGATATAGCTATCGATCATGCCCAACCACATTCCCCTTTTCTTTTTTGAGACCTTAGCATAGCCATATCCGGGGAGATCGGCAAGGTACCAACACTCATCAATAAGAAAATGGTTTATGGTCTGTGTTTTACCCGGACTGGCTGACACTTTGGCAAGTCCTTTTTGTTGGGTAAGCATGTTAATGAGGGAAGATTTACCCACGTTAGAGCGGCCTATAAAGGCATATTCAGGCAGTTTTGGTGGAGGGCATTTCGCTAATTCGGCAACCGAGGAGATAAAGCGTGCAGTTAGGATATTCGCCATAGATTATTTGGATCGCCGAATTCTCAGCTTGAAGTTTCTTAGGTTTATCTTTTTAATATAGGAGGCAAGATGCCGAGACATCTTCTTATCATAAACGTCTCTAATAGTGATCAGGATGCCCGATTCTTCGACCTCTCCGAAGCCATGGTTATAAGCAGCGCCAAAGAACCGCATCGTTGGCGAGAGGTTCATATAGGCATTAAAAAGAGGAGGGATATTCTCTTTAAACAACCGGATATTATGGTTCAGAATTCTGTAGTTCTCTTCATAGGTTCCCCCTGTAAAGAGCTCATCGAGCTGCTTTCTATCCGATAGAATAGGGACAGGATAGAGAGGGATGACCATTTCATCAGGGTCAGGGAAGAACTTATGGAGGAAATGCAAAAGGATGTCACGAGCCTCAGAGTTATACTGGGAGTACATAGTCATTTTTCCGAAGAAATACTTAACCGATGGATTTTCGATTACCAAAGCACCCAGGCCGTCCCATAGATTATCCAGTGAGAACATCCCTTTACGGATATCATAAGTTGCTTGATATTTGGGTTGAATAAATGACCGGCCTAACTCGATGGTAGTTGGAAGAAAATCCTTTAAAAAGGTATCAGTAAAACGGAAAAGATGAGCCGTTGGAGTCTTCACCCCACCTTTACCATCAGATGGCAGGTCAATGAGGTTTATAAAACGGTAACCCCCAATGATCTCTTCATCATCGGCATCCCAAACAATCAACTGTTTAAAAGGAACCCGGGCTGTATCATATTCATCAATATCCAGCTCCTTACCGGTACCACCACCTGCATCGCGAAAAGAGTATTCTCTCAGACGCCCTATTTCACGCATTACATTGGGCGAATCATGATGAGTGACCACAAAGATCTGACGGTTCCCATAATTCGTATTACGCAGAAACTTACTCTCTGTAAGCTCTTGCTCAATCAATTCTCTGTCGACCGGGGCGATAATAGGTTCCATTCTTTTTTAGTCTATAATAGAGTGATACAAAGGTAACTGTTAAATAGAGAAATGTGCTATCTTATTTTTACCGAGTTCATAAACATGAGACTTGATCTGTTTTGCCAATTGCTGGTCTGTTACTGTTTTTGATACCTTACTTATATCAATTGGTGTGCCAATAGTAAATTTAATGGTCTTTCCTTTTTGCCTAAACATCTCATCGGCCAAATAGAGCATCTCAAGATTGGCTTTAATGCCTAATCGAGTCCTAAACCTAGCCAGGTTATAAAACCAATTACTATTGCGCCCCTCAATATGCACCGGTATAATCTGCCGATCAAACTGCCTTGCTTTCGTGACAAATGTCTTTTTCCAGTCAAGATCACAAATACCCTCTTCACCCTTTCTTGAACAGAGCCCGGCCGGAAAATATAAAACCGTCTTACCGGAGGCAAAAGCCTCGTCAAGTCTTCCCGTCAATTGCTTGTTCATCCCATGCTTATTGACCGGGAGAAAAAGATCACCAAAATTGGGAAGATTCATTAAAATATCATTCACCGGAAAAACAATCCCCGGAAGATGTTGTCCAATAACATGCATTAAAGCTATTCCATCCAGACCGCCCAAAGGATGATTCGCAGCAATCACAAACCTACCATCCTGAGGAATATTCTCAACGCCCACCACCTCTATCCGGGCATCAAACCGTCGAACAATGGCCGCTACCATCTCTAACCCATAACAGTCACGGGCATTCCATAAAAACTCGTTAATCTCATCCTGGTGAACGATCCGCTTTAAATAACGGAGTAAAAACCGGGGAATCCATCTATATAGCTTTGGATTCTTCTTCCTAAAGACTTCATCTATGTCGATCGTCTTTCTTGTAATAGTCGTTGCGCCTGTACTCATTAAAATAAAGGGAATAAGAAAAGATTCCTATCGCAAAGGTAACATTATCCTACTATAACACTCTGAAATTGCACAATACACCACACACAGACTCCACTCATCCATCTCCTTTTCCTGTATCGCATACCCAAAACAACCCCTAACCTTAAAACCCTTAAAGAAGACATAGACACTTGATTACCAACCAAACAAAACAAATAACTAAACCACTCCAGAAAAAGTTATTAACAATTTCTTAGAGAGACCACCGTCCCAGAACCCTTCAAATCAATACGATGTTGATAAATAAACTTCCCGGAAATATAGATATTTCCATAGGCCAAAACTATCTTTGTAGCGTTGATGTAAAGAAAACTGAAGCACAAGTAGCCGTGCAGGATCGTCGATGACTCATTTAACCAGCTCAACCTCAAGCGTCTTACTTGGTTGATCTACTAAAGAACATCGATGATTGGTTTTTCTCAGAAGCAGAGAAAAACTTATTAACAACCTATCTTATTGTCCCTCAAAAGCATACCAGGGAAAATGGCGCAAATTAAGTGGGAAAAAGTGGGAATTGATCCAAATTTTGACGGTTTTTTTGTCGAAAAAAAGCGATCTAGTGGGAATCCTACATTATCTTTACATCAAAAATAAAGACGCTTGGATTTCCTTCAGATAGACATATCATGTAAGATTGATGAGAAGGGCAGGATTCTGCTACCCATAGAGTTGCGCAAACTTCTTGGGGATAGTCTACATGGCGTGTTCATTCTAAAGCCAAGTATTAATTACGACTGTCTTGATCTTTACACCAAGAGTTCCTGGGACAAATTCCTTGCTAAACTAGGAAGGATCAAACAACCGAGTGTTAAGACCCATGCCAATTTCATCAGAGCGATGAAATATGGGATTAAAGAGTTGACCGTTGATGGCAATGATCGGCTTACGATACCGAAGGAGCTGATAGGAAAGGCAGAGCTAACAAAAGAGATCCAATTATCAGGAGCCATCGATAAGATCGAGATCTGGGATAAACAGAAATACGAAGAGCAACAAGAGTTATTCTTGCGCAGCATGGAAGGTAATCTGGATACCCTCTTAGGTGAGTTAGATGACCTGGATACGGTAACCGACGAACAGATTTAACCAAAAAAAACTTAGTCATGTATCATAGCCCGGTAATGTTAAAAGAGTGCATTGAAGGGTTGGCCATCACGGCCGGCGGCTTCTATGTTGACGTCACCTTCGGAGGTGGCGGCCATACCCGTGCTATTCTTGAGGCCTTACCAGAGGGGAAAGTGATTGCATTTGACCAAGATGAAGATGCCCGCCAAAATCTCCCTTCAGATGAACGTCTCATCTTTGTCAATCAGAACTTCCGCCACCTTAAACGCTATCTCAAACTCTACTGTATAGAAAAAATTGATGGGCTGCTTGCCGACCTTGGCGTCTCATCCTACCAAATTGATCAACCTGAAAAGGGTTTCTCTACCCGTTTCGAAGGCCATCTCGACATGAGGATGGATAGCAGAAAGAGTCTTACTGCAGCCGAGATCGTTAATAGTTATGACGAGGAGCAACTATCAAACCTCTTCTATTTATATGGGGAACTCAACCAAAGCCGAAAGATTGCCAAAGCCATCGTGACCAAACGAGCTGAGAAAAGCATCGCCACAACCTCTGAATTGGCTGAGATCATTCGACGCTTTGCCCCTCGTAACTTAGAAAACAAGGTTCTTGCTCAAGCTTTTCAAGCAATCAGGATAGAGGTTAATGACGAACTAGGCTCTCTTAAAGAGATGCTCTCACAATGCGCCGAGGTAATAAAACCCGGAGGGAGACTGGTGGTCATGTCATACCATTCTCTAGAAGACCGACTGGTAAAGAATTTCATCAAGACAGGAAACTTTGAAGGAGTACCTGAAAAAGACTTTTACGGCAACCTGATTGCTCCTTTCGACCAAGTTAATCGCAAAATAATCCTGGCCTCTGACGAGGAGATAGAAAGAAATCCCAGAGCTAGAAGTGCTAAACTCAGAATAGCAGAAAGGAGGGGCGAATGAACGGCGTAAACCAAAAGAAATCTCAACCAGAAGCACCTAAGGCAAAGGTTAAGAGAAGAAAAAAAAGGGTCTCACCTCGGAAACAGAGCACACTAAAGAGTCTTGCCAGCGGACGATTCCTGACTAATGAGGCCTTTATTAAACAGATCCCTTTCCTCATCTTTGGTTTTGGACTGATGATGCTTTATATCTGGAATGCTATGACTGGAGAACGTCTTAGCCGTGAAACCATCGACATGAAGAAAGAGATGGAAGAGGCACGTAACGAATTTATAATGACAAAATCTATGCTCAGCGATTCTACAAAACAGTCTAACATCGCTAAAAGACTTGATGAACTCGGCATAGAAGAAAATAAGACGCCCCCGGAGAAGATTTTTGTTAGTAAAAGCGAAATGTCATACCCCAACTAAGATGGACGAGGAGCAGAACCATATTGACCAACCAACGCTTCAACAGCAACAAGCAGAAATATTCCAAAAAAGATTTCTGTTGCGAGCCTATGGCTTCTATTTGCTATTTGTGGCTCTTGGTCTACTAGGCTTTGGCAAAACCATCTATATCATGACCATTGAAGGGACTTCCCTTCGTAAAAAGATGGCTCAAAACCAAATCAAGTATGGGGAAATTAAACCGTTAAGAGGTAATATCCTCGCAAAAGATGGTAGCCTTCTCGCCAGTTCTGTGCCTATCTATGACCTTAGAATGGATGCCGCTAATAAGAACATTGCCGACACCACTTTTAACAAGAAGATTGACTCCCTATCCATGCAACTGGCCAACCTATTCGGCGACAAATCGGCTCAACAATACAAAAAGCTCATCACTCAAGCCAGAATGGAGAAAAGGCACTATGTGCTTATCAAAAGAAATATCGACCACTTTAAGGCCATGAAACTAAAAACGTTCGCGCTCTTCCGTCATGGTCAAAACAAAGGGGGCATCATCCTGGTCGAGAAGTCGCGTAGAAAGATGCCTTATGGCATCCTGGCCTACCGAACGATTGGATATGTGAACAAAGAAGCCAATGCCGAAACAGGCATTGAAAGCGCTTATAATAGCTATCTGGAAGGAGTCACCGGTAGAATGTGGCTCCAAAAAATCAGCGGTGGCGATTGGATTCCTTTAAACGAAAAAGACAGAATAGATCCCAAAAACGGCTCCGATGTTGTAACTACTATCGACATCGAGCTGCAAGATGTAGCAGAGAGTGCTCTTAAACGGCACCTCCAGGATCATAATGCCGAAAGTGGCTGCGTCATAGTAATGGAGGTAGCCACCGGTGCCATACGAGCCATTGCCAATCTGGGGCAACAAAAAGACGGTTCTTACCAGGAAGACTACAACTATGCCATTGGAACCGCCAGTGAACCCGGATCAACCTTTAAGCTGGCCTCATTAATGGTGGCTCTTGAAGATGGATTTGTCAAGTTGGAAGATTCAGTAAAGGTTGGCGATGGGGTGGCTAGTTTTTTCGATCTGCCCATTAAAGACTCTCATCCGATGAGCAAAAAGACAGCCACCGTTTTGGAGGCCTTCGCAGCCAGCTCTAACGTCGGCATCAGCCGCGTAATCTTTAAAGCTTATAAACACGATAATCAACGCTTCGTTTCTTCTCTGAAAGGGTTAGGACTAGGTGAAAAACTCGGTATAGATCTTAAAGGTGAAGGAGCCCCCTTTATCAATGCCCCTAACGAAAAGTCATGGTCACGAGCCTCAGTACCTTTTATGTCTATTGGGTATGAAGTTAAGCTTACCCCCCTTCAAACCCTCACCTTTTATAACGCAGTTGCCAATAATGGGATCATGGTAAAGCCCATGTTTGTTCAAGAAATTAGAGAATCGGGCTCTACTAAAAGCTTTTCTCCTGTTATCCTAAATAAGTCGGTAAGTTCTAAGAGCACTATCAAGCAGGCACACATCCTATTGGAGGAGGTAGTGAAGAGTGGTACGGCCAGAGGTGCTTTTGATGGAGCTGCTTATACAGTGGCCGGTAAAACCGGTACCGCCCAAATCGTAACCAATCGCCAATACGATAAAAAGAACTATTCAGCCTCTTTTGTGGGTTACTTCCCTGCTGATGATCCTCTCTACTCTTGCATCGTGGTGGTTAGAAGACCTAAATCTGGGCAGATCTATGGGGCTACCGTTGCCGCACCGGTCTTCAGAGAGGTGGCCGATAAACTCTATGCCACCAACATCAGCCTTAAAGATGAAAAAATCGCCGATGCCGACGACACACTTACCAGCCAGGAAAAAGAAGCAAGAAGAAAAGCCCCTTTGCTCACCTCCGCCAACTTCAAAGACCTTGAAATCATCATGGATCATTTCGATTTTGAAGAGGATACAGGCAGTCAACAAGCCGACTGGGTCTTAATCAAACCCAATGGAAATAAACTAAAATATACACCCCAAAAACAAGGAGAAAGAATCATTCCTGATGTAAAGGGAATGACCGCTCGCGATGCCGTCTTCCTCCTTGAACAAAGAGGTTTAAAAGTTAAACTGAACGGTCGAGGTAAGGTAAAAAGCCAATCTCTTAACCCGGGACAAAAGGCTAACCAAGGAGATCGCATCGTTCTGGACCTTCAATTCACCTAATCATGGAAAACAGATCACTTAACAAACTCATGTTAGCCTGTAAGGCAACTCATATCTCAGGACCCTCCGATCTGTTGGTCACCGATATCACCTTTGACTCCAGAAAAGTCAAGGCAAACACGCTATTCATCGCCCTTAAAGGCACCAAGTCTGATGGGCATTCCTTTATAAACCAAGCCATCGCCTCAGGAGCGTCGGCCATACTCTGCCAAGATCTCCCCGAGACACTGCCTAACGAGGTTTCATTATTCCAATCCGGTGATACCTCTGCTGCCCTGGCTCTGCTGGCCAACCATTGGTTTGGCTATCCCTCTCAGAAACTTAAACTGGTTGGAGTAACCGGCACGAATGGGAAAACAACAACGGCTACACTTCTCTCTGAGTTGTTCACCGCCTTGGGTTATAAAACCGGACTACTCTCTACCGTAGAAAATCGTATTGGCAACCAAAAAATAGCGGCCACCCACACCACTCCTGACGCACTTGCCTTAAACGAGCTGCTCTATAAAATGGTTGAAGCCGGTTGTGAATATGTCTTCATGGAGGTTAGCAGTCACTCGGTGGTTCAACACAGAATCACCGGACTGACCTTTAAAGGAGCTATTTTCACCAATCTAACGCACGATCACCTCGACTACCATAAGACATTTGCCGAATATTTAAAAGCTAAGAAAGGGTTCTTTGACCAGTTAGACAAAGAGGCTTTTGCACTTATCAATGATGACGACAGGAACGGTAGAGTAATGGTTCAAAACACCAAAGCTGGAGTCTATGGTTATGCGTTGAAGCAGCTAACCGACTTCCACTGTAAGGTTCTTGAGAGTCGTATTGACGGGCAGTTATTACGTATGAACGACAAGGAGGCTTGGTTTAGACTGGTCGGAGAATTCAATGCTTACAACCTGACTGCTATCTGGGCAGCCGCCACCCTACTTGGGGTCGACTCCTCAGAGGTACTAATAAAGTTAAGTGAGTTGGCCGCTGTAGAAGGGCGATTTGAAACCATTCGTTCGAATGATGGGAAAACAGCTATCATAGATTATGCCCACACTCCCGATGCGTTAGAAAATGTATTAAGAACCATAAACAGCGTCATTCTTCCGGAGGTGAAGGTGATCACGGTAGTAGGTGCGGGCGGCGATCGAGATAAGACTAAACGCCCTATAATGGCTCGTATCGCAGCTCAAATGAGCAATCAGGTGATCTTGACCAGCGATAATCCCCGAAGCGAAAAACCGGAAGACATACTCGCCGATATGCGTGCCGGCCTGAATAAAGACAATGAAAACTGTCTTACTATCACCTCCCGTCATGAAGCTATTGCCGTAGCCTGTCAAATGGCGCATGAAGGAGATGTTATCCTGATTGCCGGAAAAGGTCACGAGAAATACCAAGAGATCATGGGAGTCAAACATCCCTTCGACGACAAAGAAGAGGTAAGAAAAGCATTTAAACTATAAAGACCAACTAAGCTATGTTATACTTTCTATTCGGATATCTCGATAAATTAATGGACTTTCCCGGAGCGGGTCTATTCAACTTTATCTCTTTTAGAGCGGCCATGGCAGTCATCACCTCCTTGACCATATCGATGGTTTTCGGAGGCCGCCTAATAAAATATCTGAAAAGACGTCAGATCGGCGAAACCATACGCGAATTGGGGCTTGAGGGTCAAAAAGAGAAAGCAGGAACCCCAACTATGGGTGGTCTGATCATCTTAGGTGCCACCCTGCTACCGGTGCTACTCTTCGCCAACCTATCCAATATCTACATACAACTCCTGCTTTTTACCACGATCTGGTTGGGCATGATCGGCTTCATCGATGATTATATCAAGGTCTTTAAAAAGAACAAAGAGGGACTTAGCGGACGCTTTAAGATCTTTGGACAGGTAATACTCGGGCTGGTAGTTGGCGTTACCATGTATTTTAGCCCGGATATTGTAATCAGGGAGAAAAGCAGAACACACGATTATATACAGAAAGTAAATGTTCTCAATGAGGCTTCTTACGCAAGAGCCAAAGAGAAATTCAACGTTGAATCAAGCAAGTCGACCAAGACAACCATTCCATTTGTAAAAAACAATGAGTTCGACTACTCCATACTCATAAAGTGGGCCGGAAAAGGGGCTGAGAAATATGCATGGTTGATCTTTATTCCCATTGCTATTCTAATCATTACAGCCGTAAGTAACGGTGCCAACCTAACAGATGGAATCGATGGATTGGCGACCGGGGTCTCTGCGGTGGTACTCGCAACGTTGGGTATATTGGCTTGGATCTCGGGTAATATCATCTTTGCAGACTATTTAAACATCATGTTTATTCCTAATGCAGGGGAGTTGGCCATCTTTATATCGGCTCTGGTTGGAGCCTGTATTGGATTTTTATGGTATAACACCTACCCTGCTCAAGTTTTCATGGGCGATACCGGATCATTGGCATTAGGAGGAATCATAGCTGTATTAGCCATTATCATCAGGAAAGAACTTTTAATACCCATATTATGTGGGATCTTCCTTGCAGAGAACCTCTCAGTGGTGATGCAGGTAAGTTACTTCAAGTATACCAAAAGAAAATATGGAGAGGGTCGGCGCATCTTTCTTATGTCGCCGCTTCACCATCACTTCCAAAAGAAAGGCTATGCTGAGCCTAAAATTGTACAGCGCTTTTTCATTGTAGCCATCATGTTGGCTGTAATCACAGTACTGACATTAAAGGTAAGATAGTCTATGTATAAACAGATTAAACAGAGAAACAATGAAAGCGCCCCGGATGGTAGTCCTGGGTGGTGGAGAGAGCGGTGCCGGAGCAGCTGTTCTAGCCAAACTTAAGGGCTTTGAAGTGTTCCTTAGTGATGCGGGAACCTTAAAAGATGAGCATCGCGACGTTCTTTACAAATATGAGATTCCGTTTGAAGAGCATGGACATACCGAAGCACTAATTCTAAATGCAGATGAAGTGATCAAGAGTCCGGGAATACCAGAAAAGGTTGCACTGATTCAAAAACTCATTCATCAAGGAACTCCGGTAATCTCGGAGATTGAGTTTGCAAAGCGCTATACCAAGGCACCCTGTATTTGTATAACAGGGAGCAATGGGAAAACGACCACCACGATGCTAACCTGGCATATTCTCAACAAAGCAGGACTAAAAGTCGGGTTGGGTGGCAATGTAGGCAAAAGCTTTGCCATGCAAGTTGCCACCGAAGACTACGATCTCTACGTGTTAGAGATATCCAGTTTTCAGCTAGATGGGATGTTTGAGTTTAAGGCCGATATAGCCATACTCACCAACATCACTCCCGATCATTTAGACCGATATGAGTACGATTTCGATAAGTATGCAGCCTCAAAGCTTAGGATTATACGCAATCAAACAGAAAAAGATTCATTTATCTGGTGTTGCGATGACAAAAAAAGCAGTGAGATAATCAACAAACTGGATCTCAAACAAAGGGTCTATGCGATCGGCCTCGAAAAAAAGAGTGATAATCAGACCGCATGGATTGAAGATGATAGAATAATAATAAAAACAGATAACAACCAATTCGATATGGAACTCGAAAAGCTGGCATTACAAGGCAAACACAACCTATACAACTCGATGGCCGCCGCTATTGCCGGTAGTCTATCCAATGTAAGGAAGCCGGTGATTAAAGAGAGTCTCTCTGACTTTCAAAACGTAGAGCACCGTCTTGAGTATGTTGCTAATGTTCATGGCATTGAATTTATCAACGACTCTAAGGCTACCAATGTCAACTCTACATGGTATGCTCTGGAAAGCCAAAGCAAACCTATCATCTGGATCGCAGGTGGACGAGATAAGGGTAATGATTACACTGAACTCATCCCTCTGGTCAAACAGAAGGTCAAAGCAATCATCTGCCTCGGTATCGAGAATGAAAAGATCAAAGAGACCTTCGGCGATATGGTCGAAATCATCGCCGAAACACAGTCGGCTCAAGAAGCGGTGCAGATGGCCTATAATATGGGGACTCCCGGAGATGTTGTTCTCCTATCACCTGCCTGCGCAAGCTTCGACCTCTTCGAAAACTTTGAAGACCGAGGCTGTCAGTTCAAGAAAGCAGTTAAAAGACTTTAAACTATCGTTATGCGTGTCAACATCTCAAATATTAAAGAACTGCGTGGAGATAGGGTAACCTGGATAGTCATCGTCCTTTTGTCGATGATCTCCCTCCTGGTTGTCTATAGCTCGACAGGCTCTCTCGCATTCAAAAACCGAGATGGCAATACCGAGTTTTTCCTCTTCAAACATCTCTTCCTGCAAATACTTGGCTTCGGATTGATGTACCTAGCATACAGAACCCCTTATAAGTACTACGCTAAAATATCAGTGGTGGCTTTCGTCGTAGTCATTCCACTCCTGATATACACCATCCTTTTTGGAACCAGACTCAATGAAGCGAGCCGTTGGATCAATATTCCCTTCGTTGGACTGACTCTTCAGAGCTCTGATCCGGCAAAACTTGTTCTTATCACTTTTCTTGCCTTCCAACTTACCAAATTCAAAGATGATCTGGGTAATTGGACTGGCGGCTTTGCTTGGACCATGGGACCGGTCATCCTTATCACCGTACTTATCCTACCGGCAAACTTCTCAACGGCAGCCCTCATTTTTGTCCTTTGTATCATTATGATGTTTGTTGGAAACACTCCTTTAAAAAACCTTGTTACCGTATTAGTTGCCGGCCTGATTGGTGTGATTATCTTACTTACAGCCAGCGAATCGCTCAATAAAGCATACCCCGAAAACAAGCTCTTTAAGAGAACATCAACATGGGTCAGCCGAATTAAGGTCTTTACAGGAATGGTAGATGACAAAACGAAGCTACAAGACCTCTCCTATCAACTCGATCAATCGCAGATTGCTATTGCAAATGGAAAAATAACCGGTGTAGGCCCAGGAAACTCCAAACAAAGAAACTTCCTACCCCATCCCTACTCAGATTTTATCTATGCTATCATCGTTGAAGAGTATGGACTACCGGGTAGCTTCTTAATTATTGCCCTCTATCTAATCCTATTCTATCGGGGGATTGTTATTGCGTCAAAGGTCAAGAGCCGATTCGGCGCACTGCTAGCCTTTGGGTTAAGCTTAGCTATCATTATCCAAGCAACCATAAATGTCTTTGTGGCTCAAGGGCTCTTCCCTGTAACCGGGCAACCGCTCCCACTGGTCAGTATGGGAGGTACCTCCATGTGGTTCACCTGCCTAGGCTTAGGAATGCTACAAAGCGTCTGTCGCAACAGCCAAGAGACCGAAGCTGAACAAGATATCTACGGACGAGAGGTAGACTCAGATGAAGAGGAGTATGAATACGTTGATGAAGACGAACTCGAAGAAGAGGAGAAAGAAAAAACAGAGGAAGACGACAAGACTGTGAACCCTAAAGGATAATCATAGATACTGTCTGATCAAATAAAAATTGCTACACAAAACGAATGATGATGAACAGAATTACAAATCTAAAAGTGCTAATCAGTGGCGGAGGGACCGGAGGACACATCTTTCCAGCTATCGCCATTGCCAATGCTTTAAAGGCAGAGATCCCCTCAGCCGAGATTCGTTTTGTGGGAGCCCAAGGTAAGATGGAGATGCAAAAGGTTCCCCAAGCAGGCTATCCAATAGATGGGCTGTGGATTAGTGGCCTAAAAAGGGAACTCACTGTAACAAACCTTGCCTTCCCATTTAAAGTTATCTCAAGTCTTTTGGGAGCCTACAAGATCATCAAAAACTTTAAACCAAATGTCGTCATTGGGACAGGGGGATATGCCTCAGGGCCAACCCTTCGTGTCGCCGGCTGGATGGGTATACCTACTATGATCCAAGAACAAAACTCCTTCCCCGGGATAACCAATAAGATGTTAGCCGGTAAGGCAAAGGCCATCTTCACCGCCTACGACGGTATGGAGATGTACTTCCCAGCCAATAAGATTCATCAGACCGGCAATCCGATAAGAAGAGAGATGATTAACATTGAGGGAAAAAGAGATCTGGCATGTAGCTATTTTAACCTCGACCCTAACCTTAAAACGCTCTTTATTGTTGGGGGTAGTCAAGGAGCCCGATCTATTAATCTCGCCATAGAGGGAAGCCTAAGCCTTTTAGAAGAGTTAGGTATTCAAATGGTTTGGCAAACAGGCACTAACTTCCTAGTAAATGCCTCCAGCGCTATCAAAAAAGGGAAACATCAACATTTTAAAGCCGTCGATTTTATCCGGGAGATGGATATGGCTTATGCCGCAGCCGATGTGGTGGTCAGTCGCGCCGGAGCTATGGCCATTGCGGAGCTAGCTGCTACCGGCAAACCCACCATCTTTGTCCCTCTACCCACCGCAGCTGAAGACCATCAGCGCCACAATGCTCAGGCTCTTGTTAAGCATAATGCCGCAATAATGGTAGCCGATAAAGACGTTAATACGCATTTAGCCCCTACCATTGCCGATCTTATCAATAATTCCGAAAAGTGCAAAACACTCTCAGAAAATATCCTTAAGCTCGCTAAACCAGATGCCGATGCCATCATCGCCTCTACCATTATCAATCTCTTGTCTAATCCTAAAACGGAGCATTAATATTATGAACTTGGAGAATGTCAATAACGTCTACTTCTTAGGCATCGGAGGAATCGGAATGAGCGCACTGGCTCGCTGGTTTCACCACCTAGGCATATCTGTTTCAGGTTATGATAAGACTCCGAGCCAACTCACTAAAGAGTTGGAGTCAGAAGGGATTCATATCTGCTATAATGATGCTCCCGAGTTCATCTCCTCCAGACCCGACTTAGTAGTTATCACTCCGGCCATACCTACAACGCATCAAGGAAGAATCTGGCTTGAAGAACAAGGTATTCCATTTATGAAAAGAGCAGAGGTGTTAGGCCTACTCACCTCAAAAAGAGATACCATTGCGGTTGCTGGCACTCACGGAAAGACGACCACATCGACTATGGTGGCCAACATCCTATACAACAGTCACCAATCATGTACTGCTTTCCTTGGAGGAGTGGCTAGAAACTTCAACACAAACCTACTTGTCGGTACGAAAGAGACACCTTGGGCTGTAACTGAAGCCGATGAATATGATCGTAGCTTCCTTCAGCTAAAACCATACATTGCCATCATCACCGCCGCAGATGCCGATCACCTGGATATCTACGGAACTCATCAAAAGATGCTTGAGGCCTTTGAAGAGTTTATAGGATTAATACGCGAGGGAGGAACTCTTATCTTAAAAAAAGGGACTCTTCTCACTGCGTCTAATCCCTCTATTAGAATCTGGACCTATGCTCTGGATGATTGCTCAGCCAACTGCTTTGCTTCCAACATTAGGTTGATTAACGGCCATTATACTTTTGATTTAGTAACACCGTTACGAACTATTACTGACATTAACCCAGGTGTCTCAGCCAGAGTCAATATAGAGAATGCCGTGGCGGCTTGCACTGCCTCCCTGATTGCAGGAGCAACAGACGAAGAGATCAGAAGAGCCATGGGGCAATTCAAAGGGATCAGACGTCGTTTTGATGTTAGAGTCGAGACCGAGCAATGGGTCTATATTGATGATTATGCCCATCATCCGGAGGAGATCAAGGCCTTAATCACATCTGTAAGGGACATCTATCCGAAGAAGAAGATCACCGGACTATTTCAGCCGCATCTCTACAGTAGGACTCGTGATTTTGCAGAGGAATTTGCAGAAAGTCTGGATCTGTTAGATGAGGTGGTCTTGCTCGACCTTTATCCGGCCCGAGAGGCTCCTATTCCCGGAGTAAGTGAGCAGACTATAGGACAATGGATGAATAAGAAGGTGC
>Ga0209066_10004263_pt1 | contig 15744 bp, 16 predicted proteins | sample All_14_2_FD_187198 | JGI IMG/M metagenome (GOLD analysis project Ga0209066, IMG submission 187198) | Freshwater microbial communities in response to fracking from Pennsylvania, USA - Allegheny Zone_MetaG_DW_15 (SPAdes) (version 2) ...
GCCCACAGCCTGACATCACCTGAGAGCGCGCAGGCCGCTGTGGCCGACAACAAGGTGGCCGCATGAAGCGCCGCGTGTTCATGGGGCAGGCTGCGCTGGCTGGCCCGCTGGTGTGGCCGGCCTGGGCGCGCGCAGCAGGCGAGTCTGCGCCCCGCCTGATCAGCCTGAGCGGGGGCATGACCGAGGTGGTCTGGCGCCTGGGTGCCGAGCGCTGGGTGGTGGCCACCGACACCACCAGCAACTACCCTGCCGCGGCGCAACGTACGGCCAAGGTGGGTTATATGCGGCAGCTGTCTGCCGAAGGGGTGCTGGCGCTGCAACCCACCGCCGTGCTGGGCACCCACGAGGCGGGGCCGGCTTCAGTGCTGGCCCAGTTGCGGCAGGCGGGTGTGCCCTTGATGCTGGCTCGCGCCGACCACAGCTTTCAGGAGCTGTTGGCCAAGGTGCGTCTGGCCGCGCGAGCCAGCGGGCTGCGTGAGGCCGGGCAGGCGCTGGAGGCCGAACTGGGCACCCAATGGCAACAGGCCCTGCGGCGCATCGAGCAGGTGCGCCAGCAACGTCGCCAACGCCAGGCGGCCGCGCCACGCGCCCTGTTCGTGATGAACCATGGTGGCCGGCCCCAATCGGCCGGACGGGGTACCGCAGCCCAGGCCATGCTGGACCTGGCCGGCGCGGTCAACGCACTCGATGTGGACCAAGGCTACAAGGCCTTGTCGGCCGAAGCGGTGGCGCAGGCGCGGCCTGATGTGATCGTCACCACCACCGAGTCGGTCGAGGCCAGCGGGGGCTTGAGCGGCTTTTGGCGCCACCCAGGCCTGGCCTACACCCCGGCGGCCCGCCAGCAGCGTGTGCTGGTGATGGACGCCATGGCCTTGCTGGGATTCGGGCCCCGCCTGCCGCAGGCCTTGATGGACCTGCACCAGGGCCTGTCATGAGCGCACTGGCTTCGCGCTGGCCACGCCCGGCCATGCCTTCCAACAAGGTGATGGGGCTGCTGGGCGTGTTGACCTTGCTGGGCTGCGTGTTGCTGGCCATCAGCCAGGGGGCCTATGGTCTGCTGATCGCCAACTGGCATCAGGGTGGGGCCGAGGTGTTCTGGCACATCCGCGCGCCGCGCGTGCTCATGGGCGTGGTGGCGGGCATGGCACTGGGGGTGTCGGGCGCGCTGATACAGGGCTTGTTTCGCAACCCTCTGGCGGACCCCGGCCTCATCGGTGTCAGCAGTGGTGCGGCACTCGGCGCCGGCTTGATGATCGTGGTGGGCTGGCCATGGCTGGGGGCGCGCGCCGGCCCATGGGCCTTGATGGTGGCTGCCTTTGCCGGTGCCTTGCTGGTGACGGCGCTCACCTGGCGCCTGGCCCGCCGTGAGGGGCAGGTGCAGATCACGCGCTTGCTGCTGGTGGGCATCGCCATCAACGCGGGGGCCGGGTCGGCGCTGGGCCTGTTGTCGCACCTGGCTGATGACGAGCAGTTGCGCTCCTTGACCTTCTGGTTGTTGGGCAGTCTTGGTGGCAGCCAGTGGCCGGCCGTCAGCGTGTGCGCGCTGGTGGTGGCGTTGGCCTTGAGCCTGCCGCTGTGGCACCCGGCGCAGGCCAGGGCGCTCAATGTGCTGTCGCTGGGCGACACCTCGGCGCAGATGCTGGGTGTGAATGTGCAGGCCGTGCAGCGCGTGTGCCTGGTCTGCGTGGCCTTGTCCGTCGGGGCGGTGACGGCGCTGGTGGGCATGGTCGCTTTTGTCGGGCTCTTGGCGCCGCATGCCGTGCGCCTGCTGGCCGGGCCTGATCACCGCGTGGTGATCCCTGGTTCGGCCTTGATCGGCGCCTGCCTGGTGCTGCTGGCCGACACCGGCGCCCGCACCCTGGTGGCGCCAGCCGAGCTGCCTTTGGGTGTGCTCACGGGCTTCATTGGTGCGCCGGCCTTCGTGTTGATGCTGCACCGGCGCGCCGCGCTGGCCTGATCCTCCACGGGCCCAGGGCCCTTTTGAAAGAACACGATGACCATCGGTGCCCATCAACTGTCACTGCACAAGGCGGGGCGATGCCTGCTCGACGTGCCCCATCTGAACCTGCCTGCGGGCCAGGTGCATGCCTTGCTGGGGCCCAACGGCGCGGGCAAGTCGACCCTGTTGAAAGCGCTGAGTGGATTGGAGCGCACGGTGGCCGCTCAGGTGGTGCTCCATGGCCGCAGCCTGGACCAGTGGGACATCCTGGCGCTGGCCGCGCACCGTGCCCTGCTGGAGCAGGATCACCGCGTGCCCTTCGACTTCCATGTCACTGACATCGTGCGCATGGGCCGCTACCCGCATGGTGCCAGGCCTCACCCGCGCGAGGTGGATCTGGTGAGCAACTGCCTGCAGCAGGCCGGGGCCTTGCACTTGCTGCATCGGCGCTACGACCAGTTGTCAGGCGGCGAGAAGGCGCGCGTGCAACTGGCCCGTGTGCTGGCTCAGATCGAGGTGTCGCCCGATGACCATGCGGCCCGCTGGCTGTTGCTGGACGAGCCCACGGCGGCGCTGGACCTGGCGCACCAGCATGCCGTCATGCGTTTGCTGCGCGAGGTGGCCGCGCAGGGCGTGGGTGTACTGGTGGTGCTGCACGACCTCAACCTGGCTGCGGCTTATGCCGACCAGGTGCTGGTGATGAACGACGGGCGGATTGATGCGCAGGGACCTTGCGCGCGGGTGCTGCAGCCCGAATTGGTCGCGCGCATCTGGGGTGTGGTGTGTGAACGGGTGGGGCTTGGTCAGGGCTGGCTGGCTTTTTCTTGAGCGGGTGGTGTTGGCTTGCGTTGATTTGGGCGCTTTGTCGTTGCAGCGCGGGGCGGTGCTGAGCGGGTGACTGACAGGGCGCCGATGGTGGCGGCCCACCGCTGCGCGGTGGACTGCTCTGCGGTGCTTGGCCACGGCGGGCGGCTGCGGAACTCGCCGTCCTTCGGCGGCTCAGACAGTCCTCGCCGACCCCTCGCCGATGGCGAGGGGCAACCCGCCACGGCCTGCGCGCCTCGACGCCCCCGACGGCGCCCTGTCAGCCACCCACTCAGCCCTTGTCGCCCCGCTCGTGGCCGGCCACGTCACGGGGTTGAGGCATGCCACCAAGTGGCGAAACAGGGCTGGGGCGGTATCTGGCCGGGCGCCTTGTTGGTGCTGAGGAGCGGAGCGTCGAGGTGGGCGCGCGCAGCGCGCTTCGTTGTCAAGCTTGCCGGAGTTGTGTGAGCGCAGCGGACGTCAGGCCGCGAAGCGAGTTCTCCGGCACAACCTCGGCGCGAGCACCGCAAGGCAGTCCCGCTGCAAGCGGGTCCACCAACATGAAGCCCGGCCGGACGCCGCCCCAGACCCCGCCCTGCGCTGCAACGACAAAGCGCATCGATATAGCCCTGCTCAGGGTCTGAAAGCCTCGACCTCGTTCGCTGCGGCAGCGTCAACCGGCACGCTGGTGTCAGGGCTCAGCGACAAAGCGGCCAAACCCCGTGCCAGCGAAGACATGCTCGGGTTCTCGATGAACACACAGGGCTTGCCGCTGCGCTTGCAGTGGTTCTTCACACGCCAATAGGCATCGTGGCTGATGCAACCCGTCTGGCAGATCACCAGGTCTGCGGCTGCGAGCGTGGCGTCCAGCCGGGCCGTGTTCTCTTCTTCGCCGCCATCGTGGTGCAGGAAGCGCCCGCCCGCGTGTTCGATCAACTGGCGGTAGACCGGCACGCTGGCCTGGCGCCCGCCTACACACAACACGGCCCGGTCATCCAGTGGGCTGGGCGCAGGCTGAGTCGCCATCGGTGTGGGCGTCGGTTCATCCGGTGCGGCGTCCTGCCTGTGCAACTGCTCACGCCAGGCCTGTGCCTGACGGCGTTGGCGCTCTGCTTCCTGCTGAGCCTGCAGCAAAGCCCGCTCCAACTGGTGGATGCGCTCAATCTGCCGCTCACCCTGACGCGCCAGTTCAAAGCGGCTCTTCAGGCTCGGTGCGGCGGCCTCCAGTGTCTGCAACGCCTCCTTCAGGCTGGCGATGGTCGTGTCGCGCCCCACCAGTTCGGCACGCAGGCGCAGCATCTCACCCTGCTGGGCCTCGGTGCGGCGCGCCAGTTCTTCGTTCAGGCTGGTGTTGCGACTTTGCGCTTGGCCCAGCGCGCGTGCCAGCACGGCGTTCTCGTCGATCAGGGACTCAAAGCGCTGCAGGTCGGCCCGTTGCGCCGCGCCAACCTGGTGCTGGATCATGTGGACGCGGCCCAGCACATGGTGGGTCAGCTCGGGTGTGCAGCGCGCGTGGCTGAGCGTGGCCCACAAGGCGCCAGCCAGGTCTTCTTGCGATTGCTGTGTCCACCAGGCCACCAGGGCCTCGGTGGTCTTGACTTTGGTGGCCTGCCGCAGGGCCAGCGCGTAGCGGCGGTCCAGCTCACGCTGCATGGCCTCGGCCAGCTTCGTGCGCTGCTTGCAGTCAGCGACCACGCCGCAATGCAGGTCGTAGTCATCGGCCACCGCCTGCCCGCCCAGGGTCTTGTCCACCAGGCGGCGCAAGGCGGCCATCGGCATGCACACGCCCATCACCGGGCAGTGCGCGTGATCATCCAGCTCCCAGAGGCGACGGCGGCGCGAGCCATTGGTCACCGGTGGGGCGCTGGACAGCACCGTGGCACCTGTGCCCATGACGGCCTGACGCACGATCGCGTCCAGTTCATCGGGCTTGTGTTCACACATCGCGGGCCTTTCGTCCATGCAGGCGCATATCAGGCCAGGCTCGCCACAGTATCGTCAGGAAGGGCAGGGGCTGCATGGCGCACCTCGGCAGATGAATAAGGTGCGTTTTGAGCCTCCGTGCCGCTCAGGTGTAGCAGGCGACCCCCACGGCCCCCGGCTACCAATTCCCCTTCTTGCCTGCCGGCCTCGGTCCGTGCAACAGGCCCTCACCGTCTGTTGCACGACCGTGGAAACTCAAAACGCATTTGCATCGTAATGAGAATGGTTCGTATTTGCAAGTAAGCCGCGATGCTGGCATGGGCATAGAAGGCTGTGGCCGCCCGCGAGGCCTCAGGCCGGGCCCTGGTAGCCGCCGCGCCGGAAGGTCAACACCAGCGTGTCGCGCCAGCCATGTTCACCCAAGGGCTGGATGGGGGTGGACTCGTGGATCACGCGTTCGTCATCGAGCAGCAGGGTGCTCCAGGGCTCTTGCAAGGTGAAACGCACGCCGTGTGGGCCGTCGGCCTCGAACACGCGGGTCTCGCCACCCTTGACCTGGTGGCGCGCCAGCATCAGCACGGCCACGAAGTCCACGCCATCGCGGTGGGCGCCCTCGGGGGTGGGCCGCCCGATGCCGCCGGTGGTGTCCACCCGGAACTGGTGCGCTTCGATGTACCAGGCGGGCGTGGGCTTGGCCTGGGCCAGCAGCATGCCGATCTGGCTCAGCAGGGCCTGCCATACAGGGTGCTGGCTGACCTGCTCCGCCATGGGCTCGAACCAGCGCTCGAAGCCGCCGTGCAGTGCGTTGTAGGTCACGGGCTGCCAGTGCGCCCGGTGTGGCGTTTGCGTGAGCGTGCCGGTCTGCGTGTCCAGCGTGAAGCAGCTGTGGCGCCGAAAGCGGTAGTGGCCACCGTCACGCAGGTGCAGGTCGGGCGGCAGGTCGTTCCAGCTGGCGTGCAGGGCATCCAGTGTGGCCTGGTCGGTGTGCAGCCAGTTCGACAGGGTGGGGGCGCTGATCATGGCCCAGCCCTGCTTGCGCAAGATGGCGGGGGCCTGATCCAGGGTCTCCGGATTCAAGGGGTTCAAGGCGTCCATCCCGCGATCCTCGCATGAACCGCGTGCCTCGCTTGGCGACAGGCTTGTGTCAGGTCAAATCAGGGCGACTGCTTTTGTGCGGCATGTTGTGCGGCATGTTGAGCGAAATCCCGCAGCACGGCCACCGCTTCGTCGCGCAGCAGCGGGCCGTCCACTTGCACGGCGGGTTGGCAGCCGGCCAGTACCTCGCTGCAGGTGATGGGCAGCGTCGGGTCACCCAGGGCCTGGGCGATGTCGGCGGTGGTGGCGCCCAGCACCACGCGCGTGATGCCCGCCCAGAACATCGTGCCGCTGCACATGGCGCAGGGCTCGCCACTGGCGTACACCGTGGCACCTTGCAAGGCACTGGCACCCAGCTTGCGCCGCGCCACCCGGATCAGCTCGACCTCAGCATGGGCCATGCAGTCGCCGGTGCTGCGCTGGGTGTTGCCGCTCACCTGCAGCACCTGGCCATCCTTGACCAGGGTGGCACCAAAGGGCATGTCGCCGCGCAGCATGGCCTCGCGCGAGGCGGCAATCGCCTGGCGCATATAGAGCGTGTCGTCCGTCATGGGGGCTCCTGGTCAGATTTCGTCGATGTCGGTCTGGCGGGGTTGCGCCTTGGGTGCGTCGATGGCGAACCGGTCGCGCGTGTTGACATAGAAGCTGGCCCCGAAGCGCCCGACCGGGAAGTAGTCCTGCAGGTGCACGCGCCAGCGCTCGGTGTCGATCAGGCCTTCACGTGCGTGCAGGCTGAGGATGCGGCCGATGAACACGTAGCGGCTGGGCGTTTCAAGCTTTTCGTGCAGCACGCATTCAAAGGCCACGGGCGCTTCGGCAATGCGCGGCACCTTCACATGGATCGAAGGCGCCGTGTGCAGGCCGACCTTGTCGAGCTCGCTCACATCGGGTGGCAGGCGTTCGCCGCAGCGGTGCATGGCCGTGGCCATCGCTTCATCCGTCATGTGCACCACGAACTCGGGGTGGGCCAGGATGTTGGCCGCCGTGTCCTTGAGCAGGCCATCACCCAGACGGTTGATGCTCACCATGACGGTGGGTGGGTCCTCGCCCAGCATGTTGAACATGCTGAAGGGCGCGGCGTTGACCACCCCGTTGGCACCCAGCGAGGTGATCAGCGCGATCGGCCGGGGCACGATGAGGCTGGCCATGAGCTTGTAGCGCTCATGCGTGCCCAGTTGGGTGAAGTCGATGTCCATGTGCGGCTCAGGGCAGCTTGCCTTCAACCCCGTCGACGTACCACTTCATCGACCAGAGTTCGGCTTCGGTGATGGTCTGGCCCGCGGCGACCTTGATGGCGCCTTGCTGGTCCTTGACCGGCCCCTGGAAGGGGTGGAAGGTGCCGGCCAGGATGGCCGCCTTCTTCGTGTTGAACAGTTTGACCACGTCAGCGGGGATGGCCGGGTTGAGCGCAGGCAGTTCGATCATGCCTTCCTTCATGCCCCACTTGGTGTCCTCGGCCTTCCACTTGCCATCGAGCACCTGCTTGACCTTGTGGCGGTAGTACACGCCCCAGTTCACGGTGTTAGCCGTCAGGTGGGCCTTGGGGCCATAACTGGTCATGTCGGAGTCCTGGCCGAAGGCGTACAGCCCTTTGGTCTGCGCCAGTTGCACCACCGCCGGCGAGTCGGTGTTCTGGTAGAGCACGTCCACGCCCTGTCCGATGAGGGCCTCCGCCGCCTGGCGTTCACGACCGGGGTCGTACCAGCTGTTGATCCACACCACCTTGGTCGAGGCCTTGGGGTTGACGCTGCGGGCGCCGTGCGTGAAGGCATTGATGTTGCGCAGCACCTCGGGGATGGGGTAGGAGGCTACAAAGCCCAGTTGCCCCTTCTTGCTCATCTTGCCGGCCAGCATGCCCAGCAGGTAGGCGCCTTCGTAGAAGCGCGTTTGATAGATGCCCAGATTGGGCGCCATCTTGTAGCCGGTGGCGTGTTCGAAGATCACCTCGGGGTGGTCTTTCGCGACCTTGAGCGTGGGCTCCATGAAGCCAAACGAGGTGGTGAAGATGAGCTTGCAGCCATCGGCCACCAGTTGCCGTATCACGCGCTCGGCGTCGGTTGATTCGGGCACGTTCTCCACGAAGGTGGTCTGGATGCGCGCGCCAAACTCCTTCTCGATGAGTTTGCGCCCGAGGTCGTGCTGGTGCGTCCAGCCCACATCGCCCACCGGGCCGGGGTAGATGAAGCCGATTTTCAGTGGCGGGGCGGCATGGGCTGCAGGGCTGAGCAGAAGCAGGGCGCTGAGGCCCCAGGCGAGCAGGTGACGGCGGTGCATGACAGGGGCTCCAGTGGTTGATGATTGTATACAAGCAATCAAGATGCCAACCTGAAAAGTGCATTAAGTTATTGATTTATATGGAAGTAAAAATGAAATAAAGGCATTGTGTACAAAATCAGTGCAAGGCCTGTGCAGGCTTGGTGCGGCCCGACACCAATTTGGGTTTGACGGCAGGTTTCAGCGTGGCGTGAGGGCCTGGGTCAGGTCGCCATCCTGGGCGCGGGGCGTGATGCTGAGGCGGTTTTCCAGCGACCGCAGGTGCGCCGCCATCAGGTCGATGGCCGTAGCCGCGTCGCCTTGTGCGATCAGGTCGACCAGTTGCGCGTGTTCGGCGTGTTCGCAAGCGGCATCGCCCGGTGCCTCGTACAGCGCCACGATGAGCGAGCAGCGCGACATCAGTTCGTGCAGCACCCGGGTCAGGACGCGGTTGCCCGCCAGTTCGGCCAGGGCCAGGTGAAAGTCGCCGGCCAGCCGCACCCAGCGACCATGGTCTTGCGCGTGCAAGGCCTGGTGCTCGGCGGCCAGGCGCAGCCGCAGCTTGTCGATCTGGGGCTTTTGCGCGTGGCGAATGGCCAGGGGCACGATCGCCGCTTCAATGGCGCGGCGCGCTTCGAACACCTCGCGCGTCTCTTCAGGCGTGGGTGCGGCCACGCTGGCCCCCTTGTGCGGCACCATCTCCACGACCTGCATCTGCGCCAGCCGCTGCAGAGCCTTGCGCACCACGGTGCGGCTCACGCCATAGATGTCGCACAGGGTCTCTTCGCCCAGGCGGGTGCCCGGTGCCAGGCGCCGGTCCATCACGGCGCTCAGGATGCCCTGGAAGACGGGCTCGTCCAGGGCGCCCGTGAGGCGGGCCGGCGGCAGGCGGGCGGGTTGACGTCGCGCAGCGGTGACCATGAATCTGTCAGACCGGGCGCGCAGGGCGGGGCTTGCCGTCCCGGTCGATGGCCACATAGGTGGCTTTGGCTTCGGTCACCTTGACGAGCATCGGCTCGGACGGTCGGCGCTCGGCCCAGACCTCCACATGCACGGTGATCGAGGTGTTGCCGATGCGCTCAACGCGGGCGTAAAAGCTCAGCAGGTCGCCCACCGACACGGCATTGCGGAACACGAACTCGTTGACCGCCACCGTGGTGACCCGGCCTCGCGACACGCGCGCGGGCAGCACGCAGCCCGCCAGGTCCACCTGGGACATGATCCAGCCGCCAAAGATGTCGCCGTTGCCATTGGCATCCTTGGGCATGGGCATGACCCGCATCACCAGCTCCATTTCGTGGTGCAGCTCGGGCGGGGTCAACAGGGTATTGGGAGGCGGGGAAACGGTCATGGGGGAATCCGGTCAACAATGGACCACTGCAACTTCAGACAAGGCATTGTTCCTTAAATGCGCCGCTACGCACACGCCCCCGCTGCTGAAAAACAGACTTCCCCCACGGAATCAAGCCGCTCTGACAAGGACACGCTGGCCCGCTTGTGGCCGTATTTGTGGGCCTACAAGGGCCGGGTGGTGCTGGCGCTGGCCTTCATGATCGGGGCCAAGGTCGCCAACGTGGGCGTGCCTTTGCTGCTCAAAAATCTGGTTGACCGCCTGGCACCCAACGCCAGCAGCGCCCAGGCCATGCTGGTGGTGCCGGTGGGCCTGCTGGTGGCCTACGGCCTGTTGCGCCTGTCGACATCTTTGTTCACCGAGCTGCGCGAGCTGGTATTTGCCAAGGCCACCGAAGGCGCGGCGCGCAGCATCTCGCTCAAGGTGTTCGGACACCTGCATGCGCTGAGCCTGCGCTTTCACCTGGAACGCCAGACCGGCGGCATGACACGCGACATCGAGCGTGGCACGCGCGCCGTGCACTCGCTGATCTCGTACTCGCTCTACAGCATCATCCCCACGCTGATCGAGGTGGTGCTGGTGCTCAGCCTGCTGGCGGTCAAGTTCGACATGATGTTCGCGTGGATCACGCTGGCGGCCCTGGTGCTGTACATCGCCTTCACGGTGACCGTGACCCAATGGCGCACGCGCTTTCGGCGCGAGATGAACGAGCTGGACTCCAAGGCGCACACGCGCGCGGTGGACTCGCTGCTGAACTACGAAACCGTCAAGTACTTCAACAACGAGGCCTTCGAAACGCGCCGTTACGACGAAGCCCTGGAGCGCCTGCGCCAGGCGGGCGTCAAGTCGCAACAAACCTTGTCCTTGCTGAACGCGGGTCAGCAAACCATCATCGCCGTGGGCCTGATCGCCATGCTGTGGCGCGCCACCGAGGGCGTGGTGCAAGGCCGCATGACGGTGGGCGACCTGGTCATGGTCAACGCCTTCATGATCCAGCTCTACATCCCGCTGAACTTTCTGGGTGTGATCTACCGCGAGATCAAGCAGGCCCTGACCGACCTGGACAAGATGTTCACCCTCATGCTGCGCGACCGCGAGGTGGCCGACGCGGCCGATGCCAAGCCGCTCTTGCTCAAGGGGCCGCCTTCGGTGCGCTTTGACCACGTGCAGTTTGCCTATGAACCGGCGCGCCCCATCCTGCATGACGTGAGCTTCGAGATCCCGGCAGGCCAGACCGTGGCCGTGGTGGGCCCATCGGGCTCAGGCAAATCGACGCTGGCACGTTTGCTCTACCGTTTTTATGACGTGCAGGGTGGCCGCATCACCGTCAACGGCCATGACGTGAAAGGCCTCACCCAAGACAGCCTGCGCCGCAGCATCGGCATCGTGCCGCAGGACACCGTGCTGTTCAACGACACAGTGGCCTACAACATCGCCTATGGCCACACCGAGGCCACGCACGAGCAGGTCGTGCAGGCCGCCCAGGCCGCACGCATCCATGACTTCATCAGCGGCACGCCACTGGGTTACGAGACCATGGTCGGCGAGCGCGGCCTGAAGCTGTCTGGTGGCGAAAAGCAGCGCGTGGCCATTGCCCGCACCCTGCTCAAGAACCCGCCCATCCTGGTGTTTGATGAGGCCACCTCGGCGCTGGATTCGGCCAATGAACGCGCCATCCAGGCCGAGCTGGCGAGCGTGGCCCAGGGCAAGACGGTGCTGGTGATCGCGCACCGCTTGTCCACCATCGTGCATGCCCACGAGATCCTGGTGATGGAGGCTGGCCACATCATCGAGCGCGGTACCCACCCGCAGTTGCTGATGGCCGATGGGCGTTATGCGCAGATGTGGCGCCTGCAGCAGGCGGGGGCCCAGCAGGCACCGAACGATCAAGCCGCTCAGGCGGTGGCATAGCCGGTCTGCACGAAGCGCGCACGCGCCTGTGCACTGCATGAGGTCATGGGGGCGCGCAGATGTGGGCCGCAGCAGCCCATGTCGTGCAGCGCCGCCTTGACGACGGCCGGGTTGGGCTCGGCGAACAGCGCGCGGATCAAAGGCATGAGCCGGTGGTGGATGGTGCGGGCCTCGCTCACGCGGTCGGCCTGCATGGCGCGGTGCAGCGCGACGTACAGATCCGGCCTGATGTGCGCTGCCGCCGAGATGGCCCCATGGCCGCCCAGGCACAGGTTGTAAAAGATGTGGGCGTCTTCGCCGGCCAGCACCTGCAATCGCCCGTCGGCGATCAGTTGCTGGGTCTTGTCGGCCGAGCCGCCGCAGTCCTTGATGGCGTGGATGTGGCCGTGGCCAGCCAGCGCCAGGATGGTGTCCAGTTCCATTTGCACCCCGGTTCGATACGGGATGTCGTACAGCACGACCGGTGCGCGCGAGGCATCGGCCAGTGCGCTGAAATGGTCGATCAGGCCCGCTTGTGAGGGCCGCACGTAATACGGCGCCGGGCTCAGCACACCGGCCAGTGGCCGCGCGTTCAAGGCCTGGAGCCGGGCGTGCAGGTGGCCCACATGGTTGCCAGCCAGCCCGGCGATGACGGGCAGTCCCTCGGCGGCCGCCAGCACAGTGTCCAGCACGGCATCCTGCTCGCTGTCATCGAGCGCAGCGGCTTCGCCTGTGCTGCCCAGCGCGACCAGGCCGCTGACCTGGGCGGCGCGCAGGTGCTGCACCAGGCGCGTCAAGGCCGGGTGGTCCACTTCAAGGCCCGCGGCGGTTTGGTGAAAAGGGGTGACCAGCGCCACCCAGATCCCAGCGTAATCAGACATGTACGTTCTCCAACACATGAAACCGGTGAAAACCGTTCAGGCGGGCGGCGGTACGTGACTGGGCTGGATGAGGGGTGATCCGGTTTCAGGCTGTGCCGTCGCTCATCTGACGGCAGCAGCTGCCCCGGTCAGACGAGCGGCTGTTTTTTGGCTTTGACCAGCGCGGCGCACACGGCCACGTTCACCACCGGGCCAGGCATGGCGTCGAATGTGAACGAGGTGAACGGGCTGGACATGGGCAGATTGTAGGTGGCGCCTCAGTGCTTGGCATCCACCTGGATGAAGGGCACGGTGCCACCGGTCACGTTGGGCAGCTTGCCATCCCACTTGCGGATGGCCTCACGCTCGTTCTCGATGCGGCGCAGGGCCAGCAAGTCCGAGGTGATCTGCTGGCGCTGCAGGGCCAGCGCATCGGCTTCGGCGCGGGCGCTGGCCACCTTCTGTTTGGCTTCGACCTCGATGCGCTGCAGATCGCGTTCGGCCTTGAGCTTTTCCTGTTCGGCCTTGACCTTGGCTTCAATGGCCTCGGCGAAAGACCGCGAGAAAGCGAAGTTCACGATCGCGAACTCGTCCAGCAGCAGGCCGTGGCGCATCATCTTTTCGCGCAACAGCGCGCCGATGGCATCGCGCACCTCGGTGCGGCGCGACACCAGTTCTTCTGCCGTGAAGCGGGCCGTCACGGCTTTCACGGCTTCTTGTGCGGCGGGGATGATGATGCGGTCTGCTGCGATGTCGGCACTGGGGCCGATGTTGCGAAACACATTGACAACCTGCCTGGGGTCCAGGTGGTAGTTGATGGCGATGCGCGTGTGCACCGATTGCAGGTCCTTGGAGGCCGCATCGCCTTCTCCTTCACCCTTTTGCAGGCGCACATCCATCATGTGCATGGACTGCGCCAGGGGCACGCGAAAGTGGATGCCGGGTTCATACACCTGGTCATCGGCACGGCCAAAGGTGGTCATCACACCGCGGTCGCCCGCCGTGATCACCACCACCGGGCTGAGCAGGTACAGGCCCAGTACCAGCGCGGCGGCCATGGCCAGCTTGCGCAAAGTGCCGTGGGGGCGGCCAGAAAATTCGTTCATCACGGGCATGGGTCCTCCTGTCGTCGTTTGAGGCTTGGGATTCTGGCACGCTTGGGTTTTGCGCGTGACTACCTATTGGCATCCAACGTTTGTCGATCAAAAATCACGGGCCTTTGTCGGCGCACCGCTCCACCATGCCCAACCCCAGCCAGCGCCAACACAACGCCCCCCGTACCTTGAATGTGGCGTATGCGCGCGTGCTGCTGGGCCACCTGCTGCAGGCCAGGCCGGATCTGCTGCAGGTGCTGGATGCTGCGCAGCAGCGCTACCTCGATCAGCAAGACCCGCTGGCCCGTTGCACCCTGCAGGAATGGCACGCCATGTTGGACATGGCCGAGCGCCATCTGGGCGGACGCGACATGATCCCCGACATGGCCGAGCAGTTCAAGCCCTGGCATGCCGGCTTGCTGGGCTTCACCTTGATGACCAGCGCCACCGTGGCCGATCTGGGCGGCTTGCTGCGGCGCTTTCATCACTTGCTGGACGACGTGTTCCTGGTCGAGCGTGGCGCGCAGGGTGAGCGTTTTTTCTTGCGCTTGCGCGCGGCCACATCCGAGCAGTCTCACCGGTTGGCCCGCTTCTCGTTGACGGTCTGGGCGCAGCGTCTGCGCTGGTTGACCGGCCAGCCTGACCTGAAGCTCGATGTCAGTTTTGAAGGGCCCGCACCGGCCGATGCGGGGCCCTATCGGCGCATATTCGGGGGCACCGTGCGCTTCGATCAGGACGACAACACCATGTGGGGCGACGTGGCCTGCCTGGAGATGCCCATTGTCTCTCGGGACACGGTCAGCCACATGCTGCTGCAAGGCCAGGCGCTCAAGCAACTGGCCTTGATGTCGCGCACCGAAGACCGCTTCATCGAACGGCTGCAAAGTCTGATTCGCACCCAGCTGGCGCTGGGCAAGGTCAACCTGGAAGACATGGCAGCTGAACTCAAGTTGCCTGCACGCACCTTGCAGCGCCGCCTCGAAGAAGCCGGTTTGAATTTTCGCCTGATGGTGGACGATGTGCGCAAGTCGCAGGCCCAGCACTACCTGCGCGATACCCGCATGCCATTGGGCGAGATGGCCTCGTCACTGGGGTTCGCCGACCATGCCAGCTTCAACCGCGCGTTCAAGCGCTGGTCGGGGGTGTCGCCGGGGGCGTTCCGCCGTGCGCAGGTTGCTTTGCCTGAGGCATCAACGGATCAGGGTGCGCCTTTGTGAATGGCCTCTTGCGCTTGCTCGGCCTTTTCCGCCAGAGACAGTGATGCGTCCTGGTTCTGGCTCATGAGCACCAGCAGCCTGGCGGAGGTCTCTTCTTCCTGCTCGAACATGGCCTTGGCGCCTTCTACGCCAAAGTACTGCTGACGCAGCTCGTGCAGGCCCTTGAGTTGCGCCCGCGCTTCGTCGATGGTGCCCATGCTCAGGCCTGGCGGATAGGTCTGGGCCACGGCCTGTGCGTACTGGGCGTACTGCTGGTACAGGTCTTTCAGTTCACGCTGCGCCTTGGCAGGCATGCCCGAGGACAAGGCTTCGAGCTTTTGCAGCGCTTCATCGCGGGCGTAGAGCGCCTGCACCCGCTCGACGTCAACCCGTGTCTGTGGGTCGATGACCAGGTTGCCGTTGCTGTTGGCTCGGAAGGAGGGGAGGATCATGCTGTCCAGTGGGGACGCTGCCGGGCGCGGGCCATCGGGTACGGGCAGGCCCGATGCCACAGAGCCTGATGCCGCTGGCGCGCCAACCGGCACGTTGCGGCTGAACAAGGACGGTGTGCTGCCCGTGGCCTGGTCGGTGTTGTGCTGGTCGCCTTGATCGCGCCACCACCATGCACCCAGTGCGAGGGCGCCGGCCAGGGCCACGGTGATCAGCCAGTTCTTCTGTGTCACGTTCAACTTCCTGTCGCCCATTGAAAAAGACCGGTGCGCAGGCACCGGCCTTTCATTGTGAGCTGTCTGTCGTTCAGCTGATCAGAACGGGCCGTTGGACGTGAAGCTCGACAAGGCCGTGTCCTGCCCATTGAGGAATGGGCTGTAGCGGGTGTCGCCATCGGCAAAGCGCTTGACCCACGAGATGTTGGTGTAGCTGGTGGGTTCGCTGGCCTTGGTCGGGAAGAAGTGGTCTGCACCGTTGATCACGGCAAGCAGCTTCTTCGTGGTGCTGGGGATGGCGTCGTAGAACTTCTGCGAGTGGCCCGACACCGATGCGATGGTGTCGCTGGTGCCGCCAATGATCGCCGTGGGCACCTTGTTGACCTTGAACTTGCTCACGGCGGTGTCCCATGGGGCGTAGGCCACAGCGGCGACCAGACCAGGCGTGGCGCTGGCGGCTTCCAGCGTGCCACCACCACCCATCGACCAGCCGGCGACAACCTGACGTGTGGTGTCGATCTTGCCTGCGGCGGGGCCCGTGGTCACAGCGGACACGGTCTTGAGCGCGGCCAGCAACTGCGTGGCGCGGCTGGAGGGGAAGTCAAACAGGGTGTTGGTGGTGATGGCCACGACCACAAAGCCGTGTGTGGCCAGACGCTTGCTCAAGGCCGTCA
>Ga0209066_10004264_pt1 | contig 15742 bp, 11 predicted proteins | sample All_14_2_FD_187198 | JGI IMG/M metagenome (GOLD analysis project Ga0209066, IMG submission 187198) | Freshwater microbial communities in response to fracking from Pennsylvania, USA - Allegheny Zone_MetaG_DW_15 (SPAdes) (version 2) ...
GGCCGGCAGTTCCCGGCAGGTTGCCGGCATCTTGGAAAGCGATGGAGTGGGGGAGGTTCGGGCGACGGCGCCGGGACTCCTGTTCAGGAGTGCGCGGGGAGAAGAGGGATACACAAGATTGAAGAGCGGCCGGTATCCGGAGGGTCGAGAGCGCGCTCAGCGACCCCAGCCATGCTCGCCGATGAGTTCGACAAAACGGACACTGGCCAGACAAGCGACCCGAACCTCCCCCTTTTCTTTGGTCACAAGGTGGAGATTCTGGAATTCCTGGTCACCAACCGGCATGATCAGCTTCCCGGGATCGGCCAGTTGGTCGATCAGAGGATGGGGGACCTCGGGACCGCCGGCAGTGACGATGATCGCATCATAAGGAGCGAACTCCGGCCAGCCGAGGGTACCGTCATCCATCTTGGCGACGATATTGAAACAGCGGAGAGTATCGAAAAGCTTTCTCGCCCCGGCCAACAGGGTATTGACCCGCTCGACCGTATAGACCTTGTGGCAGAGCCGGGAAAGGATTGCCGCCTGATAACCGGAACCGGTCCCGATCTCCAGGACTTTTTCATGCCCCTGCAACTCCAGGACCTGGGTCATATAGGCGACAATGTACGGTTGTGAGATCGTCTGGCCGGCGGCGATGGGCAGGGGATAATCGCCGTAGGACCGGCCCTGCATCGCGTCGTCGACGAAAAGATGGCGCGGCACCTCCCCCATGACGGCGAGGACTCGCTGGTCGGTTATCCCCCGGGCCGCGAGCTGTTCCTGTACCATCCGCTCACGGGCTGTGGCAAAACGATCGGTCACTTTTTGCCCTTCTGCCAGGAAAAGTCGTCCGTCCAATCGTTTTCGTCGGCATCGTGGGCCTCATACCGGCTATCGACCACCACATTATCTTTCAGCGTTACGATAACCTTGCCGATACCGGGACTGCCGAGATACTTGCCCACTACCGGGGTCCTTTCCATGACGGTGGAGGTCTTTTCCTTGAACAGCCACCGCTCGACCCCCTTGTCGACAACCTTTTGCTCATCCGGCTCACCAAGGAAGGTCAGCACATCATCACCGGTTGACTGCCCCACCTTGATCAGCAGCACGTCCGAGGCCAGGTTGCGAACGGGCTTGTTGTAGCATCCGCCCAGGAGCAGCGCGGTTGCCAGGAAAATCAGGCAGTAACGGCAGAAAGAGGGCATAGAACCTCCCTGGTGGTTGAAATCGAAAGAACGGGACAGCATGTCGATCTATAGCCTGAAGATTATCACTTTTCAATGGTTATGTCGTATTCCGACCGGCTGCCGGATCAACCCTCCTGATACACGGAACGTCGCATTGATTCGACATATCACTGAAATCGCAATACTTCAGACCAATGATCAGCGATTATCCCCGAACCGCCCGATTGAGGATCTTGTAGTTCCTCTCGACCATGACCAGCGGATCGACAACCAGTCCCGCCTGAATCATCGCGTTATCATAGATCTGCCTTGCCACATCGACGGCGAACTCCTCGTCCGATTGCTGCAGGTCGGCCAGCCGTTTGATGAGGGGATTCTTGAGGTTGATCTCCAGGTTCTTTTTCGAGGTCTCGAGCCCGAGCCCCTTCTCGAATCTCGATGCCGCCAGAACCCGCTGCATCGACGAAGTCATATGGCTGTCGGGATTGACGATCATCGCCGGTGCATCGACCAGCCGTTTCGAGATGATGACATCCTGCACCCCGTCGGCAAGAGTCTTCTTCAACCAGGTGAGAAGGGCTTCGGTCTGCGTGCTGTCAAGCCCTGCCTCCTGATTCTCTTCGGCCTTTTTCTCCTCCTCGGTCTCGGGAATGGCGAGATCGGCCCGATCGGCGGAAACCAGCTTCTTGCCCTCGAACTCGCCGAGATGGCTGAGGACGAAGTCGTCGATCGGTTCCATCGTGTAGATGATCTCGATATCCTTCTTCCGGAACATCTCGACATAGGGGCCGGCCTCGATCGCCGCCCGACTGGTGCCGTTGATATAGTATATTTCCTGCTGATCCGGGTTCATCCGCAGCAGGTAATCGGCCAATCCCACCGGTTTGCCGGCCTCGGACTTCGACGACTCGAAGCGCAGCAGACGGCCGAGATCGTTGCGATATTCAAAACTGGAGGTGGCGCCCTCCTTCAGGAAGATACCGAAGGTCTTCCAGAAAGCCAGATACGCGTCGGCATCCCGTTTCGCCTCCTCCTCCAGGTATTTCAGGAACCGTTTGGTGATGACCCGGCTCAGTTTGCCGACCAGGGCATTGTCCTGCAGCGCCTGACGGGAAATATTCAACGGCAGGTCTTCGCTGTCCACCACACCTTTGAGGAATCTCAGCCATTCCGGAAGGATATTCTCAGAATGCTGATCGATGAGGATCCTCTGGCAGTACAGATTCACTCCGGACTCCATCCGGCCGAAACCCATGACTTCAAAATTCTCCTTCGGGACGAAGAGCAGGGCATTGATCGCCAGCGGCGCATCGGCCGAAAAATGCAGGCGGTACATCGGCTCGTCGATGGCATTGCCGACGAATTTGTAGAAATCGACATACTCCTGTTCGGTGATCTCTGCCTTGTTTCGCGTCCACAGGGCCTGGACAGTATTGACGATCTCGCCCTCGATCTTGATCGGAAATGAAACAAAGGCCGAATACTGCCTGATGATCGATTCGACCTTCCATTTCTGGGCATAATCATGGGCGTCTTCTTTCAACTCGACAATGATCCTGGTGCCGCGGTGCAGACCCGGCATTTCGCTGATGGTGAAGGAGCCAGTGCCGTCGGAGGCCCATTCATGGCCCTCACTGCCGTCCCAGGACCGGCTCTGCACGAGGACGCGACTGCCGGCCATGAAGGCGGCGTAGAATCCGACGCCGAACTGGCCGATAAGGCTGACATCCTTCTTCGCCGCCTCCGCCAACTGGGCCAGGAAGGTATTCGACCCTGAGTGGGCGATTGTCCCGAGATTGGCCTCGAGCTCATGGCGGTTCATGCCGATCCCGGTATCGGTGATCGTAAAGGTGTGGTTCTTGTCATCGAGGCTGATGTTGATCTCGAGCGGCACGTGGGCATCGAAGACATCGGTGGCGGTAATGCTCTCATGCCTGAATTTCTCCAGTGCATCCGCGGCATTGGAGATTAATTCGCGGATAAAGACATCACGCTCGGTGTACAGTGAGTGGATGACGATATCGAGGAGTTTTTTGGTCTCAGCCTGAAATTCGTGGGTTGTGGTTTTCACTGTCATTACGAATACCTCTTATTCTTTTTTCGGGACGGGAACACGCAGCTCCCCTGCCATTGATTTATCAGCCAATTTCGGCGTTAACGGTAAGCATATCTGGATAGTTGTCAAGCCAGGGCGGCCACCCGGTCACGGCCCTTCAACGCCCATACGCTCCGCATTGCCCTCGGAGTGGTCCATCGCCACCGATCCCTGCCGCACGGTCGCCGGCTCCCGACGAGGCTAACGCGCCGCCCGCAGCACAACCCAACCACGCGGCCGTTGTCACTCAACCGTCACAGCACACGTACCTTCCCGCCGAACTTTCCGCCCATGAGAAAATGATGGAGAACCTCGCATCCAGACCCGTTCCAGCGCCGATCGTGCCTGAGACAGTTCGAAGCAGAAGAGGAATCACCCCCGATTGGTTATTTGCCTTATCTTGCGGTCGACCATTGAAATTGTCTCGGCGGATTTGATAGGATGAATCTGAACGGGATTTGTGTATCGGCCTCGACAAAAGATCGGGGATCGCCGGGTCAACAATGGAAATCAAAGGAGAAAACGGGATGAAAACGGCAAAAACAATGTTTGTTGTTTTCGCGGCCCTTCTTCTGGCCGCCGGGTCGCTGCTGGTCGGCAAGGGAGAGGCAGCGGAGGACAAAGTGTCCTTTTACGCCAACATCACGGCCATCGAGCCGATCATGGAGGCTTTTTCCAAATCGACGGGCATCAAAGGTGAATACACCCGAATCTCCACGGCCAAGTTCCTCTCCACCGTATTCACTGAATTCGAGGCGAACAAGCTGATGGCGGATGTCATCCAGGCCCCGTTGCCGGTTCTGGAAATGCTGAAGGAAAAGGGAGTCATCGCCACTTACGTTTCTCCCGAATCAGCGAAGTACCCGGCATGGGCGAACAAGAACGGCATTCAACTCTTCGGCATCGAATATGTTGGGATCATCTACAATAAGGAACTGGTCAAGCCGGAGGACGTGCCGAAGCGCTATCAGGACCTGGCCGACCCGAAATGGAAGGACAAGATCGTCATGGCGAACCCGGCCAGCCATGCCACGACCATCTGCTGGCTGATCGGCCTGCGGGAGAACGTCTTTGCCTCCGATCAGGAGTGGCGGGAATTTCTCAAGGGTCTGGCAGCGAACCGGCCGATGTTCGTGGCGTCCTTCGGTCCGACCCCGGCCCCGATCGAGAGCGGCGAGAAACAGATCGGCATCTCGATGCCCAAGTATATCGTCACAAAAGCACCGGCCCCCCTCGACTGGGCTCGGGTGGAAAATCAACCTTTGATGGGGACCCCGCGGGCGATGGGCATCTCCTCGAAGGCCCCGCATCCGGAAGCGGCGAAAAAATTCATGGACTACTGGCTGTCCAAGGACGCCATGACCCTGCTGGCGAACGACGTCGGTGAATACGTACTCGCCCCCGGCGTCTTCCCCCCCATCGACGGCATGGACAAGGCCAAGGTCATACCCATCAGGGAACTCGCCGATGACGAGATAGCCAGGTGGGGCGAGGAATTCAAAAAGATCTTCGCGATCAGATAATCCATCCCCGGCCATGGAAATCCGCATTACCGGCCTTCGGAAGCATTACGCCTCCGACGGCCGGATCATCAAGGCGCTGGACGATGTCGACCTGACCATCCCGTCCAACCAGATCTTCACGTTGCTCGGCCCATCCGGCTGCGGCAAGACCACCCTGCTGCGCAGCATCGTCGGCCTGGAATCCCCGGATGCCGGCGAGATCCGGATCGGCGACGAGATTGTCTACTCGTCGGCGCAGAACATCAGCCTGCCAACTGAAAAACGGGGACTCGGCATGGTCTTCCAGACCTACGCGATCTGGCCACACATGAACGTCTACGATAACGTCGCCTACCCCCTGCAGAACCGGAAGGTCCCGAAGGAGGAAATCCGCCGGCGGGTGGCTGAGACTCTGGCCTTCGTCCAGCTCGAAGGTTTTGAAAACCGGCCTGCCACGAAACTCTCCGGCGGTCAGCAGCAGCGGGTGGCCCTGGCCCGCGCCCTCGTGGCCAAACCCAGAGTCATTCTCTTCGACGAACCTCTGAGCAACCTGGACGCCAAGCTGCGGGAAGAAACCCGCAAGGAATTGAAGACATTCCTCTACGATCTCCAGATAACCGCCGTCTATGTCACCCACGACCGGGTCGAGGCCCTCGCCCTGTCCGACACCATCGCCGTGATGCGGGCCGGCCGGATCATCGAAATCGGTTCGCCGAAAAAGATCTACTTCGACGCCGAAAGCGAGTTCGTCGCCGACTTCATCGGCCGGGCCAACCTGGTCAAGGCGGTGGTCCGGGAACAGCTCCCCGGGACGACCATCGTCGATTCCGGTATCGGCCGGCTCGCCTGTCGCAAGGGAGAATTTCCACCCGGCACGAAGGTGACACTCTGTCTGCGCCCGGAATTCATCTCGCTGACTCGGGGTGACCACCCCGGGACGAATGTCGTCCAGGGGACCATCGCCTCCATGGTGTTCGTCGGCGATGCCTTCGAGGGCGAGATCCGCGTCGGCGACCAGCATCTGCTGGCCCGCATCGAACCGGAGACGGATCTGGCTGTGGGCGACGAGGTCGGCTTCCAGGTGAGCCCCGATCATTGCCTTCTCGTTGCCGGGTGACAGAAACCATGACCGGCAGACACTCGGGACTGACCCTTCTGCTCATCGCCATCGTCGGTTTTCTCACCATCTGCCCGGTGATCATGCTGGTCTTCGGCAGTCTCTCGGAAGGGTTGACCGCCTCCGGCAAGTTCACCCTGGCCAAATACATCGCCGCCTATACCGATCCGGCACTCCTGGAAGTCATCTGGAATACGGTGATTTTCGTCGGAGGGGCGGCGTCGACCGCCACCGCCCTGGCCCTCTTTCTGGCCTACCTCAACATCCGTACCGACATCCCCTTCAAGTTCATCTTCGGCATCATCTCGGTTATCCCGATGATGATTCCACACCTCCTGTTCTCGGTCAGCTGGGTCCTGCTGCTCAATCCTTCCAACGGCATACTGAACCTCATCCTGAAACAGGTCTTTTCTCTTCATCATGCCCCGTTCAATATCTATTCCCTGCCCGGCATGGTCCTCGTCGAGGGATTGCTCGATCTTCCGATCGCCTACCTGATCATCGCTCCGGCCATGGCCTCCTTCGACGCCTCGCTGGAGGAATCCTCCCGGGTCTGCGGCGCCTCCACCGCCAAGACGATCTTCCGCATCACCCTGCCGGTCCTGCGGCCGGCCATTCTCGCCGCCTTCATCCTCTGCGTCATTCGCGGCCTGGCCTCCTTTGCCGTACCTTCGGTCATCGGCATGCCGGGGCGCATCTATGTGCTGGCCACCCATCTCTACCAGATGGTTTCCACCGGATTCGCCGCCGATTACGGCAAGGCCGCCGCCGTGGGAATGAGCGTCCTGCTCGCCTCGATCATCCTCATCTACCTGTACCGTTACCTCACCTCAGCCAGCGACAGGTTCGTGACAATTGCCGGCCGCGGCTACAAGCCGACGATCATCAATCTGCAACGCTCCAAGATTCCACTCTTTCTCATCCTCGGGTTTCTGTCGTTCATCCTGATTGTCCTGCCGGTCGTGGTCCTCTTTTACACTTCCCTGGTACCGTATTCAATGGTGCCAAGCATGAGAGCCTTGTCGATGATGGGGCTGAAGCACTGGATCGAGGTGCTCAATGATCCGATCTCGCTACTGTCCCTGAAAAACAGCCTGTTTCTCGGGGTCTTCGGTGCCACTATCGGCATCGTGCTGTCGATCTTCGTGGCCTACGTCATCGTCAAGGTACGGACCCGGAGCGCCGGGATCCTGGAATCCCTCAGTTTTCTCTCCTTCTCCTTTCCCGGCATCGTTATCGGCGTCGGATTCATGTGGTTCTTCGTCCGCACCCCGCTCTACGCCACGGTCTGGGCCCTGTTGATCGGTTATATCGCCACCTATCTGCCCTATGGAATCCGCCCCTTATCCAGCGCCTTTGTCCAGATCCACGATCATCTCGAGGAATCGTCGCTGGTAGCCGGCGCATCGTACCTGACGACGCTGCGGCGGATCGTCATCCCGCTGCTGGTGCCGGGAATCGTCTCCGGCTGGGTGCTGATGGCGACCATGTTCGTCCGGGAACTGTCCCTGTCCGTGGTGTTGTCCCGACCGGGAACGGAGGTTCTGGCGGTGCAGATCCTGCGGTTTTCCGAAGACGGCCTGTGGGGCAAACTGTCGGCTCTTGGAATCATGATGATCGGGGTTTCGACCCTGCTGGTGCTCCTGGTCACCCTCATCGGCCGCAAGTTTCGACCGGTCGACCGCTGACCGCCGCCCCTGCCCCCTCAGCCCTTGACTGCAGCCTGCTGCTCACGCCGATCGCAACGAGTCGCACTGACGGCATGGATTCAATTCGTGTATACTTGCCTACGGTCGTCGACACTCCTGCGGAAAACCGGCAACTGACGTTGTTCCACCATCCTCTGATCGTTGCCCATGCCCATGAATGAATCCCTCGATATCTGGAAGCTCCTGGCCGGTCTCTCCCTCTTTCTGTATGGGATGTACCTGTTGGAGGACGCCATCAGAACCATGTCCGGCAAGGCCTTCCGCCAGATGATCAGGTACTGCACCGCCGGGCGCCTCCGCGCCATCGGCAGCGGCGCCTTCATCACCGCCATCCTCCAGTCCAGTTCGGCAGTCTCCCTGATGATCCTGGCCTTTGTCGGGGCAGGGGTAATGACGATGCAGAACGGGATCGGGGTGATGATGGGCGCCAATATCGGCACCACCCTGACCTCCTGGATTGTCGCCGTTTTCGGTTTCAAGCTCAACATCGAGGTTTTTGCCCTACCTCTGGTCGCGCTCGGAGGACTGGTGTTCATCAGCTTCGGCCCGTCATCAAAACTTTTCCAGGCCAGCCGATCATTGTTAGGTTTCGGCTTTCTCTTCCTTGGTCTCGAGTTCATGAAGACCGGAGTGGAACACTTCGCCGGCCAGATAAACCTCAGCGCTATCGGCCATTACGGGCTCTGGATCTTTCTGCTGATCGGCATCCTGATCACGGCGCTGATGCAGTCGAGCTCGGCGAGTATCGCCATCATCCTGACCGGGCTTAACGGCGGCCTGCTGACTCTCGAGCATTCAATGGCCATGGTCATCGGTGCCAATATCGGCACCACCGTCACCGTTCTCCTCGGTTCCATCGGTGGAATCCCGTCCAAGAAACGGGTCAGCACCAGTCATCTGATCTTCAACCTGGGGACAGGGATCCTGGCCTTCCCCCTTGTGCCTCCCCTAACGCTATTGCTTCCCACCTTCTTCGACATCCAGACAAACGCCGTCATGGCCCTGGCCTTCTTTCATACCCTTTTCAACGTCACCGGCGTCGTGGTCTTTTTCCCCTTTATCGGAATCCTCGCCCGTTTTCTGGTCCACACTTTTCCGGACCGCAAGGAGACGGTGGCCATCTACATCAACAATACCCCGACCGAAGTCACGGACGCGGCCACCGCTTCTCTGCGCAAGGAGATCCTCCATCTGTTTGAAGAGTCGCAGTTGTACAGCCTCAGGACCTTTAAAATCGACGACAAGCTGATCTTCGACCACCCCCTGCCCCTGGAACAGAGCCCCCGGCGCATCACGCTGCCCGACCTCTATGACAACGTAAAGCTCCTTCATGGCGAGATTATAGAGTTTTACGCCAAAATGCTACGATCACAGCTGGAAGAATCGGAGGTCAAGGAACTGGAACGGATGGCCTACGCCTCCCGTAACATCATGAACTCCATCAAAAACACCAAGGGGATCAAAAACGATCTCGATGACTTCGAAAGTTCCGACAATGAGCACCTAAATCGCCAGTACAAGCTGTTTCGTCGTCGCCTGGTCGAACTGTACTACGATACCAATCACCTGCTGGAAAGCGACAACCCCCGGGACCAACACCGCGATCTCTTGCGAACGATCTTCCACCTCGAGCAGAAGGACAAACAGGCGATCGAGGAAGTTATGAAAAGGGCCGCCAACAGCGAGATCAACGAACTGGAAATCGCCTCCCTGCTCATGGCCAATCGTCTTTTCAACCAGTCCTGCCGGCTCCAGGTATTTGCCCTGAAGAATCTCCTCCTGACCGAAGAGGAAATCCATGAATTCGACAAGGCCATGGACATGAAGGAACTTCTCGACGAGGAACAGCAACGGCCGGCGCGGTCGGTCGCTGCCTGATCGCGGCTGCCATCGCGATCTCTGGCAAAAAAGCCGGAATCCCCGCTTTCACCCCCGGACCACGGCCCCTCGATCCGCCATTCCTGCATTGCCGATATCAAGGATTCCTGGTAAAGAGCAACAGCACCTTCACTGGAAAATCCACCTCTGCTTCGGCCCTGCAATGACAGCACAACTTGATACCATCATCATCGGCGGCGGACTCTCCGGCCTGACAATCGGCCACAAGCTGAAGACCCATGCCCCCGACCATCGTTTCCTGCTCCTCGAAAAATCGGATCGAACCGGCGGGGCGATCCGGACCCACCGGGACCAGGGATACATCACCGAGATCGGCCCGCACGGCTTTCTCGACAATTGCCCCGAAAGCCGGGCGTTGCTGGAGGAGACCGGACTTGACCGGGAGTGCGTCAAGGCCCCGCTCAAGCAATTTGTCCGCTATGTCTACCTCCACGGCAAACTCTGCTGCATCCCGCAGAGACCGGGAAAAATACTGATGGCCCCGCTGGTTCCCTGGACCGCCAAATTGCGCGTCCTCGCCGATCTCTGGATCCGGCCGCTCGACGGGGAACCGACTGTCGCCAAGTGGATCGACCACCGCTTCGGCCCGGCCCTCCTGCCCTTCGCCGACGCCGTCTACACCGGCACCTATGCCGGCGACTTCAACGAACTGGCGATCGACAGCGTCATGCCCGGCATCCGCCTGCTCGAGAAACAACACGGCTCGGTCATCCGCGGCCTGCTCATGAAGATGCTGAAGGCCAGACGGTCGGGCACCGCGAAAAAATTGACCATGCCGGCAATGACCAGTTTTCCTGACGGCATGGCCCGCCTGGCACAACGACTGACCGAATCGCTGCAACCGGGCACCGATCTGCTACTTCAGTGTGGGGTCACGGCGATCTCCCGTACCGAATCCGGCTGGCAGGTGGAGTCGGAGAAAGGAGTCCATACTGCCGCCAATCTGGTCCTGGCCCTGCCGGTCAATGCCTCTCTCGCCCTGCTGTCCGGCCTTGATGCCACCACGCCCATCGCCGCCGTCCCGGAGGCATGGATTGCCACGGTAGTCTTCGGTTTCGGCCCGGGGGCCGTCCTGCCGCCGGGGTTCGGTTACCTGACCCCGGAACAGGAAGGGAGCTTCACCCTCGGGACCCTCTTCTCCTCCAACATGTTCCCCGGCCGGGCCCCGGCCGGCCATATCGTCTGCGAGACCCTCGTCGGCGGCCGGCGCCATCCGGAACGCCTGCAGCTCGACGACGCGACCATGACCAGGCTCGCCCTCGACGATGTCCGCGAGGTTCTCAATCTGCCCGGCGATCCGGTCTACAGCAAGGTGCTCCGGCCGGAGGCGGCCATCCCCCAGCTGGAACGGGGCTATGGCCGGCTTCTCGCCTGGCGCAACCAGCTGATGCAGGATCAACGGGGGTTGTCGGTCTGCGGTTTCGGATGGGAGGGCATCGGCATCAACGACATGATCAAAAGTGCCACCGCCGCTGCCGAACGGATCCTCAGACCTTCCAGCGCCGACTCCGGAGGCCCGGAGATCAAGGGTGTTTACTTTTGAACCCGGCACGGAAGAATCCATAATCAAGAAAGGGGAAGATCGCCGATGCGGTCTTCCCCTTTCTTTCTTTTTTTGCTTTTTATCGTATCAGAGCTGCTTGACCTTTTCGGACAAAAGGCTGAGCTGGGCGTTGACGGAGGTGTCGCGGTTGGTCAGGTTGGTGACCACTTTGATCGCATGGAGAACGGTGGAATGGTCCCGGTTGAAGTTCCTGCCGATATCGGCCAGGGACTCGTCGGTAAATTTACGGCTCAGATACATTGCCACCTGGCGGGGAAAGGTAATGACCTTTTTCCGTGATCGAGATTGCATATCCTTGACGCTGACCTTGAACTGGCTGCCGACCAGATCGCCGATCATCACCGAGGTCAGCGTTTGTTGATGGCCGACGACAGCGGTGACGACCTCCCGCACCAGATCCAGATCGATATCCCCTTTGCGCAGCGAGGCCTTGGCCCGCAGCGCGACCATTGCCGACTCGACCTTGCGGATATCGCCCCGGATATGCTGGGCGAGGTAATCGACATACCTCTCCTCCAGGACAAGCTGGTGCTGGACCGCCTTGCGGCTGACGATGCGCAGCCGGGTGTCGATATCCGGCGGCTTGATGCTTGTCACCAGCCCGGCCGACATCCGTGAGCGGAACTCGTCATCGATCCCCACCAGATCCCGTGGGGCGCTGTTGGCGGTCAGTATCACCCGCCTGCCGGACTTGACCAGGGTGTCGAGCAACTCATTCAATTCCTCCTGGGTCTTCTTCTTGCCGGTCAGCGAATGGACATCCTCGACCAGCAGGATGTCGCAGTTGTCGTGGTATTTGCGCTTGAACTGGTCCATCGTATTGGACTGGATGCCGCGAACCATTTCCGAGGCGAATTGCTGGGCCGTAACATATTGCAGCCGTGTCATCGGCGATTCGGCGATGACCTTGTGGGCCACGGCGTGGGTCAGATGGCTCTTGCCAAGGCCTGTGCCGCTGTTGATATAAAGGCAGGGACCGACCAGGTCTTCGCTCACCGAAATCGACCGGCAGGCGGAGTGGGCGAGAATATTGCAATCGCCGACCATGAACTCGTCGAACGTATAACGGGGATGCAGGGCGCGGATCCGGGTGGTGTTTTCCGGTACGCTGGGAAGACGCATCTGGCCTTTGATGGTTTTTACCGGTAACGGCTTCGTCTCCTTTTCACAGAGCACCACCTTCCGGACCGCCGCCCCGGACTCTTTGATTTTTTCTTCAATCAAGCCCAGATAATGCTGAGAAATGTAAGCATTAAAGTACCTGTCCGGGCTGGCGAGGAACAGGGTATCAGCCTGAACCTGAACACACTCCAGCGGTTCTATCCACAGCGCATAGACATTCTCGGTCAATGCGTCCTTCAATCTCTCTTTCGTCTTCTCCCAGATCATACACTATCCTTCCCGTACCAGGTTTTAATTGCGATCCAGAGTCATTTAAGGCAATCCTGCAGAAATGAACGATCTGTACGCTGTATATCCCAATGCCCGGAACCACCCGTCAGCCGAAAAACGAAAGGAAGACCTCCCTGTGATTTTCGTCTCGCATTGGATGGCGGATGATTAACTCCATTTTCCATTTCCAGTCAAAGACGATATCGAGAAATTTGTTATTAGTGCAGCATCTTATTGTTAACAGCGGCAAGGCCCGAACCAGCCTGAGTCTCCGCTCCCCCCCTCTCGAAATCCTTATTCTCAGGGGCATTGCGGCGATAGCCCTTTTCCACCGTCAAATAGACCGCTTAGTCTGATTTCCCACAACTTATCAACAGTTTTACAAAATGGTTCAACTCAATATATCTCAAAATTAATGGGCAATATTACTTTTTTCTCAATATATCTTAACCTCCATGGCGAGATGGGCGTATTTCCGCCCGTTGAAGAAAATAATTCCTATTTAACTGCAGGGATATTTTTTCTGAACAGAACCGGAGAATACTACACTGTGGTGACAACCATCGCCAGGGTCAGGACATAGACCTCTTTCGCCCCGGCCAGACGTAGCGCTCGGCTGCATTCCGACACCGTCGTGCCGGTGGTGAAAACATCATCGACGACGCAGACCGTCTTGCCCTTCACCATCGCCATATCCGTTACCGCAAAGGCCAAGCGGAGGTTTGTCCTCCTGGCGGCGCCGTTCAGTGCTGTCTGGGCAGGGGTATCCCGCAGGCGATGGAGGAGATTGCAACGGATATCTCTGTCACGTCCGGGGAAGAACAGGCGGGCAAGGAGAGCGGCCTGGTTCAGGCCTCGCGCCTTCAGCCGTTTGGGATGGAGGGGGACGGGGACGATAATGTCAGGGTCACGGACTTCGGCAACAGCGGCCTGCTCGATGATATGCCTGAGACCAGGCAGCACCGCCGTGTCGCCATGGTATTTCAAACGATGCAGCAGCAGGCTCGCCGTCTGGTCGTAGCGGATGCAGGATCGGGCAACGCTGAACGGCGGTGGGCGAAGAAGACAGTCCTGGCAGCGATGACTGCGCCCCGGTTCTCCTGCCGCCATTATTTTGCCGCAGCAGGCGCAGAGAGGAGGCCGGATATAGTTTATCCCCTGCCTGCAGTCCCGACACAGGTGTTCTGGATTTTCCCAGCCGGGGTAGGCGCCGCAGAGCAGGCAGCGAGGGGGAAGCACCAGATCGAGAAAGACCGTCATCCAGGATTTCGGCGGCGGCATAAAGGTCAGCGGCCCCGATGCTGAGACCAGCGACCGTTCGGCATTTCCCCGAAAATTGCTATTTTCTTTCTATATTTCATACTTTTAACGATGCGTTTGACCCCCATAAGAGCTTCAGTCGGCCGCCATCATCGTCGGCGATCAATTTCGCTCATATCTATAAGCTCTCTTTGCATTTCCTGCCAAACATGGCATAATGGTCACGGCTTTCACCCTTGGATATCATGCACAGTGCAATACCTGTCTTATCAGACTATTTACCCACAGACCATTGATACACTGACGTCCAGCGATACGTGTATACACTCTCCACCGTATCCTCGAGGGCATCTCAAACAGAAAGGAACTTTGCCATGGATCACACCGGAAAAACGTTGTCTCCCCTCCGCCATCTCCACATGTTCCGTCTGCTGCAGCTTTTATTTCTCGCCCTGGCAACGCTCATTTTTGCCGGTCCCGCGATCTCCGCCGACCAGAATACCGCCTTTCTGCCGCTGAAAATCAACAGCCAGCAGGATGCGGACAAGCTGACGGCACAGGCCGACACCTTCCTGGAGGAGGCCCTGGTCAGCAACGGCCAGACGATGCTGCCCCGCACCAGGGTGGAATCGATGGCCGACTACACCAAGGCCTGGCCACCGGCGGTGCCGCAGATGCAGAGCATCGCCGCAGCCACCGGTTTCGACAACGTCGCGGCAGGCAGCCTGACCTATGTCGGCAAACAGATAAGCATCGACATCAAGGTCTTCGATCTGCTGTCCCCGAACGCTCCGCGCTATTATTTCAAGGACGGACTCACCGTTGAAACCCTGCGTGACGGCATCGCCGCCGTCATCGGCGACATCCTGCTCTACTCCGGCAAGGACCTCCGGATCGCATCCATCACCCCACAGGGGAACAAGCGGATCGACTCAGGGGCGATCCTGCGCAAGATCAAGAGCAAAGTCGGCGATATTTACAGTCCGTCGACATTGCGGGAGGACCTGAAGTCGATCTACTCGATGGGCTACTTCAACGATGTCCAGATCGACGTCAGCGACACCGAGAAAGGGAAGAGCATCGTCTTCAAACTGGTGGAAAAACCGGTTATCGCCTCCCTGGTGTACGAGGGCATCGATGAACTCAAAGAAGAAGACGTCAAGAGTGCGGCCAATATCAAGGAGCATTTCATCCTCAATCCTGCCAAGATCAACACCGCCGTCGAGGCTATCCGGGAGTTGTACAAATCCAAAGGCTATTACAACACCCAGGTCAAGGCCGAAACGACCTTCCCCAGCGATGAAGGCGCCGTCGTCCGGATCATCATCGACGAGGGAAGCAAGATCTATATCAAGAAGATCGATTTCGAAGGCAATACAACCTTTGACGACGATGATCTCGCCGACGAGATCGAAACCAGTGAAAAAGGCTGGTTCAGTTGGCTGACCGCATCAGGAACGCTGAAAATGGATGAGGTCAAACAGGATGTCGGCCGCATCGTCGCCTTCTACAACAATCACGGCTTTCTCGAAGCGAGGATTTCCGAACCCACGATACGGCAGGAGGAGGAGTGGCTCTACCTGACCTTCATGGTCGAGGAGGGGCCGCGGTTCAAAGTCGGGACCATCGATATTGCCGGTGACTTGATCACCGGCAAGGATGAACTGCTCAACCTGCTCGCCATCCGTAACGAAGAATTCCTGAGCCGGCAGGTCATGCGAGACGATATCCTCAAGATCACCGACTATTACGCCGAGAGAGGGTATGCCTTCGCCACGGTCCGACCGGATATCAAAAAATCGGCATCGGGCGGCAGGCTGGATGTCGAGTTCAAGATCGAAAAGGGGGATCTTGTCTATATCGACCGCATCTCCATCAAGGGCAACACCCGTACCCGCGACAACGTCATCCGCCGGGAACTGAAGGTTTCCGAGGGCGGCATCTTCGATTCCAAGGCCCTGCGGCAGAGCACCCAGGCCCTGCAGCGTCTTGAATATTTCGAGGAGGTCAATATCACCCCGGAGCCTTCTCT
>Ga0209066_10004266_pt1 | contig 15740 bp, 5 predicted proteins | sample All_14_2_FD_187198 | JGI IMG/M metagenome (GOLD analysis project Ga0209066, IMG submission 187198) | Freshwater microbial communities in response to fracking from Pennsylvania, USA - Allegheny Zone_MetaG_DW_15 (SPAdes) (version 2) ...
GATCAGTTTGCCTGCAAACGCTTTAACGCCAAACCCAATTTCATGGTCTGGCGCGTGGGGCTGGATCACCGCCGTCCCGTTTGGAGCGACTGGAAGCTGCGTGCGCGCACCGAGGCGCAGTTTGCCAATGGGCCGCTGGTTTCGCAAGAACAGTACGGCACGGGGGGCAGCGATTCGGTGCGCGGTTATAAGGAATACGAGCAGTTTGGCGATCGCGGGGCTTTGTTGAGTCTGGAGCTGGGCAGCCCGCTGCTTGGGCAATGGGACGACGTGAGCATTACGGCGCTCGGTTTTGTCGAACGCAGCCAGGTCTGGCTGCTGGATGCCTTGCCGGGCGAGGATAACAGCGTGCCGCTGGGCAGTTATGGCCTTGGCCTGCGCGCTGATGGCAAGCGCTTTAGCAGTCGGCTTGAGTTTGGTGTGCCGGTGTTTGCGACCAGTAAAACGCAACGGCGTGATGGACGTTTGCATATGTCGGTCAAGCTTCAGTTCTAAAGCACCCTGGATGTACTTGAAAAAAGATTGGAATTGATATGAACAAGGGAATCTTCAGGCTGGTTTTTGATGCGCAGCGCGGCATGCTGGTGCCAGCGGCGGAATGTGCGCGCGGGCGTGGCAAGCAGCCGTCGGAAAAAACGGCGCATGGTGGTAAGCGGCATCACAACCATTTAGCGGCAGTGGCTTCTGCAGTTTTGTCATTCACGCTACTATCCCCAGCGGCCTATGCCGCACGGCCGTTGCCGTCTTCCGCCACGCTGACACCGCAATTCAATCTGCCCCAGGCTGCCACGAATTTCAATCAACTGGGCCGCGCCACGCAGGGGATTGATGCGGCTAACGCGCAACGCCTGGTGGTTAATCAGCAAGATCAGCGGGTGATCCTCAACTGGTCAAGCTTTGATATCGGCGCGGGTTACGGTGTCAGGTTCAACCAGCCTACCGGTGGCTCGGCGCTGAACCGCATCGGCAGCAGTTCGCCGAGTGTGATTCTGGGGTCGCTGGAAGCTAATGCCGAAGTCATTTTGTACAACGCCAACGGCATGCTGTTCGGCAAGGGCGCTACGGTCAACACCGGCAACTTCATCGCCACCACGCTGAACATCGCCGATGACCAGTTTGCAAAAGGCTTTCGTAACATTACCAGCTACACCCCGGCCTTTCAGGGGTCAGATGGCGAAAAAGAAGGTTTTGTGCGTGTCGAGGGCGGGGCCAGTATCAACGCTGCACCTGGCGGCGATATCATGCTTTTTGCGCCACGCGTGCTCAATGAAGGGCGTCTTGCTGCACCGGGCGGGCAGGTCGCTTTGGCCGCCGGGCAGAAGGTTTATCTTGCCGCGTCACTCAATCCTTCCGAGCGTGGTTTGCTGGTTGAGGTTGATCCATTTGCCGCTACCGTGACGGGCGGCGACAAGGATTACAACACAGTCGAAAATGCCGCTCGCGGGGCAACGACCACATTGGTCGATGCCCAACTGGTGCAGCGGATCAATGAGATCGTCACCGAGCGCGGCAGCATCAGCATGGTGGGCTTGTCGGTCAAGCAAATGGGCATCGCGCGGGCAACGACTGCAGTAAAAGGGCAGAACGGGGCGATCTATCTGCTGGCGCACGGCAAGACGACCAGCGTGAGCCATACGGATGGCATAGAAGGTCACAAGATGGCGGCAGCCAGCGAACTGGGCGAGCTTATTGTTGGCACCGAGAGCGTGACGCGGGTTGATCCGGAGGCCAGCAGCACGACACAGTTGGATGCCGAGCCTTTTTACAATTCCATCGTGCGGCTGGAAGGCCGGCAGGTGCATTTGCAAGGCAATGCACAAATTATTGCACCCGGCGCGGGTAGTTTGACACCGGCGGCCACCGCGCCGTATCAGGAAACAAAGCGCGGCGTGAGTATTTTGGCCAGCGCGAATCCGCTCACCTCTGGCGCGTTCGGGGTGGCGAATGCGAGCGCTTCGGACGACAGCCGCATCGTCATTGATCCCGGTGTGCTGATTGATGTCTCGGGTACTGATGTCGACTTGCCGATGAGCCGCAACGTGTTGACCGGCAGATTATTTTCCATCCAGTTGGCGGATATGCCCTTGCAGCGCACGGGTGTGCTGTACCGCCAGGAAATCTCTTTCGATCTGCGGCGGGGCGCCAAGGTGGCCGATGTCAGTGATTTTTACAGCCAGATTAGCCGTACTGCCGCAGAAAAGCTGACCGGCGGTGGCAGCATCGCGATTAAAGCTGACGGTGCGGTGGTGGTTGGCCAGGGTTCTAAACTGGATGTTTCGGGCGGCAGTTTGCGGTATGCGGGCGGGGAGATCAAAACCACGCAGTTGCGCAAAGGCAACCAGGTGGTGGATATCAGCGACGCACGGCCTGACGTGATTTACGATGAAGTCATGACGACGACACGCGGCCGGTATGAGACCGCCTATGTCGAAGGCAAGAATGCCGGTGAGCTGACCGTGGCCGGGCGGCAGGTGGTGCTGGACGGCGCCTTGTCGGGTGGCGTACAGGCCGGGCGTTATCAGCGTGGCGGCGCGGCGGGTGCACGGCCCCTGGCTGGCCGCTTGCAGGTGGGCATCGTCGCGGGGCCGTCAGGTACCCCGGATTATTACGTGAATAATCTCGTGCTTGCGCAAACCGGCGCAGCGGCGCTGACGGCGGATTTTTTCGCTAACCCGTTCAATGCGGCGATTCCCGTTGCACGCGCGGACAGCACCAGCATTTCTGCACAAGCATTGATGGATGGCGGGTTTGGCCGGGTCAATCTGTTGGCCAACAATGAATTGCGCATCGCCTCGGGCACGGCATTAAAACTCGGCGCTGGCGGTACGCTGACCGCCACGGCCAGCCGCATTGAAATCGACGGTGCGGTGAGCGCGCCGTCGGGATCTATCACGCTGAATGCGCAGCCCACAATCATTACCGGGGAATTTCCTGCACCGGGCCCTGCACCGGGTGTTTCGGTGGTGTTTTCACCAGGCGCCAGTTTGAGCACAGCAGGTGAGTGGACCAACGATAGTCAAGGCACTGTGCGCAATGGTGTGGCGGGCGACATTAACACGCCTGTTGCGACCAGCGGCGGTGCGATCAAGGTGGCTGCTTACGATTCAGTACTGTTACCCGCTGGCGCTGCACTCGACGTATCAGCGGGCGCCTGGCGCAATGCCGCCGGCAAGCTGAGCTATGGCAAGGCGGGTGGGATTGATCTTGCGGCGAACGTGGCTACCAAAAGTCTGCCAGGAACCGAGTCAGGCGTAGTTCAGCTGGATGGCACGGTCAGCGGCTACGGTTTTTCCGGTGGTGGCAGCTTTACGTTGTCGACGCTTGGCATCACGGTTTCCGATACCGCTGCCGCCGGGCTTTGGTTAAAGCCGACATTTTTTTCAGCCAATGGTTTTGAGTCAATCAACCTTAAGTCCATCACGGATTTGACGATTGCTGATAACACCAACATCAGCGCCCGCCTGCGCAACCGGGCGCTGAATGCTGATGCAGCGACGCAGGCAAGTGGCCAGCCGATCAGCGCCATCACGCATATTGCCAATGTGACTGAAGTGGACGATGTGGCGCGCCGGGCCATCAACCTGAGTTTTGCGGCCACTCGTTTGCCTGCGGCTCAGGCAGGTATTGAAGGCGCCAGCCTGATGGTTGGCCGGGGCGCCACCGTGGCGACAGAGGCGGGCGGGGCGCTGAGTTTTAGCGCAGGCAGGAATCTCACCGTAGCCGGTACGCTGCAAGCCCCCGGCGGCAAAATATTGCTGACGGTGGAGGGTGCGCGCGGTGGCCCCGTGGGCGATCCGGACAAAATCGGTTTTTTGCCGACGCAGGCGCTGTGGCTGACGGATACGGCAAAGCTACTGGCCGGGGGTACGGTTGAATACGCCTATAACCTGACTGGTTTGCGCACGGGCACGGTGTATGGCGGCGGCGCGGTGACGCTGAATGCCAAGCGTGGCTATCTGGTCGCCGAGGCAGGTTCGCTGATTGATATTGGTGGCTATGAAACAACATTCGATCTCTATGGCGGCAGGGCGAGTGCGCTGATCTCCCGCGACGCAGGCAGTCTTGCGTTAAGTTCGCCTGAGGGCATCTTCGTTGATTCAACGATTCGTGCGGCGGCACCTGGCCCGCGTGCGTTGGGTGGCACCCTGGCGCTGTCGATCAGCCGCCAGGGGCAGGATGATTTCACGGAAGGCGCGGCTTATCCCACAGGCGAGCGGAAAATTTTGGTTAGGCAAACAGGCGCGAGCCTGCCTGCAGAGCTGAACCCGGGGGATAACCTTGATACCGCACTCGGCAATGGCGTCGCGGCGGTATCGGCGCAGGCCGTTGATTCCGCCGGTTTCGCCGCGGTGAGCTTGCGTGCGGATGATCGCATCGAGTTTGCGCAAAATGTTGCATTGTCCGCATCGCGTTCACTGGAATTGAATACCCGCGTCATTGCCGGCCAGGGCGATGCGGCTGTAGCGCTCACCGCGCCTTACGTTGCGCTGGGCGACAAGGACATTCTGCCGGTCACCGGCATGGCCGTGCCAACGGCAACCAGCGGTGCAGCGAGCTTGACAGTGACTGCTGATCTGATTGACCTGGTGGGTACACTAGGCTTGCAGGGATTCTCCAACACTCGCCTGAGTGCCACGCGCAACGGGCGGCAGGATGGCGAAGTCCGCTTGCGTGGCCGTATTCCGCTGAGCGGCACGGCGCAGACAGGCTCGCTGCTGTTTGCGGGTACGCTGGATTTGACTGCCGGACAGATTACCCCGACCACGTTTTCCACTTTCGAGATTGCCGGACTGGCAGGGGATTCCATTTTGCGCACCCATGCGCCGAGCGGCGGTTCAACATCAAAACTGCCCTTGTCGGCCTTCGGGGACGTGAAGTTGAGCGCCAACACCATCGAGCACGGTGGCGTCATACGCGTGCCGTTTGGTCGTTTGGAACTGAATGCGCTCGATACATTGAGTTTGTTGGCTGACAGTGAGTTATCAACCTCCGGCAACGGGTTGACCGTGCCGGTGGGCACCACAGTGAATGGCACCAGCTGGAATTATTTTCCTGCGGGAATCTCTGCGGTGAATCAGTTTCGTGCAATCACCGAGCTGCCTGTTGCCAAGCAGGTGCTGCTAAATGGCAGAACACTGGCTATTTCGCCAACGGCTCGCGTCTCGGCTGCGGGTGGGGGTGATGTACAGGCAGCGGAATTTATTTCCGGTGCGGGTGGCCTGGCGGATTATCTGGCCAGCACGCCGGGCTTGTATGCGGTGTTGCCAAACTACTCGTTTGCCTACGCCCCTTATGACGCCCAGATTCAGGCCGCAACCCAGCTGATACCCGGCGAGCAGATTGTCATCACCATGGAAGGTTCTGCTTTGGCGCCCGGCCGCTACACCTTGTTGCCGGCCGCCTATGCGTTGCTGCCCGGTGCTGTTCTGGTGTCCAAAGCGAGTGATCAAGGCAGCAGTGTCTTGAGTTCGGCACTGGCCTTGACCGATGGCGGCACGGTGGTGACCGGCTATCGCACCGCCGCCGGCACGGCGACGGCGGGTGACGATTATCAGCGTTACCTGATTGAACCAGCGGCAACTTTCCGCGCTAAATCACAATACAACCTGGTGAGTGGCAATGATTTCTTCACCAAACAGGCAGCGCGGTTAGGCACTGACCTGGGCAATCTGCCCAAGGATGCGGGGCGTATTTCATTGGTGGCGACACAGTTGCTCGACTGGAAGGCGATGTTCGATTTATCCGCGCCAGCGGGCAGCAAAGCGGGCGAATTTGACCTGGCGGTGCCGGATATTGTTCTGGTTAAAAATGAACAAGCGCCATCGACGGGCCATACGGCAGCCGATGGCTACACGGTGGTGAGTACTGAAAGCCTGACGGCTACAGGGGCGGGCAGCATTTTGCTGGGCGGTACACGCAGTGGTGCAAATGCTGCGGTAGACCTTGCGACAGTGAGCGATCATCTGCAGGTTGAGGCTGATGTCAAGGGCAATGAATTACTGCTTGCGGCGAAGAAAAAAATTGTGGTGGCAGACGGTGTGACCATCACGGCCGAGGGTGCGACAGAGGCATCGGCCGGACAATTGAACTTGACCGGCGATGGCGCCTTGCTGCGGGTTTCCAATCGTGAGGGTGTGGATATTGTGCGCACCGGGGTAGCGCGAAATGTCGGCTTTGGTGATACGGCGATTGGTGCGAATGCGAAATTCAACGGCGCGCAAGTGGATGTGGATACCACCGGCAACTTATCGTTGGACAGCACGGCCGTGCTTGCGGCTAATTCGTTTGGCCTGGGCGCTGGCCGCATTGCGTTTTCCGGCCCATCGCCTGAAGGCGATAGCGTGGTCATCGATGGCACGTTGCTGGCTTCGGTGCGTGCTGCCAATAGCCTCTCCTTGCGCAGTTACAGCACCATCGACTTTCTTGGCAGTTTGAACCTTGCATTGGTGGGCAATGGCCGTTTGCTGCTTGATGCTGCCGGGCTGCGCGGGCTTGGCGGTGCGGCGGATACGGTGAATTTGAGTGCGGGCGAGGTGCTGTTGCGCAATTCGTCAGGAGGCACGCTGACGGCCAGCGGCCGAGGCACACTGAACATCGAGGCGCATCCGCCATTGCGTGATGCCACAACGGGTGGGCTGGAAATTGGCGGCGGCAGCCAATCGCTCGGCTTTGATCAAGTCACGCTGGCTTCCAAAGGGGATATGAGTTTTTCAGGCACGGGCCAGCTCAATACCCAGGGCAATCTTGACCTGGTGGCCGAGCGGGTGACTGGAAAGACAGGTGCTGATCAGAAAGTGACCTCGGGCGGGGTGCTGACAGTGAGCCGGCCTGATGGCGGACACAGCTTGGGTGAGCGTGTCGGCCTGGGCGCGAAGCTCGCGCTGACGGCTCAGCGCGTGTTGCAGAACGGCACGATTGATCTGCCTGGCGGGCAGCTTTCGGTCACTGCGCTTAACACGGCAAATGCCGCTTATGGCGTTGAGTTCGGTGCAGGCTCAATTACGCGGGCAGGCGGTTTTTCGACAACGACGCCGGATGGATGGCAGGTTTTTGGCGATGGCGGATCAATTGATGTCACAGCCCAGCAAGGCGCGATCAAGGTGGATGGCGTTATCGGCGTTGCGGCGCAAGCCGGTGGGGGCAATGCAGGGCAGCTTGCGTTCTCTGCGGCGGGCACGAATGGAACGCTTGATCTGGGTAGCGCAGCCGTGCTCGAGGGTGGGGCGGGTGCAGGTGGCAAAGGCGGCACGGTCATAGCCGACCTGCAAGCGCTGCCGGACAATACCAGCGTCAGTACCGACGGGCTGGACGGGCTTGCCAGAGCCGCGCGCGACTTTACGCACAAGTTTGACTTGCGCGTGCGCACCGGCGATGTTGCGCTGGCCGCGCAACAGCTAAAAGCCGAAACAGTTTCTATTGCCGCTGATGCGGGCAGTTTGATGGTTAATTCAACTATCGATGCCAGCGCGCCACAGGGTGGTGTGGTGCAGCTCGCGGCGCGGGACGATGTCACGCTGGGCGCGGGCGGCCGGATACTGGCCAATTCCACGCGCGCCGGGGCCAACGGTGGTGATGTGCTGCTGGCTTCAACCACTGGTTTTGTAAACCTTGCATCGGGTTCCGAGATTAACGCCGGTGGCGATGATGCGCAGGATGGCCGCGTCGTGCTGCGTGCCGCACGAGGTGCTTCGACGGTGAATGTCGCCCCTATCAACGGGACTATCACCGCAGGTGAAGTCTCCATCGAGGCGGTGAAAACATACACTGGATTTACCTCGTTGAAGACGGGGGCTACATCAGGCGCTGCCTTGGGGCAAGATGCGATAGCGGGCGATAACACGGCCTTCATGGCGAACAAGGATGCGATTCTTGCCAGCCTGGGGGTTGCAAGTGATACCCGCTTCCACTTGCGGCCGGGTGTGCAGGTTGATGCGGCTGGCGACTTTACGGTAACCAACGACTGGAACCTGTATTCAGCCAGCCGTCCCGGTGGCGAGCCGGGATTTCTGACGCTGCGCGCTGCCGGTAATTTGAATATCAACGGCACGATTTCTGACGGATTTAACGGCGTAGCACGCAATTCGGTCTTGCAGCCTGGCGACGCCTGGTCGTTGCGTTTGGCCGCAGGCGCCGATTTGGGCGCAGCCAACCCGCTGGCGGTTAACCGCAACCTGACAGGTGATTTGACGGTTGCCGGCGGCAAGCTCCTGCGCACTACCTCGGGTTCGATCGAGCTGGCGGCGGGCCGCGATATTGTGCTCGGCGGCACCACAGCAGCACCGGCCACAGTCATGGTCACCGGCACGCCCTCGCCGCTTGACCCTGCGATCGCCGCTGATTTCACGACTCCTGCCAACGCGGTCTTTACTGCCCGTGGCGGGCGGCTGGCGGCTAACGCGGGGCGCGACCTGAAAAGTCCAGTGAGTGATCAGACCCTGGTCAATAACTGGTTCTGGCGCTCGGGGCGACTGAATTCAGCCGGTCAGTTTTCTTCAAGTAGTCTCGCCTGGTGGAGCCGCTTTGATCTGTTCCGTCACGGTTTCGGTTCCTTCGGCGGCGGCAATATCGCGTTGAGTGCAGGGCAGAATATCCAGGATGTGAGTGCTGTTGCACCAAGCTCCGCACGCATGGCATCGCTCACGCCGGATATCTCGAAACTGGTGATCGAGAACGGCGGCGACATCGAGGTGTCAGCCGGTGGCAATATCGCCGGGGGCACCTTCTTTGCCGGTCGCGGCCAGGGCAGCCTCAAGGCGGGCGGTGCGATCACCACAGGCACAGTGCTGAATACGACGATTGGCGCGTTGGCGCCGGTGCTGGCGGTGATAGACGGTGGCTGGACTGTGCGCGCCCGCAGCGATGCGGCGATCACGGCGGCATTCAATCCGACGATTATGGTGCCCAACAGGAACAACACCGGCAGTTTCTTCTACACCTACGGCGCCGATGCACATTTGGATGTGACCAGTACGGCGGGTGACTTTGTTTGGCGGAATGTCACTGCCGCCGGGCTCAACAGTCTGGGAGCACTTCCTGCGGGCACGGCCGAAGACCTGGGCAGTTTCATTTCTGACCCTATTAAGCCGACGCCTTACATCGCGCCGCCCAAGGTGCGCATAGCGGCCCATGCCGGGGACATCAGCCTCGATGGCAATAGTGAGAATCCGCTGGGTATTTCCCTCTACCCCTCGGCGACGGGCAACCTTGAACTTTACGCTGGTGGAGATATCGCCCTGAATACATCGCTGCGCGTGATGGATAATCCGCCCGCCAGTCTGGCCAGCGTGACGAATCCGGTCTTCAACCCGACTACACCGCGTGTTTTGGGGCTGGTCGGAAACACGATCGGCTACGAGATCAACAAGCTGGTATTCACCGACTTGCATGCTGGCGATAACGATCCATTGCGTATCTATGCCCAAGGTTCATTGGCAGTGGTTGACGGCAAGAAGATCATTTCGCCTAAGCAGACCGTGATAACGGCAGGGCTGGACATCACCAATTTGTCCTTGTTTGGCCAGCACCATCGGGCGGACGACGTGACGCTGATTTCAGCCGGGCGCAATTTCCTCAACGATACAGTGCAGGGAACCAACGGATTGATCTCCCTGGCCGGGCCGGGTACGCTGGACATCGGGGCAGGGCGGCAATTGAACCTGGGCGCCTCGGCAGGGGTGGAGACAGTTGGCAATTTGTACAACACGACGTTACCCAGTACAGGTGCGTCGGTAAAGCTGGCAGCAGGCCTTGATGCTTCGCTTGATACAGCCGGACTAGTTGGATTTTTGAATACTTATCTGGCCGCATCCGGTGCCCCCAGTGGCGCGAATTATCGAGATGACCTGATCAATTACGTCAAGCAAACCCTCAAGCAGGGTGATGGCGTGAGCTACAGTTATGCGGATGCGTTGAATCTGTTGCAAGGTTTCAGCGCAGAAGGACAGATCGCTTTCGTCAAAATGCTGCTGGCGCAGGAATTTGCCCGCACTTATCTGGCGCCGGGCAAGGCGTATGCGGCGTCCTGGGCACAAGCGGCGGCGGATGCCGGTGTTGCGCCGGATGTTTATGCGGGCAAGACTTTTGAGCGCATGCGCGACGATATCTTGTTCAATGAACTCAAATTGGCTGGTATTGCTGGCTCCGCCGCCAAAGGCGCAGCGGCCAAGGAGGCAGGCTATGCGCCTGGCTATAAGGCAATCGAACTCGCCAGTTACGGAGCGCCGTTTGGCTTCATCGGCAACATCGATCTGATCGAAAGCAAGGTGCAGACCAAGAGTGGTGGCGGCATCAGATTTTTCGCCCCTGGCGGTGGCGTGAACGTGGGCCTGAGTGCGGATGTGTCCAGCGTGGTTGGTCAGGCTAAACCGGCTGACCAGCGCGGCGTGGTGGCTTTTGCCGGGGGCGACATTCAGGCGTTCATGGACCGTGACTTTCTGGTGAATGCGCAAAAGGTTTTTGTTATCGGCAAAGGCGACATTCTGCTGTGGAGTTCGAATGGCAATATCGATTCCGGCAAAGGTTCCAATAACACAGTGACCGTGCCGCCACTGGTGCCTAAAATCAATCCTACAGATGGCAGCATTTCGTTTGAACTGCCGCCGCTGGCCACTGGTAGCGGTATCGGTATTCTCGCGGCCTCGGATAGCGATGCGAGCGGAACGGCCTTCCTGTTCGCACCACGTGGCGAAGTCATTGCGCTGGATGCCTTTATCCGCGCGCCGTCGGTCTTCTTCGATCCGGAAAAGATTCGTGGTGCGGACAACGTGATTGGTGTTTCAGCTAACCCGGTCAGCGCGCCAGCGGTGGCAGGCGTTGCCGGGCTGGGGAGCACATCCAATCCAAACGAGGCGCAAAGCACGGGTAATCAAGCACCCAAAACCGGTGAGCGCGAGAAGAGCTCGATTCTCACCGTGGAGGTATTGGCAATGGGCGATGGCTCGGCATCCGTAGAGGATGCTGAGGATGGAGATGATTCTGATCCAGAGAAAAAGAAGAAAAAACCTACGTCATAAGCCTGAAGTTAAAGACCAAACCGCCAATCAATAGTCTTTTCGGACTATCGGTTGGCGATTTTTTAGAACTGTCACGTAATACCTTCTCGGTAGACTGGCCCAATCTGTTTTAACTCCCCAATTTTCTTTTCTTTCTTATGAACTTAAAACACGCATTGCTTTTTGCTGCGGCTATTCCAGCAGCTATTCCTTTGGTGGCCCATGCCTGGTGGGACGAGACCTGGACCGAACGCCGGGTGGTTGTGCTGGATACTTCTGCCACCGGCGTTGAGACGGCTGCGGCGGTATCCGGCGCGGTGTTGCCGGTGCGCCTGCACAGCGGCAATTTTGATTTTGCGGCGGCCAAGCTGGATGGCAGCGATATCCGCTTTGTGGCGGCGGACGATAAAACGCCGTTGAAATATCACGTGGAACGTTTTGATGGGGCGAACGAACTGGCCGTGGTGTGGGTGCAGGTGCCGCAAATTGCGCCCAAGACGGCCGGGCAGAAGGTGTATGTGTATTTCGGCAACGCGGAGGCACCGGCTGAAAATGCGCCTGCGGCGGCGAGCTTTGATGCGTCAACCAGCGCGGTGCTGCATTTCCGCGAAGGCGAGGCGCGCCCGCTGGATGCTTCTGCCAACGCCAATAGCTCAAGGACAGATGTCGCGCTGGAGAATGCAGGTTTGCTTGGGGCGAGCGCAAAGTTCGCGCAGGCGCCGCTGGTGCTGGCTGCCTCTCCCAGCCTGAACCTGGCGGCGGGCGGCGCATTCACTTTTTCGGGCTGGGTCAGGTTTGCCGATGCGGGAACAAAAGCCGCGTTATATGCGCAAGGCCCGGTGGCTATCAGGCTTGACGGCGGCAGGCTGAGCCTGGAGGGCGTGAGCGCACAGCCGCTCACTGGCGGGGCGCTGGCGCCGAATGCCTGGCAGCATGTGGCGGTAAAAGTCGGCGCTGGCAAGACGGCGATTTATGTGAATGGCGCCGAGGTGGCGGCTGGCGAGGGTGCATTGCCCGCCGTGCAGGGCGAGGTAAAGATTGGCGAGGGCCTGGTTGGCATGATGGATGAAGTGCAGATCGCAAATACAGAGCGGTCTGCCGACTGGATCAAGCTCGCAGCGAGCGCGCAAGGGGCAGAATCCAAACTGCTCACGGTGACTGCCGATGAGGAGGCTGCCAGTGGTGGCGAGCCTTCTTACATGGGCATTTTGCTGGCCAACTTGACAGTCGATGCATGGGTGGTGATTGCGATTCTGATGGTCATGCTGGTGATCGCGATCGTTGTGATGTACACCAAGGCACGGCTGATCAGCGCGACGGACAAAGACAACCGCGATTTTCTTAACCGCTTTCGCCAGGCAACGGCTGATTTTCTGGAGCTGGAAAAGGGCGTAACGCACAAGAACTCTTCCCTGTTTCGCTTGTATCAGGCCGGTATTCGCGAAGTGAAAAAACGTACCGATGCGCAAGGGCAGGTTAGCCTGGGCGATGCTTCCATCAATGCGATCAAGGCGTCGGTGGATGCTGAGCAGGTGCGTGAATCGCACAAGCTGGGCGCCAACATGGTGTTGCTGACCATTGCGATTTCCGGTGGCCCATTTTTAGGTTTGCTGGGTACGGTGGTGGGCGTGATGATCGTTTTCGCGGCAATTGCAGCGGCGGGTGACGTGAACGTGAATGCCATTGCGCCGGGTGTTGCCGCTGCCTTGCTGGCCACGGTGGCAGGCCTGGCGGTGGCTATTCCGGCGCTGTTTGGCTACAACTATCTGGCCTCAAGAATCAAGAATATTTCGGCGGATATGCAGATTTTTGTCGATGAATTCATTACCCGTATTGCGGAAAACTATGGCCGTTAAGCCGGTTTTTTTAATGGTCTGTTTTAGCCGCTGGACGTTTTGCTTATCGGGTGCCGGTCATGTCAGTTGAAGTTCATGGCGATAACGAGTTGTATGACGAGATCAACATCACGCCGATGCTGGATCTCACCTATGTGCTATTGGTGATTTTCATCATCCTGACCACGGCTTCGGTGCAGGGCGTCAAGGTCAAGTCGCCGGAGACGGTGACCACGGGCAATTTGGCCAAACCGCAAACGCGTGCGATTACCGTGACGCGCGAAGGCAACGTGTTTCTGGATGCCTACCCGGTGGATATGGAACAACTGGAAGCGCGGCTGGCGCAGTACAAGGCGGCCAACCCGGCGCTGCCGGTGGTGTTGAAAGGCGATGCCGAGGCCCAGTATGACAAGGTGATGCAGGCGCTGGAAATCTGCAAGCGGCTGGATATTCTTGAAATTGGTTTGGTCACCAAGCGGATGGGTGTGTAGCCATGCAAGTGCAATCGGATAACAAGCCTTACGATTCAATGAACATCACGCCCATGCTGGACTTGGTGTATGTGCTGCTGGTGGTTTTTATTTTGATGACTACAGCCACCGTGCAGGGCTTGACCATGACGCTGCCTAAGCCCAGCAACAAGCCCAGCACCGAGAAGCACGAGGTGAAAATTGTGCAGATCACCTCCACGGGGTCGGTGCTGCTCAATGGCGTCGGCGTGACCATGGACGAGCTGAAAGCTCAGTTGGCGGCTGCCAAGGCGCGTGACGCGAAAATGTCGGTGATGATCAAGGGCGACCCCTTGGCGCAATACGCGCGGGTGATTGCCGTGGTGGATATGGCGAATGTGCTGGCCATCGAGGGCGTGGGTCTGGTGACTGCACGTATCGGTAGCTGAAGTGGGTGCGATATGAGTGGGTTAGCAGAAGAAGAATTGAAGCGCAGTGAAGGCAGCCGCCGGTGGCGCATTATTGGCGGTTCGGTTCTTGTTTTAGCAGGGGTAGGACTGGTGATCTACATGTTGCAAGGCATGGGCAAGAGCGGGCCAACGCATCAACGGCAGGTGACCAAAATTACCGTGTTGCCGGATACACCACCCCCACCCCCACCCCCGCCTCCGCCAAAAGAGCAGCCTAAAGAGACGAAGGACATCAAGCAGGATCAGCCCAAGTCGGTTGAGCTGCCGCAAGAGGCGCAGCAGCTGAAGATGGAAGGCGCAGCGGGTGACGGCCCCAGCCCGTTCGCAGCGGGTGCGGTATCCAGCGATTACATCGGCGGCAAGGTGGGCGATGGCAGCGGTGGTGGCATGCAGTTCGCCTTTTTTTCCAACGCGTTGCAACGGCATATTCAGGATGAGCTGGCGCGCAACCGAAAAATCAAGCTGCGTGATTATCGCGTGACGGTAAAGGTTTGGATTAGCGCTGATGGCACTATCCGTCGCGCAGAACTCGCTGATTCGACGGGCAACCCGGACACTGACAGTGCGATTCGGGCGGCCTTGACCGATCTTGGCCCCATGCGTACAGCAGTGCCCGAAAACCTGCCACAACCGATCAAGCTGCGCATTACTAATCGTATGACCGGTTGATGACAGATTAACAAGCAGGATTCAATTACAGGAAAACCTTACCATGAAACTTCGACAAAAATACCTGAGCCTGTGGATTGCCGCGATGGTGGCGACTGGGTCTGCGCATGCCGACGACGAACGCACCTCGCTGGAGGTGATGCGGCAGACGACGCTGAATCTGATTGATGTGCTGGTCGAGACCGGTGCGCTGACCCGCGAAAAGGCGGATGAACTGGTCAAGAAGGCCGAGCAGGATGCAGCGAAAAAAGTGGCACAGAAAAAGCCCGATACGGCAGTGCGCGTGCAGTATGTGCCCGAGGTGGTGAAGAACGAGATTCGCGAGCAGATCAAGCAGGAGGTACTGGCACAGGCGAAAAATGAACGCTGGGCCGAACCGAATGCGATTCCGGAGTGGTTGGATAGAATCAAGTGGGAAGGTGATTTGCGCTTACGCTACCAGATGGATCGGTTTGACAATTCGAATGCAACACCGTTTGATTACGCTACTGCTGCGGGGACTAATGCACCACCGCCTTTACCGACAGACCAAACGCGTGCTGTCGATTTTGCGAAAGTGAATGGACAGGGGGTGCCCACGGCGAATACCACCGAGAATCGTGATCGTTTCCGTATCCGGGCAAGACTCGGCATGCTGGCAAAAATTTCCGACGCATGGAGTGGCGGCTTGCGCCTGGCAACAGGCAATGCGACCGATCGGGTGTCCACCAACCAGTCGCTGGGGCAGGACTTCAACAAGTACACTTTTCTGGTGGATCGTGCGTATATCAAGTTCGATCCGGCGGAATGGCTTACCGTTACCGGCGGCCGCATTCCCAACCCGTGGTTCTCTACCGATCTGGTGTGGGATGAAGATTTGAATTTCGAGGGGGTAGCCGCAACGCTCAAGCCGACTTTTGCTAATAACACCATCAAGCCTTTCTTGACGGTAGGTGCATTCCCTATTAAAGAAGAGAGCCCGCCGGCTGCCAATGGTCGCTGGATGTACGGCGTTCAGGGCGGAACGCAGTGGAATATCAACTCTGACACGCGTTTGAAGGTTGGTCTGGCGTGGTACGACTACAGGAATTTTGAAGGCCGGGTGGAGCGTGCTGACTCGCTTGATGTGGCGGGTAAGCCCATTACCGCGAATTACGGCCAATACGAATACGGATCCAATCTGCGCCAGAAGGGTAATTCGCTGTTTGCTACCAATGCACTGGGAGATACAGGATCAACCGCCTACTGGGGGCTGGCCTCGAAGTTTCGGCCTATTAACCTGACTGCTTCGCTTGATCTGGCTAACTTCGATCCGGTGCATGTGGTGCTAACGGGTGACTGGGTGAA
>Ga0209066_10004267_pt1 | contig 15736 bp, 15 predicted proteins | sample All_14_2_FD_187198 | JGI IMG/M metagenome (GOLD analysis project Ga0209066, IMG submission 187198) | Freshwater microbial communities in response to fracking from Pennsylvania, USA - Allegheny Zone_MetaG_DW_15 (SPAdes) (version 2) ...
AAACACACACGCCGCCCCGACCGCCGCCGCACCCAGCAAGAGCACCCCGCCCGCTCCCGCCGCCACCGCCAGTAAAGCCGTGAACGGACTCAGCGAAGGCAGCACCGCCGACAACCAAGCCGGCCCCGCCGCCTGCAACGCACAGACCGCCGCCGCCGCGCACACCGCGCCGCGCACAGCCGCCCGCAGCAAAACCTGTTTCTTCACGTTCTTTGCGAAAATTTCCGCCATTCCCCGTATCATAGCCGCATCGCCCATCTGACGCAAAGGCGATTTCACAGCCAAACAACAGAGCCGCTGTTTTTGAGATTCTCTTTTGCGCCGTTTTTTGGTTTGCTATCTGCGTTTCCCAAATCGCTGAACCTGTCATCGTCCGAGTCTCCTCCTATGTCACGTTTTGTCATCAAAGGCGGCAAGCCGATCAGCGGCACCCACCGCACCCCTGGCAACAAAAACGCCGCACTCCCCATGTTGGCCGCAAGCCTGCTGACCTCCGAACCCGTCACCCTGAGCAACCTGCCGCTCATCGCCGATGTGCGCACCATGCTGGAACTTCTGGCCGACATGGGCGTGGCCGTCGACCTGAATCACGCCACACGCACCGTGCGCCTCTGCGCCAAGCGGGTCAAGAACACGCACCTGAGCCGGACACTCTGCGGCAAGGTGCGCTCGTCCATCCTCTTCGCCGGCCCCCTGCTGGCCCGCTGCGGCACGGCCAAGCTCTACCCGCCCGGCGGCGATGTGATCGGGCGCCGCCGCATCGACACCCACCTCGACGGGTTCCGCCAGCTCGGCGCAACGGTGCGCGCGAACGGCGCATATCAATTTAAGGCGTCGAAACGCCTCGAAGCCCAGCGCATCCTTCTGGATGAAGCGAGCGTGACCGCCACCGAGAACCTGGTCATGGCCGCCGCGCTGGCCAAAGGCACAACCACGCTCTACAACACCGCCTGCGAGCCTCACGTGCAGGACCTCTGCCGCATGATCAACGCGATGGGCGGAAAAATCTCCGGCATCGGCACGAACCGCCTCACGATCGAGGGCGTCGAGACGCTGCACGGCACGGAGCAACGCATCGGCCCGGACTACATCGACGCGGGCAGCTACCTCGCGGCGGCCTTGGTCACCGGCGGCGAGCTGACCATCGAGGACATCGAGCCCGCCGACTTCGAGGCGCTGGAAAAACCGTTCAAGCGCTTCGGCGTCCGCTGGACCATCGACCCGGAAGCCAAGACGCTCAAGCTGCCGGCGCGCCAGCGCCTCAAAACCGCCTACGACCTCGGCGACGTGATCCCCAAAATCGAGGACGGGCCCTGGCCGATGTTCCCCTCGGACCTGATGAGCGTCCTGATCGTGCTCGCCACGCAGACGCGCGGAACCACGCTCTTTTTCGAGAAGATGTTCGAGAGCCGCATGTACTTCGTTGACCACCTGATCGGCATGGGCGCGCGGATCGTGCAGTGCGACCCGCACCGCATCGTGGTGACCGGCCCCGCGCCGCTCCACGGAACACGCGTGGCCAGCCCCGACATCCGCGCAGGCATGGCACTGCTGGTGGCCGCGCTCTGCGCCAAACGCGAAACGGTGATCCACAACGCGGGCAGCATCGACCGCGGCTACGAGTCGGTCGAGGTCGAGCTCTGCCGCCTCGGCGCGAGCATCGAGCGCGTGACCGACTGAACCCGGACGCCGACCCGACCTCTCAAGGAGCCTTATGAGTGAATTTCTGCGCACCTGCGGCCCCCTGACGCAGGCCTTGTTCGCCTCGCTTTTCACGTGGGGCGTGACCGCCCTCGGCGCGGCGCTGGTCTTTTTCTTCAAAACGATCAACCGCACGGTGCTGAACGGCATGCTGGGGTTCGCTTCCGGCGTGATGATCGCCGCCTCGTTCTGGTCGCTGCTCGCGCCGGCCATCGAGATGGCCGAGCAAGCGGGCGGCTCCGGCACGCTTCCCGCCGTGACCGGCTTTCTGGCCGGAGGCGGTTTTCTCTGGCTCTCCGACAAGCTTCTGCCGCACCTCCACCCGGGGGGGCACCATCACGCCGAGCCGGAAGGCATCCACACGCACTGGCGCCGCAGCGTGCTGCTGGTGCTGGCCATCACCTTGCACAACATCCCCGAGGGGCTCGCCGTCGGCGTGGCCTTCGGCGCGGTGGCGGTCGACGGCAGCGGAGCGACCTTGGGCGGAGCCATCGCGCTGGCGCTGGGCATCGGGCTTCAGAATTTTCCCGAAGGCGCGGCCGTCTCGATCCCGCTGCGACGCGAGGGCTTCTCGAGGTGGAAAGCGTTCGTCTACGGGCAGGCCTCGGGCACCGTGGAGCCGATCGCCGCCGTCGTCGGCGCGCTCGCCGTCACCTCCATGTCGGCCGCCCTGCCGTACGCGCTCTCTTTCGCGGCGGGCGCGATGATCTACGTGGTCGCCGAGGAGCTGATTCCGGAAGCGCAACAGAAGCGCGGCTCCGACGTGCCCACGATCGGCGTCATGCTGGGATTTGCCACCATGATGTTCCTCGACGTGGCGCTGGGCTAGCCTCCCCGTACCCCGCGTTCACGGGACGATCACGTTGAGCGCGCGGGGCAGCACGTCGATGGTCACCGGCGTGGTGCCGATGATGTCGCCGTCGGCCTGAACAGTCAACGGCACATTACAGCGCACGGTCACGCGCTGTTTAGCCGCGAACCCGTAGATGATCCGGTTGGCATGCCGAAGGCGCAGGCTCTTCAGAAGGTAGTACCATGGGTACTCGAGCGGCGTCTTCATGCAGATCACGCAGACGTCGAGCTGCCCGTCGTCCGGGCGGATGTCGGGACTATGGGGATGCAGCCCCTTGGCCAAAGCCCCGCAGTTCGAGATCAGAACGTCCGTCGCCTCGTAAACATGCCTCGCGCCGTCAACCGTGATCTCCATCCGGCGCGGCCGCGCCTGAAGAACCTTCCATACAGCGGTGCCGACATAGGCGAACAGCCCGAACAGGTTTTTCCCCAAGCGGGACGTGCGCCGGACGACTTCGGCGTTGATGCCGACCCCCGTGTTAAGCAGATAGGTATCTCCCCCCATCCTCATCACGTCGAGCCGCCGGGTGTTCCGCGAGCAGGCCAACACCCCGACCGCCGCCTCGGTGTCGAGCGGAATGCCCAGCTCGCGCGCAACGAGGTTGCCAGTCCCTGCGGGCACGATGCCGAGCGGCACCGTCCCGCCCACGAGCGCATGGGCAACCGCCGACACCGTGCCGTCGCCCCCTGCGGCCACTGCGCAATCGAACCCTTCACGCAAACGCTCGCCCACAAGCTCCGCGACAAGACACCCCGGCTGAATATCCACCCACTCGTAAGCGAATCCCGCCGCGCCAAAACGGTCATGCAAGGCCGCGCGCAATTTCTCGCGCGTCCCCGTGTGGATCGTCGGAGCCACAATGACCAGAGCCTTCATGCGACACCCGCCTGCCGGCCCATATACGCCCGCGCCGCCTCGCAGCACACATCCACGCCGGGATCACTGCTGAGCGTTTTCAGAAAGACCTCGCGGAACTCCAGCGCCTTGCGCTCCGCGGCCAAACGCAACGCGGTGGCGTTACGAAGCCCGCCGATCAGCCAGCCCACTTGGATCAACACGAAATCGGAGAGCGTCCGCACATGGCCGTAATCGACCGAACGCCCCATGCTCACCGCGGCCACCACCTCGGGCGAAGGCGCCCCTTGGACCTGCAAGCCCCAGGCGATCTCGGGATTGCGTTCCAACGACCCGTCCGCGATGACGGTCTCCAAGACCCGGAAGATGTCGAGCTTGTCGGCGTCGCGCACCAGATGCGTCAGCAGGGCCGCCTCGGCCTCCAATGTTGCCGGCACATCCTTCTTATTGTGCAGCGCCACCGCCGTCAGAACCCGTTTGCGCGTGTCGGCGCCACACCCCTCCAGGAGCCGCTCGGACTCGATCACTTCCACGCCTCGCAACGCATGGTCGATCGAGGCGGCGTCACGAAAGGTGCCGAACTCCTTCAGCTGCGAGTGCCGCCCCACATCGTGCAGAAGCGCACACGCCTCTCCCGCGACTTGTGCCGAAGCCGCCCAACCCTCACCAGCCATGATGCGCTGGGCATCTGCCACCACACACAGCGTATGGTCCACCTTCAATTGGTGCAGATGCGGCAGGTGCCCCGCCTCATCGCGGAAGCGGTCCACATACGCTTGGTACCGGCGCGTCAGTGTTTCCAGAAACTCGCGAGTCATGGGAAGCCGCTTACAGATCGATGATCGAGATCGTCTGCTTGCTGTCCGCCTTGTGCGGGCCGTAACTCAGATCGATGTTAGAGACGTACACTTTGTTGCCGAGGCGGATACATTCGGACGGCGAATCCAACTCGCCTTTCAGCCCGTCATCCGGCGGATTTTTGGCGACCAGAACCGCAGCGCCGGACTTCGTGCAAACGCGGATCACCGCATTGCCCATGAAATCCGCGAACCAGATGCTGCCCTCGCCATCGTACTGCATGCCGTCCACACTCTCGGCGCAGGCCACGGTCGTGAACAGCTTGCCCTCCTTCACGGCGCCGGACTCGTCCAGCGTGAGCCGCCAGATTTCCTTGTCGCCAAAGTTGGCGACGAACAGGTCGCCGCAGCAGTCGAAGCAGAGCCCGTTCGCGCCGACCTTGACCGCACCCCGGGTCTTCAGGGTGAAAATCACATGCGGGTCTTTCAGGGTGCCGTCCACTTTGAGCGGCGCGTCCGCCTTGAGCTCGGCCAATTTGAAACGGTAAGTGCCGCTGTCCATGGGGTCGCCTTCGCCAAACGTGGTCTCGTTCACGTAAAGGCTGTCGCCTTTGGCCGCAATGCCGTTCGCGGCGTTCAGACCGACCGCCACAACTTCAGCGCGCACCGCCTTGCCGTTTTCGAAGACCACGCGCAAAACGCGCGATTTGCCCAAGCCCTTGCCCGCGTGGTTCTGATTGTCCGAGACATACAGGTTGCCGTCGGAGGCAAAAACCAGCCCGAGCGAACTGCAGGCCCCCGTCTCTGGATGCAGCGGGAGATCCATGATCTTCTCGACCGTGTCGTCCTTCGTGATCTTCGCGATGCAACTCGTCTTGCCGCTCGCCATATTGTTGATCGAGAGCCAGATCTCCCCGTCTCTGACCGTCATGCCGTCCGGGTTGGTGTACTGCCCGGACAGGTCGATCCCCAGCCGCGGGACCTTCAGTGACGACGCAGCGCAACAACTCGCTTTTCCCGCTTGTCCGCCGTCTGCCGCTTTCGCTTTTGCCTGGAAAGGACACTTCCCGCATCCGGTCAGCCCGACCGTCACCGCCGCCAACACCGCCGCCATCATTCCCTGTTTCATTTCGCCTCTCCTCGTTTTTACTTGGCTGAACTCACTAGACCGAAAGGAACACCGCAAGCGCAGTCAGCATGTAGCAAACCACCGTGGCCATCAGAACCTTGTCCGTCAGGAAAACCTTCTCGGGGCGCCCACCCTCATCGTGCCGGTAGACCAGCTCCAGATACCGGAAAATGCCGAACACGACAAACGGGATGGTCAGGCCCAGACGGTTTGTGCCGAAGCGGCGGACCGTCTCTTCCGAGAGCGTGTAGATCGCATAGCAGACCAGCGTGGCGGAAGCGATGACGGCGATCTGCAAATCGAGCAGGTACCGGTCGTACCCGGCCAGCGCCTCGCGGTGTTGCGTGCCGACGCCCTCCAGAAGAACCTTCTCGTGCCGCCGCTTGCACAAGGCGAGAAAGAGCGCCAACAGAAAGGTGCAGAGCAACAGCCACGGCGAGATGCGCACCGTCAACACCGTCGCGCCCGCAATCGCGCGCAAAACGAATCCCGTCGCAATCACAAACACATCAACGTAAGGAATCCGCTTGAGCGCGAACGTATAGGCGAACTGCATCAGACAGTAACCGGCCAGAACCTCCGTGAAGGCCCGCGGCAAGGCCAACGACCCCGCCAGTCCGGCCAGCAGCAACAGCGCGGCGACGCCCACGGCGGCGTTGATGCCGATCAGGCCAGCCGCCAAAGGGCGCAGGCGTTTGACCGGATGCGCCCGGTCGGCATCGACGTCGCGCGCGTCGTTGATCAGGTACACGCCGCTGGAAACGCAACAGAAACAGGCCACTGCGGCAACCTCGAGCACCACCGGCAGAACACCCTGCACGTTCGCCCGCTGGCTCGGGTCCCACCTTGCGAAGAAATAAGCCGCCGGAACCACACCGTTCTTGAGCCACTGTGCCGGACGCAAGGCGCGGAGCCATGCGGCCGCCGTCGGAACGCTCACGGTCTCGCCCCCGAACGCGGCGACCTGCGGAACCCGCACCGCGACCACAGCCGCAGGACCATCGTGACCGCCTCGTAAGCGATATTGGCCCGCATCTTAGAATACCCGGAGCGGCGGTCCTCAAAGGTGATCGGTATTTCCTTGACCTTGAAGCCTTTGATCCAGGCGGTGTGCGTCATTTCAATTTGAAACGAATAGCCGTTCGAGGTGATGTGGTCGAGGTCGATCGCCTGCAAGACCTCACGGCGGAAACATTTGAAGCCGCCCGTCGGATCATTGACCGGCATGCCCGTCACCAGTTTCACGTAACACGCCGCACCCGTGGAGAGCAAGAGCCGGCTCATAGGCCAGTTCATCACGCGGATGCCGCCGATATAACGCGACCCGAGAACCAAGTCCGCACCCGACCGGGCCGCCTGCAACAGTCCCGGCAGGGCCTTGGGGTCGTGCGAAAAGTCACAGTCCATCTCGCAGATCAATTCGTAATCGCGCTCCAGCGCCCACTTGAAACCGGCGATGTATGCGCGTCCCAGCCCTTCCTTGCCGGCCCGGTGAAGCACGAACACGCGTTTGTCCCTCGCCGCGATCTCGTCTTCCACCGCGCCGGTCCCGTCGGGCGAATTGTCGTCCACAAAGAGGATGTTCGCCTCCGGCAGCTGACTCAGGACCGCTTCGGACATGGCCACTACATTTTCCCGTTCGTCGTAAGTCGGGATGATGATCAGTGCTTTTTCACTCATTTGACTGTCAGTATACCCGTTTTTGCAGGTCCGCATCCATCCCATTTTTCATGTTGCGCGTAAACGGCCTCCCGATGGGGCATCCTGCAAGAGCCCGCTGCGGCTCACCACCGACTCGCCCCCCCTGAACAATGCGCCGTTAAGCCCGAATCTGGAGGGCAAGGCCGGGCCGTCGGGGTGCTCGGGGGTTTGCCTGCGCCTCGCTTGTTTATCGCGTCTATCGCGCAGACACTTTGCGCAGCCGGGGCTCGCCCCAAACCGCAAAATTACCCGTCCCATCGCCGCCGGCCGAGCTGACGGTGAGCTGGAGATTAGTCACGCCGGACAAAGGAACATCGATCGACTGCGCCGGAACATCGCCGACAACCGGTCCGACCGTGGCGAGCGTTTTGCCGTTGCCGCTCACACAGAAAGTCACTTGGCCGGTGCGGCCGAGTCCCGCCTGAAGTCCGGCCCGCGCGGTGAACCGCTCGTAGACGCCCTCGGGAATCAGGTAGGTCACGACGCTCCGCGTGCCCGTGCCGATTCCGGAGGCGAATGTTTTGGCCACGGGCTGCCCCTGTTCGGCGACGTTGAGCTGGAGCGGCACGGGGCTCCCGTTATTCAGGATCACGCCAAAAGTGGTGTGCCCCCAAAACGGTTTGCCGAAGAATGCGGCCTGCGGCGGAAAGAGGTCAGGGAACTCCAGCGGAGCCCACGCCGTAAGGTCAGCGTCCTCCAGCGCGGCCTGCCCCTCGAAACGCCTCTGCATGAGGCATCCGAGCGTGAAGAGCGTATCGGCGACCATCTTGGCATCATAGACGGCGGCAACGTGCTGCGCCGCGTTGACCGCATTCGTGTCGCCGGCATATAGAGCCTGGATGATCGGGATCACTTGGCCGCGCGCGTGGAGGGTCGCGCCCTGAACGCGGCGGAGCAGATTGAAGGCCGCCTCGTCCACCGATGTGCCAAGCAGCTGCGGACGGTATCCGCCGAGGTCCAGCCCGAATACGCCGTTCTCGACCGGCCCGTGCAGAAGCGTGTACTGGCACGCCGCGGATGGCGGGAGCAACTGCTTGAAGAGCGTGAACATGTTGTCTCCCGGCACCACGTGCGCAGGACAGCCCCAATCTTCCAGCGCGTGCGAGAGCGTGCCGGCGTACCGCATGGCATCGCCGAGCTGGCCCGCCGCGGACGACGCCACGGCTTTGCCGATGTAATAGCGCAAGACGTCATAGTTCTCGGCGGGCGTGGCGGGCAAATGCAGGATGCGCAGGTAACGGACCCCCGGGCAGCTTTCCATCGTGGCAAAGCGGGCGTTCTCCTTGTCGGTATGGACCGTGTCGGGAATCAGGCAGTAGCGCTCCCCGAGCGGCTTCAGCTCGGCTCCCAGCAGTTGCTTCTGCCACTCCGGCAACGCGGCAGCGGCGGCCTGAGTGATCACGGTGTGCGGCCCTCCCCAGCCACAGACAACCGAAGGCATAAGCACGACCGAAAGCGCCGCGCACAGGCCACCTTTGAGAATGAAAGAACGGATTGTGACACTCATGTTGCCCCCCATTTCTGTTGAGAACATATCTCATCCGGAAACATGCTGTCAATGGAAGAGCCCGCTCGCCTGGCACGGATCCCTTGGCGGCGCACAAGACTTGGCCGACGCCGGCGCGCCATCGACCCCCACCATGCCGTGGCGCCGCGCCACCGTCTTTGTGTCCCGCTTTCCGGTATTGCATTGCCCTTAGCGGCATGACATACTGTTTTCATTTGAAGAGAGTTTGATGTGAACACACCCGATTTATCCTGCAAAAGGTTTCTTTTCCCCCCGATGCACCCGGAGGGCAGGCGTTTCGTATTGATTGCGGCGCTGTTCACCGTGCTGCTTGCCGCACTCTGGTGGCCACTGGCTCTGCCGGGCACGCTGCTGACCATCGGCGTCTATCTTTTTTTCCGCGACCCCGAGCGGGTGCCGCCGGCCGACCCAAGCGCCGTCGTGAGCCCCGCAGACGGAATCGTCTGCCTCATCACGCAAACCCCGCTTCCCGCCGCCCTGCTGCCGGACAGCCCGCCGGTCTGGCGCGTGAGCGTGTTCATGAGCGTGCTCGACGTCCATATCAACCGGATGCCCGCGGCCGGCACCATCGTCAAGACCCACTACATCCCCGGCAAGTTCTTCAACGCGTCGCTCGACAAAGCCAGCGAGGACAACGAACGCCACCTTTACTTGATGCGGACCGAGGGCGGCCATACGCTCGCTTTCGTCCAAATCGCCGGCCTCATCGCACGCCGCATCCTCTGCCTCGTGCGTGAAGGTCAGACCCTCACACTCGGCGAACGGTTCGGCCTGATCCGTTTCGGCAGCCGCGTGGATGTCTACCTGCCGCCGGGCGTCACGCCCGTCGTGAGCGTCGGCCAGATCATGGTTGCAGGCGAGACCCCGCTCGCCCGCCTCTGAAACCGCTTTTCCACAGGTGTCACATATGGGCAAGTTCCGTTTCCGCAAGCGCAAGGTCAAAACAAACAAACGGCGCGAGATTCCCGTCCGCGCGATGATCCCGAATCTTGTCACCCTCATGGCCGCCGCCAGCGGCGTCACCTCAATCCGGTACAGCTGCCAGGGCCATTGGCGCACCGCAGTGATCGCGATCTTCATCGCCTGCGTGCTGGACGGGCTTGACGGCCGCGTCGCCCGCATGTTGCGGGCGACCTCCAAACTCGGCGCCGAACTCGACTCGCTCGCCGACTTCGTGAGCTTCGGCGTGGCCCCTGCCATCTTCGTCTATTTCTGGATCATGGAGAAGGTCACCCCAGAAAGCGCGGCCTATCCCTTCCGCGGCGTCTTCTGGGCGCTGGCGCTTTTCTACGCCATGTGCTGCGCCTTCCGGCTCGCCCGGTTCAACATCATGATCGACGGCGGCCCCACACAGCCCTACTGGAAGCATTTCTTTCTGGGCCTGCCCGCCCCCGGCGGCGCAGGCATCGTGCTGACACCGGCCATCTGGCAGCTCCACACCGACTCGCCCGCCTTCCAAACCCCGTGGGTCGGCTGCGGCATCTTGTTCATCTGCGGCATCCTGATGGCCTGCCGCTGGCCCACCCTTTCTGCCAAGAGCCTGCACGTTCCCGCCCGTCGCATGGTCCCCGTGCTGCTCTTCGTGATGTTCGTGATCGGCATGCTCGTCTCGCAGTTCTGGCTGACCCTCGGCATCATCGGCGTCTTGTACCTGCTGTCCGTGCCGCTCTGCGGCCTCGTCTTTATGCGCCTGCGCCACCGCTATGAGGTGCGCAACCCGCCGCCGCCAACGCCGACCGCCGTTTGACAACGCCCGCCGCCCGGGCGCTAACCGCAGGACCGGCAACGCCGCCCTTCTCCCGCTCAGAGGCAGCGCTTGAGGAACTGGCCCGTGTAAGACGCGGCACACGCCGCCACCTTTGCGGGCGTCCCAACAACCACCCGCTGCCCGCCCTCATCCCCGCCGCCGGGGCCAAGGTCGATGATGTGGTCCGCGCATTTGATCACGTCGAGGTTGTGCTCGATCACCACAACGGTGTTGCCCGACTCCCGCAAGCGCAAGAGCAGGTCCAGCAGCTTGTGCACATCCGCAAAATGCAGGCCGGTGGTCGGCTCGTCCAGCAGGTAGAGCGTCCGGCCGGTCGCACGCTTCGACAGCTCCGCCGCCAGTTTAATGCGCTGGGCCTCGCCTCCCGACAGCGTGGTCGAAGACTGGCCGAGCCGCACATATCCCAGCCCCACCTCGGACAAGGTGCGCAACTTGTTGGCGATGATCGTGACCGCCTGGAAGAAGTCCAGCGCGTCGTCGACGGTCATGTCCAAAACCTCGGAAATATTCTTGCCGCCGTAGCGGATCTCCAGCGTCTCTTTGTTGTAGCGCTGCCCGTTGCACTGCTCGCACGTCACATACACGTCCGGAAGGAAGTGCATCTCCAGGCACCGCATCCCGTCGCCTTTGCACACCTCGCACCGTCCGCCCTTGACGTTGAAGCTGAAACGCCCGGGGCCGTACCCGCGCACTTTGGCGGCAGGCGTCGCCGCGAACAGTTCGCGGATCGGGGTGAAGGCGCCGGTATAGGTGACCGGGTTGCTGCGCGGCGTGCGCCCGATCGGGCTCTGGTCGATCTCGATCACCTTGTCGAGCAACTCCACCCCCGTGATCTTTTTGAACGCGCCCGGACGCTCTTTCGAGCCGTACAGCACCCGGAACAGATGCCGCTTGAGGATATCGCTCACCAACGTCGATTTGCCGGAACCCGAAACGCCCGTCACGCAAACGAAACACCCGAGCGGAATCTCCACATCGATGTTTTTGAGGTTGTTCTCGGACGCCCCCGTGATCTTGATGCAGGCCTTGCCCGGCTTGACGCGCTCGGCCGGAGCTTCAATCCGCTTGCGCCCCGAGAGATACTCCGCGGTCTGCGAACGCCCACACGCCATCAGCCCCTTCAGGTCGCCCTGGTACACCACTTCGCCGCCCTGGCGGCCCGCGCCCGGCCCGAGGTCCACAATGTAGTCGGCCGTGCGGATCATCTCCTCGTCGTGCTCGACGATCACCACCGTGTTGCCGCGCTGCTGCAGCTGGTGCAGCATCCCGATCAGACGCTCGTTGTCGCGCGGGTGCAGGCCGATGGTCGGCTCGTCCATCACGTACAGCACGCCCACGAGCCCCGAGCCGATTTGCGTCGCCAACCGGATGCGCTGCATCTCGCCGCCCGACAGCGTCGAGCTCTCGCGCTCCAGCGACAGGTAATCGAGCCCCACGTCGGAGAGAAACTTCAGACGGCGCCGGATCTCTTTCAGCACCTCGGCCACGACCTTCTCCTCGGCTGGCGTCACCGCGAGCCCGTTGAAAAAAACGACGCTCTGCTTGACCGTCATCGCCATCACGTCCACGATGGAACGGCCCGCCACCGTGCAGGCGCACGACTCGGGTCGCAGCCTCGCCCCGTGGCAAGCCGGACAGGTCTGGCTGCTCATGAATTGCCGCAGCTTCTCGCGCACCTCGTCGATCTCCGACTCGCTGTACCGCCGCACCAGGCTCGGGATCACGCCCTCGAACGGCTTCTCCGTCTTGCGCCACGCCCCTCGCATCCAGAAGCGCAAAGTCACCGGCTCTTCTCCCGAGCCGTGCAGCAACACCTGCCTGAACGACTCCGGCAACTCCTTGTACGGCGTGTCCATCTCGATCCCGTAAGCCGCCGCCACGGCTTTGAGCAGGTGCTTGTAGTAGACCACCATGCGGAAGCCGCCGCGGCGCCACGGGACGATCGCGCCGTCCGCAAGCGACACGTCCTTGTCCGGAACGACCAGCTCTTCGTCGAACACGAGCCGAGACCCCAGCCCCGAACAGACCGTGCAGGCCCCGTAGGGGCTGTTGAAGGAAAAAGCGCGCGGCTTGAGCTCCTCGAAACTGAGCGAGCAGTCGGCGCACGCGTTCTTTTCCGAGAAAAGCTCCTCGCTCTCCTTGCCGTCGGGCGCGATGCTCTGCACGCGCATCAGGCCTTCCCCCTGCTTCAGGGCCACTTCGACGGAATCGGTCAGCCGCGTGCGCATCCCGTCGCCCGCCACCAGCCGGTCGACCACCGCCTCGATGGTGTGCGCCTTGTTCTTGTCGAGCTTCGGCGCCTCGTCGAGCGCCACCATCGTTCCGTTCACGCGCACGCGCGCAAAACCCTGCCGCCGGATGGACTCGAAGACCTCCTCATGACGCCCCTTGCGCCCGCGCACCAGCGGCGCGAGCAGAATCAGCTTCGTGCCCGGAGTATGGGCGAGCAGTCGGTCCACGATCTGCTCCGCGCTCTGCTTCTGGACCGGCTTGCCGCAGGAGGGGCAGTGCGCCTGGCCGATGCTGCCGTAGAGCAGGCGCAGGTAGTCGTGGATCTCCGTGACCGTCGCGACGATCGAGCGCGGATTGCCGCCGGAGGTGCGCTGCTCGATGGAGATCGCGGGCGAGAGCCCTTCGATGTGGTCCACCTCCGGCTTCTGCATCTGATCCAGAAACTGGCGCGCGTAGGCCGAAAGGCTCTCGACGTAGCGCCGCTGGCCTTCGGCATAGAGCGTGTCGAAGGCCAGCGACGATTTGCCTGAGCCGCTGAGCCCGGTCACGACTGTGAGCGAATCTCGCGGAATGCGCACGTTGACGTTCTTGAGATTGTGCTGCCGCGCCCCGGTGATGATGATGTCTGACATAATAACTCGGCCTACTCTCCGTAATGCGTCCGCGCACGGTGGATGTAAATCGTTCGCTCGCTTTCGGAGACCGTGTACACGATGCGGTCACAAAGCGTCAGACGGTACGCGGAGAAACCTTTCAGATCGCCCACAAGCTCTTTTCCCGCCGACGGATTCACCGCGAGCACCTTTCCCAGAATCACTTTCAGCTTGTCCTTGAGCTTCGGCGTCAGTTTCTGAACATCCTTGATCGCCTCGCGCGTGAACCGGATTTGATAAGGTTCGGACATCGGTCATTCCCCGAAAACGTCCTTCATTGAAACCGTGTCGCCCTTGTCCATCTGTTTTTTGGACCGGACGATGCTCTCGCGAAAACCGGGGATGGAAAGGAGCTCCACAGTCTCTTTGATTTCTTCGTAATCCGCCTCGGACATCACCACGGCCATCCCCTGCCGGTGCTGGATGCGGAACACCTGATGGTCTTCCGCCGCACCTTTCACAAGGTCAAAAAAGTTCTTTCTCGCGGCAGTTGCTGTCAGCGTCGTCATAAACTCTCCTATGTACGCAAAAGTGTACGCTTTCCCTTCGAGCACGTCAACGGCCTTTGTGTCCCGACAGGCGGGAACGGGGCGCATGGCCGTTTTTCTGAGGTCGGTTTTTCATAATCATAATCTTGCTCTTAATCGTAATCTTGATTTTGACGGGACAATAGGTCGTCCCACCCGCTCCGGTCAGATTGCTGGATACTGGCGGGAACCACGCTACAAGGTGGGCGCTGGAGGGCGAACCTGCGGTGAGCCGTCTGCGGACCGAACGCCGAACGCTGAGGTCATGGACGAGCCCCGCTCGTGGGTTCGGGAGCGAACGGATTGGTGACTGATTAAATTGAGAGTTGCGAGTTACACGTTGAACGTTGAGAGTTCAAGTGGTTACCGGCAAACGTCCTTCCGGTGTGCGATATGCAGAATCAGGACGTCGTCCCCAAGCAAGGTATAGATCACGCGGTAGTCCCCGACCCGAAACTTCCGCAATCCGGCAAATTCGCCCTTTAACGCAGTGAATGACGCCGCCCCACCCGGCAGTTCTTTATCGATCTTATCCAGTATGCGCGCAACCACCGCTTTCGGAATCTTTGAAAGGTCTTTGTGAACGGACTTTTTAAATGTGATGTTAAAGCCCAAGCGAAGCCCTCATGTCCTTTGAAGAAACAACCGTGTCCTTCGGATCGTGCAGACGATCCAAGGCGATCCGCAACCCGGCGAACTCCTCAAAGTAGTTCTCGAGCGCTTTCTGGACATGAAAGGACTTCGGACGTTCCGTCACTTCGGATAAGTTATTTAACCTTCGAGCCAACGGCTCGGGCAAACGAATGGAAATTGCGGCACCCATCATACACCTCTTTTTTGTATGACAAGAATAGCACTGTATTACAGGTCGTGCAAGCCGTTGCTTTATTCTATAAAGAGCAGCAGACGCTTCAACGTCGGGAATGTTCGCCGTTATTCTCGGCGTGTCTGTCCGTGTCGTTCTCAGTAACCTCAGCCACACGGTTTGACATCGGTAGACAGCTCAGACGGCGCCCGTTGCCCGCTGAACGCCGCCCGCAGCCGAGGGTCGGACGAGCTTTCTTTGCGGCGGCAAACGGGCCGGCCGACACGGAGGGACAACTCGCGGCGCGCCTGCCGCACGGCTTGCCACTCTTCCCAGGTCCATTGCGTCTTGAGCGGTTTAGCCGAGTTCATTTTTCATGGCTGCCTCAGCACAACAAACCCGGGAAGCCCGCGCACGTCGAACGCCTTGAGCATCTCTTTCGCGGGGGACTGGTCCGGCTTCTCGGCCTGCACCTTCACCACCACGTAGCCGGCCAGCCGCGCTTTGACGCGTTCATCCGCAAAGGTGGTTTTCTCCATCACGGAGCAGTTCTTGCACCAGGTGGCCCAAAAGTCCACGAACAGCGGCCGGCCCTCGCGGCGCGCCTGCGCCACCTTGGCATCCCAGGCCGCGCGGTCGCCCGCCAGAACGGAGCCTTCTCGGGCCGCGTGAGCGGCGGGCGAGAAGCCGACCCAGGCGAGGTAGAAGTAGTAGGCCGACAGCACGACGAGGAACGCGCCGAACGCCTGCTTCACGCGGACCATCCACATGCCGGGGCTCGGCAAGACCGACAGCCCCGCGCCCGCGAAAGGCCACGGCAGAGCCATACCCAGCCCCAGCACAAACGGCAGGAACTGCGCGCCCGTGGCCCCGCCCGCATAGAGCGTCCCGGCCAGCAGCAGGACCGCCAGCACCACCGGCGCCACGCACGCGCCCGCAAGCAGCGCCGAAAGCGCGCCCGCCGAAAAGGCGGCCAGCGCGCCTTGGCGCCGGTTGCCCTGGGTCCGGGCGAACCGCGTGAAGTCGATCACAAACACATCGAAGAGCGCCAGCGCCAGCGCGGCGAAAATCAGCGCCACCGAAAGGCTGAACCACGGCGAGGCCTGCAGCGCGCCGAAAAAGAGGCCGCTGCGCAGGATGATCCACCCCAGCCCGCCATACACCAGCACCATGCCCGCGCCGTAGGC
>Ga0209066_10004268_pt1 | contig 15735 bp, 8 predicted proteins | sample All_14_2_FD_187198 | JGI IMG/M metagenome (GOLD analysis project Ga0209066, IMG submission 187198) | Freshwater microbial communities in response to fracking from Pennsylvania, USA - Allegheny Zone_MetaG_DW_15 (SPAdes) (version 2) ...
ATGGCGTCGACGTCGGCAGCGATTTCGCCAGCCGACTTGCGGTAATCCTGCGCCGCCAGGTCGAGCACCTGGATTTCCTTGCCTTGCTTGCGGAAGATGCCGCAACGCGTCTTCTGGCCGAGCGCGCCCTGCCCGATCAGCGCCTGCAACCAGGCCGGCGTCGTGAAGTAGGCATGCCACGGGTCGTTGGGCAGCGTGTCCTGCATGGTCTTGACGACGTGCGCCAGGGTATCGAGGCCGACCACGTCGGCGGTACGATAGGTGGCGCTCTTCGGACGACCGATCTTCGGGCCGGTCAGCGCATCGACTTCGTCGAAACCGAGGCCGAAGGCCTGGGTGTGGTGCATGACGGCGAGAATCGAAAAGACGCCGATGCGATTGGCGACGAAGTTCGGGGTATCCAGCGCGCGGATGACGCCCTTGCCGAGGCGCGAGGTCAGCCAGGTTTCCAGTGCATCGAGCGTGCCGGCATCAGTGCTTTGCGTGCCGATGATTTCAACCAGGTGCATGTAGCGCGGCGGGTTGAAGAAATGGATGCCGCAGAAACGCGGCCGGATGGCTTCCGGCAGACCCTGGGCCAGCGCATTCATCGACAGGCCGGAGGTATTGGAAGCAACAATCGCGTCGGCACCGATGTGCGGTGCGATCTTCGCGTAGAGATCGTTCTTCCAGTCCATGCGCTCGGCGATGGCCTCGATGATGAGGTCGCACTCGGCGAGCAGCGGCAGGTGTTCGTCGTAATTGGCGGCGTCGATGAATTTCAGCTTGCCCTTGCTGGCGAGCGGCGCCGGGTCGAGCTTCTTCAGGCCATCGAGAGCCTTCTTGACGATACCGTTCTTGTCGCCTTCTTTCGCCGGCAGGTCGAACAACACCACAGGCACGTTGGCATTGGCGAGGTGGGCGGCAATCTGCGCCCCCATCACGCCGGCACCCAGTACCGCTGCTTTCTTAACAATCAGCTTGTTCAAGCTTGTCTCCTTTGTTGGTCTGGTCTGGCTTCGTTAAAAATAAAACGAACGTTTGAATTATAGACAGTGCGAACTTCCGGTCAAGCCATTTTTCATTGCTTTATCAGTGGCTGGCGGGCTTGCTGCCGGCTTTCCCGGGCGTTACCACCAGGAAAGCGGCCAATGCCGGCAGCAGCAGGATCGCGCCGAGCATGTTCACGACGAACATGAAGGCCAGCAGGATGCCCATGTCGGCCTGGAACTTGAGCGCCGAGAAGGCCCAGGTACCGACGCCGATGGCCATCGTTGCGGCCGTGAAACCGATCGCCGTACCGCGTTGACGCAGGGCTTCGAGGAAGGCCGCCGGCAGGCTGACGCCCTTCTGCAATTCATGCGCCATGCGTTCGTAGAGGTAGATGCCGTAATCAACGCCGACCCCGACACCGAGCGCAATCACCGGCAACGTGGACACCTTGAGGCCGATGCCGAGCACCGCCATCAGCGCGTTGCACAGTACGGCAACGATGGCCATCGGCAGGATGATGCACAGCGTCGCCCGCCAGGAGCGGAACTCGAGCAGGCACAGCAGGCCGATCGAACCGAACAGCAGCAACAACATGGTCACTTCGGCGGCATCGACGGCTTCGTTGGTCGCCACCATCACGCCAACATTGCCCGAGGCCAGCTTCAGTTCGAGCTTATCGGACGGATTGGCGGCAATGAACTTCTTCACTTCATTGACCACGTGGGCAATCGTCGAGCCCTGGTGATCGCGGGTGAAGATCATGATCTGCATCGTGTTGCAGTCGGTATCGAGCAGGCCCGTGCTGGTATCGATCGGCGTCACCGACTGGGCGAGGATGCTCGGGTCGCGCGACAGCACGCGCCAGCGCGGATTGCCTTCGTTCCAGCCGGCGTTGACGGTCTTGGCCATACCCGGCAGCGAGAGCACGCCCTGGACGCCATGGACGTTGCGCATCGTGGACTCGAAACGGTCGAGCGTGTCCATGATCGTGAAATCGGTACAGGCGCCATCGACGTTGTGCGACTGGGCGATTACCGACAACACATCGACACCGATCGAGAAGCTGTCGACGATGGCCGCCGTATCGCGGTTGTAGCGTGAATCGTCGTGCAATTCAGGGATGCCCTTGCCGAGATCGCCGGTGCGCAGATCGCGCGATTGCCAGGTACCGATGGCGAGCAGCACAGCGGCGGCAACCAGGATCACCAGCGCCGGCCGCGGCGCGGCGGCACGTTTGAGCCAAACCCACAGCCAGTCGCCACTGTTCTTGCGGCCGGCCGAACGCTGCCGCTCGCTGGGCGACAGATTCATCCACGACAGCAGGATGGTCAGCAGCATCTTGTTGGTCACGATCATCAAGGCCACGCCGAGGCTGGCGGTGATCGCCAGTTCGCGGACCATGTCGATCTCGATGTAGAGGATGACCATGAAGCCGAGCGCATTGGCGAGCAAGGCCATCGCTCCCGGCATGAACAGCTTGAGGAAGGATTTGTGCGCAGCGGTCAGGCCGTCGGCGCCGCCGATGACTTCGAGCTGCCAGGCATTGGTCATCTGCACCGCATGGCTGACGCCGATCGAGAAGATCAGGAAGGGCACCAGGATCGACATCGGGTCGATGCCGTAGCCAAGCAGCGGCAGCAGGCCGAGCAGCCAGATCACCGGAATCATCGCGCAGATCAGCGCGACTGCAGTCAGCTTGGCTGAGCCCGAATAGAAATAGAGCAGCACCGCCGTGATGACGAAGGCCACCGCAAAGAACAGCAAGACTGCGCGAGCCCCTTCGGTGATGTCGCCGACTGCCTTGGCGAAACCGATGATGTGCACCGTGACGCCGTCCTTCTGATGGCGGCTGCGGATTTCCTCGAGCTTGCCGGCGACCGCCGCGTAATCGAGGCGTGTTCCGGTCGACGGGTCGATTTCGAGCAATTCCGCACTGACCAGCGCGCCCTTGAAATCGTTCGACACCAAACGACCGACGCGCCCCGACTTGAGCACGTTGGCACGGACTTCTTCAAGGTCTTCCGGTGTGCCGGCAAAGTCGGCGGGAATGACGTTGCCACCGGCAAAGCCGTCTTCGACAACCTCGATGAAACGGACATTGGGGGTAAACAGTGAAGTCACCGAGGCGCGTTCGATACCGGGCAGGAAAAAAACCTCGTCGGTCACCGCCTTGAGCTTGGCGAAAAACTCGGGCGTGTAGATGTCGCCTTCCTCGATACGCAGCGCCAGCAGCACACGGTTGGCGCCGCCGAAGGTCTTCTGGTACTCGGTGAAGGTCTGCATGTACTCATGCTTGAGCGGGATCATCTTCTGGAAACCCGCATCGACGCGCAACTGGGTCGCCGACCAGGTCAGCGCCAGCGTGATCAGCACAAACAGCGCCAGGAAGCTGCGCCGCCAGCCGAACAGAAGCTGGCCAATGGCGGTTACGACGGAATTCGTTTTCATTGTTTTTCTCCCTCTGCCGCATCGATGCGGGCAAAGGCACCTTCACCGAAAATCATTGCCTCGCCGGCCACCGGCGCGGCCACTGCGGCCATCCACAGGCGGCTGCCCTGCACCGGCAGACGCTTGAACGACGTACCGCCGTCCCGGCTGCCGAGCACGGTACCGTTCTGGCCGACCAGCAGGATGCTGCCATCGGTCGTCATGGTGCTGCCGAACAGCGAACCGGCGCCTTCGCTGGCCAGTGTCTGCCAGCTGTCGCCACGGTCATCGCTGCGCAGTACCGTACCGCGCATGCCATAGACCAGCACGCCGCCCTGGGCCAGCGGCCGGATGCCGAAATACGAGCCGGCGTAGGCCGGCGGCAGAACTTCCCAGTCGGCACCGCCATCGTTCGAGCGCAGCAGCGTACCGGCCTCGCCGGCAATCATCAGGGTGCCGTCGGCCAGACGGGCCAGCGCATTGAAGTGACGGTCGCCGTCGACGATCTGCCGTTCGTTCCAGTTCAGGCCACCATCGGTGCTTTCAAAGAAGGCACCATAGGCACCGACGGCCAGCACGTGCTGCGGGCTGACAAAGGTGACATCGAGCAAGGGACGCAACTGGTCCGGCGCGCTGAAAACCGCCTTCCACGTCAGACCGCCATCCTCGCTACGCAGGATCGCTGCATCGTGACCGACGGCGATGCCGAGCAGATCGGCGAAAGCGACTGCATTGAGCGTCGATTCGATGCCGCTCGGCACCCGGCGCCAGGCGACGCCTTCGTTGTCGGAAACAAAGATGTAACCACGCTCGCCAACCGCGACCAGACGCTGGCCGGCGCGCTGCGTATCGAGCAGCAGCGCGTTGTGTACGGTGATTTCGGTGGCCGGTAGCGGCGCCCCGTGGCGTGCCGAAAAGGCATAGCTGACGGCCAGCGCAACGAAAATAGCGAAGATCAAACCAATGCTTTTGTTCATGAAAATTCCCGGAAGTTGGCGTACAGGCTGCCCTGCGGGGCAAACATCGCCCCGCAGGCAGCTGCTGCCTGTCTTCGCTTAGCGCGTTCCGATGCCGCGCAGGCCAGCCGGCGTGAAGTCCGCCGAGCTACGCTTGGTCTTTTCCCAGACCTTGGGTTCGTCGTTGCGCAGGCCCATCGCCAGGTAACGGCCGGACTGCAGGTCATGGTGCACTTCGATGGTGCCGTAGAACATCGGCACGTCGTAGAAGTTGATCGCATGCTGCTCCGAAACACGCCACAACTCGCCGCGCGCGTCGTACTTGTCGGAAACCATGATCATCCAGCTGTCTTCGTCGATGAAGAAGGTGCGCTTCTTGTAGACGTGGCTGGTGCCTTCCTTCAGCGTGGCTTCGACGACCCAGACGCGATGCAGCTCATAGCGCGCATGATCCGGGTTGATGTGGCCCGGACGCAGGACGTCGGCCATCTTCACCTGGTTGCCGGACAACTTGTAGGAGTTGTACGGCACGAACAGTTCCTGCTTGCCGACCAGTTTCCAGTTGTAGCGGTCGGTGGCGCCGTTGAACATGCCGAAATCGTCGTTGGTGCGCAGACCGTCGGCGGCCGTACCCGGATTGTCGTAGGCGACATTCGGGGCAAGACGGACGCGGCGCTGACCCGGGTTGTAGGTCCAAGCGGTACGCGGTTCCTTCAACTGGTCAACCGTTTCGTGCACCAGCAGGATCTGGCCTGCCAGGCGCGCAGGCGCGGTCACCGTCTGCAGGAAGTTGAGCAGCTTGTTCGGCTCGCGGTCCTTCTCGGCCTTCGACAGATTGCCATAGGAGAAGTCGTACTCGTACTCGAAACGCACCGGCGTATAGGCACCATCGCGCGTCACCGCAGCCTGGCTCCAGTTCATCGCATAGGTGTCGCCCTTGTAGCGCATCACCGTATTCCAGATCGCCTCCAGCCCATCCTTGGGGATCGGGAAGGGAACGCCACCGGAAGTGCCGGTGACACCGGCGCCGCCGGTCACCAGCTTGGCGCGGGTGGCGTTGGCGACCGTCTCGTCGAGACTGGCTTTCGGGAAAGTCGCGCTGCGCTGGGTCGGATAGACATTCATCTTCCAGGTCGGATACTTCTTGAGCATCGCGATCTGGCCCGGCGTCAGTTGGGCCTTGTACTTGTCGGCATTGCTGGCGTCGATGGTGAACAGCGGCTTGTCAGCTGCGTAGGGGTCGGGATAGTGACCACCGGCGACGTGACCAGCCACCGGCTTGGTCAGCCCGCCGGTCCAGGCCGGGATCGTGCCCGCTGCGTTGGCCGCTGCCTCGGCGCCCAAGGGCGTCAGGCTCTTGCCCAGCTTGGCTGCATCAGCCGCCGATACTTGCGCTTGTGCGGCCGTCCCGGCAAATGCCAGAACAACAGCCGTGCTCAGAATTGATAAGGCTTTTTTCATGTTTTATGTCTCCTGGTGTCTTCTCTGTGCTGCGGATCAGAACGAGTAGCTGAGGCTGATCGACAGGAAATCGCGGTCAACCATCGGGTTGGTGTGACTGGAATAGGTCGCCGCTTGACCTGCCGGCAATGCCCCGGATGCTGCATTCGGCGTATCGGTCCCGGAAATCTTCTTGCCACCGAAAAACGCGGTATAGGCAATGTCTGCTTGCCAGTTCTGGCGATAGTTGAAGCCAACGCCCAAAGTCAGTGCCTTTGCACCTTCGTTGAAGGTCGGACTGAAGCCACTCACATCATGCGAGAAAGCAAGACGTGGAGAAACGGTAACCGCACCAATGGCATTCGGATAGTCAAGTCGACCGACCAGACGATATCCCCAGGAATTTTCCGTGGCAAAACAACCGCTGGAGTTGGAGTTGAAAGCGCTGCTTGCCGAAGAACCAACCTGCGGAAGATGACATCCCGGCGCGGCAAATTTCAGACCAGAAGGCAACTCAAGGTGGGTAAACCCGGCCTCACCAACGACAATCAACTGTTCAGCACCGAGAGAGGGACCAAAGGACTTCGTCCCGGTGAATTGCACCTGATGCATCTTGACCCGGCGATAACCACTGATTTCCGTACCAAAGGGAACGGCGGCAGCCACCAGCGGATTGGTTCCCGTCAACTGATTACCAATCCCCAGTGCGGCCCCCAGAAGCTCTGCCGAAGGCAACTGCATCGGCTGATTCTTGCGGTAGGAATACTCACCCTGCAAGGCAATGCCGCCAGGCAAGGAAGTATTGAAGCTGAAACCGAACATCTTGATGTCTTCAGGATATTCGACGAAGTAGGTTCCAGCCCGGCCGGCTGCCGAGGCACATGCTGCGTTGGTTGCATTCAATGCCGAAAGTGCCGTTGCGTTTGCCACACCGCCAACAATCGGGGCCAGAGCAGCAATATTAGCTGCCGTGTGCAAACCGCCAAATGCTGGAATATTGAGCGTGTTACATGCAGGATTTCCGGCAGCGAATGCCGGAATACCCGCCAAGGCAAGCGCTCCCTGCTGGGGCAGCGTGAGATTGTTGGAGATCGTTCCACCAGCGGTAATGCCGCCACGATAACCAGAGACGTAGGGGGTACGACTATGGTAATTCGCGTGGAAGAAACCAAACTCCGTATTGTTCAGCGCCGGGGCAAAGTAGCGAAAGGCGATGCCGTATTGTCCATCATTGTCTGCGTCACGGTCCTTTGAGCGGGGCGCCCAGAGCGCTGCATTGCCGTTGACAGGGAAAATGCCAGCCGCCTGATTTCCGTCATTGCGGCGACCGAAACCGGTGTAGGTAATATTGCCGCCCTCCGAGACGAAATCATTGGTGCTGAAGAACGAGCCGGCCGGATCGATCTTGGTCTTCTTCCACTCGGTCAGCAAAGCTATCTCGACCGACAGGTTGTCGGTCAGTTCCTGCGAGGCATAGGCCATCATCGTCGGGATGAAGCCTTCCTTCAATTCCGAACCAGGAGCGCGCAATCGACTGACATTGACCGGATTGAGAACGTTGATGCCGTTCTGGATGAAGGTACTCTCGCCCCAGCTCACCACCTGCTTGCCGAGCCGCAGGTTGAGGTTGCGGCCGCCGATGTCGAAGGTACCGCGCACATAGGCATCGAGGATTTCGGCATCTGAGCCGAGAACATCGCGGGCCTTGCTGGTCAGACTGCTCTCGTGGCGAATTGTCGGATCGTAGAAATACGAACCACGGACAAAGGCACCGAAGTTGTGATACTTCAATTCAAGATCATGCGTCGCCTTCAACGTCGTCGACACAAGTTCATGACGATCATATTTCAGATTGCCGTCATCCGAATTCGGATCACGGGAAGTTCCGCCGTTGGCAATGCTGATCAGCGATTTCTCGCGGTTGTCCATGCGCCAGAGCGCACCCAGCGAAACGGTGGTATCAAAGCTGCCGCTCAATTCACCCGACTTGAATTCGAACGCCATGACCGATGTCGCCCCCGTCGTCAGCGCAATTGCCACCGCCGTTCCGAGCGTGCTGCGCCGAAATGCGGGACGGTACGAACTTCCTCTTTTTTGTCTCATCCTAATCTCCTCCTGGTTTTAGTGACCGACTGAGCCGGTCATGCTCGTTACATTATTACGACAATCACCGGATTACTGCCCACACGCCTGCCAGTCTTTTGCCGGCTCGGAAGTGAAGTGCAACAATAATCCTGTCTTTCAACAACCGCCAGCCTCTCCGGCCCACCCTCCGGAAATGCTTGCCAGGCGCAACCTCCAGAAACGATCAACGCCCTGCTCGCTGCGAATGATTGATGGGCCCTCCACTAAAAGGCGCAAAACCGGTACCAAAAATCACCCCGGCATCTGCCAGATCCGCGTCAGCGATGACCCCTTCACTGACCAACGCTTGCGTACGGTCGACCAGCGGTTTGATTAATTTTTCCGCCAGGCCGGCCGGGACAGTGGCAGCTGCGGCCTTGACCGGCTTGCCGTCGGTCCAGGTATAAAAGCCCTGGCCGGATTTCTTGCCCAGTTGCTGTTTTTCAACCCGCGCCAGCAGACAGCGCGGCGCTTCGGCACCGCCTGCCAGCTGCTGGCCTGCGGCCATCGCGATGTCAAGGCCGACGGTGTCGATCAGCTCGATCGGTCCCATCGGCATGCCGAAGGCGAGCATGGCTGCGTCCACCGTTTCCGGCGAAATACCGTCGTCGACCGCACGCATCGCCGCCAGCATGTAGGGCGCGAGCACGGCGTTGACCAGGAAGCCCGGCGCGCTGTTCACCGGCAGCGGCAGCTTGTCGATCTGTTTGACGAAGGCGCAGGCGGCGCGAACCATGGCCGGGTCGGGGCCTTCGGCTTCGACCACCTCGACCAGCGGCATCATTGCCACCGGGTTGAAGAAGTGGATGCCGACCAGGCGCTCCGGCCGGACCAGCACCGTGCGCAGGTCTTCCAGCTTCAGGCTGGAGGTGTTGCTGGCCAGCACCGCCGTCGGCTTGAGCCTGGGCTCGATGGCCCGGAACAGCGCATGCTTGGCCTCGACGTTCTCGAAAATCGCTTCGATGACCACGTCGGCGCGGACCACACCGTTACCGGCCGGGTCGGGAATCAGGCGATCGAAAGCGGCGCGGGCGCGCAGCGGGTCACGCAGCTTCTTCTTGAACAACGAATGCGCCCGCTTAATTGCCGGCGCGATGCGCTCGACCGACTGGTCCTGCAGCGTCACCGTCAGGCCGCGCAGCGCACACCAGGCGGCGATGTCGCCGCCCATGACGCCTGCACCGACGACATGCACGTGTTTCGCGACGAAATCGCCATCCTTGCCGAAGCCCTTCAGGCGCTCCTGCAGATGGAAGACGCGTAGCAGGTTCTTCGCCGTCGGCGACTGGATGATGCGGTCGACGACTGCCGGTGCAGCCAGCGCGTTGCCGTCGTGTTTCTGCCACAGGTCGATGATCGCGTACGGCGCCGGGTAGTGTTCCGGACGCGCCTTCTTCGCTACCTGCTTGCGCGCACCATTGGCGACGACCGATTTCAGCGGGCCGGCCAGCAGCTTCTGCACGAAGGGCAGCGGGCGACGCGGACGGTTCGACAGCAGCAGCTTGTGCGCAGCCATTTCCATGACGCGCGGTGGCACGCATTCGTCGGCCAGGCCCATGTTGCGCGCCCGCTTGGCGTCGAGTGACTTGCCGGTCAACATCATGTCCAGGGCCGCCGCCGGGCCGACCCGCTGCGGCAGGCGCAGCATGCCGCCCCAGCCGGGGAAGATGCCGAGCATGACTTCCGGCAGCGCCAGCTTGGTGCCCGGCTCATCGACCGCCAGGATGTAGCGGCAGGCCAGCGCCAGTTCGAGGCCGCCACCGAGGCAATGACCGCGCACCAGCGCCAGCGTCGGATACTTGACTGCCGCCAGCCGGTTGAACAGGTCCCAGCCGCGGGCAACCAGTGCCCGGCCCTTTTCCGGTGTGTCCAGTTGCGAGAATTCGTTAATGTCGGCGCCGGCGACGAAACCGGCCGCCTTGCCCGAGCGGATGATCAGCCCCTTGGGCGGATACAGGTCGAGCTGGTCGAGGACTTGCGCCAATTCGGCCATCACTTCCGCCGACAGCGCATTGGTGCTTTCGCCCGCACGGTCGAGCACGGCGACGACAACCCCGCCCTCTTCCTTGTTCAGTTGCCAGTGTTTCATGATCAGCAGGCCTCCACGAGCATGGCGCCGCCGAGGCCGCCGCCGATGCAGATGGTCGCCACACCACGTTTGGCGTTATTCCTGCGCAGTACATGCAGCAGGTGCAACACGATGCGCGCGCCCGAGGCGCCGACCGGATGGCCGATGGACACTGCACCGCCGTCGACGTTGAGGCGATCGTCGGGGATTTCGCCGAAGGCGCCGGGCAGATCCAGCTGTTCGCGACAGTAGGCATCGTCCTTCCATGCTGCCTGACAGCCGAGCACCTGCGCGGCGAAGGCTTCGTTGAGTTCCCAGTAATCGATGTCGGCCAGCGTCAGGCCGTGGCGCTGCAGGATCGGCGTGGACGCATGCACCGGGCCGAGGCCCATCTGCTCCGGTTCCAGCCCGGCCCACTGGCTGTCGATGATCTTGCCGATCGGCTGCAGGCCCCATTTCTGTACCGCTTCTTCCGAAGCGAGCAGCACCCAGGCAGCGCCGTCGGTGATCTGCGAGCTGTTGGCGGCGGTGATGTTGCCGTATTTCTTGTCGAAGAACGGGCTCGGCTTGGCCATGCCGGCCAGCGTCGCATCGGCGCGCACGCCGTCGTCCTCGGCGTAAACCTTGCCGTTGCCATCGACCAGCGGCACGATTTCTTCGAGATGCCCGGCCTGACGCGCGGCCAGCGAACGCAGGTGGCTGCGCACGGCGAATTCGTCCATCTGCCGGCGCGAGATGCCGAACTTCCAGGCGATGTTTTCTGCGGTCTGACCCATCAACAAGCCAACGACCGGATCGGTCAGGCCCTTCATCAGGCCGATGACCGGGGTCAACAGCGCGGCCGGGCGCAATTTGAGGAAATGGCCGAGCTTCTGGCCGAGCGTACGCATGCTCATCATGCCGGCGAACCAGCGCACCATCGTGTCCGAATACAGCAGCGGTGCCCGTGACAGCGCATCGACGCCACCGGCCAGGACCAGTTGCGAACGGCCGCACTGGATGTTGGCGATGGCCGAGTCGATGGCCTGCATGCCGGACGCGCAGTTACGCATCACCGTCCAGCCCGGCACCTTCTTGCCGCAGCCGAGACGCAACGCGACCATGCGGCCGATGTTGGTTTCGTCCGGTGAAGGCGCGGCGCAGCCGAGGATGACCTCATCGAGATCGGTCGGCGCGAACGGCTGACGCAACAGCAGCGCCCGACCGGCCTGTGTCGCCAAGTCGGAAGCGGCGAACGGCCCCGGCCCCTTCTGCGCTTTCAAAAACGGCGAGCGGGCGCCGTCCACCACGTAAATCGTCTTCATCAGGCAGCCATCCGGTCGTCGGCCGGCTTGTTGGCCGTGGCCACGCCGTAGTCGAAGGGGAAGTCATCGACATGGACGACGATGTCGCGCAGGTGATTGCGCCGCTTCATGATTTCGTACTCGGCGGCGTTGATGACCCCGGTTTCGAAGGCGACGATGGCGATGTCGCGGACATTGGCCTGCGGATTGTTGTCGAATCGGCCGTCCTTCTCGGCGGCACGGATCTTCGCCTCGATCTCTTCGGCCTCCAGCGTCGCCTTCAGCGCCAGTTCGATGGCACCGACCGGTTCGTTCTCGCTCAGTGGCAGGTAGCACTCGGCGGTCAGCCGGTCGCGGCTGGCCGACGGCGCGATCAGCAGCTTCGCCACCTGGTGGCCGACAGCGTCGGACGGCACGACATACGGATGGCCCCACGGGAAGATGATGCGATTGACCACGGCGGCAATGAAGCGCACCGGGAAATTGGCGATGACGCCGTCGAAGGCTTCCTGGGTCTTGTACATCGCGTCCCAGATCGCCCAGTGAGCGAGCGGTGCATCTGCAGCCTGGCGGCCTTCTTCTTCGTAGCGTTTCAGCGTGCAGGAAATCAGGTACATCTGCGCCAGGATGTCGCCGAGGCGGGCCGACAGCTTTTCACGGCGCTTGACGCTGCCGCCAAGCACCAGCAGCGAGACGTCGGAAAGGAAGGCAAAGGCCGCCGAGAAGCGCGTCAGTTGCTGGTAGTAGCGCTTCATTTCCGGTGCGACATCGGTGTTGACCGCAGAAAAATGCGAACCGGTGATACCCAGCCACAATGCGCGCAGGCTGTTGCGGATGGTGAAGCCGATGTGGCCGAACAAGGCCTGGTCGAAATCAACCAGACCCTGGCGTGCATCCGGATTCTGCGCCGCGCGCATTTCCGGCAGCAAGTACGGATGGCAGCGGATCGCGCCCTGGCCGAAGATGATCAGCGAGCGGGTCAGGATGTTGGCGCCTTCGACGGTGATTGCCACCGGAATCTGCTGGTAGGCGCGGCCGAGGAAATTCGACGGGCCAAGGCAGATGCCCTTGCCGCCGATCACGTCCATGCCGTCATTGACGACGACGCGGGCGCGCTCGGTGACGTGGTACTTGGCGATGGCCGAAACCACCGAAGGCTTCTCGCCGAGATCGACAGCACCGGCGGTCATCTTGCGTACCGCGTCCATCAGGTAGGTGTAGGCGCCAATGCGGGTCAGCGCTTCTTCGACGCCTTCGAACTTGCCGACCGCCATCTTGAACTGCGAACGGATGCGTGCATAACCACCGACGGCGCGCGCCGTCATCTGCGCCATGCCGGTATTCGACGACGGCAGCGAGATCGAGCGCCCGGCGGCCAGACACTCCATCAGCATGCGCCAGCCCTGCCCGGCCATCGCCGGACCACCGATGATGAAGTCGAGCGGCATGAAGACTTCCTTGCCGCGCGTCGGGCCGTTCATGAACATGGCGTTGAGCGGGAAGTGACGGCGCCCGGTATCGACACCCGGATGATCGTAAGGCACCAGCGCGCAGGTGATGCCGATATGCTTCTGGTCACCGAGCAGGCCGTCCGGATCGTAGAGGTGGAAGGCCAGGCCGAACACTGTGCACACCGGCGCCAGCGTGATGTAGCGCTTGTCCCAGGAGACGCGCATACCGAGCACTTCTTTACCCTGGTAGATGCCCTTGCAGACGACGCCGCTGTCGGGAATCGACGCTGCATCGGAACCCGCCCACGGGCTGGTCAGCGCGAAGGCCGGCACTTCGATGCCCTTGGCCAGGCGCGGCAGGTAATGGTTCTTCTGTTCTTCGGTGCCGTAGTGCAGCAGCAGTTCGGCCGGGCCGAGCGAGTTCGGCACCATGACCGATACCGACAGCGCGCTGGAACGCGTCGACAGCTTGGTCACCACCTGCGAATGGGCGTAGGCCGAGAACTCCAGGCCACCGTACTTCTTCGGGATGATCATGCCGAGGAAGCCTTTATCCTTGATATAGCGCCAGGCTTCGTTCGGCAGGTCGTAGAGTTCGTGGGTGACTTTCCAGTCGTCGACCAGGCGGCAAGCTTCTTCGCACTCCTTGTCGAGGAAGGACTGTTCCTCGGCCGTCAGCTTCGGCTGCGGATAGGCATGCAGCTTCTGCCAGTCCGGTTTGCCGCGAAACAGCTCACCCTCCCACCAGACGGTGCCGGCTTCGAGTGCGTCGCGTTCGGTATCGGACATCTGCGGCAGCACCTTGCGGTAGGCGGAAAAAATGGACCGGGTGATCACGGCACGGCGCAAGGGCCGGACCAGGATCAACCCGGCCAAAACCACCAGGGCAAATACCCCGAGCAGAGGGATGAGGTTATTGGACATGCATGTCTCCGAATATTTTTTTGGTTTTTGACGATCAGCTGCGGTCGACCGCAACAGGTTCGAAATGGGGCAACGGGGCGCGCAGACCACCGATCAGGAAGGACATCAGACGCGGCACCAGGCGGTCGAGACGATCAACCGAGTCTTCTTCTTCGATCTGCCAGTCGGTGACCAGACGCAGCGCGTCGGTACCGGCAATGGCGTACGAGGTGGCACCGAGCATGAAATGGAAGCGCCAGACGATCTCGGCTTTCGGCACTTCGGGCAAGGCACGGAACAACGCTTCCTTGAAGCGATCCATGACGACCTTGTACTCATGCGCCAGAAAGGCACGGATGAACTCGGAAGGTTCGGTCAGCGTGCGGCCGAGCAGGCGCAGGAAGGTCATGCCGCCGCGGGCTTCGTCTTCAGCCATGCGCAGCAGCGTGCCAAAGAAGGCATCGACAATCAGCGACGGCTTGACCGGCTGGCCGCCGGCATCAGCTTCCAGCCGATCGAGCACGCGCATGCGCTCTTCGTTCAGCCAGTCCAGACGCCGCCGGAAAACCTCCTGGATCAGCGCTTCCTTGGAGCCGAAGTGATAATTGACCGCTGCCAGATTGACTGCTGCCTCACCGGTGATCTGACGCATCGACGTCCCGTCGTAGCCGTGCGTCATGAACAGGCGCTCGGCCGAATCCAGGATGCGCTCACGGGTATCTACATTGCGAATTTCAGCCATCGTGCTCTTTCATAATTCATACGTTTGTTTGAATCATAAGAAAAGCACAGTGCCTTTGCAAGCTCTTTCTCGCCCGGGGAAAACCGCGCAACGCTACTGCGGGAAGTTGCGTTCGCGAATGAAGGCGATGACCTCGTCAGCCGGGACCGGCCGGCTGAACAGGTAACCCTGGATCAGATTGCAGCCACGGGCCTTCAGGTAAGCCAGTTGCTCCTCGGTCTCGACCCCTTCGGCGACCACTTCCAGGCCGAGATTGTGGGCCAGTCCGATGGTGGCATCGCAGATCACCTGACCATCGATATCTTGGCCGATATCCTCGACAAAGGAACGATCGAGCTTGAGCTTGTCGAGGGCAAACATGCGCAAGTAGCTGAGCGATGAATAGCCGGTACCGAAATCATCCAGCGCCAGCTTCACACCCATGTCGTGCAGGATGTCGAGGACACGCACGGTTTCATCCGGATGCTCCATCGCCACCGATTCGGTGATCTCGAAAACCAGATCACCCGGAACCAGCGAATAGGCTTCGATAACGCCGCGCGCCAGCACTGAAAGATCGCTGTTGCGCATCTGGATGGCGGAGATATTGATCGCCATCTTGACACCGGCAATACCGGCCGCGCGAAAGTCAGCGAGTTGCCGGCAGGCTGCCCAGATGACCCAGTCACCGATCGGCTGGATCAAGCCGGTTTCCTCGGCCACGCCGATGAACAGGCCGGGGGCCAGCAAACCACGCGTCGGGTGCTGCCAGCGGATCAGTGCCTCGACGCTGGAAACCCGCCCCGTACGCACATCGATCACCGGCTGATAATGCAGCCTGAATTCTTCCCGACCCAGCGCCTGACGCAGGGCATGCTCGATACCGAGTCGCTCCAGCGCCGCCTCGTTCATCTTCGCATCGAAAAACTGGAAATTGTTCCGACCGGCCGACTTGGCGTGATACATCGCTGCATCGGCATTTTTCATCAAGGTTTCACCGTCGTTGCCATCCATCGGATAAATGGCAATGCCGATGCTGGGCGTGGTGTAGAGCGTATGCGCGCCGACCGGGTAAGGTTCGGCCACGCTTGCCACCAGTTTTTCCGCAACCATCGCTACCGAACTGGAGTGCTCGACACCGCTCAGCATCACCACGAATTCGTCGCCGCCGAGCCGGGCCACCATGTCGCTTTCGCGAACGCACTGGCGCAGCCGACGGCTGACATGGATGAGCAGTTCATCGCCGACGTGATGCCCCAGGGTGTCGTTGATCACCTTGAAACGATCGAGGTCGATGAACAGCAACGCAACCCGGCTCGACTCGCGCCGGGCCAGCGCCAGGGCATGCTCCAGCCGGTCCTTCAGGCTGAAACGGTTGTGCAGCCCGGTC
>Ga0209066_10004270_pt1 | contig 15731 bp, 20 predicted proteins | sample All_14_2_FD_187198 | JGI IMG/M metagenome (GOLD analysis project Ga0209066, IMG submission 187198) | Freshwater microbial communities in response to fracking from Pennsylvania, USA - Allegheny Zone_MetaG_DW_15 (SPAdes) (version 2) ...
CTCTTTTCGCCGGCTTTGATCGAAGCCTTGCGACGGCTTGATCCGCTGACAGGAGCGCTTGCCTGGCTCTGGCTTTGGCACCGCACCGGGGCGGCGAGTATCTGGACAGGCGCGGCCGGGCGGATCCTCGCCAATCGCTGGCTCTTTGAACGCGGCTTGTTCCCGGAGCCCCTGCCCTTCCTGGCGTCCGCCTTTCAGGGGGCCGCCTCGAGCTACCGCCCCTGGTCAACGGGCTGGCTTCAGGGCGCGGTGCCCGCGCTCACCCAACGTCTCGCGGGATTGCGGGACGGGTTGGGGCATTGGGAAGCGGCATGGCGGGAGCAGCGGGCCTCCGCCGGTCGGCGCGCCTCTCGTTTGAGGGCGATCGACGCGATGACGTCTCTGGGCGTTGTCTCTGTAGCGGAACTGGCACGGGAGGCTGGTCTAAGCTGGCAGGGCGCTCAGTACGCGCTCGATTGGATGGTGGCCGGACGTTATGTCGAGCCGGTATTTGCGGAGCGCCGGCGCTGGCGGCTTTACCGGCTGCGGATCTACGCGACCGCCTGGCCGGCGGGGTAACGGGAAGTCTCTCTTTGGCGCTGCCGGATGGCGGCTATGCCCTCCTCGGTCAAGGCCAGTGTCCCCCACTCGGTCAGGTAGCCCCATCCGGCTTCAACATAGGCCGCTTTGGTGCGTGGGCCGACCGGGACCCCTCTCATCACCAAACCGCTCATCCGTTCGTCGGCGGGCTCATCCGCCATGGCGACGCTGAGCTCGGTGAGGTTCAGGCCCATCGCGCCGGCCAGGTCGATCAGTGTGAGGGCGCTTAGTTTGCGGGCTCCCTTTTCATAGGCGTAGAGACCGGAGCGGGATATGCGCGCGCGCCGAAGGATTTCGGTCAGCGGCTGCCTGCTGCGCTGGCGGTACCAGCGCAGGATCTCGCCCAGATGGAGTGCGCGAGGGTCACTTGTGCGATCTATCTCGTTCGTCGCATGCGCGCGCGCGACCTCCTGGCCATGCTGCGTGAGCGTCGGCACTTTGTTGACCAGGACGGCATAGCCGCGATCAACAAGGATACGGCTTTCGGCTGCGGATATACTCAGTCCGCGACTTGTTCGACGCAAAATCTGTTCGAGACGTGAGTGCGCTTCCTCGCGTTTCATGGCACGAAATCCACAATCCCCCTGAGCGCGCCCCGCCCTGCGGTTACCCTGGCATGGTGGCTGGGCCTGGTCAATCCCGCCCTTGAATGTCGATTGCGCTCGTGCCGAGGGTCAGGCGAGAACGGGCCAGGATGCGCAGCAAGAATGCATGCTGATTCGCAGTGTAACGCGGTAGCCAACGTCTGCCATAACGCGCGTTACAATGTGCGTTACAAAGTGCGGCATATAGCAAAGCCGAAGGCGATATGGATTGCCAAACATGGAGCGATAGCGAATGCGAAACATGAAGCGATAGCGAAGGCTAAACATGGAGCGGTAGCGATAGCGATATCGAATGCGAAACATAACCCGAAGTTGACAGCGCTACCGATATCGATATATACGGGTGTGTATGTATTGAAACATACTTTAGAAAGGACAGCCGCCATGCCAGTCGTTGTCGCCGCCAACCCGAAGGGAGGCTCCGGCAAGACCACGTTGATGCTGACGCTCGCCCTTTCCTATGCAGCGCTGGGTCATCGCGTGGCGGTCGTCGATGCCGATCCTAACCAGATCATCGCGAACTGGGTCGCTCATCGGGTCGCGCAGGGGCGTTCCGTCCCGTTCACCCTTGCCGAAACTCCGGCAGAGTCGAGCCTGGTCCGCGTCATCGAGGATCAGGCCGCGCGGCAGGACCTCGTGCTGATCGACCTTGAAGGTACGGCGTCGCGCATGACCTCGCGCGCCTTTGCCCGCGCCCATCTCGTGCTTGTGCCCTTGATGCCGAGCGCGATGGACGCCGGCCTGGCCGGGCAGGCGGTGGAACTCATCCGGGAGGAAGGAGAGGCGCTGCAGAGGGAAATCCCATTCCGCCTGGTGATCTCACGAGCTCCTGCCGCGGTTGCCACACGCAGCCTCACGCGAATCCTGGCGGGGATCGGCGAGGCGGGTTTGCCCTTGCTCGGCCAGGAGCTGCGCGAGCGCGCCGCTTTCCGCGAGATATTTGAGTTCGGGGCGACTTTCGAGGAATTGCGCGGCCAGACCTCCAATCTGGACGCGGCCATCAGCAATGCCCACGCCGTTGCCGAGGCTGTTGCACAGACGCTTGTGGAGCTCTATCCGGGCGATGATCGGTCCAGCGGGGAAGGGGAGGCAGCCTGATGTGGCTCGGACGGTTGAATAGGGTCTCAAGAGGAGAGGGAAGGTGAACAATAAAACCGATCAGCCTCCGCTGAAGCCTCTGAACCCATTTGGCAGTCCCCGGACGCCCCTTCCAAAGACGCCGCTGCCGGAGCTGGATCGCAGTGCCATCGCGAGGACCGATGCTGTCGCGGAAGCCGTTGGCTTTCCCTCCAGGGAACGGGAGCCCGGCGCTCCGGAAGCTGGCGCTCCAAGTCGGCGGATAAGGCCCCGCGCCGAGCCGGCGCGCTTTCTGAATATGCGCATGCCGGAATCGGAATATGACCGCTTTGTGGACTTCGCCAATGCCGGGGTGAATGGCAGACCATTCGCAAGCTATCGCGAGGCGTTGACCTATCTCCTGGATTTGGCCGCACGGGGCAGGGGAGGGACGAAATGAGCGAGCTTGAAGCGGGTGGGGCGAGGACATCCAGACCGCGCTTGTCGCTTAAACCGAAGATACCGGAACGGCGCTGCGGCGAAACGCCCGCCGTCGCCGTAAACACCGATGCCGCGAGTGCACGGCCAGATCCGGCCGCCTCACAGTCGCCGGTGGCCAAGAAGCGGGCGGTCCGGCTATGGCGGGACGTCTGGCCCGCGCTTGCACGGGCTTTTCCGGCTCTGTTCGGCGACAAGCGATCACGCCAGCCTCTCAAAGTCGGTATCGCGAAGGATCTGGATGCAGCGCGCGTCGCGGGATTGCTGGGAGAAGTGACCCTGGGGGACATCAAGGCGTTTCTGCGGCTGTGGACGCAGGCGCCGGCCTATTGGCGCGGGCTTACGGGCGGGGCGCCCCGCTTTGACCTTCGTGGCCACGAACACGGCTTCGTGGCCTATGCGGAGGCGGCCCAGGCGCGCGAGGCTGAGGCTCGCTACGCCGAGAACCGGAAACAGCGAATGTCTATCTTGTCCAATAGAAGAAAATCGCATAAAGAGTCCGGGCGGAATCAGGATCGTCATCCCCGTCCGGCTCCGTCTGGTCCTCCGCCTTCACCGCACCCTCTCCGATAGGCGGAGGACCAGCCCCAGAATCGACTATCCCCGGCTTGGAAGTGACCGAGCCGGGTTTTCTTTTTGCCACGTCGATGCGAGATTGCCTGCATGAGCAAGCACTTCAGAGAATTGCAGCGGCAGATCGGTCAGCGCATTCGGACGGCACGTCTGGCCGCCGGGCTGACCCAGGATCAGCTCGGAGAACGCATCGGCGTTGTCGGGCAACAGATTCAGAAATATGAAAGCGGCGAGAACGGGATTACCGCCGGCCGGTTGCATCTGCTATGCCATGCGCTCGGTACCCGACCCGACTGGCTCCTGGCCACCGATCTTGACCCCAAGTCCCTCGAAAAAGCGTCTCAGTAGCAAAATGGGGCGCGCTCAGCGCGGATCAGCGCAGCCATAGGCCGGGCGGCCGGCTGCGCGTGCCAGTTCGGATGCGACCCGGCATCGATACCACCGCGCCCGTCGAGGATCTCGGGTGTGATAAAGACCGACCGCCCGGTCGATATCTCCCCCGGTTTCGCGCAGCAAAGCGACCAGATAGGCACTCGCATAGGCCGCGTTGTGCATGGGTTCAACCAGTGCCGAGGGGTCGAGCCTCCCCAGCCCGTGCCAACGCAGATTGATCTGCAGGCAGCCGATATCGACATTCGTGATTTCGGCGGCCTGCAGTTCCGTCAGCCTGGCGATCATGTCCTCGCGCGCTTCATATCGTTCCGCTCGGCCTTCAATCCCGAGCGTCCAAGGGTGAATGCGGCCTTTCCAGCCCGCTTCGACCCGTCCCATGGCAAGAATAAGCCCCTCCGGCAGGCCGGCTCGTCCAGCGGCCGCGGCGATTGCATGCTCGCAGCTGTCCGAGGCGCCGGGCTGGCGAGGGGCCGCAATACGATCTAGCCCCTCGGCACTAGTCAGCGTGACCCTTCCGCCCGCTTCGGCTGACAATCCAGGCGCAGCCGCCCAGATCCCGATGACCAGTGCCACCATCGTCAGCGCGAGCGTCACGCTGATCCAGCGGGATGCCAGGACCCGCATCATGGCTGCTGCGAGCCGGGCGGCAAGGGGGCGCCGGCCTGGATTGTCGCCGACCGCGTCGCCCAACCCGTCCAGGATCCACAGGCCTAGCCGGCGAAACCCGGAAAACACTATAAACGAGTATTTCATGGAAATTCGCTCGCCTTGCTAGTGTAACCCGAAATGACTACCCAAACGAGTTTGTCGTATAGGCTCGATATATCCCCGGCTGATCACACCCCTTTGTCCCCTGTGCCACAGCCCAGCAGTGGGCCTGTCACTGCCATCTACTCATCCTGTCACGCCGACTGCCCGGGTGTATCACACCCCTTGGCAATGCCGCTCCCGTGCGACGGGGCCAATTTTCCTCCCGGCTTTGTCGAACCACTCCCCGGCAGGTTCTGCCATGGAGTGCAGGAATGCTTTGGTATATAACAGAAAATGCTCTATCGGACAAAATGTTTGACGCCAGATAATGATAGTCGATAGACTGAATCAACATCAATTGCGGGATACGCAGTTCTGTGAGCAATCGAGTGCCACAGTGCTGCACAAGGAAATGACCCAGCAACATTCCACCCCCACGAGTGCCCTGCGCGTAACGATCGGCCTCTCCCCGGAAGAGGCCGCAGCCGTAAGGGCGGTCATGTCGCTGGTACAGGGCACCACGGCGGCTGCGGTCGTCCGCGCAGCCTGGGCTGGCGAAGACTGGGTGCGCATGGGGCAGGGGCGGCCGGTGCTGGATAGCGGCCGACCCGTGCCCTCCGCGTCCGGCCGATGGAATGTGACGGTCTGGCTGGCCGGCATGCCTGCTCCGTCAATGCGGGATCGCCGGCGTTTGTTGCGGTCCGGACTAGGACTTCCCCCGCTCGTGGCGTCTGAACCACTCCGGATCTATGCCCGGGTACCCTCGCAGCTTCGCGGGTACGCTCTCGTGGGTCAGCGCCGCGTGAGGCAGGCGGCGCTGGTCGGCATGGTAAAGGCCATGGTGGCCGGTCAGGATGTTCTGACGCAATGCGACCGCTTGTTCGCAAAGCATGTGGCTGACCGTCCCTTGCGAGACAGCCGCCGCGTTGTGCGCATGACTGTCCGGATTGACCCGCAGACCCGTGCCGCTTTGGGTGCGCTTGCCGCGGCGGAAAATTGGGCGGGAAGTGTTGATGATCTTGTGAGTTCCCGCATCAGGCTGGCAATGGAGACCCTTGCCAGGCAGCAGGAACCAGCGGAAGGAGTGTCCGGGCGGGCTGTCGGCGCTCCACACACCGAGCGCTTTTCTGATGCCGTGGTCCAAGATCTTCATATCTTTCGTCGCGAAGCCCGCGCGCTCGGAAACAATGCCAATCAGATGGCCCGCGGGATCAACGCGCTCGCGAAAGCGGTAGCGACGGGCAGGATCGGCGGGCTCGAGATTTCCTCGCTATTGCCCGAGCCGGCTCGCGTTGAAGAGCTCGAAACGCGCGTCGGCGAATTGGCAAGAGGTGTCGATAAGCTGGTAACGTTGTTGCGGGACACCACCACCCGGCATTCCGAGGGCCGGTCATGAGCGCTTCGTTGAAAGCGCTGCGCGGGGATGTCGTGGCGCATCGCGCCCGGACGGTCGCCGGTCGCGAGATTGACAGCGAGGCTATACCCGTCGTAGTGCGCGTCGTGTCGGCCCGCAAGGGCCGCGCGGCGGTGCATGGGCTTCTGTCCTATATCGCAAGGCGCGGAGAGCTCTATGCTGATCGTCCGGATGCCGGGCTCGAGCTGCGCAATGAGTTCGGCGAGCCGGTCGCCTTTGAGGCGATTCTGCGCGACTGGCCGATGCGAGCCGATCCCGAGAACCTGCGTCCGGCAGCGCGCGAATTGGTGCAAAGGGGTCGGGCTCGGGACATACGACGCTTACCCGAACACGAGCGCTATTACCGACGCTCCGCCTATCATCTGGTGATTTCGCTGCAATGCGCGCCCGATGAGGACGCGCTCGCGGCCGGGCTGCTGGAGGAGGTTGCGCAGGACGTTGTCTGGCGGGCCTTCGGCCAGGATGGATATCACGCCGGTTGGTGCATTCATCGCGACATCCAGGGGCGGCCGCATGCCCATGTTGTGGTTTCCGCGCAAACCGATACGCCCGGTCGCCCGGAACGGCTTCGGCTTGATCCGGTCGATCTGGATGCGTTGCGGCACATGACCTGGAAAAGCCTCACACGGCTCGGGATCCGGGCCGAATGGTCGCGCCGGGAGGATCGGCAGGATCTGCGCGAGGCCATCCTGGAGGGGGTCGAGCCGATGCGGGAGCCCAAGCTTGGCGACAGGCGACCGATGCTCGAGGCTGGAGGTATCGCCGATCGCGCACCGCGATGGATCGCCCGCCATGGCCGGGAGGCCGAGCTCCGATGGCTTTTGACGGAGGAACTGGCCCGGGGTGGCTTGGCGGATGACGCGTCGAATACGGCCAGGCAGGAGACTCCCATTCGGGAAGTACCCCTTGATCTGGCCAGCCGCATGGGATTGCGGCGCGCCGTTCCCCAGTTAACCCATCTCCTAAGCCTGGCGGGGTGCCGTATGCCCGAAGAAGCCGGCCTGTGCTGGGCGGAACTCGCACGGGAAGACCGTCGTCTTGCCGACTGGATGGTGTTGCACCGTCCCGAGACGTTCGGCCTGCTGCATGCCGACAGGCAGCCGGCGGAAGGAGAGCGGCTCGCCGCCGCCCTACGAACGATCTCCAGCGATGTCATCGCCCAGGCTCCTCCTGGAGGTCTGCGTCCGGAAGCCGGTGCGGGTATTGTCGAGACGCTGCGAGCCGCGCGCGACCTTCGTCTGCGTGCTGGGCGCGCCGCCCGAATGTTGCGGTCGCTGTCCGGGCTAGAAGACGAGGCCCGCTCCATCCTGGGCGAGGGTCGTACCGTGGAGATGGTGGCGGAAACGGTGGCGGGTCTGCGACGCGCATCCGCGATTACCGTTCCGGCTTCCAACTTCCCGACATCGCAGGCTGATCATGGGCGGGGCCGCGGGTCCTGGCGTCGCCGGTTCGTCCGGGACCGTGAGGGCGACGCGCGATGACCAGCGTCGCGCAGGTGCTCCTGCAACAGGGGTCGGTCTACGGACGGGCCGCCGCGTTCCATTCAGAGAGCCCGCGCGGCGCTCTCGCTGAACGGAGGAGTTCGAGATGGCCATCGCGTATGTGACGGGCAAGGTGCTCAGCATCGAAGCGAAGCGCGCCAACGGTCAGGACCTGGCGGAGCTGACCCTTGAGGTTCAGAAATACGGCGACAACACCTTCAGGCTCGGCGTCGTCGCCTGGGGTGAGCATCGAAATCTGGTGCTGGATGCGGTGCGGAAGGACGACATCGTCCAGGTCACCGCCGAACCCTACACCGACGAGTGGCCGGTGAACGCGGATATCCCGGATGGGCCGAAGAACTCCAAGCTCGCGCTGCGGCTGCGTGACCAGGCAGAAGCGGAAGCCTCCAATCCCGACACCTGCTTCTCCCTGGTCAAGGTCGATGCCGACCCCGGGATCAACGAGGTCCATCTGTCTGGTGAGGTCCGTTTTCTGGGGGAGGTGGAAACCTTGGGGGCAAAGCCCGTTCGCCGTGCCTTTGTTGCGGTCCCTTTGCCGAGGCGGGATGGCACATTGTCGAACTGGTCGTTCCCGATACGCCTGCGCGCCGGCTTTGCCGAGAAGGCGACGCCGGAGACTGTTGGCAGGGGCGTATCGGTAAGCCTTGTCGGGACGATCGAGAACGACTTCTGGAAGGACAAGGACGGCGGGGCAAACCGCTACGAAGGGCGGGTCGTCGTTGCGGCCAAAGGCCACAAGTTCGCCAAAGCATAGCGCTAGCGGGGCCAGCCGCCGGGGGAGAGTGATCATGCAGCGTTATACGGTTATCGGTCTGATGCTCGACGCCGACGAGTGCGTCGTCGACCAGGTCGATAGCCCGACCCCCGGCGCGGTTTGGGCGCATCTCGCCCAGCTTGCCGGCGTTGATACGGTGAGACGACGGGAAGTGTATCTTCCGCTCGCCGCGTTTGACGGTACGGTGCATGTACAGCACCGCATCCAGGACATGAACCTCGAGCAGGTTCGCGGAACGGCGGGCGGACCGGACCAGCAATGGACCGTAATTGCACTGGAACTGAGCGCCCTGCAGATCGGTGTGCTGACCATCGAGGCGCCAAGCGGTCCGCATGCGGCGCTGGTTGCGCTTGATGCTTACAACAATGACATGGGGGAAACCGCCGCTCCGCCGAATGCAGATCTGGCGGCGCATGCCATGGAGGTCGTGGCTGTTCTCTGGGGATATCGCATGCCGGCGGCGGTCTTCGATCCGCTCGAAACGGTGGTGACGGACGATGGGGGCTCGCTCTGATGCTCGGCATAGGACCCTGGGAGCGGATGTCCCGCCTGGTACCGGAAGCCTATCGCGATCTTCTGGAACAGCAACTCGACATGGCGGTGCTGGCCATGGTGTCAGCCGGCATGTCATCGGACATGACGGGGCAGATCGCTCTGGTCGAAGTCGGCGGTGCCGAGGCACCGCCCGCCCGGTTTCGGAGGTATCTGGGCGAACGCGGCCTGGTCTGGGACGCCTATGGCAAGTTCTGGACCGGCGTGGTCACGCTGGAAGAGGAGCACGCGATCCGCGTGCAGGCCGACGTCCTGTCAACGCAGACCGGATGGCAGGGAGCAGCTCGGATCGTGGCGCCGGCTCACTACTCCGTTCGGTTCGGCAGAGCGGAGGCCGGCCATGATCCGGCGTGAGCTGCGCGGCGTGATCGGCGTACCCATGCGGTCGGCAGCGCGCCAGCTCGAAAGGCTGGGCCTGATCGACCTGCGCGTGACGGGAGGCTATCGGCCCGACACCGCAGGCCTGTTGCTGGCAGGGGGCGTGGAAGACCGCATCGCTCCATTGGTCAGGGCCCTGCATCGGCCGGATCACGGTTTGCGCACGATCGAATCCTGCGCAGGTCATCCGAGAATGTTCGGCCTCGCCTGGGAGCGCGCCTTTGTAGCTATCCGGATTGATGCCGGCAAGGCCGCCGAACTCCTGGCAAGGATCCAATGCGCGGTCATCTCCTGTCGGAGCGAGCGGCCTACCGCGCAATGGTCTCTCGAGATCGAAAACCAATCCTGGATGTATTGGCGGGTCCGGCCCCTCCGGCATGTCCGGTCCGGACCGCGGGTTGAAACCCTGGTGCAGGAGGCCGTGCGCAGCGGCATCCAGCTGCGACTGTCCAGGCCTATGCGGGCCTGGACGGACCAGGATCAGCTTGCCGAGGAGATCTCGTGGCTTGCCGACGCGATCCATCACCAGCTGCGCGCCATGGAGAGCGATCAATGCGAAGCCCGAGGCGAAGGGAAGGAGCATGCAAGTGCATAGCGTGGTGATTTGCGAAAAACCTTCCCAGGCTCGCAATCTGCAGGCCGCCTTGGGAGATGCGCATGGCGAGATATATGCGGCACAGGGGCATCTTGTCCGCCTGCAGACGCCGGAGGAGGCGAATCCCGACTGGACCTGGGCCGGTTGGTCCTGGCAGGTCCTGCAGCCAGCATCAGGACTTTACGGATTGGCATCCGATTCCGGCTCCGGCAAACCGGTTCGTCTCAAGGCGATTGCAGGAGCGTTGAAGAGGGCTAGCCGGGTCATTGTGGCTACGGATTGTGATCGGGAAGGGCAGGCGATCGCCGACAACATCCTCGCCCATCTGGGCTTTCAGGGAGAGGTCCTGCGCGCGATGTTCGCTGCGGAGGATCCCAAGACCCTCCGGGAGGCCTTTGCGGCGCTGAGGCCGAATGCGCAATACGCCGCGCTTTATGCGGCCGCACGGGCCCGAGCGCAGGCCGATCAGATATATGGCCTCACCTTGACCCGGGCGGCAACAAAAGGGCTGCAGCCGGCTGGACAGAAGGGCGCGCTCGGCATCGGGCGCGTGAAGACGGCCGTGCTGGCTCTGCTATGTCAGCGCGAGCGCGCGATCCAGAATCATGTTGCGATATGGTACTGCAACTTCGAGCTGACGATCAGCGGGGAACTGGCCGGGGCATCCTATTCCGCGCTGCTGCGCTGGGAGCCCAAAGGGGAAGATCGGCTTACGGACGGTGCGACGATCCAGGCGGTGAAAGCCTATCTGGAGCGCGTGGTAAGCGTCGGCAGTCCATATGCCATAGGTGTCGATCGCGGGCTCAAGCGTCAAGGCCCCCCCAAACCGCCAGCCCTCCCAAGCCTTCAGCGCGCGGCTTCAAAGTGGGGATGGAGCGCCCAGAAAACGCTTGATGTGCTGCAGGCGCTGTATGAGGCTCAGCTGGTAACCTATCCGCGGGCAGAGGTTCGGCATCTGCCGGAGACCATGATCGCCGCGGCTCCGGACATGTTGCGTGCACTGGCTGACAGCGGCCGATACGTCTGTCCGGCGACCGCAACGATCCGGAAAGGGGGCGCCCAGACCTTTTCCGACGCGGCACTGAAGGAAAAGGGGGCTTCGCATCATGCCGTGGTGCCCAACCCGAACACCACCGGGCGCTATGGCGTCCTTTATGACAGCTGTAATCCTGACCAACAGCGGCTCTTCGACCTGATCGCCCGGATGTTCCTGGCCGCGATTTCCCCCGACATGGTTTATGACGAGACCAGGTTCGCAGTGGATGTCCCCTTGCAGGGCCTTGTCCTGCCGAGTCGCCAGTCCGGAGAGCCGATGAGCTTCACGCGGGTGGGTCGGGTCATTCGCGATCCGGGTTGGACAGCGGTTTGGACCGATGAGGAGGATGAGGAGGGAGAAACGATCCTGCTCCCGCCCTTTGCAGATGGCCAGGACGTCCGACCCACGGCCGTGGCCGCCCGGCCTGGCAAGACGGAGCCACCCCCCCGTTACGACGAAGGCAGTCTCATCCAGGCCATGGAAGCTGCATGGCGGCTGGTACCGGAAGGCCCGCTTCGGGTTCGGCTGAAGGAGGCGAGCGGGATCGGGACGCCGGCAACCCGCGCAGCGATCCTGGAAGGTCTGAAGACCCAACGTCAGATCGCATTGAAGGGAAGAACGGTTATCCCGACGGAGCTCGGGCTGCAGCTTTACGACGTGCTTCACGCCGCCGCGCCGGACTTGGTCGATCCGGTGCAGACCGCTCTCCTCGAAGAGCGGCTGGATGCGGTGCTGCGGGGCAGGGCGCGGGTCGATGAGGTGGTGAACGAGGTCGCAGCTCAGGCGGATAGGCTCATGCAGGCCATTCGTGAAGCGGCCGAGAACGGCGGTCGGCTCTCCGGAGAGCCCCGAAAGGCGAGCCCGAAGCAGCGAGAACTCCTGCGCAAGATCTACTCCGAGCGCGGCCTTGGGCGTCCGTCGGTCGAGATACTGAACGATGCCGTGAAGGCTTCGCGGCGGCTGGAGGAGCTTCTCGGACGCCGTGCCTCTCCGCCGGATAGTCCTGGAGCGGAAGGCGCCGCGTCCGAGAAGCAGATTACCGCCATTAAAGCAATCATGGCCAAGACGAAGGCTGGCGCGCCAGCCGGGTGGCCAGGGATCACGCGGGAACAGGCCTCGAGCTGGCTCGACGCGCATGCCAAGAGGGGGAAACGATGATGGTCCACGGCCTGTCCGGCGCTTCCAGCGAGACCGCGGAGCTGGCGCAGTCCTTCCGCATAGAACGGTTGCTGCTGTTGATCGAAGAAGTCTGGGATCTGCCGCACGGTACGTTGGCACCAGGTAACACACTCGTGACGATACTTGATGCCGCGGAAAAGCCGCTGCAAGCGGCGGCGCTCGAGGCCGCGATCGAGCAGGAGTTCGATGTCATCGTCAACCTGCCCGGCCGTACGACAGTCGGTGAACTCGTGGCGGCGGTATGTCGAGTGGAAGCCTCGTGAATTGCCCACTATTAAAACGGGAATTACAAGAATACAATAAAAGTATAGATGGATATTGCAACGCAAATCATGTATCATCGACCAGCGATCCAGCGGGGATCGAAAAAGGCCGAGAGGGCGAGCAATGCGAACCTTGGATCTGCGAAACGCGCTACAGCACAAAGGCGATATCCTGAAGGATATCGCGCAGTTCCTGCAGGCCTTGGCCGCCGATTCGATCCTGTATGATCTTGGTGATGCGCGGGATCTGGGCGATGGCGTAGCCGCGATCACATTGGAGAAGTCCGGAGCCTGTGCCCGGGCAGTCCTTTACCTGCCTCACTGCTATCTCGACCCGGAAACCCCGTATGGCCGGATGGTGCTGGGTCTCATTGGTCGGTTCGCGGAAAACGGTATGCTCAGGCGCCTGCAGATCGACGGTGTAGGCGATATGGAAGCGGCGCGCTGGGCGCGCGGCCGCGCCTTTCCGGGTGACGTGACCCCACGGGTGACGCCCCCAGCCGATGCCGGTGCGCGTTCCACCTATTACCGTGCGCGCCGCCGCGGCTCCGACCCGGCAACAGGAAGCGGGGGCTTGGCCCTGTGGGTATTCGATCCGCCCGCGGGCCATGCGTGAAGGAGGCGAGGAATGGGCGTGGTCATCAAGTCACCTGGGGCGCGGGTCAACATGCGCGGGCGGCCTGTTCGCCTTCTGCGCCAAATCGGCGTCTCCGCTGTAACGCCGGCGCAGGGCCTGGTCCTTGTCGAGGAAATTGATCCGCCAGCACCGGCGCTTCCCGGCCAGCTCGGTTTCTGGACGGCTGGGGAAATCGCCGCGGCGCTTGGCGCCCGTCGTGGCGGCCTGGCCGCAACGGCTATTGCCGTGACGTCCGTCTCGGCGGGCCGCCGTGGCCGCCGGTCCGTACCGGCCCTTGACGTTCTCGGACAGGAATAGGCGGGAGAGAGTGTCGTGAGCACAGCTGAAGCCCAAGAGGACAAGATTGACGGGGTTGCCCGCGCCCAGTTGCGCTCGATCGTGGAGCGTATCGAGCGGCTGGAAGAAGAAAAGAAGGCGCTGGCCGACGACATCAAGGAAATCTATGCCGAGGCGAAAGCCAACGGCTATGACGTGAAGACCCTGCGCAAGGTGGTTGCCCTGCGCAAGAAGAACCAGCATGAGCGCCAGGAAGAAGAGGCGCTGTTGGAAACCTATCTCTCCGCGCTGGGGATGTGACCCATGCTTCGGGCCGCTCCCTACCTCCTTGCTACATCCATCCTGCTGTGCGCCTGCATATCGCGGAGCGCCGCAACGAACGACACGCCGTCTTCAGCGCCAGCCGGCCAGGAGCGCGTAGCCGAGGACCTTTCCGGGGTTGACGCGCCTGCGACGCCTGGCCCGGCGGTCTCGCTGGGCCAAATGCGCATGCAGGCAATTCTAGAGGCTGGTGGCGTGCGCCTGCATCGGCTCTCTGCCGACCCCTCCATTCCCTGGAGGGTGTTGACCAATCCAAACCCAAACGAGTGAAAGGATTGTCCCATGGCTCGTCCGACAGATGTCCATATTGGCCGACGCGTTCGCGAAGCGCGGGCGGCGCATGGCTTCAGCCAGAGCAGCCTGTCCGAGAAGCTCGGTGTGAGTTTCCAGCAGGTACAAAAGTACGAAAATGGTACCAACCGGATAAGCGGCAGCCGGTTATGGGACATCGCTACGGTACTGGGTCTGCCCATCACGTATTTTTTCGATGGGCTCACAGCGGGCGGTCCGCCCTCCGAGGGGCTGGATGAGGGTCATCCTGTACTTCTGCGCAAGACGATCAAGCTCGCGCGCGAGATAGAGAGCATCGGCGATCCGACAATTCGTCACCATATTCTCGAGCTGATCCGGGCGGCGGCGAAGCTCTCGTCCGAAGGTCGGGAAGCGGCATGAGCTCTCCTGGCCTCGTTCACACCGTTGCCGACGAACAAGCCGGGACCGCAGAACGCGCGGTTCTGGTGCGGTGTCACCCGGACGAGCCTGTATTCGTGCTGCTGGGGCATGATCTCTTCGCCGCCCGAACGGTTCGATACTGGGCGTTCCTTGCGGCCGAGGCGGGGGTGGACGCAGCGCGGGTGGCCCAGGCCCAGATACAGAGCGAGGCCATGGAGGCCTGGCCGGAAGGGCGCTTGCCTGGTCTGCGAGCAGGGCGGTCGAATCTGGAAATTGGAGCCCGGGTGCAGAGGGAGTATCCGGATTCGCATCTGAATCGCGCGCATGCGAACTGCCCTATCTTTGTGCTGCGCGCCCGCGACGAGCTGGCGGACAGGGTGGTGGAGTTCTGGGCCTGGGCGGCGGCAACTCACGGAGCGCCCGACCCCTCGCGGGCGCGGCAGGCATTGCGCATCGCACGATCGATGCGGCTCTGGCAGGGCCGGCGCACGCCCGGCCTGATGCCAAGTGGTGACAGTGCCGAGGATGGCATAGGAGAGGTCACGGTGCCGCAAGCCGCCGGGGCGCCGATCAGCGAGACGACGCCGTCATCCGGGCCGGTCCTGGACGTCGTGGAACCGGCTATGGATCATCCGCCCGAAGACGGCGGGATCGACCTCCCCATCGATCTCGCGGGTGTTCCGCTTGAAGACTTTGCGGGCTTTGACAATGAGGCCGGTTGCCTGGCCAGGGCGCTGCTCCTGGTGGCCCGGGAGACGGCCGGACGTGCAGAGGTGTCGCCGGCGGTCCTCGCTCAGGCGCGGGAGCGTTGTCTGATGGGGCAGGATCGCACCATAGAAGCCTACGCTGGTCTAAACAACGATATCGGCCGGATGGCTCGTGTCTGGCTCGGATATCAGGAGGGCAGGCAGTCGTAGGATGTAGACCCGCGAAGACCTGAGGAACAATCGTTTCACCAGGGCAGGTTGTCGCACTTCATAGTGGGACCGACAGACCCTACGGTTACCGCCTAAGTTCTCCGTTCTATAAGCGACGGAAAGTTTCGTGAGGCGCGCTCGTGTCCCTGCTATCCAGTCCATCTGCTGTCCTGATGCCTCGGCAATCGCGTCAAGCCGCCGCTGTTCGGCATCCTTTGCCCACTCTCGATTGGCGCGCTCCCTTTCAGCCTTCGCCTGTTCAGCCTGCGTCATTTTCGGGGGTTGTTTGTTCGCTGCCGGCTGTGATTGCTCGGTCGAGGATTCAGGGTTCGGAGGTGGATTTAGCCAAGTGTCGATGTGGTATGCGACCACAACAGCGAAAACCAAGAGAACGGTGGCAGCAGAGGCTTTACTCATGACGAAGAGCACTCAGACAGTTTCATAAAGTGGAGCGTCCCTGACTTCAGGGGGCGGAATGCATTGTGGGTATCCTATTTCCGGTCGGTGGCCTCCTCGATGGATGCGTATTCGCTGGTGTCGGGGAATGTCATGCGAGCATACAGCCGACCGTTCAAATCGACAGAGACCTAACTCACTCCATGAAGGGCTTCAACTCCTCCTCCTCCGCGGTGAAACCCATCCCTCATTAAGCGTTCGTCTGCACAACCTGCGCCCGACATTCCTGCGCATCAGGTACACGCTTTGCGAAAAGAGAGGTTCATAATACATTCACGAGAGAGGGCCGGGCGCATGCGGCTAG
>Ga0209066_10004272_pt1 | contig 15722 bp, 14 predicted proteins | sample All_14_2_FD_187198 | JGI IMG/M metagenome (GOLD analysis project Ga0209066, IMG submission 187198) | Freshwater microbial communities in response to fracking from Pennsylvania, USA - Allegheny Zone_MetaG_DW_15 (SPAdes) (version 2) ...
ATGAACACGGCCAAGACCCTGCTGATGAAAACGCTCCAGATGGGGCAATGAAAGGGACCTGAACCATGATGCTGACCTCTCCGCTGGACCTGAGCAAGCTGGGCACGACCGTGGGCAGCACCACGGCGACCGCCACCACCGGCACCTCCGACGCCGACGCCGCACAGGACCGTTTCCTGAAGCTGCTGGTGGCGCAGCTGAACAACCAGGACCCGCTCAACCCGATGGACAACGCGCAGATGACGACGCAGATGACCCAGATCAGCACCGTCAGCGGCATCGAGCAGCTCAATGCCACGCTCCAGAGCATGGCCGACCAGTACAGCGCCATGCAGGCCATCCAGGGCACTTCGCTTATCGGGCGGCACGCGATGATCGAAGGCAGCAGCCTGTACATCAGCGGCGACGCCGCGCAGGGTGCCATCCAGCTGGACAAGGCCGCTACCAATGTCACGGTGGACATCGTGGGCACCAATGGCGCGGTGATCGACAGCATCGACCTTGGCGCGCTCGGCGCTGGCCAGCACGCCTTCGGCTGGGATGCCACCGGGGTGGACGTCTCCACCGTCAAGGGCTTCTCAGTCCGCGCCACCGACGGTGGCAAGGCGATCACGGCCACCCCCATGAGCCTGGTCCCGGTGTCGTCGGTGAGCTACCAGGACGGCACGATGACTTTGCAGCTGGCCAACGGCAAGCGCCTGGCCTACGACCAGATCGACGGCTTCATGTGATCGCGCAGCGATCCCCATTCATCCACTTCTTTCCAAGGACAGCACCATGGCATTCCAGCAAGGACTCTCCGGCATCAACAGCGCCAGCCGCAACCTGGACGTGATCGGCCACAACGTTGCCAACGCCTCCACCGTTGGCATGAAGTCCTCCCGGGCCGAGTTCTCGGAGCTCTACGCCAGCTCCATCAACGCGTCGGGCGGTGTCAACTCCGGCATCGGCGTGACCGTGTCCAAGGTGACCCAGCTGTTCACCCAGGGCAACGTGACCGTGACTGGCAACGACCTGGACGTGGCCATCAACGGCAACGGCTTCTTCGAACTGACCCAGCCCAATGGTGGCATGGCCTACAGCCGGGCCGGCATGTTCAAGCTCAACAACGAAGGCGAGATCGTCACCAACCAGGGCGCCCAGCTCATGGGCTACCCGACCGACGAAAACGGCACCCGCCTGAGCTTCACCACCCAGCCGCTGACGCTGCCGACCGGCGGTCCCATCCCGGCGCGTGCCACCACCCAGCTGACCGCGGAGTTCAACCTCGACGCCCGCGCGCCCATCGCCGCCACGGCCACGCCGCCCACGCCGCTGTCGACCTATGGCACCTCGGTCATCGCCTACGACCCGCAAGGGCTGGAGATTCCCGTCGGCCTGGCCTTCGAGAAGATCGGCAACAACCAGTGGAACGTCTACACCAGCGTCAACGGCAGCGACCCGGCGGCCTCCACGCCCTTCGTCATCAACTTCCTGAGCGATGGCACGCTGGACCCCGCGACCACCATTCCGCCGCTGACCCTGACCTCGCCCAACGACCCGTCGGTCACCTTCCCGATCACGATGTCTTTCGGTGACGCGACGCAGTTCGGCATCGACTACGCCGTGACCGACCTCACGCAGGACGGCTACCGCCCGGGGGAACTGACCAGCCTGAAGATCGACGAGACCGGTGTCATCACCGCCAGCTATTCCAACGGCCAGACGCGCGCGGCCGGCCAGATCGCGCTGGTCAACTTCCGCAACGTTCAAGGCCTGCAGCCGATCGGCAACGGCAACTGGGAAGCCACCTACGCCACCGGCGAGCCGGTGCACGGCGCACCCGGCGAAGGCAAGTTCGGCAACCTGCGCGCCGGTGCGCTGGAGGACTCGAACATCGACATCACCGCCGAGCTGGTCAGCATGATGACCGCGCAGCGCGCCTACCAGGCCAATGCGCAGACCATCAAGACGCAGGACCAGGTGATGTCCACGCTGCTCAACATGCGGTGAACCTGAGGGCCTGAGCCATGGACCGCCTGATCTATACCGCGATGACCGGCGCCAATGCGGCGCAGCACCGTCAGCAGTTGCTGTCGAACAACCTGGCCAACGCCTCGACGCCGGGCTTCCGCGCCGAACTGGCCACGTTCCGTGCGGTGCCGGTGCGCGGCGACGGTTCAACCACACGGGTGTTCGCACTGGAGGCCACCGCTGGCCATTCGGACGCGCCTGGCCCGGTGACGGCCACCGGCCGCAACCTGGACGTGGCGGTGCGTGGCAACGGCTACCTGAGCGTGCAGGCGCTGGACGGCACCGAAGCCTACACCCGTGCCGGTGCGCTTGAAGTCAGTCCCGACGGCACCCTGGTCAATGCCCAGGGCCTGCCGGTGCTCAGCGACGGCGGACCGATCACCGTGCCGCCCGGGGCGCAAGTGGACATTGGCGAGGACGGCACCGTCACCGCCCGCGTGGCCGGGCAGCCCGGCCAGACGCTGGGGCGGCTCAAGGTCGTCACACCCGACGCCGACAACCCGGTCCGCCGCAGCGAGGACGGGCTGTTCCGCGGTCCCGAGGGTGACCCTTTGCCGGCCGATGCCAACGCCCGCGTGCAAAGCGGTGCCCTGGAGGGCAGCAACGTCAACCCGATCGAGGCCATGGTGGGGATGATCGCCGTCTCGCGCCAGTTCGAGGTGCAGATGCGCCTGATGCAGAACGGCGAGAACAACGACAAGACCGCCGCCCAACTGCTCAGCCTCAATGGCTGATTCCCTTCCTGACCGGAGTACCCCATGATCAATTCGCTGTGGATTTCCAAGACCGGCATGCAGGCCCAGCAGACCCAGCTGGACGTGATTTCCAACAACCTGGCCAACGTCTCGACCAACGGTTTCAAGCGCGCCAACGCGGTGTTTGAAGACCTGATGTACCAGAACCTGCGCCAGGTGGGCGCCAACAGCTCTGAGCAGAGCGACCTGCCCACCGGCCTGCAACTGGGCCTGGGCGTGCGCACGGTGGCCACCTCGCGCTCCTTCACCCAGGGCAGCCTGCAGCAGTCGGGCAACAACCTGGACCTGGCCATCAACGGCGGCGGCTTCCTGCAAGTCACCATGCCCGACGGCACCACCGGTTACACCCGCGATGGCAGCCTGCAACTGGATGCCCAGGGCCGCATGGTCACCAGCAGCGGCTATCCGCTGACGGCGGGCATCACCGTGCCCGCCGAGGCCCAGAGCATCACCATCTCGTCCGACGGCGTGGTGTCGGTCAAGATGCCCGGCCAGGCCACGCCGCAGGCGGTGGGCAACATCGAGCTGGCCAACTTCGTCAACGCCGCCGGTCTGGAGCCGCGCGGGCAGAACATCTTTGGCGAGAGCCTGGCCTCAGGCAATCCGATCACCGGTGCGCCGGGCTCGAACGGCATGGGCAACCTGATGCAGGGCTTTGTCGAAACCTCCAACGTCAACGTGGTGCAGGAGCTGGTCACCATGATCCAGACCCAGCGTGCCTACGAGATGAACTCCAAGGCCATCACCACTTCGGACCAGATGCTGCAACGTCTGTCCCAGCTGTAATCCTTCCCGCGCCGGCGGGTAACAGGAAACGCCATGAAACGCACGCTTGCTTGTTCTCTTGTCCTCACGGCGCTGGCCGGCTGCGAAACCATGGCCCCCAAGGTCGATGTCGCGCCGGCGCAGCCGGTGCGCTACGCCAGTGCCGAAGCGGCGCCGGCGGTGGCCACCGGCAGCCTGTTCAGCCCGGTCGCCTACCGACCCGCCTTCGAAGACCCGCGGGCCCGCCTGCCCGGTGACACGCTGACGGTGCAGATCGTCGAAAACGTCACCGCCAGCCAGAAGTCTTCGTCCACCATCAACCGCGCGGGGGATGTGTCGTCGACCGTCTCGGCCCTGCCGTTCATCAAGTCGACATCGCTCTCGCCGCGCCTGGACGCGGCCGCCGAGTCGAGCAACAACTTCAGCGGCAAGGGCGGCACCGAGAGCACCAACAAGTTCGAGGGCTCGATCACCGCCACCGTCATGGAGGTCCTGCCCAATGGCCACCTGCTGGTGGCTGGCGAGAAGCAGATCGGCGTCAATCAGAACGTCGACGTGCTGCGCTTTTCGGGCACCGTGGACCCGCGCCAGATCCGGCCGGGCAATGTGGTGGCGTCGACGCAGGTGGCCAACGCGCGCATCGAATCGAAGAACCGTGGCGCCCAGGGTGAAGTGCAGTCAATTGGCTGGTTGGCGCGCTTCTTTTTGAGCGTTATGCCCTTTTAAGTCTGCCTAGCATGAGGGGCATGAACTCCGTTCGCCCGATGTCCCCCATGCAGACCCTGATCCGATCCCTCGCGCCAGCAGGGCACCCGGCCCTTGCCGGCCTGCTGCTGGCAGCGGTGCTCGCGCTGGGTCTGGCCCTGCCGCAGGACGCCCGGGCCATGCGCATCAAGGAAATCGCGGCGGTGCAGGGGGTTCGCAGCAACCAGCTGACCGGCTACGGCCTGGTGGTCGGCCTGGACGGCACGGGTGACCAGACCACCCAGATGCCCTACACCTCGCAGAGCATGAACAACTACCTGCAGCAGCTCGGCTTGAGCCTGCCGGCGGGTGCGAGCATGCAGCTCAAGAACGTGGCGGCAGTGCTGGTCACGGCGCAGCTGCCGGCCTTTGCCCAGCCGGGACAGGCGATCGATGTCACGGTGTCGTCCATCGGCAATGCCAAGTCGCTGCGGGGCGGCACGCTGATCACCACGCCGCTCAAGGGCGCCGACGGGCAGATCTACGCGCTCGCACAAGGCAACCTGCTGGTCGGTGGTGCCGGCGCTTCGGCCGGGGGCAGCAAGGTGCAGATCAACCACCTCAGCGCCGGCCGCATTCCCGGCGGCGCGCAGGTCGAACGCAGCGTACCGACGCCGTTCGCGTTCGGTGAGACCATCGACCTGGGGCTCAACGCCGACGATTTCCAGACCGCCCACCGAGTGGCGGCTGCCATCAACCGCCAGCTCGGCGAAGGCACGGCCAGTGCCGTCGACGGCCGTGTGGTGCGGCTGCGTGCACCGGCCGACGCCAACGCCCGCGTGAGCTTCCTGGCCCAGGTGGAGGAAATCCCGCTGGAGACCACCGCGCCATCGGCCAAGGTCATCATCAACTCGCGCACCGGGTCCATCGTCATGAACCAGGCGGTCACGCTGGGCCCCTGTGCCGTGGCGCATGGCAACCTGTCGGTCAGCATCAGTTCCACGCCCGTCATCAGCCAGCCCAACCCGCTGGGCGGCGGCCAGACGGTGCAGGCCGAGAAGGCAAACATTGCCATCACCCAGGACAAGGGTGCCCTGATCCAGATGGACGCCGCGCCCAAGCTGTCGGAGGTGGTGCGCGTGCTCAATGCCCTGGGCGCCACGCCACAGGACCTGCTGGCCATCCTGCAGGCCATCAAGGCTGCCGGCGCCATGAACGCCGAACTCGAAGTGATCTGACGGCCATGAGCAGCAACCCCATCTCGTTCCAGGGCCTGGCGGCCGACCCGTCGGCGCTCAATGCGCTGCGCTATGGCGCGGCGGGCCAGAACGGGCAGGGCGACAAGGCCGCGCTCAAGGAAGCGGCCCGGCAGTTCGAGTCGCTGTTCATGCGCGAGCTCATCAAGAGCATGCGCGAGGCCACCGCCAAATCCGGTCTGATGGACGGCGAGGGCAGTGAAATGGGCATGGACCTGCTGGACCAGCAGTTCGCGGTGCAGCTCTCCGGTCTGCCGGGCGGGTTGTCGGAGGCCATCGAGCGCCAGCTCGGGCGCCAGATGGCGCCAGCGGCCACCCAGACCGGTGAAGCCGCACCGGCCGCCACAGGGGGCAGCACCGTCAGCCGGGCTGGTGCCTCGGGGCCGGCCGGTGCCCGCCAGGCGGCCTTTGTGGCCCAGCACACGCAGGCGGCCGCTGCGGTGGCGCGCGAATCGGGCATTCCCGCCAGCTACATGATCGGCCAGGCCGGCCATGAAACCGGCTGGGGCAAGAGCGAGATCCGGCACGCCGATGGTTCGAGCTCTTTCAACCTGTTCGGCATCAAGGCCGGTCCCGGATGGAAGGGCAAGGTTGCCGAAGTGGTGACCACCGAATACGTCGACGGCACGCCGCGCAAGACGGTCGCGAAGTTCCGCGCCTACGACTCCTATGCCGAGTCCTTTCGCGACTACGCCAGGCTGATCGGCAACAGCCCGCGCTATGACAAAGCCATGGACCAGATCGGTTCGGTGCAGGGCTTTGCGAGCAGCCTGCAGAAGGCGGGTTACGCCACCGATCCGCAGTACGCGGCCAAGCTCAGCCGCGCCATCAACACCACGCTGAACCTGCAGCGCCTGCAGGCCTGACGCCATGACCGCAGCCATCAACATCGGCGCACGGGCCCTCACCGCCAACCAGGCGGCGCTGCAGGTCATCGGCCACAACATCGCCAACGTCAACACCAGTGGCTATTCCCGCCAGTCGGTGAACATGGTGTCCTCGGGGTACCAGACCCTGGGCGGCAACTACTACGGCAAAGGCGCAGAAATCGGCACTGTCGAGCGCAGCCACAACACCTACCTCACCCGCGAGGCGCAGCTGGCGGCCGCGGTGTCGGCCGCCGACAGCGAGCGCTACGCCCGCCTGCAACAGCTGGAGACGCTGTTTCCGACCGGCGAAAAAGGGCTGGGGACCTCGGTCAACGCGATGCTCAATGCCTGGTCTGACGTGGCATCGTCGCCGACGAACCAGTCGGCCCGGGTGGTTGCGCTGGCCCGTGGCGAAGACCTGGCGGCCAGGATGCGCGACACCGCCGGACAGCTCGATGCGCTGGCCTACAACGGGCGTCAGCAGGCCCAGAGTACGGTCGAGAACGTCAACCGGCTGGCCAAGGACATCGCGGCGATCAACCAGCGCATCATCGAGAACCAGGGCCAGACCGGCCAGCCCAACGACCTGCTGGACCAGCGCGACGCACTGCTGGACGAACTCAGCCAGTACGTGCAGACCACGACCGTGGCCGCCGACGACGGCAGCCTGAGCGTGTTCGTTGCCGGCAGCCAGCCGCTGGTGCTGGGGCAGACCGCCAATTCGCTCGCGCTGCAGCGCGATCCGGTGGACAGCACCCAGTCGCGCATTGCTTTCATCCAGGGCAGCGTTTCGCAGACCCTGCCTGAATCGTCCATCGGCGGCGAACTGGGCGGTCTGATGACCTTCCTGACGCAGGACTTGCCAGCGATGCAAAACGAGCTGGGGCGCATGGCGCTGGCCATCAACACCACCGTGAACACCCAGCACGGTCTGGGTGTGGACCTGGCGGGCAATGCCGGCGGCAACTTCTTCGTGCCGGCCGCCGACGTGGCGGCCATGCCCGCCACCGCCAACACCGGCACGGCGCAGCTGCACACCGAGGTGGCCGATCCCACGGCCCTCAAAGCCTCGGACTACCGCATCCAGGTCACCGCCACCGGCGTGGACATCGTGCGCCTGTCCGACGGCACCATCAATTCGTTCGCTGGCCTGCCGGCTTCGCTCGATGGCCTGAGCTTCGAACTCGATTCGGGCAGCGCCAACGTGGGCGACCAGTTCATGGTGCGGCCGTTTGCCCAGGCCGCGCGCAACATGCAGATGGCGCTTTCGGCCCCGAACCAGCTGGCGGCCGCCAGTCCGGTGAAGGTCGAACCCGGCAGCGCCAACAGCGGTGGCGTGAGCATCGAGGCCCTGTATGCGGTCGAACCCTCGGCCAACCTGACCGACCCTGTCACCATCACCTTCCTGGCCGACGGCAGCTTCACCGCCTCCGGCCTGGGGCCGGGCAACCCCGCGCCCGACAACCCGGGGCCGCCGCCCAGCTACAACTACACCCCGGGCCAGCCGCTGCAGTTCAATGGCTGGAGCCTGACCCTGCGTGGCACGCCCGCAGCGGGCGACAGCTTCGACGTCACGGCCGCACCGGCGGGGGCCACCTCGCAGAACGGCGGCAATGCCAAGGCGGTGCTGGCCCTGCGGGACCTGGCCACCTTTGACGGTGTGTCCCTGTCCGACGGCTACGGAAGCCTGCTCTCGCACCTGGGCACCGCGGTGCAGGGTGCCAAGTTCGCATCGGAGTTTTCCGGCCAGCTGGCCACCAGCACGGAAAGCGCCCGTGCGGCGGTGTCCGGCGTCAATCTTGACGAGGAGGCCGCCCGCCTGCTGCAGTTCCAGCAGTCCTACCAGGCGGCGGCCAAGTTCCTGCAGGTGGCCCAGAGCGCCTTCGACACCCTGCTGCAGGCCATGGGCTGAACCTGATGAATGGAGTGATCGCACCATGAGAGTCGCCACCGCCCACAGCTACGACACCACCATTGCCAACCTCAACAAGCGCCAGGCCGATCTGGTGGCGCAGCAGGAACGCATCTCCACCGGCAAGCGCGTGCAGCGCGCCAGCGACGACCCGGTGGCGGCGGTCATGGCGGAGGCGGCGCAGAGCCGGCTCTCGCGCGCCCAGGTGGATCAGCGTGCGGTCGAGGCCGCGCGCACCAGCCTGTCGCAGGCCGAGAACGCATTGGGCGAGGCCGGCGAACTGATCCAGGACGTGCGCGAGCTGCTGGTCAAGGCCGGCAACGCCACCTACGGCTCCAAGGAATACAAGAGCATCGCCCAGGAAATCGAAGGTCTGCGCGACCGTCTGCTGGGGGTCGCCAACCAGAAAGACGGCGCCGGGCGCACCCTGTTCGGCGGGCTGGGCGGATCTGCCACGCCGTTTACCGAGGTCTACGGACCCAGCGGTGGCGGGGTCCAGTTCCAGGGCCAGCGCGGGCAGGAGGCGCCCGGCAACCTCAGCCTGCCGCACACCTTCGACGGCGAGGCCGTCTTCATGCGGGTGCCGGCTGGCAACGGCAGTTTCACGCTGGACCTGCCCGCGGGCAACACCGGCAGCCTGCACACCGACATCGGTCGTGTCAGCAACCCTTCGGCCGTGACCGGCCATGCCTACAGCATCTCGTTCGCGGACGTCTCGGGCACCTTGCAGTACACCGTCACCGACACCACCACCAGCACGCCGGTGCCCGGTCACAGCGGCGTGCCCTATGTGGCGGGCAGCACCCTCGAATTTGATGGCGTGGCCATCGGCCTGCAGGGCCAGCCTGCGGTGGGTGACACCGTGGCGGTGAACCCGGTCACCGGCCCGACCGACATCTTCCAGGTCATGCAGGACGCCATCGATGCATTGCGAACGCCCACGGGCGGCCAGACGGCCCAGCTGACCCAGTCGCTGGGCCGGGCGCTGTCCGAAATCGACGCCGGGCACGACCGCGTGCTCTCGGCGCGCAGCCAGGCGGGCGAATGGCTCAACCGCGCCGAGGCCGTGGACGAACTGCTGGCCGACCGCCAGGTGGACTACGAGGCCGAAAAGTCGGGTCTGGAGGACCTGGACCTTGTCAAGGGCATTTCCGACTTCCAGAACCAGCAGACCGGCCTGCAGGCGGCCTTGCAGTCGTATGCGCAGATCCAGAAGCTCTCGCTGTTCCAGTACGTGAGCTGATGTCCGGAGCTTCCATGAGCAGTCACACCGTCCTCGACAGCGTCGCGCTGGGCTACCAGCCGGTCTGGAACCGGGGCCGCCAGCTGGCCGCGGTGCGGCTGGACGTGCAGGTGTTGCAGCCCGAGGCGGTGGACGCCGAACACTTGCTGCGCGCGCTGGGCAACGACTGGCCGGTGGCCGCACCCACGCTGATCCTGGCGCTGTCGTCGCCGGCCGTGGTCGACCAGCTGCTCGACAGCGAGCCCATGAACAACACCTGGCTGGAAGTGCCGGGCGAGCGCTTCACCGATCCCGATTCGCTGATCCGCCTGATGCGCGCCGCCCACCGCGGGCACCGCCTGCTGCGCCGCGCCGACCTGGCCGCCCTGCGCGGCGAGATCATCGCGCCCATCGATGCCCGCAGTCTGCTGCGCCTGAGCCCCGAGGAGGCCCTGGAGGCCTTGCGCGCCCGCCCCACCGAGGCGCTGCCGGTGCCGCAGCGACCCAGCCCGGTCCTGCCGGGCCAGATCTACGAAGGTGTGGCCTCGCGCGCGCTGGCCGAACACTGCCTGGATGAGGCCGGTGCCTGGGGCCTGCTGGGTTGGCCCGACGAGGACGTGCTGCACGCCTGGCGCCATAGGCCGGTGGGTTGCGACATGCTCAACCTGGCTGCGGTGCAGCAGGCCATCCAGGGCGAAGCCTCGCTGGACCAGGTCGAACGCCTGGTGCGGCAGGACCCGGTGCTGGTCTACCGTCTGTTGCTGCTGGTCAATTCCGCCGCGTTCGGACTCAAGCGGGAGATCGATTCGCTGCGCCATGCCCTCATGATGCTGGGCTTCACCCGCCTGGGCGACTGGCTGGCCGAACAGGGCACCGGCGCCGAGGACGATGCCGCCCTGCACCCGGTCCGCTACGGCATGGTGATGCGTGCCCGGCTGGGCCAGCACCTGCTGGACCCGGGGGCCGACGACAACCTGCGTGCCGAGGTCTACCTCACCGGCCTGTTCGCCCAGCTGGACCGCCTGATGCATGAGCCGCTGGGCCTGCTGCTGAACAGGCTGCCCCTGTCCGGCCGGGTCGGCGATGCCCTGTTGCGCCAGGGCGGGGCCTACCGACCGCACGTCGAGATCGCCTGGGCCATGAGCGAGGCCAACCTGCAGCATCCGCTGGCCGAAATCTGCAAGCGCCACGAATTCAGTCTGGAACTGGCCAATCGCGCCCTGCTGCGCATGCTCTCCACCAGCCGCGACCACCGCCGCGAACCCGCCCGCGCCCTGGCCATCTGATCGCTGGTCTACCATGGCGGCATGAGCCACCACAGCAGCGCCCTCGTCCTGTTCTCCGGCGGGCAGGATTCCACCACCTGTCTCGCCCATGCCCTGGCCCGCTACCCGCGGGTCGAGACCATCGGCTTCGACTATGGCCAGCGGCACCACGTCGAGATGCAGGCCCGACTGAACGTGCTGCGGGAACTGCGCGCGCAGTTTCCCGGCTGGGTGCCGCGCCTCGGTGAGGACCACGTGCTCGATCTGGCGGTGCTCGGCAAGGTCAGCGAGACCTCGCTGACCCGCGACATGGCCTTCCGCATGGAAGAAAGTGGCCTGCCCAACACCTTTGTGCCGGGGCGCAACCTGCTGTTTCTTACGCTGGCCGCTGCACTGGCCTACCGGCGCGGCATCCAGGTCATCGTCACAGGCGTCTGCGAAACCGACTTTTCCGGCTATCCCGACTGTCGCGATGACACCATGAAGGCGCTGCAGGTGGCGCTCTCGCTGGGCATGGACCACCGCTTCCTCATCGACACCCCGCTGATGTGGATCGACAAGGCCGCCACCTGGCAACTGGCGCACGATGTGGGCGAAGCCAGCGGCGTGGCCGGTGGCGGCGCTGCGTTGGTCCGGCTGATTGCCGAACACACCCACACCTGCTATCTGGGTGATCGCGATAACCGGCACGATTGGGGTTATGGTTGTGGCCACTGCCCGGCCTGTGAATTGCGGGCCCGGGGCTGGGCCGGGTTCCGGGCCGGTGCATGATCGAGGCTTCCAGCCGCTCAGTTTCAGCCGTTCGCTGTCCATGCTGCCCCCGGGCAGTCCATTCACCTCCACCGGACGCGCACGCCATGGTTCGACTTCAGCTCTCCATCGGTCTTCAGTACGACATTGCGCCTCCGGGCGCCGACTTCGTCTTCAACCTTCAACCCGCCCACACCCGGCGCCAGACGGTGGTCGCCGAGCGGCTGTTCGTCAGCCAGGCGGTGCCCCAGTACTCGCACACCGACGCTATCACCCAGGTGCGCACCCTGCGCCTGAGTGGCCTGCCGGGCTGGCTGCAGGTGAACTACCAGGCCACGGTGGAACTGCGCCACCATGTGGCGGCGCCGGCCGATGTGCACGAGGTGCCGGTGGCCGAGCTGCCGACCGAGGTGCTGACCTACCTCTACCCCAGCCGCTACTGCCCGTCGGACCAGCTCGGCGCGCTGGCCATGAGCACCTTCGGTCACCTGCCGCGTGGCTATGCCCGGGTGCAGGCGATCCAGGACTGGGTCCAGCAGCAGGTGACCTTCAAGTCCAACACCAGCACGTCGCTCACCTCGGCGCTGGACACCCTGACCGACCGAGTTGGCGTGTGCCGCGACTTCGCGCACGTGATGATTGCGCTGTGCCGGGCACTGAACATTCCTGCCCGCTTCACCACCGGGATCGACTACGGCGCCGACCCGGCGCTGGGGCCGACCGACTTCCATGCCTACGTCGAGGCGTTCCTGGATCAGCGCTGGTACCTGTTCGACCCCTCCGGGACCGCCATCCCCATGGGCTTCGTGCGCATCGGCACCGGGCGCGACGCCGCCGACGTGTCCTTCGCGACGATCTTCGGACCGGTCAAGGCGATGGCGCCGGTGATCTCGATCGCCGCCATCGTCGACGCGACCGCCGGCTGGGTGCAGCCGGAACGGTGCGGTCAGGCGCTGTCCACCGATGACGGCGACGGCTTGCGGCCAGGGTTCCCGAGGGCCTGAGCCGCTCGCTCTCAGGCAGGCAGCAGCCGGAAACGCGGTTCACCAGCCGCGGTACCGGCTTGCAGTGTCCACTGCTCGCCGTGGAAGGCCGCCACCGTGGGGCGGTGGGCAATGGAGACCAGGGCGCCGTTCTCCTGCCGGACCATGGCGCGCAGCCGGTCGTAGAGCGTGCGCTCGGCGTCTTCGTCCAGGGCGCTGCTGGCCTCGTCCAGGAACAGCCAGCGCGGGCGCTTGAGCAGGGCGCGGGCCATGGCCAGGCGCTGCTGTTCGCCGCCCGATAGCTTCTGGCCCCAGGTGTCCTGCCGGTCCAGCTGGCCCGCCAGTTCGGGCAGCAGCGCGTCCCGCAACGCCTGTTGCAGCTGGTCATCGGTGTAGCGGTCGGGCGTGGCGGGGTAGGCCAGCGCATCGCGCAGGGCACCGTTGGGGAAGTAGGGTCGCTGCGGCAGGAACATCACGCGTTCGTCGAAATCCGGCGGCTGCTGCACCCGGCTGCTCGCCCACGGCCAGATGCCTGCCAGGGTGCGGAACAGGGTGGACTTTCCACTGCCCGAGGGGCCTTTGACGAGCACCGCATCGCCGGCGCGCAGCGTCAGGCCCGCGGCGGCCAGCAGCGCGGTGCCGTCGGGCAGGCCAATCTGCAGGTCCTCGACCTGCAGCGTGCCGGATGCGCTGGTGCCCGTCTGCGCCTGCGCTGCCCGGGCCGCCTGCTGCACCTGCCGGAAGCTCTCCTCGAAGCTGGTGAGGCGGTCGGTGGTGGCGCGCCACGCGGCCAGGCTGTCGTAGTTGTCCACGAACCAGGACAGGGCACCCTGTACCCGGTCGAAAGCCGAGGCGATCTGCATCAGTTGCCCCAGCTGGATGGCGTTGCTGAAAAAACGCGGCGCCGCCACGATGAAGGGAAACACCACGGCGGCCTGGCCATAGCCGACGGTGAACCAGGTCAGGGTCTTCTGGCGCTGGAGCAGGCGCAGGTAGTTGGCCAGCACCTCGGTGAAACGCAGGCCGGCCTGGTGGCGTTCCACCGCCTCGCCGCGGTCCAGCGCGATCGACTCGCTGTACTCGCGCACCCGCACCATGTGGTGCCGGAAATCCGCCTCCACCCGTTGCTGGCGGAAATTCAGGCCGATCAGCGGCCGGCCCAGGTAGTGCGCGATCACGCTGCCGCCCAGTGCGTAGACGACCGCCATCCAGACCATGAAACCGGGGATCGTGTACTGGGCACCGTTGAAGTCGAAGCTGAAGCTGCCCGAGAGCGACCACAGGATGCCGACGAAGCTGGCCAGCGTCACCACCGCGTTGAGCAGCCCCATGGACAGGCTGACCGAGTAGGTGGTGAACTGGTTGACGTCTTCCGAGATGCGCTGGTCCGGGTTGTCGGGCGTGGCGCCCTCGTTCCTGGAAAAGCGTGCCAGTTCCAGGTGGTAGAAGGCCTTGTGGGCCAGCCAGCGGTCCAGGTAGTGGCCGGTCATCCAGGCGCGCCAGCGCATCTGCAGCAGTTGCGTGAGGTAGAAGCGGTAGACCGCGATGACAATGAACCCAAAGGCCAGGTAGGTGAAGCGCCCCAGCTCGCGCCAGAAGGTGGCTGCATCCTTGTTCTGCAGTGCGTCGTAGAACACGCGGTTCCAGTCGTTGATGAGGACCAGCATGTAGACCGCGCCCAGGTTGAGCGCAATGATGGCGGCCAGCAGGCCACGCGCCTTCCACTTTTCTTCGGACCTGAAATAGGGCAGGGCCAGTGCGGCGACCTGGCGCATGAAGTGACGGAAGCTCTGGAGCTTGGACAGGTGTCTGGTCATGGGTTCACTGCTGGGGTGTCGGAAGGGGAGGCAAGATCGGGGTCCACGGTGCGCAAGCCGCACAGCGTGAAGGTGGACCCGCGGCCAGGTGCAGAGTTCACCGCGATGTCGCAGCCCAGGTAGGTGGCCTGCGCCTTGGCGATGGCCAGGCCCAGGCCATGGCTTTCGCTGGCGTCGCGGTCATCGAAACTGCGGTAGGCGTCGAACAGCAGGCGCACCCGCCCGGCCGGAATGCCACTGCCGCTGTCGCGCACTTCGATGCACAGCGGCTGTGCCGGCCAGGTGTGCGGGCGCTGTCGAGTGCCCACATAGACCGTGCCGGTTGCGGTGTTCTTGATGGCGTTGCTGATGAAGTTCTGCAGCACGGACAGCAGCAGCGCGGGATCGGTCCACACCCGCAGGCCCGCGCGCGGTGTGGCCAGGTGCAGGCGCAAGCCCCTGGAACGGGCCTGATCGCCGAACAGCGCATCCAGCCGCGCAAAAATGGCACGCAGGTCCACCGACTCCGGTGTCAGGTCCAGGCTGCCCGATTCCAGCCGTGAGAGTTCGAGCAGCCGGTTGATCTGGCCCTGCACTTCGGCGGCTGCGGTCTCGATCTTGACGGCCGTCTCGGCCACGCCAGGGGCGCTGCCCGCCTGATGGCGCAGCACCGCGCCGTACAGCGAGATCGCGCGCACCGGCTGCTTCAGGTCGTGGCTGACCCCGGCCAGAAACAGGCTCTTGGTGCGCGAGGCCTCTTCGGCCTCGGCCTTGCGCAGCTCCAGGTCGCGGATCAGGCGCTGGTTCTCGTACCGCAGGCGGATGCCGTCGCGGTGCAAACGGTTGGTCAGGCGCGCGTAACCGGCCATGGACAGCAGGAACACCAGCGTCAGACCGGCCAGCACCGCATGCAGGGGCGTGCCGGCGGCAGCCAGCAGAACCACATAGGGCAACAGGGTGGGCAACAGAAAGGCGTAGAAGGCGGGCAGGTGGATGGACAGGGGCGTGACCGCACCGCCCACATGGCCGGACAGGTAGGCGCCCACCAGCAGCAGGGTCAGCGGGTCCTGTGCGTCGAAGTACAGCCAAGCGAAAGTGCCCCAGGTGACACCGTTGAGAAAAGCCGACAGCGTGAAGCCCCGGATGATCCGCTGGTGGCCCCGGCCCTCGGCCAGCAGAGGACGCATGCGGCGCACGAACACCTCGCGTGCCAGGTTGGCGGCGGTGCCCAGCACCAGCCAGACCACAATGTGCGCGGCCGGCACCCTGCCCCACATCAGCCAGGCGGCCACCAGCGACAGCAGGGCGACGCTGACGTACGGGAAATGCACCTCGTGCGCGAAGTAGTGCGCAACGGTGCGGTCTTCGTACTGTTCCAGCGTGGCCATAATTCGCCACTATGCCACCCATCCAGGTATTGATCGCCGAGGACCACGCCCTGCTGGTCGATGC